>Ga0134122_10003243_pt1 | contig 12061 bp, 10 predicted proteins | sample KB302_FD_96461 | JGI IMG/M metagenome (GOLD analysis project Ga0134122, IMG submission 96461) | Terrestrial soil microbial communities without Nitrogen fertilizer from Kellogg Biological Station, Michigan, USA - KB3-0-2 | ecosystem: Environmental > Terrestrial > Soil > Unclassified ...
CGCGACAGGAACGCGCTATCGAAACTGATGTCCTCGCCCAGGCCGCAATCCACCAGCAGAGGATCCGGGCGCACCAGCGTGCGATCAAGCCACCAGCCGCCGTATTTTGTGCCAAGACGCACGTAGCCAATCGGCAAGCGCCACTCGCGCCAGCGCCGGCTGAGGCTGCGCTCAAGCCGCTGGCGGTGCAGCCGCCAGCCGTGGGGCCGCTCGGGCTGACGCGCGTCCGCTGCGGTCACGTTCCGGCCCTTGCTTTCAAACGTGGAACTCGGCGCGCAGGTATCATTTCCACCCTCGTGACCACATTATTCTCGCACACGGTCGCGCGGTGAAAATACTCGTCGTCCGGCGCGACAACATCGGCGACCTGATTTGCACCACGCCCTTCTTGGCAGCTCTGCGACGGCGCCACCCCGAAGCCTGGATCGGGGCACTCGTCAACAGCTACAACGCGCCGGTGCTGGAGCGCAATCCGCATCTCAACGCCGTCTTTGCCTATCAAAAGCTGAAGCACCTCGAGCGCGGAGAATCCGCGCTCGCCTCGCTGGCAAGCCGCGCGGGGATGCTGTGGCAGTTGCGGCAGATGAAGCTCGATGTCGTCGTACTCGCAACGCCCGGTACCGCTACGCGCGGCCTCACCCTGGCGCGCTGGCTCAAACCTGCGCGCATCGTCGGCTTCGATGACGGCAGCGCCCGGGCCGCGTCGCTGGATCAACGCGTCGCGCTCCAGCCGCACGACGCGCGACACGAGGTCGAACAGGTCTTTGCGCTCGCGGCATTGTTCGGCATCGAGGGCAACGCACCCGGACTCGTACTGGTCCCCGATCCGCGGGAGTTGGAAAGCGCGCGTGCATTGTACGCACCACAATCCCGGCGCAGGGTCGCCCTGCACATCAGCGCGCGCCGCCGCGCGCAGCGCTGGCCGGCAGCGCTGTGCGCGGAATTGATTCGCAGGCTGGCCTCAGACTACGTGGCGCAGACGATGCTGCTCTGGTCGCCGGGCGCGGGGGACCACCCCCAGCATCCTGGCGACGACGAAAAAGCGGCCGAAGTCATGCACGCCCTTGGCGCCAGCGGGAGCGCAGTGATTCCCTATCCGACTGCCAGGCTCGCGAGCCTGATCGGCGCGCTCGCAGCATGCGACACCGTGATATGCAGCGATGGCGGCGCGATGCACATCGCAGCTGCCCTCGGCAAGCCGGTCGTGGCGCTGTTCGGCGATTCGAGCGTGGAGCACTGGCGGCCCTGGGGCGTCGCGCACCGGATCGTGCGCCCGCAAACGCGTGACGTCGCCGATGTGCAGGTTGCGGATGTGCTTGCTGCCTACACGGAAATCGCCTCGGCTGTTAGCCTGAGCGCTCCATGAGCGGCACAAAAATCTGGCTCAAGGCGTTGCTGCGCTCGCGCAGCCCCGCTTTTGCGTCGGCGCTCGCCTATCCACAGGGAAAATCCGGCAGCAGCGCAATCACGATCAACGGGCACCCTTATCGCTACCGGCTTGGCACCAGCGATGCCTTCGTCCTCTACGAGTGCGTGCTGCGCGGACGCAAGGCGGCTTATTTCTCAAAGAATCTGCCGTCGCAGAACGAGGTCCGCACCATCGTCGATGTAGGCGCCAACGTGGGCGCCTCGGCGCTGTTCTGGAAGGCGCGTTATCCCGAGGCGCGGCTGCTTTGTTTCGAGCCGGTGGCGGAGAATTTCGCGATCCTGGCGGAGAACATGGCTGGATACGCGATAACAGAATGCTTTAACGAGGGCCTGGGCAGCGCAGATGCGGAGCTGGAGTTGATCGCATCGCCCGGCACCGGCAACGAGGGCGGCTGGTCGCTCTATCAGCGCGGCCAGAAGGGCGGCGAGGCGCGCCGACGCATCCGCATCCGCCGCAGCGGCGCGCGCCTTGCGGAACTCGGCGTGCGCTCGATCGACATCCTGAAAATCGATACCGAGGGGCACGAGCGCGAAATCCTGCGTGGCCTCGCACCGGAGCTGCTGGATCAGACCAGGTACATCACCGGCGAGCTGCACGGCGAAAGGGATTTCGAGTTGCTCGATTGGCTCGAGCAGAAGGGCTATCGCGTCGGCTGCCGCAAATCTCCGCGCAACGTGCTATTCAATTTCGAAGCGCTGCGCACGGTTCCCAAGGCGAGCAGCGCGCCGACGAGCCCCCAGTAAAGCAGCGCGTTCTGCCGCGCCAGCTGCGCATCGGTCAGGTTGCGCACGAACATGCCGGCCACGACGGCGACAAGCGCGATGCCGTAGGCCGCAGCCTCTGCGTTATTGTCCCGTGCGAGCTGCCAGCCTTTGTATGCGGTCATGCCGATCAGGAGCAGCAGTAGCGCTGCGCCGGGTATGCCCGACCCAATCGCAGCTTCAAGAATCAGGTTGTGCGCGTGCCAGAACTGAGAATCGCCCAAGTTCTCCACCAGCGATTGCCGAGCAATTCCTCGACCAAACCCGAGCCCGGTTAGCGGGTGCTGTTTGATCAAATTTGCAGCGGATCCCCAAATTTCCATCCGAGGATCTTTCGCGAAAGTAGCGTTCGGACGTTCCTCAACGCGCTTTTCCTGGACCTGAACCATCGCCAACGCAACGCCGCCCCCAATCGCGATTGCTGCTAGGCCCGCGACCAGCTTTGCGCGCCACAGCCTGAGGGTCTGGCCAAACTCCGGCCTCGAAAATAGCAGCGCCGCGAAAACACCGAACTCGACGATAAAACCGACCCAAACCGTGCGACTCAAGGTCACGTAGGCTGCCACCAGGATCAAGGGCGGCAAAATCAACAAGGTGAGCTGAAGGCTTCGAGGCGCGGCTTCATTGCGGGCAAGCCAGATGGCCATGAGCGCGCAAGGCATCAGCGTAAGCATTGCGCTTGACTGGTCGCCGGGGCCGCTCGCCAGCCGGCCCAGCCATGGCAAAGCGCCCGGCGCGAAGTAAACGTAGATGCCGAGGAGGCAAGCGAGCACACCAGCGCCGCCGAGCATGAATCCAAACACGCGCCGCGCAGCTTGCGCCTGGGCAGCAACGTAGCACAGCCAGTAGCCGAGGAACACGTACACCACCTCGTTCTGGAATTCCTTCTGCGAGCGTTCGGGCTCCTGCGACCACAGTACCGAGAGCCCGGCCCAAGCGGACCAGAGGAGGATCGGGACGAGGAGCGGCGGCAGCGCCTGCACGCCGTGTTGGCGCGCCGCGATCCTGGCACGCACCAGTTCCCACGCCACCAATCCCAGTCCAAGGAGCAGCATCAACAACCGCAGCGCGACGCTGTGCGAAAACAGCGTGGCGGCAAGGAACAGCGCCGCCGCCCAGGCAGCGAGCGAAAGCGGATTCATGGCGAGGCGCCGGTCTTGCCGGCAACGTCGCGGAATATGGCTTCCATCCGGTCGAGCATGCGCTCGTAGGAGTAGCCCTCGACGCAGTGCTTGCGCGCTGCTTCGCCAAGCTCGCGGCGCAGTCCTTCGTTGTCCGCGAGGCGCTCGATCGCCGCGGCCAGCGCAACAGGATCGCGTGGCGTTACCAGCAGCGCGGTGCGCTCGTGCTCGGCGAGCTCGGGGATGCCGCCGATGGGCGTCGTGACGCAGGGCAGTTCGACCAGCATTGCCTGCACCAGCGCCTGCGGCACGCCTTCGTTGGCGTACGAAGGCAGCGCGAAGATGTCGAGCGCGCGCAGCCAGGGCAGCACGTCGGCCTGCTGCCCCTGCATGCGCACCCTGCCCTTGAGGCCGAGGCCCGCGACGCGTTGCTCGAGGGCTTCGCGCATCGGTCCGTCGCCGACGATCACGAGTTCGATGCGCTCTGGCAGGCGCGTCATCGCTTCGAGCAGGTCGAGGTGGCCCTTCCAGCTGCGCAGGGTCGCGACAATGCCCACCAGCACCTTTTCCTGCGGTAGGCCGTAGCGCGCGCGCATTGCCTTGCGTTCGCCGGGGCGGAAGCGCCCGGGGTCGACGCCCGTGGGCACCGATTCGATACGGGCGGCGCTATACCCGTTGAACGCCACGAGTTCATTTTTCAGCGCCTCTCCCGTGGTGATTACACGCTCCGCTGCGCGCATGTAGAGCCAATTTGAGAGCAACCCGCGCGGCACCGGCGCGGAAATGTGGCGCGTGCGCACGATCGGCACAGAGCTGCGTTGCATCCGCAGCGCGAGCGCCGCGAGCCAGGAATCGGTGGAGCTGTGCGTGTTAACGACGTCGACCCGGTTCGCGCGCAGCCATGTGCTCAACGCGCGCAGGGCGTGCAGGCGCTTCTTCCCGATCGGCAGCGCCACCACGGGAACGCCCCAGTGCGTTGCTTCGCCATGAATGCGTGCTTCGCCCGGACAAACCAACCTGACGTCGTGCCCGCGCTTGATCAGCCCCTGCGACTCGGCGAGGATGCGGATCTCCTGCCCGCCCCAGCCGAGCGAGGACTCGGTGTGGACGATCCGCAGAGGCGTCATGTATTACTGTTTTCTGACGCAAATTGAATTCGGTGCAGCCTGGCGTATACGCCCTCCTTCACAAGCAATTCCGCATGCGTGCCTGTCTCCACGACCTGCCCGCGCTCGAGCACCACGATCCGGTCGGCGCGTTCGATGGTGGACAGGCGGTGCGCGATCACGATCGTGGTGCGCCCACGCATGAGCGTTACCAGAGCATCCTGCACCAGGCGTTCGGATTCCGAATCCAATGCTGAGGTGGCCTCGTCGAGGATCAGCACCGGCGCGTTCTTCAGCAGCGCGCGCGCGATGGCGAGGCGCTGGCGCTGGCCGCCCGAGAGGCGCATGCCGTTCTCGCCGATAAGCGTATCCAGCCCCTGCGGCATCTCGCGGATGAACGACATGGCGTGCGCCGCTTCGGCGGCGGCAATCACCTCTGCGTCGTCGGCTGCGCCCATGGCGCCGTAGGCGATATTGGCGCGAATGCTGTCGTTGAACAGCACCACCTCCTGCGACACCAGCGCGAGATTGGCGCGCAGGCTCTCCAGCTTGAGTGTCTGCAGGTCGTGCCCGTCGAGCAGGACGCGGCCGGAATCCGGCGCGTAAAAGCGTGGCAGCAGGTTCGCAAGCGTGGTCTTCCCGCCACCCGAACCGCCGACCAGGGCGACAGTTTCGCCCGGTCGGACGTTGAAGCTCACTGCGGAGAGCGCCGGCTCGGTACGCGTCGAATAGGTGAGGCTGACATTCTGGAACTCGATCTCGCCGCGCGCGCGGGGAAGTTGTTCAGTCCCCGGGTCTGCCTCCGCCGGCGCGTCGATCAGCTCGAACACGCTCTCGGCGGCAGCCAGGCCACGCTGCAGCGGCGCGTTGATCTCCGTGAGATGCTTGAGCGGAGCGAGCAGCATCAACATCGCCGTGAAGAAGGATGCAAACTCGCCTACCGTAATGCGTCCGGCGAGCGAATCTTCCATCGCCAGGTACAGGATGATCGCGAGCGCGATCGCTGCGAGCGTGTGCGTGACCGGCGTGGTGAGTGCAGCGGGGACTGTCTGGCGCATATTGAATCCGCGCAGGCGCTGGCTGGCGCGCTCAAACCGCCGCGCTTCATAGTCCTGCCCGCCGAAAACCTTCACCACCTTGTGGCATTCGATGCTCTCCTCAAGCACATGCACCAGCTCCCCCACGGCATGCTGCGCCTCGCGCGCCATGCCGCGCAGGCGCCGCGACAGCAGGCGCACGAAAAGCGCGATCAGCGGCCCCACCGCGAGAGCCACCAGCGTCAGCTTCCAGTTGAGGTAGAAAAGCCACGCCAGCAGGCCGATCACCGCGATGGAATCCTTTACCGCCACGGTCAGCACCGTCGTCGCCGCCGCTGTCACGCCGCCCACGTCGTACGCGATTTTGGAGAGCACCGTACCGGAGCTGTGGTCGTCGAAAAATTTTGCCGGCAGGCGCACGAGGCGAGCGAACATTGCCGCGCGCAGGTCGAGCACAACGCGGTTCGACACCCAGGCGAGGAAATACGCAGAGCTGAAGGTAAGAATCCCGCGCACCAGGAATATGCCCACCAGCGCGACCGCGAAAACGACGGGCGGATAGAGTGCTTGCTTGCCGGCGCCGAAGCCGCCGTCCAGCAAAGGTTTCATCAACGCCGGAAACAGCGGCTCGGTCGCGGCTGCCGCGACCATGCCCAGTACGGCCAGGCCGAACACCTTGGCGTACGGGCGCACGTAGGATAGAAGCCTGAAATACAGCGCCCTGTCTCTTGCCGCGCTCATGCGAGCGACGCGTAAAGTTGGGTGAGGTCGCGGGCCATGGTATCGATTCCGTATCGCTCGGCGGTAGTTCGCGCGGCTGAGCGCAGAGCTGCGCCGCGGCCCTCATCGGTCGCAACCCCCGCTGCCGCATGCATCAGCTTCACGAGCCCGGCTGTGTCGCCAGGCTCGCAGATCCAGCCGTTCTCTCCGTGCCGCACGGTTTCGGCAGCGCCGCTGCGCCGTCCGACTATGGCGGGCAGGCCCATCGCCAGCGCCTCCAGAAAGGAATTCGGGAACGGGTCGTAGCGAGTCGGCAGCATAAAGCAATCCGCCGCTGCGTAAAGCGGCCGCACGTCATCCCTGCCGCCCAGCAGCCGCACGCGCTCGCCCAGTCCCGCAGCGGCAGCCAATGACGCGAAACGCGCGGCGTGCCGATCGGATCCGGCGACCACGAGCCGAAACGGCGCCTTGCCGCAGCCGGCAAGCGCGCTGATCGCCGCATCCAGCCCCTTGCGCGCAAATCCCGAGCCGACGAAGACGAACAATGTCTCGCCGGCAGCGACGCCGAGGTCGGCGCGCGTCTGTGCGCGTAGTGCGCCTCGATGGCGTGGATGAAAATGCTCCAGATCGACGCCGTTGTAGATTACATGCAGCTTCTGCGGCGCCAGTCCGAAGCGGCGCTGGATTTCCTCCCGCACCATGTTCGAGTTGCAGATCACGGCGCGCAGGCGCGGATGTTCGAACATGCGCCGCTCGGCGGCACAGGCGTAGTGATGGTGCGGATTGAGGGCGATGCCGAGGCGTTCCGCGGTGCCGCCCGACGCGCGCCGGATGTCGAGCCACTCGGCGTGAACACCATCGCCTGCGCGGTACAGATCACAGCCGGCGATGCGTTCATGCGACTGCACGAGATCGAACTTGCCGGCCTCCCACGCCGTGCGCGCCGCGCGCGCAAACGATGCGTCGCGCCAGGCGTTGCCGAGGTAAAACGGATCCACGCCGAGGACGCGCCGCGCGCCCCAGCCCTCGGCGCGCCGCGCGATCAGTGTCAATTCCGCCCCGGCACGCTCGAGCGCGGGCAGCGCGCGCTCGATGAAGCGTTCGGCGCCGCCATACGGGTTGTAGCGCTGCCGGACGATGGCAACGCGCACCGGCTCAGCGTCCCGCGGCGGGCAGCCGCGGGGCAGCGAGCAGCTCCTGTGCCGCCGCGTGCACCTGGTCCACCTCGAGTGTGATCAAGCATTCGCTCACCTTGCTTCCGCCGCAACCGTCGTTGCCGCAAGGCCGGCAAGGGTGGTTGCTCGTGACGACGCGATGCTTCACGCGCCATGGGCGCCATTCGTCCTCGCCGCTGGGGCCAAATAGCGCCACTGCCGGCGTTCCCATCGCCGCGGCAAGATGCATCGGCATCGAATCGACGCCGACGAAAAGTCGGGCACGCGCCGTGAGGGCGCCGAGCTCCTTGATCTGCAGTTTGCCGGCGAGCACCAGCGGGTTTGCCCTTGTTTGCGCGACAATTTCCCCGACCAGCGCCATCTCGGCGGGATCTGGGGCCGCGGTGAGCACGACGCGGTGGGTCGCGGAGAGCCGGTCGATCAGCGCCGCGTTGCGCTCAGCCGTCCAGCACTTGAAGCTCCAGCGCGAGGCCGGGTGGACATGAATGAAGCCGCCAGCAGCCAGGCCCTCGGCCGCGAGCAGCGCCACGATACGCGCCTCGGCCTCGGCGCCCGGAACAAATTGCAGGCGCCGTTCCTCCATTGTCGGTTGCACGCCAATGCGGCGCAGCGCATCCAGATTCGCTTCGACCTTGTGCCGGCGCCCGTTCGGCGCCAGCGGATAGAGGTGCGTGAAGCTTCGCGCCCAGAAAGCGCCGCGCCCCGGCGCTGCTGGCGCGACGCTGGCGCGAGGTGCAAGTGCACGCGCGAGCCAGGCGCCGCGTGGCTGCTCGGTGAGGTGCACCAGAAGGTCGTAGCGGCGGTCCCGCAACGCGGTGTAGAGGCGCCTTTCCAGGGAAAGTCGCGAGAGGGCCGCTTCCGTTCGCCAGTTCCGCCCTACGACATGCAACTGGGCAAGCGCAGGATGCCCGTCCAGCATCGGCGCAGTGTCGTCATAGACCAGCGCATCGACCTCGATCCTCTGCGCGTGCGCCTGGAGCACGGCCAGCACCGGCGATGCGAGCAGTACGTCGCCGTGATGGCGCAGAACGACCACCAGTGCACGCGCGATTTCCCTCAGCGAAACGGCGTCCTTCAGCATGCGGGGAAGATACCACCCCGGCTGCGGGCTTGCCGCGAGCGCCGCGACGCGCTACTGCAGGCGAATCTCGGCGCTCGCGAACACCGTCAGGCCGGGTTCCGGGTAGCCGCAGGACGGCGTCGCGCAGTTGAAGTTATTGATGATGCCGTAGCTGATATATTTCTTGTCAAACAGGTTTCTTACGCCTGTGGCGAAGCGCCACGCGCCCTGCGTGTAGGAAAAATTCAGATCCGCCAGCGCATACGAGGGGATCAGCCGCGCAAACTGGTTCGCCTGGTCGTTGTCGAAGCGCTGCCGCCCGACGAAGCGCAGCGCAGCGTTGACCTGGGTCGCGGGCAGCGGCCGCCAGGACGCGCGCAACGCGGCGAGCGAGCGCGGCACAAGCGGCACGTCGCGCCCGCTCACGTCGACGCCACCGTAAATACCGGTACGAAATTTCGCGCTCTGCAGATTGAGGTAGCCGGAGAGTTCCAGGCTCTGAGCTGCATTCCAGGAGGCGGAGAATTCGGCGCCGGTGCGGCGCGTCGGCGACAGATTGACGTTGGCGCCGGGGAAAAACGCTCCCGGGGCAAACGCGAGCGGGCTGAAGTAGATCTCGTTTTCGAGATCGATGTGGTAGTAGCTCGCGCGCAGGCGCAGCCCGGCCGGCGCAAACTCGATGCCGATATCGCGATGATCCGCGGTTTGCGGCAGGAGTAGCTGCCCGGCGGAGGTCTGGCCGTTGTCATCCACGGTGGCGAGGCGAAAGCTCCTGCCGGCCCTCGCGAACAGCGCCACGGAATTGCTGAAGTTATGCCTGAGCGCGAGGTCGTGCGCGCTCAGATTGCGGCTCTGCGTCAGATCGGTGGGCGGCCCGAATATCGACGCCGTCTGCAACCGGTCGGTGACGCGCTGCGTACGCAAGCCGGCGTCCAGGCTGGTGCCCTGGTCGAAGCGCATCTGGTACTGCAGGTAGATGCCGTGGCCGCGTTGCGTCGCTGTGTTTTCTGCCAGAGGAGCGGTGAGGCCCGCCGGACTGCCGGCGATGCGCCGATTCAAGTCACCGTCGTTCACATCGACGCCTGCAACCAGCGTGCTGCGCACCCCGAGCGGCTCGAGGGACAGGCGCATGCGCGGAGAAAACGCGGTGTCGGTGAGCTTGGTCTGGCCGAACAGAGGAAAGGCGCCGTCGTTGAAAATCGCGGCGATTTGTCCACGATGGCTCAAATTGGCGGCGAACTCGGCGCGTCCGGCCACGTAGCGCCCGTAAAGGGTCGCGCTGTCGCCATCGCGAAAGCTGTAGTCGTTGGGCGTAGTGGCACCGCGCCGGTCGGAGATGAGCTGCTGCTCGTCGCGCACGCCCGGGAGGCGCAGCCGCTGCCAATCGGAACCGAGTTTCACGCCGACATGCGCGCTCGCGTCGCCAAATCGCAGATCGCCAAGCAGGTTGTCCTGCCGCAGTCGGTTGTTCTTGCGGTAGCCATCCGTTTCGACATGGTTCGCGTGCACCGCAAGGCTGATGCGCTCGCCGCCGAAGTTGGCGCTGACGCGTCCATCTGCAAGACCGTAGGAGCCAACCTCGAGAGAAGCGATCGCACTGCGCGCTCCGGGATTGGGGCCCTTGGTGATGATATGGATGGTGCCGCCAGTCGCTCCGCCGCCGTAGGGGACCGCGCCGCCGCTCGGCAGAATCTCGATGCGCTCGATGGACTGCAGCGGGATCGAGGAAAGGCGCGTCGCAGCTATGTCGTTTTGGTTGATGCGCACACCATCGACCAGCACCAGGGTATTCTGGTCCGAAGTGATGCCGAAGCCTCGCAGGTCGACTTGCTTGTCGGGAGATCCGGAGTTGTCGCGCACGTGCGCGCCACCGAACTTGGAGAGCAGCTCCGGTAGCGTGCTCGCCGCACTCGCCGCGATATCCGCCGCGGAAATCACGCGTACGCCGATCGGCACGGCGCGCAAGGGTTCGGAAAAGCGCGTGGCGGTAACTACGATCGCGTCTTCATTCTGGGAATAAACCGGCAAAGCAAAGGCAGCGAGTGCTGCAACGGAAACGGCGACGCGCATTGGAACTCCTTTCGGCGTCGTCCCCGACGCCTCAGCAAGTTGATAAATGCTCCAAGGCCGGTCTCCGGACTCGCGAGTAGCGGATTCGCATCCGCCGGGTGCACGCCTTCCCGTGAAGTGATCCTCACAGTGGCCGGGTATGCACCCCCTCGCTTACCGTTGCGGGGGCAGTCCAGGCTTTGCGCCGCCTGTGGAGACGGCAACGCACCTGATTCCCGTTTCACCCGCGGCGCTTGGAAGCGCCGCGGACACCTTGCAGTTGAGTACGGCCGGATTATATAAGCGACGCAGCATGATCAGGTATCACTTGCAGAAGCAGCCCTTATTTCTTGACGCTGTAGCAGTTTTGCAACATAGTTCCGGCGTGGACGCGGAGTTCAACTCCCTCGAGGTCAAGGTCGACCAGTTCGTCGGCCTGTGCGAGCGCTTGCGCACCGAGAACCACGATTTACGCCAGCAACTGGCCACGGCGAAGAACGACGCCAAGCGCCTGAACGAGCGCATCGAAGGCGCCAAGCTGAAGCTCGAGAGCCTGCTCGCACGCATACCCGACTGAGCGGGACCGACATGGCCGAGAGCGCCAAAACCATCGAAATCAGCCTGCTGGGCCGATACTATAAGATTGCCTGCGAGGACGGCGAGCGCGAAGCCCTGCTCGAAGCGGTGGCTTACCTCGACGGCAAGATGGGCGAGATCAAGAAAACCGGCAAGGTGAACGGCACCGATCGCATCGCCGTGATGGCGGCGCTCAACATCGCGCACGAGTTTCTTTCCGTGAAACTGGGCAACGGCTTTGACATCGGGCAGGCCAAGCGTAGAATTTCTCTCATCGAGGCGAAGCTCGATGAGGTGCTCGCCCGGCAGGACAAGCTGTTCTAAGCCGCGTGACGTGCGTTTGGCGGCAAACTTCTTTGTCCCCTGCTGTGTTCGACAGGGCCCATATTTTCCGAACCGATAGCTTCCCCAGGTTGCGGCCTCTAGTGCCACTGTTGTGATCGTCCCTCGCCTTCGGGCCCGCCGGACGAACCTGATGTGGCCGGTACGCGACCACCCTGATTAAGCAGGGTTCGGAGGCCGGGCCCGCCGGCACGAGCGGGGGACTCCCTTATTTTTTTCCTACTATCACTATGACTGCCTGGCTCATGAAATCCGAGCCCGACGAGTGCTCGATAGACGACGCACTCGCGGCGCCCAGGCGCATCACGCCGTGGACCGGAGTGCGCAACTACCAGGCGCGCAATTACATGCGCGACGCAATGCGCATCGGTGACGGCGTCCTCTTCTACCACTCGAGCTGCCCGGAACCCGGCATCGCGGGGCTTGCAGAGATCGCGTCCGCGCCTTACGTCGACCCGTCGCAGTTCGACCGCAAAAGTCCCTACTACGATCAGAAATCCGATCGCGCCGCGCCGCGCTGGAGTTGCGTCGACGTGCGCGCGTTGAAGAAGACCCGCTTGATGCCTCTGGCCGAGATGCACGGCCATGCAGCCCTCAAAGCAATGTGGGCCTTGCGTCCGGGCAACCGCCTCTCGATTACGCCGGTCACCGCAGCCGAATGGAAATTCATCTGCGCCAGGCTGGC
>Ga0134122_10003244_pt1 | contig 12060 bp, 6 predicted proteins | sample KB302_FD_96461 | JGI IMG/M metagenome (GOLD analysis project Ga0134122, IMG submission 96461) | Terrestrial soil microbial communities without Nitrogen fertilizer from Kellogg Biological Station, Michigan, USA - KB3-0-2 | ecosystem: Environmental > Terrestrial > Soil > Unclassified ...
AGAGGGATACTCTGGCCTGCTCGAATCGGTCCGCGACATCACCCAGCCAAACGAGCACGACGTCAGGCCGCATCACTTGAGCCCGGACTAGCCTTTCTTGGCCAGCCGATGAGTCCGCGTGGACAAGTTGTCTGGGTAAGCTTGTAACGCAAACCGCGAGCGCAATGAGGAGAAATACGATCTTGCCCGTGTGCTGCTGCGCTCGCATCGGCCGGGACTATATCAGACGCTTTTGACGTTTTGCAATGTTTTCGTCTGAGCCGTTGTGTTGAAGCCTCTTGTCGGTTTCGCGGCGGTGAAACCCGGTGTGCTGACCTGACAAGAGTAGCGAACATCGATCCTGAGTCGCTACTCAATTCTGGACTTGCCGGGCGCCCTCGCGCGGTGCCGTGTAACCGTTGCGGGTTCGGGCGGCGAGGCGTCGCGTGCCCGAGCTCACCTGGACCTTTACTGAGCGAAAGGTTCCATCCTTTTTTGAGTTCGTCGGATAGTAGCCGATTGCGTACTGAGTTCGAAGGTCGCTTGAGATCGCTTGTGCGATTGTATGGACCTCGGAAAGCTCCTTTGGAAAGAAGGCCTTCCCGCCGGTTTCTTCGGCAAGTTTTGAAAGCAAAGCTTCCGCCTTGTCTTTTGGACTCTTCTTGAATATCGCTGAGTCGCGATCCAGATCAGTTGTGAAACCGATCAGATAGATCTGCACATCGGTCTCGCGCATGTGCTCGACTACCTCGTTGAACTTATAGTAGCTGTCCTTGTCCAGACCGTCGGTCACCAGGATGACCGCCTTGCGCCGGTTCTTTCCTTCCTTGTTGGCATAATCCGACGCGAGGTATAGGGCATCCAGCATCGCGGTCTGGCCAGATGCTACCAGACCCGATAACGTGTCGATGACATCGGCCGTGTTGTTGGTGAATTCTTCCAACAGGTCCGGCTGAAGCTTAAACTCGATCACCGCCATCTCGTCGCCCGCCTTGCTTTCTTTGATCAAGTTGGACGAAGCCTTGATTACCACGTCGAGTTTGTTGCGCATTGAGCCTGACGTGTCTATTGCGAACACCATCGAAACCGGAACTTGTTCGCGTCCGAAAAACTCTATTGTCTGGGGAATCTTGTCCTCAGTGACTTGGAAGGCTTCCTTGGTCAGATCGGTGACCGGTTTGGCCGCAGGATCGAGAACAGTGACATCGAGAACTACAAGGGCAGTCCCGAGCTTTATCGGCGCGTCATCGCGGATCGGAGGCTCGTCCTGCTGCTGCTGCTTCGGCTGTTGAGGCTTGCCGAGCTTGGGTTTCTCCTGTGAGTCATCCGCTCTGGACAGTCCCGTTCCAGGCACTATGCCGAAGCCGTTACTGAGAAGGATGAGAGCCAGGAGAATGACAACCGGCATTCGATTCGCTGCGACTTTCATATCGAAATTCTACTCCGCCCTTCGGATTTTGAAAACAGGTACGTCTGAGACCGGTTTTGGGATGCTTGAATGGTCTCAGCCCGTTGCCGAAGGAACGCAGGTAAAGTTTTGGCTTGCGGATTATTGATGAGGGTCGAACTGGTCGCTCACTTCTTGAACGACTGATAACCATCCTTATACTGGAGCGACAGCCGGCCTAGTCCGCGAGGTGGGTTTACCTTGACCTGAACCTTATGCCATTTGGCTTCGCTCTGCATATCGGTGGGATAAAAGCCGACTGAATACTGATGACGCAGCTCAAGGGCGATGCGCGTGCAAATCTCGACCAGTTCGGCTTCGTTGTAGGCGTTGGGGAAGAACGCGCGACCGCCAGTCATTCGCGTGATCTCTTCAAGAATCGAGCGCCCAAACCCGGAAAGCGCGTCGTTGGCAGGATCAGTTATGCCGATAGCATAGATCTGGACATCCGCCTCTTTGACTCGGTTGCGCAGCTCTTTGTATGTGTAACGGCTATTGTTGTCCTGGCCGTCCGATATCAGCAGGAGTGCTTTTTTGGAATGCCGCCCCTGCTGAACTTTTTCAACCGCAATGTAGGCCGCATCGTAGAGCGCAGTGGAACCCTTCGGCTGTATGAACATCAAATGCCCAAGGATATTGTCACCGGACGTTGTGTAGTCCTGAACAAGCTTTGCGCGGTCGTTGAAACCGATTAAGAAAAAGTCGTCGTCGTCGTGCGAGGTCTCGATGAATCGGCGAAGCGCCCTTATGGAACGTCCTATCCGTTCTTTCATCGACCCGGAGACGTCGTAAACGATTCCCAATGAGACGGGCGAGTCATCGTCGGTAAAGTGCGCGATCTGCTGTTTGACTTTGTCGTCAAAAACCTCGAAGTGATCCCTGGTGAGTCCCGTGACGAACCTCCCATAAGGATCGGTGACGCTCACAATGATATTCACAACGTTCGTATCCAGGATGATCTTGTCATCTGGGCGCTGAGGTAGGGGTTTTCCGTCACGTGAGACAGAAGGCGGTGCCGGCGAGGCAGTGCTGGGGTTGACTGCCGGGCGCGGATCGTCTCGTGGTGCGCCTGCCGAGGGTTTTGAAAGAGGCGTACCCGTTCCGCCACCCTGCTGCGCAGTCGCATTGCGAAGCGGAGATAGTGCAAGAAGCAGGACAGAGGACAGGATTGCGCACGCGAATCTTCGTTTCATGGCGGTTGCTCCCGGCTCAATTGATAGCCTTAAAGAACCTGACCTGTGCTTCCAAGAGATGGCGCGATGTTGGCACGAGTCGCAGGCGGCATGCGCTGTCGCCCTTAATATCAGTTGTCGCGATTCAAAAATGGAGCGGGTCGAAATACCCTGGAGTGAGCAGCCAGTGGCTCCCGGCCCTTGTCAACGCCCTAATTCTAGCACAAACAATTCGAGACGCAAGAGAAGTCGTCGCACACCTTTGAGGCCTATCTGACCAAAACGCGACTGAGATTCGATCTCACGCTCCCTGTACCAACAACCCTAGCCGTCCGAAATCCCGCTTCACTCGCCACAAACGTTAAGGCGGTGATGCTGACAGCCTGAAAGCGCGAGGTCTGACAGCCCCTGGCTTGCCGAGGCTGGTGCTTCTGACAAACGACGCGTTGGATGACGATCCTAGCTGGGCTGTGAGCGAGTCGTTGGATTCAACATCAAAGACAGTCAGCCGCACCGCGGCTACATCAGGCTGGTTTCTTGCACCCGGAAACCTTTGTTCGACAACGTAGCTTTGGCCTCTTGAGACTCCTCCCGCGATGATTGGCTGAACCAAATCAACCTCAATGGGCTGACCCACAACGGCTCCGCTTTGGTTCAAGAGTTCATACCGTGCGCGTGTTGTATCCAGGTTCGAATCGAAGACGGAATAAGTGAGGATGAACTCATCGCCGGCCCTCGTAAAGCTTGCGGTTGCAGCCTTCTTCGGTTTGGCCGCGTTTATCAACTGGAGCGCGGTGCCCACGTGTCCGATAAGGTCGACAGTTAGAGTGCCGCCTGAGTTCGTGCCAAACGTTATCTTTGAGGTAACGGTATCGGGCAGAACCTCACTCGCCGCCAACCCACTTGTCTTGCCGGACGGGCGAGGAATCACGGGACTAAAGACCACCCGGAACGTTTGCGATTTGCCAGGCGCAATCTGAACACATGCATCGGGACATTCATCGGGTTGAGCAGACGTTTCCGACCCATCGGAGTTGACGAGTCTTAATGAGAAGAACTTGGTGTCATCAGGATCGGTAATGCGCCCGCCGGTAACATCGCTGCCAGTTCGCAATATGGATGACACACTCAGTGCGAGGACTCCGCAGCCATTGTTCGGAATTACGAAAGTCTTTGAGCAGTCGCAGCTCGCAGGGGGGTTCTTCTTGGCCTTGCGTACCGGAGCGACCGGCGTTTGACCGCCAAAGACTACGGTGGCTGTTTGCACATTGCCCGGCAACCCAACACGCCGCACGTTTACAGTGAACGAACATGTTGCTCGGTTGCCCGAAAAATCCACCGCTGCGCAATTAACCGTCGTAACGCCGGCCGGGAAAGTCGAACCCGACGGCGGAGCGCAGGTAGCGACCGTCCCGGGAGCATTGTCGGTCACGGTAGGAGGCGGATAGCTTACGGTCGCGGTGCAATCGGTTGCTGGAACATCGACCGTTATTGGAGATGGACAGGTGATGGTTGGCGCTTGACTGTCTGTAACCGTTACCGTGAATGAGCACGTGGAAGTGTTCGCAGCGGCGTCGCTAGCGGTACAGGTTACTGTCGTAGTGCCGACTCCAAACGCGGCGCCTGATGGCGGCGTGCAAGTTGCCGTTGCTCCCGAGCAGTTGTCGACTACGATCGGGGGCGAAGAATACTTCACAACCACGAAGTTCTGACCTGGCGCCACTGAAGTCGTGACATTGCCCGAACACGTGATTCGAGGCGCGGTCGTGTCCTTGACCGTAACGTTGAAAGAACAGCTTGCTCCTCCGCCGGCGGTGCAAATCACCGGCGTGATTCCAACCGGGAACGATGAATTCGAAGGCGGCGTGCACACGACGTCGGCGCAGGGACCAACTGTTGCCGGTGGGGGATAGCTAACCAGAACACTACAGCCGAACGGCAGCGCAAGCGTGTTCGCGCTAACGTCAGCAGGGCAGTTAAGTGAACAGGGGGAGAAAACGACCAGGGTCATAACGGTCGATGAGTTGTTTCCGAGCACCGGGTCATTCGATGTTGCGGTCACCGAAGCGGTGTTGGTGATTGTCGAACCCGGCGACGCATTGACCCTCACGATAAGCGTTATGCTGGCCGACCCTCCAGCTGCAATCGACCCCAGCGAGCACTGCACCGCTCCGGTGCCGCCCGGCGGAGGCGCGGTGAAAGTGCCCTGACTCGAAGTGACCGACACAAAGGTAGTGCCGGGGGGGACTTCGTCGTTTACAGTGACGCCGGTCGCGTCACTGGGTCCGGCGTTGGCAATCCCGATCGTGTAAGCCAGGTTCGAGCCGGTCGAAACCGGGCTCGGTAAACCGGTTTTGTTGATACTGAGATCCGCTAGAGTTTCAACGAAGCTAGTTGCGGTGCCGGTGTTGTTGCCCGGTACTGGATCGGCGCTCGCTGTTGCCACAGTAGCCGAATTGCTGATCACCGTCGCAGTGGGCGTACTGGAGTTCACCTTCACCACGATCGTAAAGACGGCTGTTTCCGCGCTCGGAACGGCCCCTTTGGAGAACACGATGTTTCCGGTTCCTCCAACGGTTGGAGCCGTGGTGCCCCAGCCGGCGCCGATGGTCACCGCTGCCGAGACAAAGGTTGTATTTGCCGGCACCGCGTCGGTCAAATTCACGTTTGCGGCAGCGCTCGGCCCGTTGTTGATGAAGCTGATTGTATAGGTGATGTTGTTTCCCGCGATCACCGGGTCGGGTGAGTCAGACTTGGTCACGGCGACGTCGGCCTGCGTCTGAACGGTCGTAGTCGCCGTGCTGGTGTTGTTGCCCATCGTTGGGTCGGCAGTGGCGCTGGCCGCGACCGCGTTGTTTGTGATGATGGTCCCGGTTGAAGTGCCAGGGTTTACATTTACTACGACGGTGAAGACGGCGGACTCTGCCGCGGCAACCGTGCCTTTCGAGAATACGACGTTGCCGGTCAAACCCACTCCCGGAGATGTAATGCCCCAACCGCTTCCGGTCGACACCACTGCGGAGACAAATGTGCAGTTGGCCGGTACTGCGTCCGTCACGGTAACCGTCTGAGAATTGCTCGGTCCGTTGTTTGCGAAATTTATTGTGTAGGTGATGTTGTTCCCGGCGACAACAGGATCAGGCAGGTCGGTTTTGAGAACCGCCAGATCGGCCTGTGCCTGAACGGTAGTCGTCGTATTCGCGCTGTTGTTGCCGGCCGTCGGATCGTTTGTAGCACTGGCAGCACCCGCGGTGTTGCTGATTGAGGCGCCGTTTGCGGTGCCCGGATCTACCTTTACCACGATCGTGAAAACGGCCGATTCACCGGCGGTAACTGTTGGTTTCGAGAACACGATGTTGCCTGTGAGCCCGACTCCCGGTGCTACAAGACCCCAGCCGGTGCCGGTTGAGACGACCGCCGACACAAATGTAGTGTTGACCGGCACCGCGTCTGTCACGGTAACAGTCTGCGCATCACTTGGCCCGTTGTTCACGAAGTTGATCGTGTAGGTGATGTTGCTTCCCGCGGCCACCGGATCAGGAGAGTCCCCTTTGGTCACAGCGAGATCGGCCGACGCAAGGACGGCGGTCATTGCTGTTCCGGTGTTGTTGCCCGGATTCGGATCGCTTGTCGCGCTCGCCGCAACCGCGCTGTCGGTGATGACAGCAGCGTTGGGTGTGCTGGCGTTCACCTTTACCACGACTATAAACACAGCCGTCTCGCCCGAAGCTACCGTAGCCTTGGAGAAAACCACATCGCCAGTCCCGCCTACTGATGGCTCGGTCTTGGACCAGCCTAAGCCATTCATAATCGCCGCCGACACGAATGTGGTATTTGCCGGGACCGAGTCCGTCACCGTCACGGTTTGGGCTGGATTCGGCCCATTGTTGGAGAATGAGATCGTGTAGGTAATATTGTTTCCAGCGACAACCGGATCAGGCGAATCGAGGTTACTGGTGATCGCAAGGTCGGCGTCCGCAGCGGCAACCGCGACGCATTGCGAGAACTCTGAGGTATTTCCAAGCGGGTCCGTCGCCGTGGCAGTGATCACCTGGCCGGTAGTAACGGCAACCGGCAGTGTAACATTGAACGGCGCCATACACGCGGGGTCCGTAGTTACGTTTGTCGAGCCGATAAAAACCTGACCCTCGCCGTTGCCTGATGCGTCGCAAGCCGGGCTGGAGAAGAACTCGATCCTGAAACTGGTGCTGGCCGTGCTGTCGAGGCTTCCAACAACTGCAGTGCTGGCGCCCCCTGAAGTCGCCGACGTGAGGTCCGGGAAATTCTGAAGATCGTTTGCCCCTGTGTCGACGTCGCACGAGTCATTTGGGTCTGTGCCCGAGTTATCGCTCAGATTGATCCCAATGCCGGCGTTCGAGAAAATTGAGTTTGATAAGACGCTATTCTGCGAACCGGCAATGATGCCTACGCCATTACCGGTGTTGAACGCGATCGTGTTGCCCGCGCCGGGATCTATGCCGCCGATTGAGTTGTTTTGTGTACTGCTGCCGATGCTTACGCCGTTTGAATCGTTCCCCAGCGCGGCGACCCCACTTATGTCCGTGCCTATAAGGTTTCCCTGGACCAGGTTTCCGGTCGCGGAATTAATTACTATTCCACCGCCGGCGTTGCCCGAGATTAAGTTGCCGGGGCCATTTCCAACTGTCCCTCCAATAAGATTGTCGGACGCGTCCGAGTTGATCACCACACCTGCCGACGCGTTGCCAAGCGCGACTGTCCCGGTAATGTCCGTGCCGATGAAGTTCCCTTGAACCGAATTATCCGCCGACGTGTCGCCGATAAGAACACCGATTGAATCATTCCCGGAGATGACGTTTCTTCCACCCGAGCCGCCGACCACGTTGTTAACGGCATGGTTTCCCATCTCGATGCCGTTGAGGTTTGGAAGGGCACTCAGACCGTCGGCAGTCGTCCCTATCAAATTGTTTATGATCTGGCTGTTGGCAGTCTCAAAACGCACACCGAACGCGCCGTTGCCTGAGATTAGATTTCCTGAGGTGGCACCGGAGCCACCGACAAAAGCAAAGGTTGCGCCTGGAAGGACCAGCACACCTCCCGACGCGTTCGTTAGCGCTACCGTGCCTGTGACATCCGTGCCGATGAAGTTCCCCTGGAGTGTGTTGTTGGTAGCGCCGGCGTTGCGGATCTGCACGCCATTGCCGTCGTTTCCTGAGATCACATTCCGCGCAGATGTAGTAGTTCCCCCGATCGTGTTGTTTGATGAACCGTCGATCAGGACTCCAGACAGGGTATTGTTGAGCATCGCCGTGCCGGCAGCGTTCGTTCCAATAAAGCTGCCCTGCACCACATTGGCGCTGCCTCCGCTTATCGAGATACCGTTGCCGCTGAACCTATTGATCACCAACGCCAGTATCTGGCAGTTGCTCGCTGCTATGGTAAGGCCGTTTGCCGCGGCGCCGGCCTGTGTACCGTTAAGCTCCACTCGAGTCGCCCCGCCTGTCGCGCCATTGATGGTGACGTCCTCGGTGATGGTCGGAAGCGGAAGCGACACGACGCTCCCGACTTGAATCGTCGGGGTGTTAGTTCCGATGTCGAAGTTGATCACGTCGGCGCCCGGAGACGCGTTCGCTTGAGTGATTGCGTCTCGTAGCGAACCCGAACCAGTGTCGGCCGTCGTGTTGACGGTGAAAGTCGCCGCCGGAGTGCTCGGCGCTGAAACAGCGGGCAATTGTCTGATTCCCGAAGCTGACGCCCTAAGCAAGAAGATGGCTGAGATCAGTGCCACTGTTACTGTCAGCGAGCCAAAAGCAAATCTCCTCTTCATTGTATCTCCCAAAGCCGCGATGCGATCTGATTAGAGCTAACTTCTGGATGATGACGGTGGCAACCCCGACTTGAGTTCTCGGAGCCCTTAAGTCGTTTCCGGGCAAGCATATTACCGCAACGCTCGAAAGTAAAGATGCAAGTCGAAACCTCATTTCAATGACCGTTCGTTCAGTCTGAAAGTTCACGGATCCAACTTGTCGACTGTTTGACAATGGCAATGTCTGCCTTCTAAACTTCGGTCTCTTTTCAAGTGGTCCTTGCTGAAGAGCGCCCGGTTTGCCAGCCCCGCAACAAATGATCTATAGAATCGCGTGGCCAGGCTCGTCTTGAGTGGGGACGCTCTGGACGCCACCACGCAGTTTGTCGATCCTCGCGAAGGCTGGCGTTCGGCCGATGCAAGCTGAAGCCTGAGTCTCTGATATGAGCGGAAGTAAGCCAACTCGTGACGGCCACGCAAACGAAGCGAGCTACGGCGACGTTGCGGTTCTGATCCCGTGCTTCAATGAAGAGAAGACCGTCGGCAAGGTTGTGACGGACTTCAGCAGCGAGCTGAATGGCGCCAGCGTACTCGTCTTCGACAACGAGTCGACGGACAACACCGCGTCTATCGCTCAGCAGCATGGCGCTACAGTCATTCGAGCTCCGAGGCGCGGGAAAGGAAACGTAGTCAAGCAGATGTTTGACCAGGTCGATGCCGAAATCTACATAACGGTTGACGGCGATGACACCTATCCGGCTGCCGCAGCCAGGCAGTTGATTGCGGAGTTCCGGAAAGGCGGCGTCGATATGATCGTCGGCGTCAGGAAGGCTTCCTCTGCAAGCCACTCGTACCGTCGCTTTCACAGGTTTGGTAACCGATTGGTTGCATCGCTGATATCAAAGCTTTTTTCTATCAAGCTCACTGATGTGATGTCAGGGTATCGGGTGCTTTCCAAGGAGTTTGTAAAAAGCGTACCGCTGAAATCAAAGGGGTTCGAAGTCGAGACGGAGATGACCTTGCAAGCGGCAGCAAAGGACTTCGTCATCAGAGAGGTGCCAGTCACGTACGGCAGTCGGCCTGAGGGCAGTTATTCGAAATTGAACACCTTCTCGGACGGGTTCCTTGTGCTTAGGGCCATCTTTATAATCTTCAAGGACTACAAGCCGCTGATCTTTTTTTCTTCGTTGAGCCTGGTATTGGTGATCATTAGCTCGGCCACCGGGTTCCACGCCATAAAGGACTACGTGGAAACCGGGCAGGTTTATCATCTGCCGTCTGCAGTTCTTGCGACCGGGACAATGATTCTGGCGGCGTTGAGCCTGAGCATCGGTCTGATTCTGGACACCCTGTCGAAATACCACAACGAAAACTTTCAGTTACTGCGTCGCCTGGTCAAAAAGCAACAATGAGGATCCTGTTTATCAGCCATTCCTCGCCACTGAAAGAGGGCGGCGCTGAGACACGCACACGGGAAGTCGCCCTCAGGCTTGCGCGCTCGGGTCACACCGTTGCCATTCTTTGCGGGAAGACGAGCGCGAACGATCCGCCAGTTACCGTGGTCAACGGGGTGAAGATTGTCTCGAAGAAGACTCTTCCGGACTGGCTGTTGAGAAAGTATCCCTACCCTCACTACTTTTCGCTCGCCGCGGCAAATCTTTTTCTGATGTTCTATGTCCCGGCATTTCTCAGGGGGTCGAAGTTCGATCTTATCAGGGAAGACCTTGCGCCCTTTCCACCGACGTTTCTGTTGTCGCTTGTGCGTTTGTCTGTCGGAAGAAGGATTGCGATAACTCACATGCTGTCGAGAACCTTGAGAGGCTGGACCAAATACTATGGCCGTGTTTTCGGTCTGGCGGGCTTTGTGATGGACCGGCTGTTGAGGTCGGGAGCGCTGAAGTATGATCGGATAATCTGCGATGCAAAATGGTTCGTGGATGAGATGAAAGAGTCGGCGGCCATCGCCAACAAGGTGTCGTATGTCCCCAATGGCGTCAACATTGATGAGTTTGTTCCGGCGACCCCGGGCTCGACCAGCAACGGCCGCATCCGGTTGCTGAGTGTCGGCCGGCTGGCTGAAACAAAAGGTCACCGCTATGTGATTGAGGCAATGTCATACTTGAAGCAGGACTATCCAGGAATGAAGCTGGACATACTCGGAAACGGCCCCCTGAAGGGCCGACTAAGAGAGATGTCGCTGCGCCTTGGCGTATCGGACATGGTCGAGATTCGCCCGCCAGTTGGTCATTCCGAAATGCCCAAGCTGTATCATCGCTATGATTTCTTTGTCATGCCTTCGATCTGGGAAGGCCTTCCCGTATCGTTGCTCGAAGCGATGGCGAGCAAACTCCCGATCGTGGCAACCAATATCCCTGCGATCACTGACTTGCTGGACGCAGACTCGGCGACGCTCGTTTCGAAGGAGGACGGTCGCGATCTCGCCGAAAAGCTGAGGTGGGCCTTTCAACATCCGGAGCAGGTCAGCGAGCACGCCGAGTCGGCTTTCGAAATAGCCAAGAAGTACGACTGGGCCGTCACCGCGAGCCAAGAGGTTGAAGAGGCATGCTAGAAGGCAAGAGGCTCAATCTCCTTGAAAAGCTTGCTTACAGGGTTCTGGGTCTGACTGATATCGAAAACCGGACACTGAGAGATGCCGTCAAACATTTCGCGAAATCGGTTCCTCCGGACGCAAAGGTGCTGGATGTTGCCGCCGGTCTGAAACCTTACCAGCAGTACTTCGCGCACTGCGACTACGAATCGACTGACTTCGCCGAGGTCCAGGAGTTCTACAACAACCTCGATGACGGCAACCGGGACAACCTGGCAAGCCGTCACACTTACGTTTGCCCCATCGAAAAGATACCGGTGGCGGACGGCAGCTACGACATCGTCTTATGCACTCAGGTTTTGGAACACGTGCCCTACCCGTCAAAGGCGTTGCAAGAACTTCATCGAGTGCTGCGGAATTCCGGGCAGCTTTTTGTGACTGTGCCCCAGGGCTACGGAATCCACGGCGAGCCGTACAACTTTTTCTATTTTACAAAGTACGGACTCGAGCTGATCCTGAAGGACGCGGGGTTCGAAGTGCTCAATATCCGCGAACGGGGAGGATATTTCTACTACTTGTATGACAGGCTCGCGAATGCGATTCCTCGTATTGTAGTCGGCTATAAGAAGCATATGTCACTGATGATTCTGGCGCTGTTGCCAATACACATATTCCTCGCTTACCTGCTGGGCCCCGCGCTCTTGCTCCTGGAACCATTGGATAAGGAGAAGAGGTTCACGATGGGATACACGTCAGCGGCTTTGAAGCGATCGACGGCCGGCTTGACGGAGCAGATCGAGCAAGGGGAACGATGACCAGGTGCGCACGGGATGGAAAACGCCACATCGGCTAATGAGCCTAATAAGACTTCGTTAGTGGAAAGACTCGAGGTGCGCTTGAAGGCCTTAGGTGGAGGAACAAAAGCCCTTCTCGCTCTTTGGGGTTTCTTCCTGGTCCTGGTTGCTTTTGGAATTCACGGTTCCTCGACCGGGGTTCTGGCAGATTGGTGGGCACCCGAAAAACCCTATTCCGGTTATTTGTTCAACCCGCCGCAATCCGTTTCTGACGATGATTTCCTGCGCGAAATACTGATGGCCAAAGCTCGTTGGATCAGGTGGGACGAGCTGAT
>Ga0134122_10003246_pt1 | contig 12056 bp, 11 predicted proteins | sample KB302_FD_96461 | JGI IMG/M metagenome (GOLD analysis project Ga0134122, IMG submission 96461) | Terrestrial soil microbial communities without Nitrogen fertilizer from Kellogg Biological Station, Michigan, USA - KB3-0-2 | ecosystem: Environmental > Terrestrial > Soil > Unclassified ...
CCGTGCTGGCCCCCACCGGCACCATCGGCTTCATGATGGACTGCGACACCACCGGCATCGAGCCGGACATCGCGCTCATCAAGTACAAGAAGCTGGTGGGCGGCGGGATGCTGAAGATCGTCAACAACACCGTCCCGCTGGCGCTGCAGAAGCTGGGCTATTCGCCCATGGAGCAGGAGTCGCTCCGGAGCTGGCTGGAGAAGGAGGAGACCATCGAGGGCGCGCCGGCGCTGCGGCCGGAGCACCTGCCGGTGTTCGACTGCGCGTTCAAGCCGGCCCGCGGCCAGCGCAGCATCCACTGGTTGGGCCACCTGAAGATGATGGGCGCCTGCCAGCCGTTCCTCTCCGGCGCCATCTCCAAGACGGTGAACATGCCCACCGACGCCGCGGTGGAGGACATCGAGCGCGCGTACCTGGAGGCGTGGAAGCTGGGCGTGAAGGCCATCGCCGTCTACCGCGACGGGTGCAAGCGCAGCCAGCCGCTCAACACCTCCCGGAAGGAGAAGGAGGCGGCGCCCGCGGTGGCGGTGCCGGTGCTGCCGGTGGTGGCGGAGGTGCGGCCCGCGCGGCGGCGCCTGCCGGACGAGCGCCAGTCCATCACCCACAAGTTCAGCATCGGCGGGCACGAGGGGTACATGACCGTCGGGATGTACGAGGACGGCACGCCGGGCGAGCTGTTCTGCGTGATGGCCAAGGAAGGCTCGGTCGTCTCCGGGCTGATGGACAGCTTCGCCACCTCGGTGTCGCTGGCGCTCCAGTACGGCGTGCCGCTGAAGGTCCTGGTGGACAAGTTCAGCCACACCCGGTTCGAGCCCTCCGGCTTCACCGGCAACCCGAACATCCCCATCGCCAAGTCGATCATCGACTACGTCTTCCGGTGGCTGTCGCTGAAGTTCCTGCCCAAGGAGGGCGAGGCGGGCCCGTACCAGGCGCTCCCGGCGGGCGCGGCGGCGGAGGTGAGGGTGGAGGAGCCGGTGCGGGTGGCGCCGGTGGTCCGGTCAACGGCGAAGGAGACGTTCCTCAACCAGCAGGACGCGCCGCCGTGCCACTCGTGCGGCGAGATCATGGTGAGGAGCGGCGCCTGCTACAAGTGCAGCAACTGCGGCGCCACGTCCGGGTGTAGCTGAAACGGGGAGCCGGTCCGTTCGACGGCTGGGAGTGGGGAGCGGCTCCGCGACCCGTGGCGCGGGGCCGCTTCCGTTTTTTCAGGTACGCTGCGGGGCGTGATCCGCGCCGTCCTCCCCTGCGCGCTGGCGGCCCTCTGCGGCTGTCTCCCCAACTCCACCATCGAAGGGCTGGAGTTCGGCTGCGACGCGGGGACGCAGTGCAACCCCGGCCTGCGCTGCTGGCGGGGCGTGTGCACCGAGGACGCCGGCTGGAGGCTGGGCACCGCGTGCGCCGGCGACGAGGACTGCGAGAACGGCATCTGCTCGGACGGCGTGTGCTGTTCGCGCCGGTGCGACGGCCCCTGCGAGTCCTGCCAGCTCGGCGCGCTGGGCCAGTGCGACCCGCTCCCCGCCGGCGACCCGGGCACGCCCTCCTGCGCGCCGTACCACTGCGACGGCACCAACAACCTCTGCCCCGGCGGCTGCGCCGCGCCCGGCGACTGCGGGGCCGGCACCTACTGCGACGCCGGCGCCTGCACGGCGCTGCAGAGCCTGGGGACCACCTGCTCCGGCGGCGGCGCCTGCGACTCCGGCCTCTGCGTGGACAACCGCTGCTGCAACACCACCTGCGCCAACCCGTGCGACGCCTGCGACGTGGCCGGGAGGCTGGGGACGTGCAGCGTCTCGCCGCTGGGGCGCATCCCCTTCCCCGCCTGCGGCCTCTACGCGTGCAACGGCGCCTCGGTGCTCTGCCCCGGCTCCTGCACCAGCGACGCCGGCTGCGTGCCGCCCAACAGCTGCAGCTCCAGCCAGCAGCGGTGCCAGCCGAAGGTGAGCGCGCTGGTGGACGCGTTCCCGGCGGGGATCGACGCCGGCACCTGGGTCTTCTACCAGGACCCGGACACGATGGTGGCCGGGAGGAACGGCCGGCTGGAGCTCCTGGTGGACGCGGGGATCGCCCTGGCCTACTGCGGCATCTACACCGCGCGGACGTACGACGCGACCAGCTCGCAGACCTCGGTCCAGCTGGTGGCGGTGGGGACCCAGTCGCTCGGGTCGCTGGAGACGTATTTCCAGCTCCTGGCGCCCGACAACCTGAACCGGTTCGGCCTGGACCTCAACGGAGGGCAGGTCGTCACGCAGGAGCAGATCGGCGGCGTGTACAGCTATCCCTCCCCGGCGGTCGCGTACAACCCGGCGGTGCACAAGTACTTCCGCCTCCGGCTCTCCGGGAACACCGCCTTCCTCGAATCGTCGTCGAACGGCGGAAACTACTCGGCCATCGGCTCCACCTCCGCCAAGCCGTGGATGCAGAGCACCTACGTCGAGCTGGGCTCCGGGCGGTGGAACCCCGAGGACGCCGGGTCGTTCGCGGCGTTCGACAACGTGGCGCCGTAGGTCGGACCGCTCAGGCGTGCCCGGGCTGGGGCTCGAGGGTCGGGGAGGGGGAGAGCACCGCCCGGCCCTCCTCGATCAGTCGCTGCCGCGCGAGGCGGTAGGCGATCCGCTCCTCCTCGACCAGGACCGCCACCCATGAGCCCCACGGCTCATGGCGGAAGAAGGCGGTCTGGCCCTGCGCGCGCCCCACCCGCTCCAGCGCGCCCTCCAGGTAGACGGGCTCCAGCCCGCTCGCCCAGGAGAGGAGGTCGTCGCGCTGCTGGGACGTCTCGCGGTCGCCGATGAGCGGCGGGCCGCCGTCCTCCGGGAAGAACACCAGCCAGGCGTCCCACAGCACGTCATGCGGCTGGGGCGCCGCGTAGGCCCGCACCACGAAGCGCCGGCCGTCCTCGGGGCCGATCACCTCGGGACCGAACTCCTGGATCAGCTCGACCATCGCCTCGCCTCCTGGGAGGCAAGGTCGCTACGCGCGCACGCCCTGCCGAGCCCCGGCAGGCGGGGAGTCGAGCCCCAGCCTTTTCACCTCGGCTCCCATCCGCCCGGTCAGCATCAGCGCCCACATCTTCCAGTCGCCCGCGAGCGACCAGAGCGGGTACTTGAAGGTCGCCGGCCTGTTCTTCTCGAAGCCGAAGTGGCCGACCCACGCCCAGGCGTACCCCTGCACCACCGCCACCGGGAGCAGCACCCAGCGCTGGGTGAGGACGGCGGTCAGCGCCAGCACCACCACGGCGCTGCTCCCGCAGAAGTGCAGCGCGCGGGTGACCGGCTTGCGGTGCTCGCCCACGTAGAACGGCCAGAACTCGGCGAAGGTCTTCATGGCGGTGGCCCGTCCTAGTACGCGTTCCGGGAGAGGAAGCCGCCCAGCGCGGTCCTCACCAGGATCTTCAGGTCCAAGAGCAGCGACCAGTTCTCGATGTAATACAGGTCGTACTCGATGCGCTTCTGGATGGAGGTCTGGCCGCGCAAGCCGTTCACCTGGGCCCAGCCGGTGATCCCCGCCTTCACCTTGTGGCGCAGGTGGTAGCGGGGGATCTGCCGCCGGAACTCCTCGATGAACACCGGGCGCTCGGGGCGCGGGCCCACCAGGGACATGTCGCCCTTGAGCACGTTGAACAGCTGCGGCAGCTCGTCGACGGAGAGGCCGCGCAGGAACGCGCCCAGCCCCGTGCGCCGCGGGTCGTCGCGGGTGGCCATCACCGCCCCGCCCGCCTCCGCGCTCTCGCGCATGGTGCGGAACTTGAGGATGTCGAACGTGCGCCCGTCCATCCCCATCCGCTCCTGGCGGTAGAAGACCGGCCCCGGGCTGGTGAGCTTGATCAGCGCGGAGACCACCAGCATCACCGGCGCGGTCACCGCCAGCGCCGCCGCGGCGAAGAGCACGTCGAAGGCGCGCTTGGCCACCAGGTTCCAGCCGTGCAGGGGGACGCCCTGGAGGCTGATGATGGGCAGCCCGCCGAACTCCTCCAGCCCGCCGCCCAGGGTGATGTACTGGTAGAGGTCCGGCACCACCTTCACGTCCACCGTGCGCTGGGCCAGCACCTCCATCAGGTCCTTGAGCAGCGGCTGGTCCTCCACCGGGAGCGCCACGATGACCTGGTCCACCGGCTGGCGGTCCAGCACCTCCCCGACCTCCATCACCAGGCCCATCACCGGCGCGCCGTCGATGCGCTGGCCCACCTTCTCCGCGTTGCGGGTGAGCACCCCCACCACCTTGAAGCCCAGCTCGCGGTGCCCGTGGATGGTCTCCACCACCCGCTGCCCCAGCGCCCCGGCGCCGATGACGAGGATGGACTTGAGGTCGAACCCGCGGCGGCGGACGGCGTTCAAGGTGGCGCGGAAGGTGAGCCGCACCGCGGAGACCCCGACGAACCCGTAGCCGACGAAGATGCTCAGCGTGAGCCGGGAGTAGCGGTCCCGCGTGAAGTACGTCACCGCCACCAGGATGAGCGTGGCGGTGATGGTGGCCTTGAAGATCTCGAACACCTCGCCCACGTGGGTGCGGACGCGGTTGGTGGTGTAGAGGCGCGCCTGGTGGAAGGTGATGGGGAACACCACCAGCGCGCAGACCAGGACCTTGAAGGTCTCCTCGGGCGGCGGGAGCGACTCGTGCTCGAAGGGGCCGTAGAAGCGGGTGAAGTAGGCCGCCGCGAACGCCAGGGTCAGGACCGCGGCGTCGAGGGCGATCTTGATCGAGTTGTAGAAGCGCTGGAAACGGCTGAACACGTCCGGGTCTACATCGCGGATTTTCCAGGCGGAATCAAGCCGGCGCCAGGAGCGCGGCCACCTCGCGCAACAGCCCTTCGCGGAACTGGTCCTGGCCGAAGCGGAGCGCGTTGGCGCGGGCCTGCTGAGGGTCGAAGGTGCGCTCCCAACCGTCCAGCGCCCGGAGCGCGTCCACCAGCGCCTCCACCGTGGGCTCGCCGAAGAAGATCCCGGTGCGCGGGGTGACGGTCTCCAGCGCGCCGCCGCGGGCGAGCGCCACCACCGGGCGCCCGCTCGCCTGCGCCTCCAGCGGCGTGAGCCCGAAGTCCTCCTCGCCGGTGAACAGGAGCGCGCGCGCGTTCCGGTAGAGCCCGGGGACCTCCTCCTCGTTCACCACCCCCAGGAAGCGGACGTTCCTGGGGACGGGCCCGGGCGGGAGCTGGCCCTGGCCGGCGATCCACAGCGGCAGGCCGGTCCGCTCGGCGGCGGCGAGCGCCAGGTCCACCCGCTTGTACGGCACCAGCGCGCCCAGCCACAGCAGGTAGCCGCCGCGGCCCTGGCCGGGAGGTTCGCGGGTGAAGCGGTCCAGGTCCACCGGCGGGTAGACCACCGACGCCTCGCGGCCGTACAGCTCGCGGATCCGCCCGGCGATGTGCCGGCTGTTGGCGACGAAGCGATCCACCCCGCGCGAGCTGCGCACGTCCCAGCGCCGCAGGAACGGGCGGGCGGCGCGCGCGCCCAGGCGGGTGACCAGCCCCGCGCGGCCGGGGCCGAAGTAGTCGCCGAACTGGTGCCACATGTAGCGCATGGGCGCGTGCACGTAGCAGAGGTGGCGGGCGCCGGGCGGAACGCGGACGCCCTTGGCCACGCAGGAGCTGGAGGAGATGACCAGGTCGTAGCCCTGGCCTTCCAGCGAGAGGGCGCGGATGGCCGCGGGGAGGATGGGGAGCAGCTGCTTGTAGTAGCGGTGCACGCCGGGCAGCGCCTGCAGCGGCGAGGTGCGCACGCCGCGCGACTCCAGCGAGGGCGGCAGCGCCCCCGGCTTGCGCAGCAGCGCGTAGAGGTCCGCGTCCGGGAAGATGCGGGCCATGGCGTCCAGCACGCGCTCGCCGCCGCGGAACGCCACCAGCCAGTCGTGGACCAGCGCCACCTTCATCGGCATCGGCGGCGGGTTGTAGCCCAGCGCGCCGTCAGTGGCTCGGCAGCACGCGCAGGGAGGTCTCCCCCAGGAGCGAGGGCGCGTCCCGCCCGTCCACCGCTACGGTGGCGCCGCGATGGTCGAACTCGTAGGAGCGGCCGGTGACCGGCCCGCGCACGCGCAGGCGCACCCGGCCCACGTACTGGAAGCGAACGGGTGGATGGGGCTGGAGCGAGCCCGGGGCTCCCTCGTCCTCGCCGCACTCCGTCATGCCCCCCCCAGCGGCAGAACTGCCGCGGGGTCGCACGCCGTCCCCCCCAATAACGGCCGGCGTGCTCGACCCCGTCCCCCCCAAAGACTCCTGAATCCCCTCGAAATGGGTAGTGGCGGGAACAAATCGGAAGTGACGCGCTCTCCGGATGAGTGGAACGTAGACTCACGCTGGTGAAGGAGCCGGGAGAGCAGCGCGTCGCCGACGCGCCTACCTACACGCCCACGCCGGAAGAAAAGGCCTGGTTCGACGAGCAGGTACGCGAGGTGCGGCCGCTCCTCCGGGCTGTCGCGCTGCGCCAATGCCGGAACCAGGCGGACGCGGAGGACCTCGTGCAGACCACCTTCCTGGCCGCCCTCCACCACCTCAACCGGTTCGACCGGGCGACCAACTTCCGGGCCTGGGTCACCGGCATCCTGGGCAACCGCATCCTCCAGCTCGCGCGGCAGCGGCGGCGGCCGGTGGAGCTGGTGAGCGACATGGCGCCCCTGGGCGGGGCCGCGCCGGACCCGATGGCCGAGCCGGACGAGGCGTGGGCGCGGGTGTCGGTGGACGACCTGATGCGGGTCCTCCCGCGGGTGAAGTCGCCGTTCCGGGAGGTGTTCCACCTCCACGCGCTGGAGCGGCGCTCGTACAAGGAGATCGCCGCCCACCTGGCCATCCCCATGGGGACGGTCACCAGCCGGCTGAAGCGGGCGCGCGAGCAGTTGAAGTCGCTGTTGCTCCCCATGACCCAGGAGGCGGCCTCATGACCCCCGAGTGCGCCGACCTGCCTTCCTACGCGGACGGCGAGTTGGAGCCGACCCGCCTCCCCGGATTCGAGACGCACCTGGTGGGCTGCGCCGACTGCCAGCGCGGCCTGGTGGACCTGCTGCAGCTGTCGGCGCTGGGCGAGGAGGCCGCCGCCTCGGCGCGGCGGCGGGGCCTGGCGAAGGTGTTGCCCTTCCGCCGCCCGCCCGTGGCCGTGATGGCGCTCGCGGCGGCGCTGCTCCTGTCGGTGGTGACCGGCGCCTCGCTCTGGCGGGGCTGGGCCGGAGGGGGCGACGACGAGCTGTGGCTGGCCCGCGCGCCGTCGCGGCTGCTGGAGGCGCGGGTGAGCCGGCCCGAGGCGGACCGCTTCCGCCCGTACGACGTGGTGCGCGCCCCGTCCGCGCCGGTGCCCACGCCGCCGCTCACCGCCCTGGGCGCGCTCGAGCGGCGCGGCGACCAGCGGGGCATCGCGGTGGCGTACCTCGTCCGCCGCCAGCCCGCGCAGGCGAAGCCGTACCTGCCGGCGGAGGACGCCAGCGCCGAGGCGCAGGTGGACAGGTCCGCGGCGGCGCTGCTGGAGGACGACCCGGTGGAGGCGCTGGAGCGGGCGGACCGCGCCCTGGGCGCCCGGCCCGGCTACGCGCCGGCCCTCTGGAACCGCGCGCTGGCGCTGAAGGGGATGGGGCTCTCGAAGACCGCGGCGGACGCGTTCGACCAGGTGGCGGCGCTGAACGAGTCGGGCTGGAGCCAGGAGGCCCGCGAGCGCGCCCAGCGGCTCCGCGCGGACTACGACCAGCGGGACGCCGACTGGCGCGCGCTGGAGGAGTCTTGCCGGAAGCTGGCGGCGGAGGGGACGCCGATCCCCGCCGAGCAGCTGCGCGCCCTGCCCGGCCCGTCGCGGCGCTGCTTCTACGAGGGCGTGCGGAGGGCGACCAGCCGCGAGCGCGTCCAGGCGCTGGTCCCCATGGCGCAGACGCTGGACGCGGTGGCGGGGGACCACGCGCTCGCCGGGTACGCGCAGCGGATCGCCGCGCGGGACTTCGGCAAGCGGCGGCCGCTGGTGGAGGCGTACGCGTCGTTCGTGGCCGGCACGATGCCGCAGGCCGAAGTTGGGCCGCTGCTGGACCGCCTCCGCGCCGCGGGCGAGACCGACCTGCTGCTGGGGGCGCTGCTCCACCTGCCGTCGCTGGGCGACCGGATGGGCGAGTACGTGCGGCTGGTGGCCGAGACGGGCGATCCGTGGTTCCAGCTCCAGGCGGAGGAGCAGCAGGCGGTCGCGGAGCTGGCGAAAGGCCAGGTTCCCCCGGCGGTGGAGCGGCTGCAGAAGGCGCTGGCGCGCTGCCAGGGCGCCTCCCTGGGATCGGTCTGCCTCGGGCTGGAGCGGAGGCTGTCCTACGCCTTCACGTCGTCCAGCCAGCTGGTGCCGGCGCGCGAGCACGCGCGGAAGGCGCTGGCGGACGCGCGCCGCGAGGGCGAGTGGATCCACGAGTTCGGGACGCTGCTGGCGCTGGGGCAGATCGCGCGGCTCGAACGCCGGCTCCCGCTGACGCGCGCCTACCTGGAAGAGGGGATGTATCACGCGGAGGGGAACTGCCCGCAGGTCACCTGGATCCAGACCAACCTCGCCCTGGCGTACTGGGAGGACTTCCAGGTGGCGGCGACCCGCCGGACGCTGAACGCCGGGCACGGCTGCGCGCCCGCGGCGGACCTCGTGCGGATGGGGCTCTGGGCGGACCTGTCGCGGCGGGACCCGCGGCCGGAGGACGGGCTGGAGCTGGAGAAGCTGCTGAAGGCCCTGCGCGCGGGCCCGGGCCTCGGGCCCGGCGAGCGGGCGGAGGCGCAGCAGTACGAGGGCCGGTTCCAGATCGAGCGCGACCGCTCCACGGGGCAGGCGCTCCTGCGCCAGGCGATCGCCACCGCCGCCGCGGCGCCGGAAGGCGAACCGCACGCGCAGAAGACCCGCGCGTACGCGTACACCGCGCTGCTGATGGACGCCGGCAAGCGCGGCGAGATGGAGCAGGCGCTGGCGCTCTTCGCCGAGGAGCTGGGCGCTCTCGTCCCGGCGGAGTGCGCGCTGGGCGTCACCGTGGACGACGAGCGGACGCTGGCGGTGGCGAAGGGGCCGGGCGGCCAGGTGGTGGGCCATTACGACGCCGGCCGGAGGGCGCCGCTGTCGGGCGCGGACGGCCTGGTCCCGGACGAGCTGCGGCAGGCGTTGCGAGGGTGCGCGGCGGTGCAGGTCGTCGCCCGGCCGCCGCTGGCGGGCCTGCCGAACCTCCTCCCGCCGGAGGTGGCGTGGAGCTACCGGCTCTCTCGCGGGCCCGCCGCCGCGGCGCCGGCGCGGGCGTCGAAGCGGCTGCTGGTGACGTCCACCCAGCCGCCGCCTTCCCTGCACCTGGCGCCCCTGGTCGCACCAGCGGCGCCGGCCGGCCCGGAGTGGACGGTGCTGCGGGGTGAGTCGGCGACCCCGGCGCGGGTGCTGGAGGCGATGAAGGGCGCCACGGAGATCCAGATCCACGCCCACGGGCTGGTGGACCCGGACCGTTCCACCGCCTCCTTCATCGCGCTGTCGCCGGACGCCAAGGGCGAGTTCGCGCTCACCGCCCGCGACCTCGAACGGGTGCGGTTGGAGGGGCGGCCGGTGGTGTTGCTGGCGGCGTGCTACTCGGCGAAGACGGAGCGCGAGCTGCACCAGAGCCAGGGGCTGGCAGCCGCCTTCGTGCAGGCGGGAGCGCGGGTGGTGCTGGCCGCCACCCAGGAGATTCCCGACCAGGCCGCGCCCGACTTCTTCGACCGGGTCCTGGAGCGGATCCGCCAGGGCCAGCCGGCGGCGACGGCGCTCCGCGACGAGCGCACGGCGTGGGTTGCCCGCGGCGGCGGTCGCTGGGTGGACCAGGTGTTGCTCTTCGACTAGCAGGGGAACGCAGTTCCCATCCGGGGAGGGGATATGGCCGATGAACCGAGTCGAGATCCACCGCCGATTGACCCGGCGGACACTCAAGGCACCAGCAACCCACCCGTGCCCCGCAACGGCACGGCCATCTTCCTGGCGGGCTTCGGCCTGGGGCTGGTGGCGGGCATCGCGATCGGCGCGGCGGTGTTCAGCGGGAGCGGCGACAAGGCGGCCATGAGCGCCGCGAGCCCACCCGCCATCGAGGCCCCGGCGGCGGCTCCGCCTCCGGCCCCGGCGGAGAAGCCGGCGCAGTAGTCGCGACGTCGAGCGCGGCGGCGCGGGCGCGGTTGTATGGTCCGCGCCGCGTTGCCTCGCATCCTCATCGACCTCCGGATGGTCCGCGGCCGGCTGCACGGCATCGCGCGGTACGCGCTGGAGCTGGTGCGGGCGCTGCCGCCGCTGCTGCCGGAGGGCTGGGAGCTGTGCGGGCTCACCGCGCCGGAGGGGCTGCCGCTCGACCTGGGCGAGCTCGCGCCGCGGATCCGCTTGCTGCAAGGGACGGCCGGGTTCTTGAGCCTCACGGAGCAGCCGCTCCTGGCGACCGATCTCTTCCGCGCCCGCGCGGACCTGTTCCACGCCACCTCCTTCTCGCTCCCGCTGCTCTGGCCAGGGCGACTGGTGGCCACGCTCCACGACGCCAACCACCTCGCCATGCCGGAGCACTACGGGCCCGGGCGCGTCGCCTACTACCGCCTGGTGGTCGGCCCCCGCGCCCGCTTCGCCCGCGCGCTGATCACCGTCTCCGACTTCTCCCGCCGCGAGCTGGCCCGCCACCTCCGGCTCCGCCCGGAGCGGATGCAAGTCATCCCGGAAGGGTGCGACCCGCGCTTCGCCCGCGCGGACGCGGCGGCGGTGGCGCGCGCGCGCGAGCGGCTGGGCCTGCCGGGGAGGTACTTCGTCGCCGTGGGCAACGAGAAGCCCCACAAGAACCTCCGGCTGCTGGCGGGGATCTCCGCGAAGCTGCCCGCGCCGGTGGCGCTGCTCGCGGGTGAAGGGGCCAAGGCACGGCTGGGGTTCGACGCCGCGACGGTGGAGCTGCCGTCGCTGCCGGACGAGGAGCTGGCCGCGGTGCTGTCGGGCGCGATGGCGCTGCTCCTGCCGGCCACGTACGAGGGGTTCGGGCTGCCGGCGCTGGAGGCGATGGCGGCCGGCTGCCCGGTGGTGGCGGCGGAGGCGGGGGCGCTGCCGGAGGTGGTGGGCGCCGCCGGGGTGCTGCTGCCGCCTGACCGGCCGGAGGCGTGGCTGGAGGGGGCGCGGCGGATCGCCTCGGAGCCAAGGGAGCGCGGCCGGCTGGTCGACCTGGGGCGGGAGCGCGCGGCGCGGTACCGGTGGGAGGACTGCGCGCGGCAGACGCTGGCGGTCTACCAGCGCGCGCTCTCCTGAGCGCGGAGCGCGCTATCTTCCCGGGATGCTCAACCGCTTCCTCACCCAGCTCCAGTTCGCCGTCACGCTCGTGATGTTCGTGGAGGTGGCCGCCATCATGGGGATCGCCGCCTTTCCCGGCGTGATGCTGTGGAGCTGGACGTCGGAGCACCTCGCGCTCACCGGCCCCGGGCGCGTGCTGGTGCTCTGCATGGTGGCGGCGTTGGGGTACTTCATCTACGGGCTGATGCTGATCGCGGTGGTGCCCATCGCCCGGTGGGTGACCTTCGCCGTGGGGACGCCGCTGGGGAAGTACCCATACGCGTCGTTCCGCGGCTACCAGTGGGCCAGCTACAACGCGCTGATCCTGATCGTCCGGTACTCGTTCGTGAACTGGATCCGCGCCACTCCGTTCATCATCCTCTTCTACCGGCTGATGGGGATGAAGGCGGGCGCGCGGGTGCAGATCAACACGGCGGTGGTGGCGGACTGCAACCTGCTGACGATCGGCGACGACACGGTGGTCGGCGGCGACGTGACGCTGATCGCCCACGTGGTGGAGGGGGCCTATCTGTCGACCGCGCCGGTGAAGATCGGCAAGCAGGTGACGGTGGGGTTGATGTCGGTGGTGATGCCCGGCTGCACCATCGGCGACCGCGCCATCCTCGCCGCCAACGCGGTGCTCAAGAAGGGGACGGTGGTGGGCGACGGGGAGATCTGGGGCGGCGTGCCGGCGAAGAAGATCGGCATGCGCGGCGAGAAGCGGCGGGAGGTGGAGGACGCGGAGGCCGCCGCCGAGCAGGTCCGGCAGGCGAGCTAGTGCTCTTCCGCTACGTCCTCCGGAGCTACGCGGCGGCGTTCCTCGGCATCTTCGCC
>Ga0134122_10003248_pt1 | contig 12054 bp, 10 predicted proteins | sample KB302_FD_96461 | JGI IMG/M metagenome (GOLD analysis project Ga0134122, IMG submission 96461) | Terrestrial soil microbial communities without Nitrogen fertilizer from Kellogg Biological Station, Michigan, USA - KB3-0-2 | ecosystem: Environmental > Terrestrial > Soil > Unclassified ...
CCTTGAGCGCGGGCACGCGGTCTTCGAGCCGGACCTTCTTGTCCTGCTCCCAGAAGAACTTCGCGTCGGACAACCGCGCGCGTAGCACGCGCTCGTTGCCGGCAACAATCTCCTTGCCGCCGTCAGCGGCAACCATGCCCGCGACCATAACAAAGCGGTTGGCCAATTTTCCGGTTTTCGTATCGCGAAGCGCGAAATATTTCTGATGCGTGCGCATCGCCGTCTGCAAAATCTCCGGCGGCACATCCATGAAGTTCGCGTCGATGTGTCCGATCAGCACGACCGGCCATTCGGCAAGGCCCATCACTTCGTTGGCGAGGCCTTCGTCCTCGATCAGCTCAAGACCGAGCGCGAACGCCTTCTGCCGCGCGTCATGCAGGATGCCCTCGCGCCGTTCCGCACCATCGAGGACGACATGTCCCGCGCGCAGCTTCTTCTCGTAATCCTCGAAACGGCGAACCTCGATCGGCCCGCGCGACAAGAAACGGTGCCCCCTCGTGACGTTGCCGCTTTTCACACCGGCGATCTCGAACGGCACCACTTCGCCATCCAAAGTCGCGACAATGCCGTGGAGCGGCCGCACCCAGCGGAACGTGCCATCGCCCCAGCGCATCGATTTCGGCCACGGCAGCTTCGCGATCGCCTCAGGCAAGATTTCAGACAGAACCTCGGAGGTTGCGCGACCCTTACGATGGATCACCGCAACGTAGAAATCGCCCTTCGGATCGGCACGCTTCTCGCACTTATCGAGTGTGATACCCGCCGACTTCAGGAATCCCTCGATCGCCTTCTCCGGCGCGTTGATGCGTGGGCCTTTCTTTTCCTCCGACACGTCAGGCTGCTTCGCCGGCAGACCGGAGATCGCCAACGTCAGCCGCCGCGGACCGGCGAAGCCGCGCACCGCTTCGAACAGCAGCCCGCGGTCCGATAGCGCGCCGACGACCAACCGCTCGAGATCCTTCGCGCCCTGCGGCTGCATGCGCGCCGGGATCTCTTCGGAGAACAGCTCGAGCAGAAGATCAGGCATGCTGTACCGACTTCGGCGCGTAGGCGCCCTGCGGACTTTCCAGCCACGCCTCGCAGCAGGCCTTGGCCAGCACGCGCACACGCCCGATATAGGACGCGCGTTCGGTGACACTGATCACGCCGCGCGCGTCGAGCAGATTGAAAATGTGGCTCGCCTTCAGCACCTGATCGTAGGCCGGTAGCGCCAGTTTTGCGGCCAGCAATTTCTGGCATTCCCTCTCCGCGTCGGCGAAGTGGCGGAACAGCGCCTCGGTGTCGGCGTGCTCGAAATTGTAGGCGGAATACTCGCGCTCGGCCTGATGAAACACTTCGCCGTAGAAGAAACGCTCGTTGAATTTCAGGTCGTAGACGTTCTCGACGCCCTGCACATACATCGCAAGCCGCTCGAGCCCATAGGTGATCTCCGCCGACACCGGCGCGCAATCAAACCCGCCGACCTGCTGGAAATAGGTGAACTGACTCACTTCCATGCCGTCGCACCAGACTTCCCAGCCCAAGCCCCAGGCGCCGAGCGTCGGGTTCTCCCAATCGTCCTCGACGAAGCGGATGTCGTGCAGCGAAGGATCGAGTCCGATCGCTCTCAAGCTCTCGAGATAGATCTCCTGCACGTCGTCGGGCGACGGCTTTAGGATCACCTGGTACTGATAATAGTGCTGCAAACGATTTGGGTTCTCGCCGTAGCGTCCGTCTTTCGGCCGCCGCGATGGCTGCACATAGGCCGCCCGCCACGGCCGCGGTCCGAGCGCGCGCAATGTCGTGGCCGGATGCGAGGTGCCCGCGCCGACTTCCATGTCGTAGGGCTGCAGGATCAGGCAGCCCTGCTTGGACCAATAATCCTGAAGCGTCAGGATCAGGTCCTGGAAAGTGGCAGCCTTGGGCACGTCAGCGAGTCCTTGGGTCAGCTCAGATGAGATAGCCGTGCGGCGAAGCGAGGGTCAAGGACTGCCCAGATCGAGCGCGCCAGCGTGACGCAGGATCGCCTCCGCGGCGCCCGTGTTCTTGCCGTCGCTTTCATGCAGCACAAGCCCAGCCGCGCGAGCAAAACCGCTGCAGCCGTCTTTGACGATCCGAACGATCAACCGCTTGGCCGGCTCGCCGCTCCGAGGAAACAGCGGAAATGCGATTCCGCCAAATCCGGCCGCTGCCGCGAGCAAATCCGCTTCGCGGTCGGTGCTGATGATCGCCGTCACGCTGCCGCCCGGTCCGGTCATTGCGAGAGCCGCCCTCGTCCAAGTCTGCACCGCATCCGCGGGGTCGCGCTTCGCCAAGTCGCGCGCGGAACTTGGCGAGACGTTGCCGCTGTCGCGATGGAACGGCGGATTGAAGAACACATGATCGAACGTTTCCTTCCGCGCTGCAAATTGCGTCACATCGGAGCCAATGAAGCGCACCCGCGCAGCCATGCCGTTCCGCGCCGCGTTCTCATTGGCGAGCGCGACCAGCTCGGGATCAATTTCGATGCCGGTAATGCGAACACCGTCAGCGCGTGCGGCAAGACATAGGCTCGCAACACCGGCACCCGAGCCCAATTCCAACACCGCCGAGCCTGGCGCTGCCGGCACTGCCGCCGCAAGCAGCACCGTATCGTGGCCGGCGCGAAACCCCTTCGCCGGCTGGGCCGCGACGACGCGTCCGCCGAGAAACCTGTCCAGCGTCGCGTTGTCGGCGTTCACTCCGGTTCGGTGTCCTCTTCGCGTTCGCGCGGCTCGGCCTCGGCGAGGATGTGCTTCGCCCGATCGAGCTCGTGGTCCTTCACGACCATCAGGCGCCGCGGCAAGGCCCCAATGCTGCCGTCCATCACGCTCATATGGGCATCGAACAGCAGCGTCTCGATGCCGGCATCCTTCAGCACTGCCTGGGCGAACGACAGATACACCGCGTTGTTGGTGCGAACGATCTCTTTCATACTAAACGCGCCGTCCTCACCCGCCTCAGGCGGCCTTCCTTGACCAGCCGCACCCACCTTCCCTAAATGAGGCCCAAGGGAGCGGCAAGGGCGGCCATGAACACCAAACTTTGGCGTACCGACGAAGGCCCACCACCGATCAGCCCGATCGAAAGATTGGCGACGCTGGTTGGCAACGACCTAGCCGGTGTCGATGGAGCGATCCACTCCCGCATGGCCAGCGGCACGGCCCTGATCCCGCAGCTCGCGGCTCATCTCGTCGATTCCGGCGGTAAGCGCCTACGACCCTTGATCACGCTGGCGACGGCGCGCCATTTTTCTTATCCAGGCGACGGCCACATCAAGCTCGCGGCAGCGGTCGAGTTCATCCACACGGCTACGCTTCTGCATGACGATGTCGTTGACGGCAGCGCGCTGCGCCGAGGCCGGCCTGCCGCCAACACCGTCTGGGGCAACAAGCCGAGTATCCTGGTCGGCGATTTCCTGTTCAGCCGCGCCTTTCAGCTCATGGTCGAAGCGGGCTCACCGCCGGTCCTTGACGTGCTCGCAAATGCCTCCGCGGTCATCGCCGAAGGCGAGGTCATGCAGCTCAAGTCGTCGAAGAATCTCTCGATCGGCGAAGCGGATTATCTAAAAGTGATCAGCGCGAAAACCGCGGCACTGTTCTCGGCCGCGGCCGAAGCGGGCGCCATGATCGCAGGCGCGCATCCGGTGCAATCGGAGGCGATGCGCGATTACGGAAGGAATCTCGGTATCGCCTTCCAGCTCGTCGACGATGCGCTCGATTATTCCGGCCGTCAGGCGGTGATGGGCAAATCGGTCGGCGACGACTTCCGCGAATGCAAAGTCACATTGCCGATCCTTATCTCGCTCGTTTCCGCGAGCGAGGAGGAACGGCGCTTCTGGCGCAAGACCCTCGAAGTGGGCGTCCAGGAAGAAGGCGATCTCACCCGCGCCATCGAATATCTCGAACGGGGCGGCGCGCTCGCAGCGACGATCGAACGTGCGCGCAGCTATGGCCGGGCGGCGCGCGACGCACTCTCCGTCTGCGATGAAAGCGAGATCAAGTCGGCGCTCGCCGACATCGCCGATTTCGTCGTCGATCGCGCGTACTAACTGTCCGTCCATTGCGGCGCGCCGATGTCGGCGCCTGCCAAGCGCGTCGACCGCACCCACCAATTCGGATGCTCCTGCGCGATCCGCTCGGCCGCGCCGAACGCGAATTGCTGTCCGTCGAAGAGCGCAAAACAGGTCGCGCCGCTGCCCGACATTTGCGCCATCACGCAACCCGGCTCGTGATTGAGCGCTTCCAGCGCTTCGTCGATCACCGGCCGTTGGCGGGACGCGGGCGCTTCAAGATCGTTCTCGGCATTGTCCAAGTAGGCGATGAGGTCCCACATCGATTGCATGGGCGCGCGCGGCGGGCGAATGCTTCCGACACCGCTGCGAGCGTTCAACGCCGCGAAGACGGCCGATGTGGGTAGCATGACTCCCGGATTGACCAACACCACGGGCAGGGACGGCAGGGGTGCCGTCGCGGCAACGCGTTCTCCCCTGCCCTCCATCCAGCATGGACGCGACAGCACGCAGGCCGGAACGTCCGAGCCGAGGCTTGCGGCAAGCTCGACGAGCTCTGCCTCCGACCGCTCGACCCGCCACAGCGCGTTCAAGCCGCGCAGCGTCGCGGCGGCATCGGCCGATCCGCCGCCTAGGCCTGCTTCCACGGGAAGATTCTTCTCCAGGGTGATCGTCGCGCCGGCGCGCTCATTCAGTGCCCGCGCAGCCTTCAACACGAGATTGTCGCCGCCGCGCGGTACCTGCGCCGCAAACGGCCCGCTCAGCTTCAATTGAAGCTCGGTCGACGGCGTGAATTCAAGCCGGTCTCCCGCTTCGGCGAACGCAATCAGGCTTTCCAGCTCGTGATAGCCGTCCTGGCGCCGCTCGCCGACGTGGAGAAACAGATTGAGCTTGGCCGGCGCGAAAACCTTGACGCCGGGTGCGCTCACGAGCCCGAAGCGGCCACCGGATCCAAGCCGAACTGGAGCTTGCGCTCGATGATCGTCTTCTGCTTGGCGTCGGGATTGAGCGCGAGTGCATGCTGCCACTGGAAGCGCGCGTCGATCTTGCGCCCGACTTGCCAATAGGCGTCGCCAAGGTGGTCGTTGACGTCGGGTGCGCCCGGCGCGAGCTGGACCGCTTCCTCGAGCGTGCGTGTCGCATCCTGGTAGCGTCCAAGCCTATAATAGGCCCAGCCGACGGAATCGGCGATGAAGCCGTCGAGCGGTCTGAGCGCGCGGGCCTTCTCGAGCATCGTCACCGCCTCTTCGAGATGCATGCCCTTCTCGACCCAGGAATAACCGAGATAGTTGAGTACATCGGCGCGTTCGGGATTCATCTTCAAGGCCGCACGAAAATCGCGCTCCGCCGCGTCCCAGTGATTGGAATGCTCCAGCGAAACGCCGCGCGCGTAATACACGCCGATCAGCCTGCGGTCCCCGTCCTTCAGTGCCGCAACGGCCTTATCGTACGCCGCGGCCGCATCCGGGAAGTGGTCCGCGCTGCGCAACAGATCGCCGAGCGCGATATAGACATCGGCGTCCTGATTTTTCGGATCGCGCTGAACCAGCGCTTTGAGTTTGACCACACCGGCGTCGGGCTGCTCCAAGCGGCCGTCATTGATCGCCGCCTGAACTTGCGTCATCGCGTAATAGGGCGATGCCGGTTGAATGCGGGCATAGAACGAATTGGCCATCTCGTAGCGTTGCAGGCGCTCGTAATGATTGGCGAGCAGCACGCGCGCGAGATCGAAATCCGGACGCAGATACAGCGACACATTCAGATAGAGAATGGCGATCTCTGAGGCGCGCCGGTCGTTCAAGGACGCGGCGATACCGAACAAAGCTTCCGCCATGCCCTCTGCCGGACTGTTGATCAGTGCCGCAGGGGTTTTTTTCGCGTTGATGTCCTTGAGCGCGGCGACAGCGACCGGCTGCCCAGGGTTCTCCATTGCCACGCGCTCATACAGCGCCTTGGCTTCGTCGGCACGGCCGTGGCGGGCGAGGAAGCGGCCATAGGCATCCGACAGTCTCGGCCCTCCGCCCATGACCGTCATCGCTTGACGATAGGCGGCGTCCGCTTCCTTGTCGTTGCCGACATAATCCAGGATCAGGGCCTTGTGCATCAACCGCAGCCCGTCGACCCCGCGCTGCGTGGCCAGTGCATCAAGAGCCTTCAGTGCGCCATCGATGTCCTTCGTTCCCGTCAGCGCCCAGGCGTGGATCACGTTGTTCGTCAGAACCGTGAACGTGGCCGGCATGGAGGTGTCGAAGTCCGCGGCGGCCGCCGCATAATCCTTTTTCACCATGGCGCCGGCTTGGCGCACGAGATGCGCCGGACGGTTCTGCGCATCCTGCGCGAGCACACGATCGGAGAGGGCTATTGCCTGCTCGATCTGACCCGACTCCGCCGCGAACAAGAACGCGCGCGACAGGATATCGCTGTTCTGCGGATCGTCCTTAAGCGTGTCGGCATAGAAACCGGCGGCGCCCTTCACGTCGCCCGCGGCCGCGGCGAAATTTGCCGCGAGATACCGGCCGGCAACGGTGCTGCCGGGCGCGGGATCCATAGCTGCGCCAGGCGCCCTCGACGCCATCGTCATGTTGGGTGTGGTGCAGGCGGCCAGCGACAACGCGGCCAGACTCGACGCCAATACCAATGCGTGTTTTGGATTCACGATTGCCTTCCTCTCGACCTTTGAATCATAGCCCGAATTGGGCGGGCCGTCACATGGTCCCGTAAGCCGGTCCATCGCCCCCCTCGGGGGGCACCCAGGTGATGTTTTGTGCCGGGTCCTTGATGTCGCAGGTTTTGCAATGCACGCAATTCGCTGCGTTTATTACAAATCGCGGCTCGTTGTCGCCGCTTGCCACCACCTCGAACACGCCTGCCGGGCAATATCTCTGCGCCGGCTCCGCATAAACAGCCAAATTTTCTCGAATGGGTAGAGCCGGATCCTTCAATTTGAGGTGAACCGGTTCGTCCTCATCGTGGCGAGTGCCGGACAGAAACACCGACGACAAAATGTCGAAGCCGACGATTCCGTCAGGCTTTTCATAGACAATTGGCTTGGCCTTTGCGGCCGGAAGCAAGTGCTCGAAATCGGGTCCTTTGGTGTGGAGCGTGCCGAACGGACTGACGCCTAAAATTTGATTTAACCACATATCGATGCCGCCCAACCCCACGCCCAACACGGTTCCGCAACGCGACCACAGCGGCTTCACGTTCCGCACGCGTTTCAAATCACGATAGACCGAGGAGGCGCGATAGGACGGCTCATAATCGTCCAGAACGTCGTGGGCACGTCCCGAAGCGAGTGCCTCGAACGCTGCGTCTGCCGCGAGCATCCCGGTCAGGATCGCATTGTGGCTGCCCTTGATGCGCGGAAGATTGACGAAGCCGGCGGCGCAGCCAATGAGCGCGCCTCCCGGAAAGGCGAGCTTGGGTACCGCCTGGAAACCCCCTTCGGTGATGCTTCGCGCGCCATAACCGATGCGCCGTCCGCCTTCGAGCAACGGCTTGATCAGTTTGTGCGTCTTGAAGCGTTGAAATTCCTGGAACGGCGAGAGGTAGGGATTTTCGTAATCGAGATGGACGACGAAACCGACGGCCGCGAGATTGCCAGCGTAGTGATAAATGAACGAGCCGCCGCCGGTGCCGTCGTCGAGCGGCCAGCCCATCGTGTGCATCACCAGTCCGGCGCGATGCTTCTCCTTCGGCAGCTCCCACAATTCCTTCAGTCCGAGGCCGAAATTTTGCGGCGCGCGGCCTTGCGTCAATCCGTAACGCCCGATCAAGCTCTTCGCGAGCGAGCCGCGCGCGCCCTCGGCGATCAACGTGTATTTTGCGCGCAGCACCATCCCCGGCTGGTATGTGGGTTTGTGATGCCCATTGCGGGCAACGCCCATATCGCCTGTGATGATGCCGGTGACTTCTTCGCGCTCGCTCAATTCGACATCGACGGCGGCAAAACCGGGATAGATCTCGACACCTAGCTCCTCGGCCCGCTGCGCCAGCCAGCGGCACAATTGACCCAGACTGACGATGTAATTGCCGCGATTGCTCATCAGCGGCGGCATGATGAAGTTTGGAATCCGGATGCTTGAATTGCGGGTCAGATAATAGAAGCGATCATCCTTGACCTCGGTGGTCACCGGGGCGCCGCGCGCCCTCCAATCCGGTATCAGCGCGTTCAAACCAATGGGATCGATCACGGCGCCCGACAGAATATGCGCGCCGACCTCGGCGCCCTTTTCGACAATGCAGACGCTCACTTCGCGTCCCTTGTCGCGCGCGAGTTGCTTCAAGCGAATCGCCGCCGCGAGCCCAGCCGGACCCGCGCCGACGATCACCACGTCGAATTCCATGCTCTCGCGCACGTCGCTCATGGCAGAGGTTATGAGACGCGCAGATTTGCGCGGTCAATGGCCGATCGAAATTGACCTCTTGAAGCGTTCGCGTAACATCCGGTCATGGCTGAGCTATCTCGCGATCAATCCCTATCTCTCTTGAGGTGGCTCATCGAGGCGGGCGCCGACGAAGCCATCATCGAACAGCCTATAAACCGCTTCCTGCCGGCCAAACCTGTGGAGGTCAGACGCGAGCCCGCTGCTGCGTCCCGGAACGCACCCCCGGTTCAAACGCAGAGCAAGAAAGTCGCCGCCGCGCAGGCGGTGTCGCTGTCGACCGCACCGGGAGCGGCGCGCGCGCTGGCGCAATCCTGCACGACGCTCGCAGAACTGAAGACCGCCCTGTCAAACTTCGAGGGTTGCGAGCTGAAGCGCTTCGCCACCAACACCGTTTTCGCCGACGGAAACCCGCAGGGACGCATCATGCTGATCGGCGAAGCGCCGGGCCATGACGAGGACAAACAGGGGCTCCCCTTCGTTGGCCGCGCGGGAAAACTGCTCGATCGGATGCTTGCCGAGATCAATCTCGATCGCAGCAAGGTCTACATCACCAATGTGCTGAACTGGCGGCCGCCGCAGAACCGCGAACCGACGCCCGAGGAGGCGGCGATCTGCTTGCCTTTCCTGCACCGGCACATCGAGCTTGCGGACCCGCTTTTGTTGATCCTTTTGGGTGCGGTGTCGGTACGCCATGTGCTGGGAATTAACGAAGGGATAACGCGCGTTCGCGGTCGCTGGGATTTATTTCAAAGTGCAGCGTTGAAAAGGAGCATTCCGGTAATGCCCACGCTCCATCCTGCGTATCTGCTGCGCCAGCCAGGCGCCAAACGGCTGGCATGGCGCGATCTCGTTGCGGTTGCAGAGAAAATGAAGCAACTCGGGCTTGCCTGAATCACATCACGCCTGCACCATGGCTTAAAGCAAATCGAGGGGCGGTTGCTTGAATAGATTTGCCGGTATCGCGATAGCCTGTGTGCTGCTCGCTTCCGCGACCGGCCAAGCGCGTGCCGATGACGGCGTCGCCCATACGGTGCTCTCGCCGGAAGATGTTCGCGCCTACGCCAATATTTTCGCCGCAGAACGAGCAGGCCAGACCGCCAAGGCCGATGCACTGGCTGCGAAGCTCGACGACAAATCGCTCGTCGGCTACGCGCTAGCCGAACGCTATCTCGGGCCGCACTATCATTCGCAATTTGGCGAGCTGAGATCGTGGCTCGGAAAATACGACGAGCTCGCAAACGCCGATCGCGTCTATAGCCTTGCAAGAAAGCGCGCGCCGAAGAAGACCTATGTACCGGCACCGCGTCCCGCGCACTGGCGCGGCTCCATGGGCGATGGCGATGCTTTCGAGGATGCGGATCTCGACTCCACAGCCGCGCATCGGGCTCTGCTCCGTATGCAGCGGCTGGTGCGCCAAGGTCACGTAGAAGCGGCCGAGGCCTTGCTTAAAAAGCTTGCGGGTGGGTCGGCGATTCCGAAGTCGGATATCGACCGTCTCACCGCCTATATCGCGTTGTCCTATTTTGGCCAAGCCAAGGATGAGATCGCGCTTGCGCGCGCAGAAGCCGTGTTGGAGCGCGGCGGCGCTTCCTTTCCGCAACTCTGCTGGATTGCCGGTCTCGCTGCCTACCGGCTCGGACAATTCGACCACGCAGCGCGGCATTTCGAGACGGTTGCCCAAACTGGACGCGGCGCGGCGCGCACATATGCCGCCGCTTCCTTCTGGGCTGCGCGGAGCTGGATGCGCGCGGGCGCGCCGGAACGAGTCGTCGCCCTTTATCAGCGCGCCGCCTCCGAGCCACAGACGTTCTACGGGCTCTTAGCTGCAAAGTTGCTTGGGGGCGATATGGGCCGGGATTTCGCCGAGCCCGATCTCGACAGCAAATCTTTTGCCGCGCTGATGCGTAATGATGCAGCGCACCGAGCGGTTGCGCTCTGGCAAATCGGCCGCACCGAGTTTGTCGACGAAGAGCTCGCGCACGCGTTCGGTGAGATCGACCCCGACCTTGATGCCGCTTTCGCGGCTCTTGCCCGACATCTCGGCGCCCCGTCGCTCGAATTGCGCGCCGCCGAGCTGGTGGCGGAACGCAACGTGCAACTAACCAGCCTCTATCCGATCCCGCCCTATCAGCCGAAGGGCGGCTACGCTCTCGATCGCGCTGTCGTGCTCGCGTTTGCGCGCCAAGAGAGCCGCTTCCAACCCACTGCGCTGTCGCGCGTCGGTGCCCGAGGGGTCATGCAGATCATGCCCGCGACCGCCGCTGTTATCACGCGTGATTCATCGCTGGCGCGGAAGAACAAGGCCCGGCTCGACGATCCCGTCTACAGCATGACCTTGGGACAAGATTATTTGCGCTATCTCCTGGACGCGCAGAACGGCAATCTGTTCGGGCTCGCGGCGGCCTACAATGCCGGCCCCGGCAATCTTGCCAAATGGATGGCCTTGCACGAAGGCATGAACGACTCTCTTCTTTTCATCGAGAGCCTCCCGGCGGCGGAAACCCGCGACTACATCAAGCGTGTGATGATGAACATGTGGATGTATCGCAAGCGCCTCGGTGAGCCCACGGACGGACTCGATGAAGCCGCAGCCGGCGGCTGGCCCGTGTATACGCAAACCGCTAGGATGCAATCCGCGAACTAAACTGGATTGGAGCGAATGTCGGACAAGTCGGCACGCGAATTTGTTCCTGTCCGCATCGCCTTGATGACCGTTTCCGATACGCGCACGCGTGAAAACGACACCTCCGGTGACACGCTCGAAGCGCGCGTCAAGGACGCAGGCCATATCGTCGCCGATCGCGTTATCGTGCACGACGAGCGCAGCGAGATTGTCGCGAAACTCGAACAGTGGATCGCGGATCCGTCCATCGATGTGGTGATCTCGACGGGCGGCACGGGCTTGACCGGCCGCGATATCACGCCCGAAGCCTTCCGCGTGGTGTTCGAGAAGGAGATCGACGGCTTCTCGGCGCTCTTTCACCAGCTGTCGTTTGGCAAGGTCGGCACGTCGACGATCCAGTCGCGCGCCTGTGCCGGCGTGGCCAAAGGGACATATCTCTTCGCGCTTCCCGGCTCGCCGGGCGCGGTGAAAGACGGCTGGGATGGAATCCTAAAGTTCCAGCTCGATTACCGTCATCGGCCGTGCAACTTCGTCGAGATCATGCCAAGGCTGACCGAGCGTGGGCGCCGGAAGTCCTAGCCGCCCGGCGCCTCATTGACGTCCCCGTTCTGGCCTGACCGGTTGGGCGGAGCGCCGCCGTCGGGCTGCGCAGGCACTTCCTGCCACTGACCATTACAGGTCCGGACATACGGGTAGTAGCCGCTGGGATTGTCGCAGGAATACCAAACCTGCGGGGGCGCCGGACCGTCTGGCGGCGCGAGATAATCCTCGGGCGGAGCCGCGTACACGACGCTGGGCCGTGGCGCATAGGTGTACCCAAAGCCGTAACCAAAGCCGTAGCCATACGGATAGTAGTAAGGATACCGCCAGAAGGGGTCGTAAAAGAACGGATCGTAGAAGCCGCCGTAATAGAAACTGCTGCGGTAACCACGATAGCCGCGATAGCCTCCACGATAGCCGCCATAACCGCCGCGGTAACCGCCATAACCGCCGCGGTAGTTTCCACCGCCGCCGTAATAACCAGAACCGCCGCC
>Ga0134122_10003249_pt1 | contig 12054 bp, 9 predicted proteins | sample KB302_FD_96461 | JGI IMG/M metagenome (GOLD analysis project Ga0134122, IMG submission 96461) | Terrestrial soil microbial communities without Nitrogen fertilizer from Kellogg Biological Station, Michigan, USA - KB3-0-2 | ecosystem: Environmental > Terrestrial > Soil > Unclassified ...
GACCCGAAAATGTCGGCTGCTCGAGCATCTAAGCGCTGGTGTGCAGGTGACAGGCAACGGCACGTCCTGCGCCCAAATCGGTGAGGAGGGGAGCGACGGACTTGCATTTGTCCATCGCCTTGGGGCAGCGCGGATGAAAACGACAGCCCGACGGCGGGTTGAGTGCGCTGCCGACCTCACCCTTGACGATCGGGCGCGCGCGGCGCGCCTCGACCTCCGGGTCGGCAACGGGGATGGCCGCCAGCAGGGCCTCGGTATAGGGATGCAGGGGGGACTTATAGAGCTCGGCGCGGTTGGCAAGCTCGACGATGCGGCCGAGGTACATGACGGCGATGCGGTCGGAGATGTGGCGCACCACCGCCAGGTTGTGGGCGATGAAGATGTAGGTGAGGCCAAGCCGTTCCTGCAGCTCCATGAACAGATTGACGACCTGGGCCTGGATCGAGACGTCGAGGGCGGACACCGGCTCATCGCAAATGACGAGACTGGGCTCCAGGGCCAAGGCCCGGGCGATGCCGATGCGCTGGCGCTGCCCGCCTGAGAACTCGTGCGGATAGCGCTCGGCCATATCGGGCAGTAGCCCGACCAGGCGGATCAGCTGCGCGACGCGCTCGCGATAAGCCCTGGCGTTTGCGGCCGTGCCGTGCACGGCCAGGGGCTCGCCGATGATATCGCGCACCTTCATGCGCGGGTTCAGCGAGCCATAGGGGTCTTGATAGACCATCTGCATGCGCCGGCGGATCGGTCGCATGCGCTCCTTGTCATGAAAGGTGATGTCCTCACCCTCGAACACGATCCGGCCTGCCGTCGGCTCCAGCATCCTGAGGATGGCGAGGCCCGTCGTCGACTTGCCGCAGCCAGACTCGCCGACGAGCCCCAAGGTGCCGCCGCGCGTCAGGGCAAAGCTGATGCCGTCGACGGCCTGCACCGTCGCCACCCGGCGCTGAATGATGGTTCCCTTGGTGAGCGGGAAATGCACCTTGAGATCATCGACGCGCACGACCTCATCGTTGCCGGCACCGGCGGCGCGCGGGTTGGCGGGCAAGGCTTCAGGCGCGGGCATCGTTGAAGCAGGCCTTCCAATGCTGGGGCGCATGTTCCGTGAGGGGTGGACGGGCGGTGCGGCAGGGTTCGCTGGCGATGCGGCAGCGTGGCGAGAATGCACAGCCCGGCGGCAGTTCAGCCAGATCGGGTGGCTGGCCCTCGATCGGCACCAGCCGTCGCCCGACCTCACCGTCAAGACGGGGAACGGACGCCATCAGCCCCAAGGTGTAGGGATGCCGCGGCGCTTTGTAGAGCACGCGTGCCGGTGCGGTCTCGACGATGCGGCCCCCATACATCACGGCAACGCGGTCGGCGTAACGCGCCACCACCCCCAGATCGTGGGTAATGAGCAGAAGCGAGGAGCCCGTCTCCCGCGTCAGCTCCTTGATGAGATCGAGGATCTGCGCCTGCACGGTTACGTCCAGCGCCGTCGTCGGTTCGTCGGCAATAATCAGCCGCGGCTGGCAGGCAAGCGCCATGGCGATCATGACGCGCTGGCGCATGCCACCCGAGTACTGGTGCGGGAAGGAGGCGAGCCGGCGCGCCGCATCGGGGATGCGGACGCGCCCGAGCAGTTCGCGTGCGGCCGCGTAGGCCTTGGCCCAGGCTGCGCCGCGGTGCAGGTTGACGGGCTCGGCCACCTGCAGGCCTACGCTCAGCGCCGGATTGAGCGACGACATCGGCTCCTGGAAAATCATGGCGATCCGATTGCCGCGAATGGCGCGGATTTCGGCGTCGTTAAGCTTAAACAGGTCCTTGCCCTCAAACAGCACCTCACCGGCCTCGATCCGGCCCGGCGGCGACGGGATCAGGCGCATGATCGACAGGGCGGTCACGCTCTTGCCCGATCCCGACTCCCCGACGATGGCGACGGTCTCGCCCTCGGCGATGTCGAACGAGACCTGGTCGACCGCGGTGAGCTGGCCCCGCTCGCTGTTGAAGCGGGTGGTCAGGTTGCGCACCTGGAGCAGGGGTGGGGCCATGGGGGCTGCCGCCGAGTGCGCGTCAGTACCCCATCTTCTTTTTCAGGTCCTGATCGACCCAGACGCGGGCGTAGATCGGGCCGGGACGTACGGCGCCGGCGCGCAGTTCGCCGTTATAATTTTTTACCCAGGGCCACCAGGCCGTGAACACGTGCGGCGTCGGCAGCCACACGTAAGGCGCCTTGTCGAGGATCTCGCGGGTCATTTCCTTGAGCATCGCCTGGCGCTTGCCCTCATCGCGCTCGAGATAGACCGCGTTCATCTTTTTTTCGTACTCGGGGTCATCATACTGGGACGGGTTCCACACCTGCCCCTTGATGAAGCTCTTGCGAATGGTCGTGGTCGGGTTGGTGTGCCCATTATTCATAAAGTAGCCGGGCGTGTTGGTCTTGGTCGTCATGGCGGAGAGGAAGGCGCCATACTCCATGGGCTGGATCTCTATCTTGACGCCAACCTGCTCCAAATAGGCGGCGATCAGCGGCAGCAGGTCCATGTGGTCGGGATTGCAGGAGCACACCTGCACCTTGAAGGCGAAGCCGTTGGGATAGCCGGCCTCGCGCAGCAGTTTTTTGGCTTGTTCGGGATTGTATTCGAACAGCTCCTTGACGCTGAGCGGCATCGCCTCGAGCGGTTCGAAGTAACCCTTGTAGTCCGGGTGTTGCGGATAGGCGAACAGCTCGGCGTGACCATTGTAGTAGGCGGCCACGATCTCCTTCTTGTTGACGGCCATATTGAGGGCGCGCCGCACGCGAATGTCGTCGAACGGCTTGGTGTCGACGCGCAAGGACAGGAACGTGCCCGACATGTTGAGCCATTTCGACCACTTGAGAGCGGGGGCGCTCTTTTGCAGCTGGTCGACGTTCTGCCAGCGAATGTTCTCCAGCATGTCGATCTTGGCGGTGCGCAGCGCCGTGACGTAGGTCGCCTCATCCTTGATGGTGCGAAACACGATCTTGTCGACAAAAGGCAGCTTGTAGTCGGCGCCGTTGACCTTGTCCTTGTCCCAATAGTTGGGGTTCTTGAGGTAGGTGTTGGAGTTGCCCTGCACGACCTCGCTTAGGAGGTAGGGGCCTGTGCCGTTGAGGTTCTTCCAGTTGCCGGCGCCGGCGTCCGCCACCTCCTTCGGCACGATGCCCGAGTAGTAGCCCCAACCGAAGCGATAGTCCCACTCGGCATTGTAGGTCTTGAACTGGAACACGACCGTGTGCTTGTCGGCGGCGTAGACCTTGTCGATGTGGTCAAAGTAGGTGGCGATCTTTTTCGGGCTGGTGGCCAGGCGGGTAAAGCTAAACACCACGTCGTCGGCGACGAACTCGCGCGCGGCCATCACTCCGGGCTTTTCGGGGAACATCACGCCCTGGCGCAACTTGATCTCGATGCGCAAGGGGTCGTTCTTCCACTCCCAGCTCTCGGCGAGTTCGCCGCGGATGGCGTCCGATGGCAACCAGGCGTCGGCATAGAAGGGGTGCGGACCACCGTTCCTGACGCTCTTGGAGAGGTCGGCGGCAAACAGCTGCTCGTAGACTTGGCCCGTGTCGTGGTTGTGCTTCCAATTCCAGTCCGCCGAATCCCAGGACAGCGCCGCCAGGGTCGGATAGACCGTGACGATCTCGAGCGTGCCGCCGTATTTCGGGGGGTCGGCATCCGCCAGTGCGGCGCCACCACCCAGCAACAGCGTTACTGAAAATAGACCTGCGGCCAGTTGAACAAATTGGCCGCCGCGGCGCTCACTCATTCGCATCGTTTTTTTCCTCCCTACCAGTCTTTGACTCGAATGCTAGCGGCTGCCGCGCATGCGCGGATCGAACAGATCGCGTAGCGCGTCGCCGAACATATTGGTGGCATAGACCACGATCGTGAGGCACAGCCCCGGCGCCAGCGCCAGCCATGGTCCTTGGAACATGAAGGTGCGCCCGCTGCCCGAGAGCATGCCGCCCCAGGTCGGCGCCGGCGGCGGCACGCCCAGTCCCAGGAACGACAGCCCGGACTCGGCGAGGATCACGACGCCGACGCGCGTCGTGAACAGGACGATGATGGGGGGCAGCACATTGGGCAGGATGTGGTGCCAGAGGATGCGCGGCGTTGAGGCGCCGATCGACTGGGCGGCGTGCACGTACATGTTCTCGCGCACCGAGACGACGGCGGAGCGGATAATGCGCGATCCGGCGATGCCGAGCAGCAGCCCCAAGGTAACGATGATCTGGGGCATGCCGGGGCCGACGACGGAAACCACCACGATCAGGATGATCAGATCGGGAAAGCTCTGCCAGGCGTCGACGAAGCGCTGGGTGATGAGATCGAACTTGCCGCCCAGGTAGCCGGTCAGAATACCGAGCACGACGGAAATGAGGGTGGCCAGCCCCGCGGCGCAAAAACCGATGATGACGGAGAGCTGCGCGCCGTAAAGGCAGCGCGAGAGCATGTCGCGGCCGAGGTTGTCGGTGCCGAACGGGAAGGCGAAGGACGGGGGCTTCAGGCGATTGATGGGACTGATTTGATTGGCGCCGTAGGGGGCCAGCAGGTCGGCGAAGATCCCGCACAGCAGGAACAGCAAGAACACCACGCCGCCGATGGCACCGAGCGGCTTTTCGCGAAAAAGGCGGCCAATGAACTTGAGCGTCGGGCTCGATGCGCGCCAGCGGCGCCCATGGGGCTCGGCGATGGTCGCCATTAGCGGTACCTCACCTTGGGATCGAGGAACCCGTAGCTGAGGTCGACCAACAGATTAATGACCATGACGGCGACGCCGACGACCAGGAACACGCCGGTGATGATGGGATAGTCGCGCTGGTTGACGGCATCGAGCAGCAGCAACCCCATGCCCGGAATGACAAAGATCTGTTCCATGATGACGGCGCCGCCGATCAGCAGCGGCGCCTGCAGGCCGATCAGGGTGACGACGGGAATGAGCGCGTTCTTGAGGGCGTGGCGGGCGACGACCAGCTTCTCCGGCAGCCCTTTGGCCCAGGCGGTGCGGATGTAGTCCTGCCGCAGCACCTCCAGCATCATGGTGCGGGTCAGCCGCATGGTGACGGCGGAGAGCGAGGTGCCCAGGATGACGGCCGGGATGATCATCTGCTTCAGGTTGTGCAGGGGGGCCTGGGTAAAGGACACGAATTTCACGTCGGGCGACCAGCCCCACCAGATCGACGGGAACACCATCACCATGGTGCCCATCCAGAACCCCGGCACGGCCAGCATGAGGATCGAGAAGGAGCGGCCAAGATAGTCACCGGCCGTGTCTTGCCGCATGGCCGAGTAGGCGCCGATCGGGATGGCAACCAGGAGGGCCACGATCAGCGCCATGGCGCCCAGCTGAAAGGTCACGGGCAACCGTGCCAACAGCAACTCGGAGACCGGCGTGTTCTGCCACAGCGACCGCCCGAAATCGCCGGCAAATAGAATATTTCCCATCCAGTGGGCGTACTGGGTCCAGATCGGTTTATCGAGGCCGAGGGCAGCAACCAGTTGATCGCGGCTGACCTTGGCGGCGGCGATGTCGTTCTGGCTCAACATCATGTCGATGATGTCGCCGGGGATCAGCCGCACCGTCACAAAGACGATCAGGCTGGCAAAGAACATGGTCGGAATCAGCGCCAGAAGGCGGCGCATGATATAGGCTTGCATCGACCCTCTCGGCGGGGCGTTTCACTCCCTGTCCCCGCAGCAGACACCGAAAATTGGGCTAACGCAACCATTGTCGGACAATCGGACCGTCAGTGGCGCGGCAGTGATGCGGTGTGGCCAGCGCAGCCTTGCCCGGCGATCCGGGGCACCCGGGCTAAGTGTAGAGAACCTGCGGGCTTGCGCCGGAGGCGCGACGGACTGCGTCTAACATGCGGGCATGATTGCCGCCCGGCAATCGCGCGCCTAAAGGTAACGTTCGACGATGTGGAGCCCGCCGCGGTGCGACGCCTCGAGGTGCCGTTCCGCATTCGCCTCGATCGCCTGCCTGCCGTGCTGCAGGCCGCCGTTGGCTGGAGCAACAGCCATTGGTGGGAATTCCGCGCCGGCGACGTCGGTTGGGGCGTTCCCAATTCTTGCTTGGGGCGACGGCCCGCAGGGATGCGAGCACGGCTACGCTACGCGCCATGGTCGAAGATACCGGCGTCAAAAGGCTCATCTATCTTCACGACTATGGCCACGGTTGGGAGCAACGATCAGGATCGAGCGCATCGTCGCGGCTTTGCCGGGTGAGCTCTATCCGCGTCCTCTCGATGCCAGCGGACGCCGCCCGCCGGAAGACATCGGTGGCCTCCGGGGTATGCCGAGTTCCTCGAAGCCTTGGCCGACCCGAACCATGCTCGCCACGCTGAATGCCTAGTGGAAGAGCCAGATCAGAAGACCCCCGATTACGAGCACATTGAGAATGATGCCAACGGTGTGCTTCCAGAGCATGCGCTCGCAGATTGAGATAGAAGCCGCCGTCAGGCGCCGGCAGCCAATTGACCTGCTCGATCAACTTCCGCATACGGGGGCGGACAGATCTCAGCGAGCCAAAATTAAATGATCGTAACCCCCAAACGGCGATGACAGGCCAGTCGTAACTACGACGCGCTTGGATGGGGCTGACCCTGACTGCCGCATGAGACAGCCCAGCTGCAGCGCGGGCCACGCCTCGGGTGTATCAATGAGGCCTCCGGGGCGTGGCGCTTTTAGTGGGGTCGTTCAGCGATGCCCAACCCGGCAAAACTTTTGATGTCCCCTGAAACGATCGTGAGGGATCGTTCGTATCTCTGAGGCTCCACACGGCGTCCGTCAGGGCTGACCTCCCGCCCTGCCGCAGCGCTAAGCCACGCCCTTGGGTATCGGCTCTTTGGGCGTGGCGCTTTACAGGGGCATCCGCCAGTTACAGGGCATCCGATATTGACTCCGAAGCCGGTCGACCTGCCCTTCGGGCAGCCCACAAGGTGGGCTGGGCCGAATGAGCGCGCGGCGCTTGAGACTCGGACCCGCGCGCCACCACCAGGGGAACCGCGAACCGATCTCAATCGCATCCCTGTTTAAGATGGGCGCCGACCGTGCAGCCAAGCCGGTAGCCGCGCGAGCTTCGTGGCTAGCCAATGGGTGATCGGCCAGCTCTTGCCGGGAATACTGATCATCCACACTCAGCGAGCCGACACCGCGAACTGCGCCACGGTGGATACCACGAGCCGGTCGAGCCCGTTGAAACCGTGGTGGGCACGGGCCTTGCACGGATCGCCGGAACTTAAGCCGCCCTCCATCCACGCCACCCTCACCCGAGACCCGCCCCACGCCCTGAACGGCTCGACCGCGGACGGCGGCGTGGACCGGCACCCGTCCTGACGGTGGTGGACAATCAGTGTTCGCGGTAGTGAACCGGGCGAGCCAATGGCCGACTTGACTTGGTCGAGGAAGCCGGCCGTGAGAACGATCCCGTCGGGTTTTCCAGCAAGCGCGCTTGGCACCCTGAGGGTGCCGCGGCTGGTGCCCGCCACGACCACCGGGCGGGCGACCTTTCGCATGTAGGCAACGGCCTCGGCAACGTTCACGCCGCTGTCGATCGTCAAAGTTGCAACGCCGTGCGCGAGGTAGGCCTTGCGCGTGCGCACGAGCTGATTGTCACGCAGGCCGGAGAACGATCCGTCGACGTTGACGCCAAGGTGTCCGTCTCCTCCCGGAATCAGGATGAGGCTTGCGCTCGGAGTGGCGGGTTTATTAAGAAGCGCCATCGCTCCACCCACCGACACCGCCTGATCCGCCAATGCCGCGGGTGATGCCAGCAAGATGGCGCCGAATGCCAACGCACAAAGCATGCGATTCATGAACGTTCCTCCCCAACCTTCACGAGCGCACATGCAATGCGCCATTTTAGCATCGCTGAGGGTCGCGTGTGCGCATTTAGGTGTCACTATTCCTCCGACACTGCTCGCCACCGCCGACGAGGTCATAGAGTGGGTCTCCGAGTTTGGTTGGTCATCAACTGCGCCGTAGCATGCCGCTCCCACTGCTAGGCAGGCAGCGGGAGGGTCATGTCCATGGCTTTCCTCCATTCGAACTGGCGCTCGCTGCGGTGCATGAGTCCGGACCCAAATCGGAACAAAACTCGGGAAAATACATCAGATACACGTAATTCTGGAGCTCGGCTAAGCACCATTGTTCAACGAGCAAGCTCGGCGCCGCACAGGCCCCATTTTACACGTCTCGAACTCCCGCCTCGCGGAGGAAGGTCAGGAACTCATCACTCGGGAACGAACCGCCAATGCGCTCCGAATAGGCTATGGGGCAGCGCGTTCGACCGATCGTCTCATCGCCCTGCAGGCGCCAGCCGACGGAAGGATCGGAGACCCATTGCACACGATCTGGCTCGTTGGCATTGGGATGCGCCGCCACGAACCGGTTCCCCACGGCTGCAGCGATTTCAGTCGCGGTCAGAAGCCCAAGGCGGTCCAGTTCCACCGGCAAGCGTCCCGTGATCGCTCCTCTCTCATCCTCCGTGCCGCCGAGGAACGGGGCCAACAGCAGCAACGCAACGGAGGGTTGGGCAGGGACCTCTTCCCCGGCTACCAACCAGTCTGCTATCGCCTCCAATTCGCTCCACCGGAACAGGTGGGGCATGGTCACGGCCTCGTCGAGGCGGGCAAGCTCGTACGTCTTCGCTCTTGCATGCAAGACCAGCAGCGATTCGCGGCGCCTCGATACAACCTCCAAGCCAAGGTAGGGGATTGGGGCCTGCGGGCCGGCCCAGAAGTCGAAGGTGTATGTCTCGGAGAATTCGCACGGGTCCCAGGCATCATCGAGACGATACAGCTGTATCCAGAAGGTCCTGGACCGGAGCACGGACCCCCGCGGCGGACAGGCTGGCTGCCCAAGCCAGAGGTCGTCATTTCGATCAGACCTCGGGTTGGACATGCTGCGTCACCAATTCCCAACGTCGGACCGCGCGGGAGCGATCCGCGATGTGCCCGCCCACACCCTATCACGCAGGTCGCCGTTTTTCACCGTGAGTTGGTTGCGACGCGGGGGTCCGGAAAATGTGACGGGTTTCAATGGCACGAACTCACCGTTCGCTGCACTGCAGCGGGTCCGTCAGCTGTGAGAGGCACTTTTGCCGTGCGCCGAATTGAGTACAGGCCCTAGCACACGAGCGGCAGGCTCAAGGGAACGATGTCGTCGGCGCTGCGACCCTTGTAGTCGCGCTGGCGCACTGCAGCCAGCATACGGGCCTGGGCCTCGGCCAGCCGTCCAGCCGCATCGGCCTGATCGAGCGTCAAGACCTTGAAATTGGCAACGACCTGGCGGCCGTCGACGTAGACCTCCCGCACGGCGCGTTCGGCTGCATGATATACAAGCGAGCGCAGCGGATCGCGTGCCGGTGCCATGTCACTCACCTCGAGATCAACGAGGACGAGATCGGCTTTCATGCCAGGCGCCAGCCGGCCCAGGTCCTGGCGCATCACCGCATTGGCTCCGCCGACGGTTGCGGCATGCAACATGTCGGCGGTGGTCACCGTGTTGATGTCGCGGGCGGCGACGCGCGCCAGAATGGCGGCCTTGCGCATCTCTTCGAGCATGTTGTGCGGCGTCGTATCTGTGCCGATCCCCATGTTGACGCCGGCGCGCAGGTAGTCGCCGAAATTCTCCAGGATCTGACCGTAGCGCACGAACGGTGTCGGGCAGTGCGCGACGGTGCAACCGTTATCGGCAATGAGCTTGAGATCGCTCTTGGTCCACCAGCGCACCCAGGAATGGCTATCGAGGAAGATGGCATGCCCCAGGATCGTGCTGGGCCCGAGCAGGTCCTGCTCGGCCGCCCATTGAATGGGGGTCTTGCCGTGACGCCTGATCATCTCCATCACCTCGGAGACGCCCTGGGCGATGTGCACCGTGAAGGGAAGCTTGCGGTCTTGGGCCGCCGCCCGACTGGCCCGCAACAGCTCTGCCGTGCAGGTGTCGATCTGCATCGGTGAGACGACGCCGGACAGGCGACCGCAGGGATGCTGGAGGGCCGCGTCAATGAGCTTCAGTGCCGCCTCGAAGCGGTCCTTGCCCGCCTGCTCGTCCCAGTTGTACTTGAGCTCGAAATCGTTCTCGAGCTTCCATCGCCCCGAGGCATAGCCAGGGGCCAGAAAGGCTCGCAGCCCGCTTTTGGCCAGCAGCTCGGCCCAACCGGTCCATGCGGGGGAGATGTCGATCAGCGTCGTCACCCCGCTCTTCAGGAGTTCGCAGTAGGCAAACTCGGCGCTGGCCGCCCGGAACGCATCGTCGGTGGCATAGAACGCCTGTGAGCGTTCGAACAGTCCGCTCATGTACATGTTGGGCAGGCCGTGCTCTTCCCGGAGGCCCCGATAGGCGGGTTCGTGCTCGGGGTGCGAATGCAGATTGACGAGGCCGGGCATCACCATGCGCTTGGCTCCATCGACGATCGTGTCGGCCGGGCCGGCGTAGTCCTTGCCGACGTGGGTGATCGTGTTGCCGTCGAAGGCGACATCGACCCCGCGCATGTAGACGTGGCGGCCCGGCTGGGCCTGCCAAGCGATCGCCCAATCGGCGCTTCTGATGACGGTCACGGGCATGGGAACTCTCCTGGGACGGTGGGTTAGGCGGCGCGCGCTGAGCCAACGGGTGGGCGCAGGTGACAAGCGGCGAGGTGCCCCGGTCTCACCTCGCGCATTTGCGGGGCCTCGATGCGGCAGCGTTCCTCCGCATAGGGGCAGCGCGTATGAAAGTGGCAACCGGGCGGGGGGCGCATCGGGCTTGGCACTTCACCTGCAAGCACCTCCTGGGGTCGTTGCCGATCGGGATCGGGGACCGGCACGGCGTCGAGCAGCGCCTCCGTGTAGGGATGTTGGGGCGAGGTGAACAAGTCGCGCGTGCCGGCAAGCTCGACGATGCGGCCGAGGTACATCACGGCGACCCGATGGCTGATATGCTGCACGACCGCCAAGTCATGGGCGATGAAAAGATAGGACAGGCCTAACTCCCGCTGCAGATCCGCCATCAGGTTGATCACTTGCGCCTGCACGGAGACGTCGAGCGCGGAGACCGGTTCGTCGGCAACGATGAGCCGAGGTTCCAGCGCCAGCGCGCGGGCGATGCCAAGCCGCTGGCGCTGACCACCTGAGAACTCGTGTGGATATTTCTTGGTGTGCTCCGGCCGCAGCCCGACCCGGGCAAACAGGTGGCCCACACGCTCCTCGCGGATCCGGCCGGGCGCCTGGGGATAGTTGTGCAAGGGCTCAGCGACGATATCGCCGGCGGGGAGACGCGGATTGAGCGAGGAATAGGGATCCTGAAATATGAATTGAATGACCTGGCGATAGTGGCGCATCTGATGCGGCGGCAGGGCCGTGATATCCCGGCCTTCGAGACGAATGGTCCCCGAGGTCGGTTCGATCAGCTTGACGATCATGCGGGCCGCCGTCGACTTGCCGCAACCCGATTCCCCAACCATGCCAAGCGTCTCGCCGGGCAAGACCGAGAACGATAGGCCGTCGACGGCAAACACGGCACCTTGGCGGCGGCCGAACAGGCCGCCGTGCACCGGAAAATGTTTGACGAGATCGATGACCTCGAGAATCGGGGCGACCTCAGCCATAGGCGACCTCTCCCGCACGCTCGGAATGCCAGCAGGCGGCGAAGTGGTTGGCCGCCTGCTGCCGCAGGGGCGGCGGTGGCGCCCTGCGGCACTCTTCGGTGGCGAGCGAGCAGCGCGGGGCAAAGGCGCAGCCTGGAACCTGCTCGCTCAATGCCGGTAGCATGCCGGGGATCTCGGCCAGCCGGGTTTGGGGCGGCGACCCACGCACGATCCTCGGCACCGAGCCGAGCAGGCCAACGGTATAGGGGTGGCGCGGCCGCCGAAACAGCGCGGACACCGGTGCCTCCTCGACCTTGCGGCCGGCATACATGACGATCACGCGCTGGACGGATTCGGCAATCACGGCGAGGTTGTGGCTGATCAGGATGACCGAGGTTGCGAGCTCGCGCTGCAGCTGCCGCAGCAAGCGCAGGATCTGCGCCTGGATCGTCACATCGAGTGCGGTGGTTGGCTCGTCGGCGATCAAGA
>Ga0134122_10003250_pt1 | contig 12052 bp, 8 predicted proteins | sample KB302_FD_96461 | JGI IMG/M metagenome (GOLD analysis project Ga0134122, IMG submission 96461) | Terrestrial soil microbial communities without Nitrogen fertilizer from Kellogg Biological Station, Michigan, USA - KB3-0-2 | ecosystem: Environmental > Terrestrial > Soil > Unclassified ...
AAAATCGGCAATATTCGGGTTCGCTGCATTCGTCAAGTAACGAGCGATAACGATATCTCCGGTGGTGTTTGTGTAAAAGACATAGAACTGACCATTCGTAACGTTGTAACCGGGATCGAAAGCCATCCCCAGTAGACCCCGTTCTCCTCCGGTTGAGATGAGTGCCCTGAGATCAAGAAATGTGGTCACGGATGAACTGTTCCTGTTGAAAATCCGGATGAGACCGCCCTTTTCGACAATGAAAAGACGCACGTTTTGGATGTCGTCCGGAGCAACAGTCATAAACACCGGAAAAGTGAGATTCGTTGTGACGGTTTGCAGTGTCGCACTGGTGGAGGTGGGGATCTCGGAGTCCTGTTCAGTTCCCGAACAGCCGGTCAGGTATCCTATTGTGACCACGACCACACCAGCCATCAACAGGCGGCAAATAGGCTCCATCAGCTCCTCCGCGTCATGCCGAAGGTACTGCTTCAGCCTACTATAGGGTGCGGAGTTGCCGCAAGCCGCCTCCGGAGCCCGCTAGCGGGATCGAGCGAGATATGTGCGCAAGGTGCCGCTGTCTCGCTCTCTGACCGCGACGATGATCCGCAATTGTTCGAGGTTTTGGTCGAGCATTTTCCCTCCGAGGTCGATCTTTCGAGATTCGAAGAAGGTCCGGACATCTCGTTCAAGGTCAGGGGTGACAAGATTACTGATCCCGCTAGCGATGCGCCGCATCCCATGTTTGGGAAACAGTTGGTCCATCTTTTCCCAGTTCGTTTTCACAAACTCCCACGCCAGTTCCCTGTTGTAGACGTTGCTCATGACGGCGCTGACAAGAAACGGTGCATCTTGCGTACGAATCTCTCCGCTGATGCTGCGGGCAAGTGTGCCTTCGGCCAAGGCCTTCGGTTGAAATGCTGCGAGTGAGAAGAGATAGCGCCGTTCTTCCTGTGGCGTCATGGCGGTGCGGAATCTGTCGTAAAATTCGTCGTATCTGGTTGCATCGCCAGTATGAGCGAGGATGGCAATGATCGAAGGCACGACATTCGGATCAATCGACGTCGCATTGAGGCGATAGGCCCCATAGAGTTCGGCTGCGCGCTGTTGGAGGGCAGGATCATTGCCGAGTTTCCCCTGGGCGCCGATCAGGTCACCCCGCAATTGCTTTGTGCCTTCACTCTCGCCGCTTTGGGGTACCCAACCCAACGAGGTCACGGCGGGGTTCAGCCGACTTCGTATGAAGGCTTCGAGCAGCGGCCGATCTTCTACGGTGACAATCCGGTTGAGGAAGGAGAAGGAGTCCAGGATCACAGCCCAGACATTCTTGTCCTGCTCTGTCGTGAAGCGGGCTGTCAAGTCAAGATAGTCCGTGAGGGGCATGAGGCCAGCGATCGTGGTGGCCCAGGCGTCGTTAATGAGGTTGAACCGTTCGGTGACAGCAAGTTGCTCGAGGCCGCTCTTCAGAAGCCGCTCCATGAGTTCTTGCCCATAACGCACCCGATAGAATCCATGACCTCCCTCGTTCAATAGGACCGAGTCCCAATCTTGAGGGAGCGAAATTGTCGTCTCCTTCTCCGTCAGCAACATACGGGAGGTGCTGGCCTTACCGCCGCCTGTGACCAGCATCTGGAGCGGGAGCTGCCAAATGACGGGTGGTGAAGGGTGAGGCGTAAGGGATGAGGGGCTCAGGTAGGTGAAGCGCTGTTGAGTTAACACGAGTTCGACACCTTTCCTCAGTTCAGCCGTGATCAATGGAAACCCTGGTTGGAAAATCCAGCTGTCCATGAGTGCAGGTACCGGCTGTTTTGCAATCTTCCCCAGCGAAACCCAGAGATCGTTTGTGTCAGCGTTTCCATAGGCATGGGCGCGCAAGTAGTCACGGACACCGTCGCGGAAGACGATCGGGCCAATGTGCTGCTCCAACATCCGAAGCACTGCCGCGCCCTTTTCATAGGTCAGGACGTCGAACATCGCTTCGGCGTCCTTGGGGGCCTGCACCGGATATTCGATCGGCCTGGTGCTGTGTAGCCCGTCGACGGCCAAGGCCGCAGCGCGCGCGATACCAAAGGCATCCCAACGTTTCCATTGTGGTTTCCACGCGTCGACGGCCAGCATTTCCATGAAGGTCGCGAAGGCTTCATTCAGCCAGAGCCCGTTCCACCAGGACATGGTTACCAAATCGCCGAACCACATGTGCGCATTTTCATGTGCGACCACATCCGCCACCCGCTCCAATTCTCCGTGCGTGGCACTCTGCCGATCGACCAGCAAGGCGGTTTCTCGGAAGGTAATCGCGCCGAGATTTTCCATGGCACCCGACGCGAAGTCAGGAATGGCAAGCAGATCCAGCTTGTCGCCTGGGTAGGGAATGTCGTAGTAGTCTTCAAAAAACTTCAGCGAGGCCACTGCGATTTCATAGCCAAACGAGGTGAGCGGTTGCTTGCCTGGAACGGTCCAGAGACGTAGGGGTGTTTTCCCGACGAATATTGGTTGGGTGGCTTCGATCTTTCCAACAATGAAGGCGACCAGGTAAGTCGACATCTTGATACTGTCGGCAAACCTCAGGACTTTTTTGCCTGCCTCAATGGACTCCGATGCAACTGCTGTATTTGAGACAGCGGTCAAGCGCGGAGCGATGACCAGAGTTGTCGCAAATACCGCTTTGAAATCCGGTTCGTCCCAGCAGGGAAAGGCCCGACGGGCATCGGTAGCTTCAAATTGTGTCGCGGCCATCCGGTGCGTCACGCCGGCAGGGTCTTTATAGGTACTGCGGTAGAACCCGCGCAATTGGTCATTCAATTTCCCCTGGAAGGTCAGGTGCAGCTTCCACTCTCCGGGTAAAATGGGCTGAGAAAACGTCAGCTGACAGCGTTCCGTCGAATCGTGTAGCTCAATCGTGGCATTCTGTCGCGTACTTGATGCCCCTTCTAGTATGGCGGATGAGATCGCCAGATCGACAGCATTGAGCACGATGGAGCCAGTCGTCTGAGTAATCGTGAGAACTACGGTTTCCCTCCCTGCGAATGTCGCCTGATCGAGGTCTGGTTCGAGCCGGAGCTCGTATCGATGTGGAATAATGTGTCTGGGCAATCGGTAGGGGTCCATGCTGCCTGAACTGTCATCAAGATTCATCTCTTCACCTTCCGGTCGTGCGGTTGAAGTTGCGGCATTGGCTGGACCGATTGCTGAGAGTAGTGTCTGGGCTACTGGAAGGACTAGCAGAAAGCGGACCTGCGCCAAGAATCTGATCACCTGGCGCCTGCTGACAGAGCCGCTCATGTCCTCGATGCATGCTGGGTTTCGGCGCCCTGGGGAGTTCCGACAATCAAGATGTCCGTTCGGTTCACGAAAAGGCCGGTCTCGACGACGCCGGGAATATGGTTCAAGGCCATTTCGAGCTCTCTCGGCTGGTCAATCCTGGCAAGATGGACATCCACGATCAAGTGACCTGCCTCGGTTTTAAATGGGGCACCGTTTCGCTCCCTCGGTACCACCAGGCTTTTCGTGAGTGCTTCGATTTTGCGCACCGTACTGCCCCAGCCAAAGGGGATTACTTCGATGGGGAGCGGGAACGATCCTCCGAGAACGGGGACCCGTTTGGTATGGTCAACCATGACAATGAACTGCTTGGCTGAGGCAGCGACTATCTTTTCCTTCAAAAGGGCGCCGCCTCCACCTTTAATGAGGTTGAAGTCGGGATCAACCTGATCCGCTCCGTCAATTGCCACGTCGATGATCCAGGCGTTGTCCTGGTCGATGAGGGAAATGCCCTGCTGCCTGGCTAACTCGGCAGTCTCATGGGAGGTTGGAACTCCCCGCAACTTCATCCCCGCGCGGACCTTTTCCCCCAATGCGATGATCAAATGCTTGGCCGTTGAGCCAGTCCCGAGGCCGACGACCATCCCATCACGGACGAACTCGACAGCTGTTAACGCGGCGGTCTTCTTTAGGCTTTCCAAGTTCTGATTACTATTCATGGTGTGGGGCTATGGGCAAGGGTTGCAGCGATCGTTGCGGCACCAAGTAGGGCAGTCTTCTGATTCATAACCACTTTGACCGGAATCGAGGTCATCAAGCGTGCATAACGACCTTTGTTGGTGAAGGCCTTCATGAATGTGCCGTCCTTCAGTTTGGCCAGCAACTTTGGGGCGACGCCGCCTCCCAGGTACACGCCGTTGAGTGCCATGGCCTTCAGGGCAAGATTGCCCGCTTCTGCTCCATAGATGGACGCGAACAGGTCGAGCGCCTGTGTGGCAACCTCTGCCTGTCCCTTGAGCCCCGCCGCTGCAATCACTGCAGCAGGGTCACCGGTTTTGATCTGTTCCGCGAGCCACGTCGGTTCATTCTTCCTACTGTCCCGGACATAATCGTAGATGGCATGCAATCCGTGACCTGATACCACCCGTTCATAACTTACGTGCAGGTAATGACTCCGCAGGTGACGCAGCAGTTCAATTTCGTCTTCATTGTTCGGTGCGAAGTCTGCATGACCGCCTTCCGAGGGCATAGGTTGATAGCGCAAGCCGTTCCAGAAAAGGATGGATTCGCCCAATCCGGTTCCCGCTGCGATCAACGCAAGCGCTTGGTTGTGAGGTGGCGGATTGCCGACGTTGAGAATTTCGACTTCGTCCGGCCGGAGCAGCAGAATCCCATGGGCCATGGCTTCGAGATCGTTGAGCAGCTTCACATGGGGTATTTCGAAACGTTTCGCCAGAGTGGCGCCATCGACCACCCAAGGGAGATTGGTCGTGCGAGAATGGTTTTGAATGACTGGGCCGGCAATGCCAAAACAGGCTGCGTCGAACTTTAGCGGTTCTTTTGCCTGACGCTCTGGCGCAGATTGGATATCGTCGCCTTTCTCAGCTTGTGATCCCTCGACGGACACAGGGGGATCAGGCGGGATGAGAAATTCGACGAGCATCTCCTCGAGCGAGGGATAGTCTGCACTGTGAAAAGTCTCTAGCCTGACTGGATCGACGCGATCCTTGTGCCAGTCGAACAGGGCCAAGTGCGTTTTCGTGCCCCCGATATCCCCCGCAACAATCATCCTACCCTCATGTACTTGCCCTCTGTTGATGTATCGGAAGCCCGGCTGCCGCAGCTCGGTCGAAGCGACATGAGGCGGCCTTTCTGCGGTGCAACCAACGAAGCCGGAAGCGGTCCTTCTGCCTCGGTCTTCGGATCAAAGATGGCTCGCTCCGTCTCCTGCCTTGCCGGTGTGTCCGGAACGAAGAACAGTATCACACTCGCCTGGTTGATCGCATCCAGGGTCGTTGCAGACTGATAGGAGGATCTTCACCGCAAGGTTTTCCCGAAGGGGCCTTGCTGCTTGTCACCCTGGCTGGCACCTCGTTTGACAGGCTGACGGCCCCTCCCTATAATGCCTTGTTATTCGTGAATCTTTTAGGCCCAGGGAGTGATTGTATGTCGTTTACATTTCAGCAGCCATCGAACCTCAAGAAGAAACGTGAACATGGATTTCGTAAGAGGATGAGCACAAAGAACGGCCGAAAGGTCCTGGCTCGTCGCCGTGCGAAGGGGCGGGCCCGCTTGGCCGTTTAGGTCAGGCACGCTGGCTAGGGCTTCACGAAGGAATTTTCCCCTCCGTTACGTCCCCCAGACTCGGTAGTTCCCAACAGCATGATGACATTGTGTGGTCATGACCGAGTTCGGGGAGATCGGACCTCGAAATGGATGTGCTGTACGGACCTGCCTTCTCCCGGGATGATGGTCATGTCGAAGGGTGGAGGCGATAGGGAGCTGTTTCTCAAGCGCAGTCTCGATATCGAGTATGCCAAAGAGCATGGTCGACGTATTTCGACCTCCTTGTTTAATATGGTGATTTGCCGAACTGACCAGAGGAGCAGCCGGATTGGAATTGTGGTAGGAAAGCGATTCGGGGGCGCAGTCAGCCGAAATCGAGCGAAGCGCTTGTTTCGGGAACTCACCCGGCAATTGCGCGGCCACTTACTTCCAGGACATAGCCTTGTGGTTTTCCCCAAGCGTGATTCGATCGTGCAACCCTTTGCTGTCTTGAAAGAGGTGTGGCTATCATCGCTCCGGCGCCAACGGTTGCTCCGCAGCGATGAGGACGAGCCTGTGCTGATCCAGTGAATTCGTAGAATCAGCATTGCTCATGTTCACATCAGGGTAGCGGTTTACTTATGGACAAACGCATTATCGTTTTTATCGTTCTCTCGTTAGGGGTCATCCTGGGGTTTGACTTGTTCATGAGGCAGATGGGGTGGATGCCTGAACCGCCTCCTGCGGAGAATGCCACAGCCACGGACTCTTCTTCCCAGGGGCAAGAGCCAGCTCCCGCCAATGTAACGAATCAGAGTGGTACCCCGACCGGTTCGAGCATTCCAACTCAATCCGGCCAAAAATCCGGCGCCCCTTCACCGGCTAATTCTCCGACAATATTGGAACAGACGATCACGGTTGAAACCGATCTGGTCCGCGTTGGACTTTCGAATCGTGGTGGGGTGATTCAAAGCTTAGAACTGAAGCGCTACCATACCAAGCCTCCCGAAGCGAAGCCGGTACAGCTGGTCTATCATGGCGGGAAGTTTAAGGGCCCGCTCTCGATTACGGTCCCCAATGCTGACATCGATAAGGTAATTCGAGAAGGGCTCTATAGCATTGAGAAAGACTTCACAAGTCTCGATGCCGCTCATCCCATCGGGCATGTCACGATGCAATTCCGTGATCCAGTCACCCATCTCAGTGTGGAGAAACGGCTCACGTTCCACCATGGCAGTTACATGGTGGATGTCGCGATCGCCATGGAGGGAGTGACGGAGACCTATGAGGTCGGATTGGGGACGAACTTCGGTATCGTGGAATGGGGTGATGGGTTTATCGGTCTGATCGGCTCGGCCTCTCGTGTAGACGACAAAATAGACAAGGACACACCTGAGAAGGAGCTTGAGCTGAAGGGGGCGGTTCAGTGGGTCGCCTTGCAGGATAAATATTTCCTCACGGTCATGATGCCAAAGCAGGGTGAGGCCGTTCTCGTCAAGACGGAAGCTCCAAAGGTCGTGTCGGCAGGGATACGAATGCCCGCATCAGGGTCAACATCCTCAGTTGCACTTCAGCTGTATGCAGGTCCGAAGGAGTATGACACGCTCCGATCGTTGAACGCGGGCCTGGAGGACATGATCGATTTCGGATGGTTCATCTATGGAAGCTGGACTATCGTGAAATCCGTGGCGAAGCCGATCTTTTATGTGCTGAGATTTATTCATGAGTATATCCCTAACTATGGGGTCTGCATCATCCTGCTCACGCTGGGGATTAAGCTGCTCTTTGTGCCGTTGCAATACAAGAGTTACAAGTCGATGAAAATGATGAAGGCGATCCAACCCAAGATCGCTGCGCTCCAGGAAAAATTTAAAGGTGATCGTGACCGCCTGAACAAGGAGCTGATGAAGCTGTACCGGGAGCAGAAAGTCAATCCGCTGGGCAGCATTCTCCCGATGCTTTTGCAGATGCCGGTCTTCGTGGCCCTGTTCAATGTCCTCTATATGTCGATTGATTTGCGTCAAGCTCCCTTCATGTTCTGGGTGACCGATTTGTCGGTGGAAGATCCCTTCTATGTGCTGCCGATCATCATGGGTGCGACCATGTTTGTACAACAGAAGATTACGCCCAACACGATGGATCCGACTCAGGCGAAGATCATGTTAATCCTTCCGATCGGTATGACCTTTCTGTTCATAAATTTTCCCGCTGGCCTCGTCTTGTATTGGATGACGAACAATATTCTGACTATCACCCAACAGTTGGTGACGGATCGGTTTCTGATGCATGACAAGGCACTCATCGCGGCAGGGACCGAGCAGAGCCGCAGCACGAACGCATAGAAGTCATCATGCGTGGAGGGCTCGACGACACGATCTGTGCTATTGCCACCCCTGCAGGCCAAGGTGGCATCGGGATCGTTCGTCTAAGCGGCCCTCAGGCGCTTTCGATCGCGTCCGAAGTTGTCCGGCTTCGGTCTGGTGGTTCCCTCTCCTCGGTTTCCTCCCACACACTGCACCTTGCCGATCTTGTCATACCTGCATTGGAGAAGCATGGCGAAGTTCGTGCCGTTCGTCATTGCCAGCCCACATCGGGCCTGATCGATGAAGCGCTCGTGGTCTATATGAAGGCCCCACGATCGTTCACGGCTGAAGACGTGGTGGAGATTCAGTCGCATGGGGGAATGTTGGTGCTGGAGCTGGTATGCCGGGTCTGTCTGGAATCCGGTGCAAGGATGGCTGAGCCGGGGGAGTTTACGAAGCGGGCTTTTCTCAATGGGCGGCTGGATCTCTCCCAGGCAGAAGCGGTGCTCGATACAATCAGGGCCGCATCATCCGCCGGATTGAATATCGCGCAGCGCCAGCTACGGGGTGATCTCGCTCATGAGATCGAGCAGGCTCGGGCCTCCCTCCTGACTGTGCTGGCCCATGTTGAGGCAGGGATTGATTTTGTTGACGAAGATATTTCCTTTCTTCAACAGGATGAATTAGTACGGATCGTGAGGAACGCCCTTGTATTCGTCCAAAAACTGGAAGCGACGGCGCGGGATGGACGAATTTTGAAGGAGGGAGCGCACATCGTCATCTTGGGACGCCCGAATGTCGGTAAGTCCAGTTTGTTGAACCGGCTTCTGAAGGAAGAGCGTGCGATTGTAACTGCTATTCCCGGGACAACGAGGGATGTAATCGAAGGATCCATCGATATTGACGGGGTGATGATTCATCTGGCGGACACGGCCGGCATGAGAGATACGGACGATGTGGTTGAGCGGGAAGGCATCAGACGTGCGCGTGCCGCACAGGATGAGGCAGACCTGTTGTTGGTGGTTGTCGATGGATCGGTGCCGCTCACGAGCGATGACCGGAACCTGTTGAGGTCGGTCACGGACCGCAAGCACCTGGTATTGCTGAATAAGGCGGATTTGGCTCAAACTGTGGAGAGGGACCCCGCCCTGGCTGACCGCCTGGTTTATATCATATCTGCAAAGACAGGGATGGGGGTTGAGTCGGTGAAGTCGGCTCTTCTCCCTCAGCTCGTATCAGACAGCTTTGAGGCGGCAGAAAGTCTTATGGTGGCAAACGCAAGACATCGTGACGCGTTACGCCGGGCTAGTGCTTCCCTGGACCAGGCTCTCGAGTCTGTGCGAGGCGGGATGGCCGGAGAACTTATCTCGATTGATGTACGGGCTGCAGCCGACGCGCTTGGGGAAATCACTGGCGCCATTACCACAGATGAGATTCTTGGTCGGATCTTTTCCGAATTCTGTGTCGGCAAATAGGGACGGGGTGACCATGGGGCAGTCGGTAGACGTCATTGTAGTGGGCGGAGGTCATGCCGGCTGCGAGGCTGCCCTAGCCGCATCGCGCATGGGGGCCCAGACGTTGCTGCTCACGATGGATCGGGATCGCATCGCGCAGATGTCGTGTAATCCGGCAATTGGAGGAATCGCCAAAGGACATCTGGTAAAGGAAATCGATGCGCTGGGTGGGGAAATGGCACGGAATACCGACCAAGCCGGCATCCAGTTCCGCTTCATCAATACGAGTAAAGGCCCGGCGGTTCGAGCCCTCCGGGTCCAGTGCGATAAGAAGCTGTATCGAGAGGCCATGCAACGAACGTTGAGCCGCCAGGCAAGGCTGACGGTTGGCGAGGGGACGGTCGACCGCTTGCTGACGCATGGGGGCTCGGTGACAGGCGTCGTGACGGATCGCGGCGACCACATTCAGGCGAAGGCTGTGATTCTGACTTCAGGTACATTCCTTAAGGGACTTATCCATATCGGTCTGAATCGTTTTCCTGCGGGGCGAGCCGGCGAGGCCTCCGCTGAACATCTGTCTGATTGTATGCGCGACCTAGGGTTCGAGCTTGGTCGGCTCAAGACCGGTACGCCTCCTCGCTTGGACGGAGCGACCATAGAATTTTCCGCCATGTCACCGCAGCCGGGCGACGATCCGCCTCCGCCATTTTCCTATCGAACCGACAGGATTGAGAATCGGCAGCTCCCCTGTCATTTGACCCATACCTGTCGAACGACACACGAACTCATCCAGCGTAATCTAGACCGGTCACCACTCTACAGCGGGATCATTGAGTCGGTGGGACCGAGATACTGCCCATCGATCGAAGATAAAGTCGTACGGTTCGCGGATAAGGAACGTCACCAGATTTTCATCGAGCCAGAAGGGTTGGATAGTCATGAGTTTTACCCGAATGGAATTTCCACGAGCCTGCCGGTTGATGTCCAGGCTGCGATTCTGAAAACGATTCCAGGACTAGAGCGGGCCACCATGCTCAAGCCAGGCTACGCGATCGAGTACGACTACTTTCCTCCACGGCAACTGCATCAAACTCTTGAGACGAAAATCGTGGCTGGGCTCTATCATGCAGGCCAGATCAATGGGACGTCAGGATATGAAGAGGCAGCAGCTCAGGGTCTAATGGCAGGTATTAATGCAGTGTTGAAAATTCGAAATGAGTCGCCATTCGTGCTTGACCGGTCGCAGGCCTATATTGGCGTGCTCATCGACGATCTCATTACAAAAGACGCTCGCGAGCCCTATCGTATGTTTACATCACGGGCAGAATACCGTTTGTTACTGCGCCATGGAAATGCCGACCTCCGGCTAACTGATCTTGGATCGAAGCTTGGATTGATTTCCAACGAAGTCTATTCCAGGTTCCAGCTAAAACAGAGAACTATTGAAAATGAAATTGAACGGCTCGAAGGTTTAAGGCCAAAGCTTACGGACAGCCTTCGAGAGCGCTTGGCAAAGGTTCTGATTGAGGATATTTCTGGGTCCTGTACTGCGGCTCAACTTTTACGGCGCCAGAGTGCGAGCTATAGCTCTTTGCTTGGAGCACTCGAGACAGATTCTGTACAAGATACTGAAACTGCAGATGAAATAGAGTTACAGATCAAATATTCCGGTTATATCAAGCGCCAACTTCAGCAAATAGGACGATTTAAGAAATTTGAAACTAAGGCAATTCCTGTGGGCTTCAATTATGATGGGACTCCTGGTTTTTCTCGAGAAGTCCGAGAGAAGTTAAAGAAGGTTCGTCCAGAGTCTATTGGTCAGGCATCGAGGATTTCAGGAGTGACACCAGCAGCGATTTCGTTACTCCTAGTGGCTCTTAAAAAATACAGAAGCGAATCCGATCGCGATAGCCAGCAGCACGTCTCCCCCTAGGCGGGGAAGCACAAAGATTTTTATTTTCACCTCGGAATACCTTGACCTCTCTAGCCGATTCGCGTAATTGTTCCACGTGGAACATCAATCTGAACCACGCACAGTAATAATTAGCTCTGCAAGGGAACTCGGGCTAAAAATCGAAGAAGTTCAAGTGGAGCAGTTTCTACGATATCTCTCTCACCTCATTGAGTGGAATAGGGTAATTAACCTCACAGCTATCGTTGATCCAAATGAAATCGTCATCAAACACTTCGTTGACTCACTCGCCGCACTCATCACGACAGATTTCACAGATGAAAGTTTGGTGCTTGATGTAGGTTCGGGAGCAGGTTTCCCAGGTATCCCCATTAAAATCATGAAATCTGGCGTGCGGCTGGTTCTAGTCGAACCGGTTCAGAAAAAATGTTCTTTCCTCAATTCAGTGGTCGGCTTATTGAAACTTCAAGATGTATCAGTATTTAATGGGACAATCGAACAATATGCTCAATCGCCGCTTCGACAGCTAATTAACACGGTTGTGATAAGGGCATTGAAATACGAAGAAATACAGACGCACATTCCTGCGTTACTCGCACCAAAAGGAAAGGTGGCCTTGTATAGAACCAGCCCCATTAATAATAAGGAAATATGGGAAGATTTTCATCTCGTCAATGAAAATATTCTTATGCTCCCACAGGGGGCTGGTAAGAGGGTTGTATCGGTGATTCAGAGCAATACCTAGTGATAGCGATCGCAAATGTTCCACGTGGAACATTCATAAATGGTTCCCACCCGTAATAATAATGGCAAAGATCGTAGCAATCGCAAATCAAAAGGGTGGCGTAGGGAAAACCACAACTGCGGTAAATATTGCC
>Ga0134122_10003251_pt1 | contig 12051 bp, 13 predicted proteins | sample KB302_FD_96461 | JGI IMG/M metagenome (GOLD analysis project Ga0134122, IMG submission 96461) | Terrestrial soil microbial communities without Nitrogen fertilizer from Kellogg Biological Station, Michigan, USA - KB3-0-2 | ecosystem: Environmental > Terrestrial > Soil > Unclassified ...
CACCGTCGTGGTGTTCGGCCACGGGGGTATTGGCCTTCTCGACGTTCAACACAGACGGAATAGGTCGGCCGAATCGTATGATCGACAGCGATGCTGTACCAGCGAGTCCACAGGTCGTTCTGGCGACGCCACCCGGTGGTAACCGGCGGCGGCCTGCTGTTGACGCTCTGGTGGCTGCACAACGGCTGGTACAACGCGGTCGCCGTGGCGGCCATCATCGGCTTGTTGATCTTCGTCGCGCGTCGCAGGCGGGCGCTCGCGGTGCGCGACGCCGGGTTGCGCGCCCGCGCGGACTTCGAGCATCGGCTGAGCTTGGCCGGCGATCCGCGCGGCATCTTCGGCCGGTACCCGCCCGTGCAGCCGGGCTGGTTCCCCGATCCGCAAAACGGTTCGCAGATGCGCTATTTCGACGGCGCACTCTGGACGCCCTACGCGCGGCCGCGCTGACGCATCACACCTTCGGGCAGTAGTGCATGCCGTTGTCCTGATGATCGACCGGCGGCAGATTGCGGGCCGGGGTGTGCACCAGTGGCGCGTTGGCCGGGCTGCGGCCCGTTGCTCGATCCCAGCCGGCGCGGGCCCGGGGGTGATAGCGCCGCCGCCTCGGCAGCATCTTGAACGACAGGTTCACCAGCCTGCCGAACAGCCAGTGCAGCCGCTCGTCTCGCGCCGACCACGTGTAGCCCACCAGCTCCCGCACCGCCGGGTCGTAAAGGCCTACTGTGAGCCAAACCAGGAACGGCCCGAACACTTTCAGCTGTAGACGCCACAGCCGGTCCGGAATCCATTGCAGCGACGGATGTTTGGGCATCGTCGAGAGGTCGAGCACCCCACGCGCGGCGTAGTTGTTCTCCAACACGTTGCGGCACATGTGATCCCAGTAGACCTGGAAATCCTCCCAAGTCTTGGGTACCGGCCGCATGCTCATTCCGTACATGCGGTACCAGGTGATGTGCTCGTCGAACAACTGTCGCTTCTGCGCCTCGGTAAGGCCATCGCCGAAGCGTTCCGCGGTGAGGATGGTGCCCATGAAGAACGTCGAGTGCGCCCAGTAGAAGACATCCGGATTCAGGGCGTTGTACCGGCGGCCTTGATCGTCGACGCCCTTGATGCCGATGTGATAGTTGCGCACCTCCGCGCCCGTCTGTGGCGCCCGGTCCCCGTCGAACACCACGCCGCCGATCGGGTACAGCGAGCGCAGCAGTCGGGGCATGCGCTCTTTGAAGAAGATGGAGTGCTGTTCGACGGCCGCGCCCAGCTGCGGGTGCATGTTCTGCATCGAACCGGCCCACGGCCCCTGTAATAGCCCCCGCCAGTCGCCGAAGAGGCGCCAGGTCAGCGAGTCCGGGCCAAGCGGCTCCGGAACGGCGTCGTACCCACCCGTGGTAACCGGGCAGCCCGGCGCGGGCGAGGGAGATCCGGTGGTCACCGGGCACACCTCAGACGTATCTTGAGTCACTGGTGAACTTCCGATCGGAGTCAGATGTCATTTTGACAGAATTCTGACTACGGGTGTTGTCATCAATGAGCTTAGGGAGTGATGTGCCGTCCGGTCAACGACGCGGCCGATGGTCCGGCGTTCCGCTGCAGGACCGCCAGGTCCTGCGCCGCGACGAACTCATCGCCGCCGGTGTCGAGTTGCTCGGCAGCGAGGACGGGCCGGCACTGACAGTGCGCGCCGTCTGCCGCGCCGCCGGATTGACAGAGCGCTACTTCTACGAGAGCTTCGCCGATCGCGACGAGTTCGTCCGCGGGGTCTACGACGATGTCTGCGCGCGGGCGATGTCCACGTTGATGACTGCGAAAACGCCGCGCGACGCCGTCGAACGCTTCGTCGCGTTGATGGTCGACGACCCGTCGCGCGGCCGGGTGCTGCTGCTGGCCCCCGGCGTGGAACCCGTGCTCACCCGCTCGGGTGCCGAATGGATGCCCGACTTCATCGACCTGTTGCAGCGCAAGCTGACCCGCATCACCGACCCGGCAGTACAGGCCATGGTTGCCACCGGCCTGATCGGCGCACTCACGGCGTTGTTCACCGCTTATCTGAATGGTCGCCTGACGGCGACGCGCGAGCAGTTCATCGACTACTGCGTCGAGATGCTGCTCAGCCGCGTGTCGAGCTACTGACCACTACGCGCCGGGAGTGCTGACCTCTTCGAGCGACTGCTGCTCTTCTGCAGCAGCCTGGTCGGCGGCGGCCTTGGCCTCGCGACCCTCGGGGCTCGCGAGCGACGGGCCGGGGGTGTTCGCCGATGCATAGCCAGCGTTGCAGTTCAAGTAGAACTGCACCTGGTCGCTGTAGTGGGCGCCGTCGTTGGCGGAAGCAAACGGTGCGGTCTGCGAACGCGTCACGATGCAGTCGTCTTGTCCCACTTTGTCACCAACGCGGCCGGCGACGACCACCGTCTGGCCGGCATCACTGGCCGCAGATGACGCGTCGGCGTAGGTCTGGCCTGCGTAATCGTCCGCTGCGGCCACGCCGGTGCCGAACAGAGCCATCAATGCTGATGCGGCCACGGCCGAACCGGCAGAGAGAACGATGGACTTCTTCACTGAGCCCGAACCTCCGAATGTCTGATTACTGCCTGCCAAAACTGATGGACGAAGCTTATTGCGTGCCCCGCTTCACCGCTACTGATCGCCCTTCATGTGTGCGCAGATAGTACCGCGACGACGGTGACCTGTGAGGCAGATGTGACACTCGAGAGACAACTTGAATGTCACCGGGGTACACAGATATATTGACTGCAACCAACAGGTACAGATAACTGGGAGGGCCCATGGCGCAAGATCTGACAGATCTTCAGCTACTGCACGAGCTTGAGCCCGTCGTTGAGAAGAACCTCAACCGGCACCTGTCGATGCGCAAGGACTGGAACCCGCACGACTACATCCCATGGTCGGACGGCAAGAACTACTACGCCCTCGGCGGGCAGGACTGGGACCCCGAACAGTCCCGGCTGTCCGAAGTGGCGCAGGTGTCGATGCTGCAGAACCTGTTGACCGAGGACAACCTGCCGTCCTATCACCGCGAGATCGCGATGAACTTCGGCATGGACGGCCCCTGGGGCCAGTGGGTCAACCGCTGGACCGCCGAGGAGAACCGGCACGGGATCGCCTTGCGTGACTACCTCGTGGTGACCCGCGCGATCGATCCGATCGAGCTGGAGCAGCTTCGCATCGAACAGATGACGCGTGGCTTCTCTCCCGGCCAGAACCAGCAGGGTGACCTGTTCGCGGAGAGCCTGTTCGACTCCGTCATCTATGTGACGTTCCAGGAGCTCGCCACCCGCGTCTCGCACCGCAACACCGGCAAGGCGTGCGCTGAGGCGGTCGCAGGCCAACTGCTGCAACGGGTTTCGGCCGACGAGAACCTGCACATGATCTTCTACCGCGACGTGTCGGAGGCCGGCTTCGACATCGCACCCGACCAGGCGATGCACTCGCTGCACCGCGTCCTGGTCAACTTCAAGATGCCCGGTTTCACGGTGCCTGAGTTCCGCCGCAAGGCCGTGATCATCGCCGTCGGCGGCGTCTATGACCCGCGTATCCACCTCGACGACGTCGTGATGCCGGTGCTGAAGAAGTGGCGCATCTTCGAGCGCGACGACTTCACCGGCGAGGCCGCGCGCAAACGCGACGAGCTGGGCAAGCTCGTCGAGGAACTCCAGGAGACGTGCGAGAAGTTCGAGGTCGCCAAGCAGCGACGCCTCGAGCGGCAGGCAAAGGTGGCCGAAAAGAAGGCCGCCAAGAATCTGGTCTCGTCATCAGCGTCCTGACAGAAGCCCGTGCCGGGCTGCGGATCGGGCCGATAGAGCTGCGGAGCCCCGTCGTGCTGGCGCCGATGGCCGGCGTGACCAACGTCGCCTTCCGCACGCTCTGCCGCGAACTCGAGTTCGCCCGGGCCGGGACGGTCAGCGGGCTCTACGTGTGCGAGATGGTGACCGCCCGCGCACTCGTCGAGCGCCATCCCGTCACCATGCACATGACGACGTTCGCGCCGGACGAGTCGCCCCGTTCGCTGCAGCTCTACACCGTCGACCCGGACACCACCTTCGTCGCCGCGAAAATGATCGCTGACGAGGGGTTGGCCGACCACATCGACATGAATTTCGGGTGCCCGGTACCCAAGGTGACCCGGCGCGGCGGCGGTGCTGCGCTGCCGTTCAAGCGGCGGCTGTTCGGCCGAATCGTGGCCGCGGCGGTGCGCGCGACCGAAGGCACGGACATCCCGGTGACCGTGAAGTTCCGCACCGGGATCGACGACGCTCACCACACCCACCTGGACGCGGGCCGGATCGCCGCGGAGGAGGGCGCGGCGGCCGTAGCACTTCATGCCCGCACGGCGGCGCAGCGGTACTCGGGTACCGCGGACTGGGAGCAGATTGCCCTGCTCAAGCAGGTCGTCACGACGGTCCCGGTGCTGGGTAACGGCGACATCTTCGACGCCGACGACGCGCTGGCGATGATGTCCGCGACCGGGTGCGACGGCGTCGTCATCGGCCGGGGCTGCCTCGGTAGGCCCTGGCTGTTCGCCGAGCTCTCCGCGGCCTTCACTGGCTCGACGCCTGCCACGCCGCCTACGTTCGGCGAGGTCGCGGCCATCATGCGGCGGCATGGCCAGCTGCTGGCCGACCACTTCGGCGAGGACAAAGGCATGCGCGATATGCGCAAGCACATCGCGTGGTACCTGCACGGGTTCCCCGCCGGAGCCGATGTGCGCCGGGCATTGGCCCTGGTCAAGACACTGGAGGAGCTCAATTCGCTGCTAGATCAACTCGACCCGCACGTGCCGTTTCCACAGGCTGCCGCCGGTCCGCGGGGCCGGCAGGGGTCACCGGCGTCGGTGGCACTGCCAGAGGGCTGGCTGGCCGATCCGGATGATTGCACAGTGCCAGCGGGAGCCGATGTCATGCACTCCGGAGGCTAAACCGAGACGTTCTCGGTACCTTCGGACGACTGGCTGTCTCTCAGGATGTCTCAGTACGATAAGACCCTTGTCGTATCCGGCTCCAACGGCGGAGCCTGCAGAGTGCTGCTACAAGACCGAGAAGCAGACAAAGACGCTGCATACGCCCATGCGCACCGACGCGCACGATGGTCCAGAAGTCGGAGGCCACTAGGAACATGAGTGACGGCGACAACGCCACTCCTGGCCTTCCCGGTGCCGGGCCATCGCACATCGGGGGCGATAACCAATGGCTTACCCGAAGCGCGCGGCCATCGCCAGGCGCCGCGCCGTGGGAGCGCAACGGCAGTTCCAATTCGGGGGAGGCCGAGCAGTCCGCGCAGACCGGTAACCACACCAACGGTGTCACGGTCGCCGACCTGATCGCCAAGGTGCACGGCGCTTCGAGTGTTCCCGAGGAACTGAGGCGCCCCCGTCCCGAACCTGAGCCGCCCGCCCCGGCCACCGAGATCATCTCGGCGGTACCCGCCGACCCGGAAGATCCGGACACGGAGGTTATCCCCGTCGTAGCCGGGTATGCCTCCGAAGTGCCCGAACTGGCGGCGCTGCGCCGGGGTGACCGTGTGCAGCCGTCGCGCGTCGGCACCGGACGTAGCACCGCCGAGCCGGAGCCACGCCGGGGCCGGCGCAGAAAAACCATGATCGCCGGGCGGGCCGCGGCCGCCCTGATCGCGGTTTCGGCGTTGGCCCTGACCGGCGGCGCCTGGCAGTGGCAGTCGTCGAAGAACAACATGCTCAACAGGGTCTCCGCGCTTGACCTCGGCTCGCGCGACATCGTCGACCCCAACGCGCAGTAGGTGACGAGAACTTCCTGATCGTCGGCGTGGACAGCCGATTCGGCGAGAACAGCGACATGGGCGCGGGCGACACTCAGGATGCCGGCGGCACGCGGTCGGACACCGTGATGCTGGTGAACATCCCGGCCAACCGCAAACGCGTTGTCGCCGTGTCCTTCCCGCGCGACCTGGCCATCACCCCGATGCAATGCGAGGCGTGGAATCCCGAAACGCACGAGTACGGACCGCTATACGACGAGGAGACAGGGAGTTACGGACCCGATCGGGTGTACACCGAGAGCAAGCTGAACTCCGCGTACGCGTTCGGCGGCCCGAAGTGCCTGGTGAAGGTGATTCAGAAACTGTCCGGCCTTTCCGTAAACCGGTTCATGGCAGTCGATTTCGCGGGGTTCGCCAAGATGGTCGACGCCCTCGGCGGCGTCGAGGTCTGCAGCACCACACCGCTCGAGGACTACGAACTGGGCACCGTGCTGGCCAAGGCCGGTCGCCAGACCCTCGACGGGCACACCGCGCTGCAATACGTGCGCGCCCGGCAGGTGACCACCGAGACGAACGGCGACTACGGCCGCATCAAGCGCCAGCAGCTGTTCCTGTCGTCACTGCTTCGCTCGATGATCTCCAAGGAAGTGTTCTTCTCGCTGTCCAAGCTCAACAACGTGGTGAACATGTTCATCGACGACAGCTACGTCGACAACATCAAGACGAAGGACCTCGTCGACCTCGGCCAGTCCATTCAGGGCGTCAACGCAGGCCGGGTCACGTTCGTGACCGTGCCGACCGTCGGCTACGCCGACGAGTACGGCAATGAGACGCCCCGCACCGACGACATGCGGGCACTGTTCGACGCGATCATCAACGACGACCCGCTGCCAGAGGAGAAGAACCCGGACAACACGCCGGTGCCCGGGACGCCCGAATCGACCACCAGCGCAACGCCGGACGCCAACCCGAGCATCAGTCCGACCTCGCCGGAGCAGGGGACTGCCGAGCTGGTGAACGCAGTCACCACCAACCCACAGGACATCACCGTCCGCGTCTCGAACTCGACGGGCGAGGACGGGCTGGCGGCCACCGCGGCCAGCGAACTGGAACAGCATGGCTTCAACGTGACCACGCCCGACGATTACCCGGGGCCTCTCACCTCGACGACGGTGTTCTTCTCGTCGGGCAACGAGCAGGCGGCCGCGACGGTCGCCTCCGCGTTCACCAACCCCACCATCGAGCGGGTGGCCGGCATGGGCGACGTGGTGCGGGTCGTGCTCGGTAGCGACTTCTACTCGGTCACGCCGCCGTCGCCCAGCGGCTCACCGGTGCAGGTCCACGTCGTGCACGACACCAGCACCGCTCCGACGCACCTGCCCGAGGATCTGACCGTGACAAACGCCGCCGATACGACGTGCGAATAAGCCGTAACGACGGCACGGCTAATCACATTTAGGCAGGTGGCATTCACCTTTCGTTCACCGATCGCGTCGTGACGTTTCGCCGAGATACCCCGTAGGCTTGGGCGCATGCGAACCGCGTACCACGAACAACTTGATGCCTTGACGGGCCAACTCGGCGACATGTGCGGGCTGGCGGGCGTTGCGATGGAGCGTGCGACGCAGGCGCTTCTACAGGCGGATCTGGTGCTGGCCGAGCAGGTCATCACCGACCACGAGCAAATGACCGCGATGAGCGCACGCGCCGAAGAGAGCGCGTTCGTGCTGTTGGCATTGCAGGCGCCGGTGGCGGGCGATCTGCGAGCCATTGTCAGCTCGATTCAGATCGTTGCCGACGTCGACCGGATGGGCGCACTGGCGTTGCACGTCGCCAAGATCGCCAGACGCCGGCACCCGCAGCATGCACTGCCCGAAGAGGTCAACGGCTACTTCGCCGAAATGGGCCGGGTGGCAGTCGAATTGGGCAACAGTGCCCAAGAGGTGCTTCTCACCCGCGATCCGGAGAAGGCCGCCCGGATCCGTGAAGAAGACGATGCGATGGACGACCTGCACCGCCACCTGTTCACCGTGTTGATGGACCGGGACTGGAGGCACGGTGTGGCCGCCGCCGTCGACGTCACGCTGCTCGGACGGTTCTACGAGCGGTTCGCCGACCATGCCGTCGAGGTCGCCCGGCGCGTCATCTTCACCGTGACCGGGAGGTTCCCTGACGAGGAAGAGATCCCGACTCCCCACTGAGCCCGGCCGTCACGGCCGCAGCACGATCTTTCCCCTGGTGTGCCGCTGCTCCAGCGCACGGTATGCCTCCTTCACCTGGTCAAGTGGGTACACCGCGGCGACCGGCACCTCCAGCTCACCCTCGGCGACCAGACCCGCCAGCTCCGCGAGCACTCTCGCGTCGGAGGCGTCGGCATTTCCCTCGCCCTTGACGCCGAAACGATCGATGGCCGCGAAGTCGATGATGGTGTCGACCCGCTGCGGATCGATGCCGAGCTCCGTCACCGCCAGTTCGACGTAACCGCCGCCGAAGAAGTCGAGGAACGCGTCGATCTGCCCGCCCGGCGCCGCCTGACGCAACCGGTCCGCGAGGCCGTCTCCGTAATTGACCGGGACAACGCCGCGCGCGGTCAGCCACTCGTCATTCGAAGGACCCGCGATACCCAACACCGTGGCACCCGCGCGCTTGGCCAGTTGGACGGCGATGGTGCCGACCCCGCCGGCTGCACCCGCGACGGCGACCGTGTCACCCGGCTTCAGCGCGACGGCGCGAACCGCCGCGTACGCGGTCGTACCCGCGACGAAGAGCGCCCCGGCCGCATCCCAGCTGACGTTGGCCGGTTTCTGCGTGAGCTGATCCGCTGGCGCAACGACGAATTCGGCCTGACTGTCTCGACGATCGGTGAACCCGATGACCTCGTCCCCCACGGTGACGCTGTCAACACCCGTGCCGGTTTCGGCGACCACGCCCGCAAGATCACTGCCCTGGCCAGACGGGAAGGTGGCCGGCCAGCGGTCGTGCAGAAAACCCTGCCGAATCATGGCTTCACCCGGGTTGATGCCGACGGCCTTCACCTCGACCAACACCTCACCGGCGCCGGGCGCCGGTTTCGGAACGTCGCGGACCTCGAGCACGTCGATGCCGCCGTAAGAGTCGAATTGCACTGCCTTGCTCATGGCAGCTACGACCGTGATGGCCGGCGAGTTATTCCGGCCCTGGCACGATCCGCACCCCGACTTTCTCTGCGGACAGGAAGTCGCGCAGCATCTTGGACAAGACCAGCAGGTCGGCATTGCTGTAGCGGGACAAGAAGTCGGCCACTCCGCGTTTCATCTCGCCGTGCAGCCGTTCGTGAACGTCGGCGACGACCTTTCCGTCTGCTGTGAGGTCCAGGACCACCTCCTTGCGGTTACCTGGCAGCGGGGCGCGCTCCACGAGTCCGGCCTCGACCAGACGCTGAACATGTTTGGACACCGTGCCTTTGAGTTGATCGGCCCGCGCGGCCAGGCCCACGACGCTGACCGGGCCCTCGGCGATGTGCGCAAGCAGGTGCATGCTGAGCGTGGGTAATCGCCGCGCAGTCGCCTCGAGGCGGCGCGGCAGGTGCTCGACCATGTAGTCGCGCTCCGGGTCTCCCTCGTCGGCGTCGAACTTGTCCCCGACTGCGCCGATCAGCGCGTTGATCTCGTCGACGAGCTCCGCCTTGGTTTTCACGGAAACAATCTTGCCATCGGTGCGGTGGTTCGCATATAGTTTCTACTGAAACCATATATGAGGAAACCTTAGGGGCGCCAATGAAAGCAGCAGTCGTCGATGCGTTGGGGCAGACACCGGTGTACACGGACTTCACCGAGCCTGCGCCACGCGATGGGGCGGTGGTGGTCACGGTCGAAGCCTCCGCACTGACCAACCTGACCCGTGGGCTCTTGTCGGGTAACCACTACGCCAGCAAGGAGATTCAGCTACCGGCTGTCGCAGGCGTCGACGGGGTGGCGCGGCTGGCTGACGGCCGGTTGGTGTACACCGGAGCGATCGCACCGTACGGCATGATGGCGGAGCGGGCGCTGGTCAATCCCGACGCGGTGACACTCCTACCGGACACGATCGATCCGGTGACGGCAGCAGCCATTCCCAATCCCGGCTTGTCGGCCTGGATGTCGCTCGACTATGCCGCCGCGGTCAAGCCGGGGGCGCACGTGCTGGTGCTCGGCGCGACGGGTGTGACCGGTTCGGTCGCGGCGCAGCTGGCGAAGTCGGTGTTCGGCGCCCAGCATGTCGTCGTGGCGGGCCGAAACACCGAGCGGCTGCGGTGGTTGCGCAGCGTCGGCGCCGATGACGCCATCACGATCGGCGAGGACGATCTTGGTGCCCGTGTCGCCGTCGCCCACGCCGAGCGCCCATTCGATGCCGTCCTCGACTATCTGTGGGGTGAGCCCGCCGAGCAGGTACTCACCGCGCTGGGCAGCAGCCATTCCGCCGCGCACTACCACGCAACCCGGTTCGTCCAGATCGGCGCGATGGCCGCTCCGACGATCAACCTGCCCGCCGGGATTCTGCGGGGCAATGGCATCACGCTCGTCGGTGTCGGCATTGGCAGTGTGCCGTTCGAGGTGCTCAACGGTGCCCGCAACGAGGGTCTGCCCCGGCTCGTCGCGATGGTCGCGGCCGGGGAGTTGCACATCCAGACCAAGCAACGGCCGCTCGCCGAGGTGGCCGACGCGTGGTCCAGTCCGGAACAGTCCGGAACCCGGGTGGTGCTGACGCCGTAAGCGGCCCTAGCCGAACCGGCCGGAGATGTAGTCTTCCGTGGCCTTCTGGGTCGGGTTGGAGAAGATCTTCTCGGTGTCGTCGATCTCGATGAGCCGGCCGGGCTTGCCAGTCGCCTCGAGGTTGAAGAACGCCGTCTGATCGCTCACCCGGGCGGCCTGCTGCATGTTGTGCGTGACGATCACGATCGTGAAGTCCTGCTTGAGCTCAGCGATGAGATCTTCGATCGCCAGCGTGGAGATCGGGTCGAGCGCGGAGCACGGTTCGTCCATCAGCAGCACCGCCGGTTGCACGGCGATCGCGCGAGCGATACACAGCCGCTGCTGCTGACCGCCCGACAGGCCACCACCCGGTTTGTCGAGCCGGTCCTTGACCTCGTTCCACAGGTTCGCGCCCTTCAGCGAGCGTTCGGCGACCTCGTCGAGCGTCTTCTTGCCGCGCACGCCAAGGAGTCTCAGCCCGGCCACCACATTGTCCTTGATCGACATCGTCGGGAACGGGTTCGGCCGCTGGAACACCATGCCGATGGTCTTGCGGACACTCACCGGGTCGACTCCGGCGCCATAGATGTCCTCGCCGTCGAGCAGCACCGAGCCCTCGGCCCTGGCGCCGGGCAGCACTTCGTGCATCCGGTTCAGCGTGCGAAGCACGGTGGACTTACCGCAACCCGACGGTCCGATGAAGGCCGTCACGCTGCGCGGCGGCACGGACAATGCCACGTCCGCCACGGCGTGAAACGACCCGTAATAGATATTCAGGTCTTTGATGTCAATACGCTTGGCCACGTCCGCTCCTAGATCGTCAAGCTCGATTGCGGGTAAGGAACCGGATCACGAATGCGGCGCCGACGTACAGCGCCGCCACGATGATGATCAACGTGAGCGCGGCACCCCACACCCGCAGCCGTCCGGCCGGCTCCGGGTTGATCAGTTCGGTGTAGATCAACAAGGGCAGCGATGCCATGTTGCCGTCGAACGGGTCGTAGTTGATCGACCTCGCGTACCCCACGAGCACCAACACCGGGGCGGTCTCGCCGATGACCCGTGCCAGCGCCAGCAGGATGCCGCTGATGATGCCGGGCAGTGCGGTCGGCACAACGATTCGCGCGATGGTCTTCCACTTGGGAACACCCAGCGCGTACGACGCTTCGCGCAGCTCATCGGGAACGAGCTTGAGCATCTCCTCGGTGTTGCGCACCACGACGGGAAGCATCAGCAATACCAATGCCAACGACACCGCGAAGGCGCTCTGAGGGAAGCCCATGGTGGCAATCCACAGCGCGAAGATGAACAGCGCAGCCACGATTGATGGCACACCGGCAAGGATGTCGACCATGAATGTCGTGGTCTTCGCAAGCCACCCGCGACCATATTCCACCAGATAGACGGCAGCCATCACACCGAGCGGCACCGCCAGCACTGCTGCCACCCCGGCTTGGATGATCGTGCCGTAGATCGCGTGGTAAACGCCACCGGCGAACTCCTCGGGTAGCACCCCGGCGAGGGATTTGTTCCACCAGGTTGACGAGCTTACCGCCTGGTACCCCCGTGAAATGACGGTGTACAGCACCCAGACCAG
>Ga0134122_10003252_pt1 | contig 12050 bp, 13 predicted proteins | sample KB302_FD_96461 | JGI IMG/M metagenome (GOLD analysis project Ga0134122, IMG submission 96461) | Terrestrial soil microbial communities without Nitrogen fertilizer from Kellogg Biological Station, Michigan, USA - KB3-0-2 | ecosystem: Environmental > Terrestrial > Soil > Unclassified ...
AAGAAAAGTTTCCGTTGCGCCTTGGTGGTGGCGACTTTCACCAGCCGCCAGTTGCGCAGGATGTATTCATGGATTTCGGCCTTGATCCAGTGAATCGCGAAGGACACCAGGCGCACGTTGCGCGACGGGTCGAAGCGCTTCACGGCCTTCATGAGGCCGATGTTGCCTTCCTGGATCAGGTCGGCGTGCGGCAGGCCGTAACCCAGGTAGCCACGCGCGACCGCGACCACCAGCCGCAGGTGCGAGAGCACCAGTCCGCGTGCCGCCTCGAGGTCGTCGTGCTCGCGCAGCCGCAGCGCCAGGGCGCGCTCGGTTTCCGCGCTCAGCAGCGGCATGCGGTTGACGGCCTGGATATACGCCTGGATGCTGCCTGCGGATACTGGTGCCGGAAGCGTCATCGGCAGGGACATTGTGGCTTGCATGAACTAGGCTCCTTGCTGGAAGGGATTTTAGCACTCCACGTATTCGAGTGCTAAATGGTTCCCGAGTTCCTGTCAGATAGGCTTGCAAGGCCATTTATTTTGGCTCTATTTCAAGTAAGTATTTGCTCACTGATAGATAGGCACCGAACCAGCCGAGACCCGCAGAGAAGAGGACGACGGCGAGCGCATCCCCTAGCGCGAGGAATGGCAGCCGAAAACCCGAACCGTAGCTTGCAGCGAGCTCCGCGACGCCGACATTGAGTGCGGCGAGGCTGCCCCAGAGGATCGCCAGGGCGAGTATTCCGCCGCTTAAGCCCTGCAGGGCGCCCAGGTAGAAGAAAGGGCGGCGGATGAAGGCATCGGTGGCGCCGATCAACTTGGAGATTTCGATCTCGGCGCGCTGGGTGAGGATCTGCAGACGGATGGTGTTGAAGGTGATGGCGACAAGGCCGAACGCAAGCAGCGTGGCGAGCAGCGCGATCGCGAGCCGGGCGGTGCCGGCGAGCGCGCCGAGGCGTCGCGCCCAGGCCGAATCGACCTGGACGTGCGCCACGCCCGGCAGCGTGCGCAGGTCCTTCGCCAGCGCATCGAGCGTCGCCGCGTCCGCGCTGTGCGCGATTTTCGGCCGCACCACGAATGCGTCCGGCAGCGGATTTCGATTCAGCGCCGCAACCACCTCGGCGAGGCCTTCGGTCGCCTGCAATTCCTTCAGCGCCTGCTCTCGGGGCACGAAGCGCACCTCGCCTACACGCGCATCGCCCTTCAGGCGCGCACCGACGGCGTCGGCCTCGGCTCGCTTCGCCTCGGTGCGCAGGAACACGGAGAGCTGCGGCTCGAGCGAGGCGCCCTGCGTGACGTTGCGCAGGCTGGAAAGCACCGCGTAGCCCCCGGCTGGAAGCGAGAGCGCAATGCCGATCACCAGCGCGTTGAGCAGTGCGGCCGACTTCTGCGCCGCGAGCTTGGCGAACGCGGCCGCGATTGCCTGGCGGTGCTGTCGCAGCCAGGTTCTCATTCGGCCAGCTTGCCGCGCGTCAGGCGCAGCACCCGCTTGGCGAAGCGCCCGATAAGCGCCTCGTCGTGCGTCGCGACCAGCACGGTGACGCCGACCTGGTTGAACGCGGCGAAGATCTCGAGGACCGCGGCGGCTGAATCGGCATCCAGGTTGGCAGTGGGTTCGTCGGCGATCAGCACCGAAGGCCGGTTTACGACCGCGCGCGCAATGGCAAGCCGCTGCTGTTCGCCGCCCGAGAGCTGGATCGGATTGGCTTTTTCGCGCGCGAGCAGACCGACTTTCTCGAGCGCCGCGCGCGCGCGCCCGGCCGCCTCGCGCGCGCCGAGTTCGCCGAAGGCGAGCGGCAGCATCACATTGTCGTAGACGCTGCGGTCGTAGAGGAGTTTCTGATCCTGGAACACGAGGCCCAGGTTGCGCCGCAGGTAGGGCAGCGCGCTGCGCTTCAAGCTGCCGACGTTCTGGCCGTTGACGAGGATCGCCCCGGCGCTGGGCCGCTCGATGGCGGGAATCAGCTTGAGCAGCGTCGACTTGCCGGCGCCTGAATGCCCGGCGATGAACGCGAACTCGCCCGGCTCGATGCTGAAAGAGACCCCCTGCAGCGCCTCCTGGCCGCCGGGATAGCGTTTCACCACGGCGGAGAAACTAATCAACCAGGGCCTCTACAAAATCGCGCGCGACGAACGGTTGCAGGTCATCGATGCCTTCGCCCACGCCGATAAAGAGCAATGGGATGGGCCTCGCTTTTGCGATCCCGAGAATCACGCCGCCCTTGGCCGAGCCGTCCAGCTTGGTGACGATCAGGCCGGTGAGTCCAAGGGCTGCGTCGAACGCGCTTACCTGCGCGATCGCGTTCTGCCCGGTTCCGCCATCGAGCACCAGCAGCGTTTCATGGGGCGCGCCGGGCATCGCCTTGGCGATGACGCGCTTCACTTTGCGGATTTCGTCCATCAAGTGCAGTTGCGTAGGCAGCCGGCCGACGGTATCGGCGATAAGCACATCGGCGCCGCGCGCCGTGGCCGCGCCGATGGCATCGAAGACGACGGCGCCCGGATCGCCGCCCTGTTGCCCGATCACGGCAACGCCGTTGCGCTCTCCCCAGGCTGCGAGCTGCTCGCGCGCCGCGGCGCGAAATGTGTCGCCGGCAGCGAGCATCACCTTCAGGCCGCGTCCCTGCAGCCATTTTGCGAGCTTGCCGATCGAGGTGGTCTTGCCCGAGCCGTTGACGCCGGCAATCACGATGACGCAGGGCTTGTGGGCGCCGGCATCGAGCCTGCGCTCGAGCGGCGCAAGGCGCTCGATGAGCACCTCCTTGAGCGCTGCCTTGAGCGCAACGCCATCCTCGATGCGCTGCTTTTTGACTCTCCCGCGGAGATCTTCCAGCAATGCGCCGGTCGCATCGACGCCGCAATCGGCCGAGAGCAGGGCGGTCTCGAGTTCCGCGAACAGCGCTTCGTCAATCGTTCGGCGGTTGAACAGAGTACCCACATCGCTGCCGAGCACTTGGCGTGTGCGCGCCAGTCCCGCCTTGAGGCGCGCCGCCCAGGAACTCGCTGCTAACATGGATGCGTGAATTCTAGCAAAGGCACCCGCGCCGCTCCGGGCACGGTGCGCGTGATCGGCGGCAAGTATCGCCGCCGCCTGATCCGCGTGCCGGCGCGTCCCGGACTGCGTCCGACACCCGACCGGGTCAGGGAGACGCTGTTCAACTGGCTCGGCCAGGATCTGAGCGGACTTGCCTGCCTCGATCTGTACGCCGGCAGCGGCGCGCTCGGTTTCGAGGCCGCCTCGCGCGGTGCGGCGCGCGTGGTGCTGGTGGAGAAAGACCGCGCCGCCCTCGCCGAGCTCGAGCGCAGCCGTGCCGCCCTCGCCGCCGCCGTGGTCGAGATCGTAAGGGGCGACGCGTCTGCCTATCTCGCACGGGATGGCGAGCGATTTGACGTGGTTTTCGTCGACCCACCGTTCAGGCAGAATGCCGTGCCGGAGACACTCGGGAATCTGGCATTGCGGCTCGAACCGGGTGCGCGCGTCTATGTCGAGTGCGAGGCGCCGATCGAGGCGACCGCACCGTGGACAGAATTGAAACGGGCGAGAGCGGGGCAGGTGAGCTTCCAACTTTTGCAATGGGACGGACATGATTAGAGCGGTTTACCCCGGAACGTTCGATCCGCTCACGCGCGGGCACGAGGACCTGGTGCGGCGCGCGAGCCGGCTGTTCGATACGCTCGTGCTCGGCATCGCGCACAGCCGCGCCAAGCGCACCTTCTTCACGCTCGAGGAACGCATCGGCATGGCTAGCGAGGTGCTCGCCGACGTAAAAAACGTCAGCATCGTGGGCTTCTCCGGGCTGCTCACGGATTTCGTCAGCGCGCAGAAGGCGCGCGTGGTGCTGCGCGGCCTGCGCGCCGTTTCGGATTTCGAGTACGAGTTTCAGCTCGCAGGCATGAACCGCGCGCTGAACCCGGAATTCGAGACCGTGTTCCTGACTCCGGGTGAACAGCACATGTTCATTTCCGCGACCCTGGTGCGCGAGATCGCGTCGCTGGGCGGAGACGTGTCCAAGTTCGTCCACCCGGCGGTGCGCGCGAAACTCGCCGCCAAGGTGAAAGCCGCCGCCGGCTAGCGCTGGCAGCCGGGACAGTAGTAGGTTGCGCGCTGCCCCTGCACGATGCGGCGGATGCGACCGCCGCAACGCCTGCACTTCTGCCCTTCCCTGTCATAGACCCAGGCGCGCCGCTGGAAACAGCCCTCGGCGCCGTCGCTGCCGACGAAATCCCTCAGCGACGAACCGCCGGCGCGGATCGCGTTGCGCAGCGTCGTCTTGACGGCGCGTACGAGTCGCGCGCCGCGCTCCACTGAAAGGCTGCCGGCGCGCGCGCGCGGATGGATTGCGGCGAGGAACAGGCTTTCCGAGGCATAGATATTGCCGACGCCGACGACCTGCCGGGAGTCCATGAGGAACTGCTTGATCGCGGTACGCCGCCCGCGCGTGAGCGCATGCAGGCGCGCGCCGTCGAACGCGCGCGTGAGCGGTTCGACGCCGAGGTGGCTGAGCAGCGGATGCGCCGCGGGCGCCTGCGCGGTCCAGAGTACCGCGCCGAAGCGGCGCGGATCGCGCAGGCGCAGCAACTTGCCGCCGATTCCCATGTCGAAGTGATCATGCTTGCCAGGCGGTGTACCCGCAGCCACCACGCGCAGGCTTCCCGACATGCCAAGGTGCATGATGAGGTGCCCGTCGCCGCACTCTAGCAGCAGGTATTTGCCGCGCCGCGTGACCGTGCGCACCACGCGCCCCGCGAGCGCGCGCACGGCGTCCGGAATGCGCCAGCGCAGACGCGCCTCGCGCACCGCCACCGATTCGATCTTCCTGCCGGTGATGTGGGGCGCAATACCCCTGCGGGTGACTTCGACTTCGGGGAGCTCGGGCATCGCGCAGCTTACCCGCGACTCATCTTGTGCATGGCACCAAATATACCTACACTGACAGAACTATGTTCGCGCTCTCACGCAGATTTGTAGTTGCACTTCTCGCGTCGACTTTCCTGTTCGGCGGTGCGCGGGCGCAGCAGCATGCCGATGAAGGCGACGACGACGACGATGCGCTGCCTGCGGCGACGCAGGCTGCGCCCACGCCGCTTGCAAATCTGCCGCTGCAGGACCTGTCGGGGCAGATGCTCTACGACTTTCTGCTCGGCGAGATCGCCGCGCAGCGCGGCAGCCCCGCGCTCGCCGCACAGACTTTTCTCGACCTGGCCAGGCGCAGCCGCGACCCGCGCGTCGCGCGGCGCGCCGTCGAAGTCGCCAATTTCGCGCGCATGCCCGCCGTCGCGCTCGAAGCGGCGCGCATCTGGCACGAAACCGATCCGACGTCCTCCCCTGCGCTGCAGACCGTCACCGTCCTGCTGGTAGGCGCCAAGCGCGTCGACGAGGCCGAGCCGTTTCTCGCCAAGCTGTTCGCACTCGACGCCAACGCCGCCGCGAACGGCTTCATGCAGGTCGGACGACTGCTCGCCGGCAATCCGGATCCGGCAGCCAACCTGCGCGTGGTGCGCAAGCTCGCCGAGCGCTACGCGAATCTGCCGCAGGCGCATCTGGCGGTGTCGCAGGCCGCGGCGACCGCGAACGACGAAGCACTCGCACTGGCCGAGGCGCGCAGCGCGATCGCGCTGCGCCCGGACTGGGAGGCCGCCGCACTGTACGAGGCGCAGCTGCTGCAGCGGCGCTCTCCGGGCGAAGCCGCCAAGCGCCTGGCGGCGTATCTGCAGAAATATCCGGATTCGCGCGACGTGCGGCTCGGCTACGCGCGCATCCTGGTGCTCGACAAGCGCCTGCCGGAAGCGCGTGCCGAGTTCGAATCCATCGCCAAGCGGTTTCCGAAGGACACCGACGCGGTCTATGCCATCGGCCTGCTCGCTTTCCAGGTCAAGGAATACGCGATTGCCGAGTCGAGCATGAAGCGGCTGCTCGAATTGGGCTACCGCGATGCGAACTCGGTGCGCTACACGCTGGGCCAGATAGCGGAGGAGCAGAAGGACTGGCCGCGCGCGATCGAGTGGTACATGGCGATCCAGCGCGGCGAGCAGCTGCTGCCGGCGCGCATGCGCACGGCCAACGCCATCGCCAAGCAGGGCAAGCTAGACGAGGCACGCGCCTACCTGCGCGCGGTCAGCGTACAGGACGAACCGCAGCGCGTGCAGCTGGTGGTGGCGGAATCGCAGCTCCTGCGCGACGCCAATCTGCACCGCGAGGCGTTCGACTTCCTCGGTCAGGCGCTCGCCAAGAGCCCGGACCAGCCCGATCTGCTGTACGACCATGCGCTCACGGCGGAAAAGCTCGATCGCTTCGACATTCTGGAATCCAATCTGAAGCGCCTGATCCAGTTGAAGCCGGACCACGCGCATGCCTACAACGCGCTGGGCTATTCGTACGCGGAGCGCAATGTGCGCCTCCCGGAGGCGAAACAGCTGATCGAGAAAGCCCTCGAGTTCTCGCCGGCGGATTTCTTCATCATCGACTCGCTGGGCTGGGTGCTGTACCGCATGGGCGACCTGCAGGGCGCTGCGCGCGAGCTGCGTCGTGCCTGGGAAGGCCGCTCCGACGGCGAGATCGGCGCGCACCTGGGCGAGGTGCTCTGGGCGCTTGGCGAGCGCGATGAGGCGCGGCGCATCTGGCGCGAAGCGCAGCAGAGCAGCCCCGAGAACGAGACGCTGCAAAAGACACTTAAGCGTTTTAATCCCTAGCGCCGTGCGTGTTCTTTGCGCCGCCGCCGCGATGCTGTTGCTCGCGGCCTGCGCCACACCGCAATTCCTGCTTCCGCCCGCCGATACGGAGTTCGAGCTCTCCGGCCGCATCGCGTTGCGCTACCGCGACGACGCCGGCAGCGGCAATATTGCCTGGCGCCATGCGTCACGTAGCGACGAGCTGCTGCTGACGACACCGCTGGGCCAGGGCATGGCTCGCATCGTGCGCCGTGGCGACGAAGTCACGCTCACCGCGCAGGATGGGCGCGAGTTCAAGGCCGCCGATGCAGAGACGCTCACCGACCAGGTGCTCGGTTTTCGCTTGCCGCTCATCGGCCTGGCCGACTGGGTGCGTGGTCGCGCGGCGCCGAGGCCGGCGCCCGAGCCGAAGCGGGAACGCCGCGACGCGGCTGGGCGCCTCGCCGAACTCGAGCAGTCCGGCTGGAAGGTCGAGTATCTGGAATACGCCGGCGCGCTGCCTTCGCGCCTCACGCTCACCTACCCGGGATTGGAACTCAGGCTCGCGATTTCCGAGTGGAAATGAATTCGCCGCTGCGATGGTTTCCGGCGCCGGGCAAGCTGAACCTGTTTCTGCACGTGCTCGGGCGCCGCACGGATGGGCCCAACGTGGGCATGCACGAACTGCAAACCGTGTTCCGCCTCATCGATCGCTGCGACCGCGTCGGCGTCGGCGTGCGCGAGGACGGCGAAATCGGCTTTGCCGGGGACTTTGGCGAGGAAAACCTGTGCGTCAGGGCAGCGCGCCTGCTCAAGCAGGAATCGGGAACGGGAAAAGGCGCGCACCTCGAGTTGGAAAAGCACCTTCCCGTGGGCGGCGGATTGGGCGGCGGCTCTTCGGACGCGGCCACTGTGCTGCTGGTACTGAACCGGCTCTGGCGCCTGAATCTCGGCCGCGCCGAATTGATGCGGTTGGGTGCGCGCGTGGGTGCCGATGTGCCTCTTTTTGTCTACGGCCGCAACGCCCTCGGCGAAGGGGTCGGCGAGCGCCTGCAAGGGCTCGATTTGGGGCCCGCCTGGTACCTCGTTTTGACGCCCCAAGTATCGGTTTCCACGAAGGAAATCTTCTCCGACCGTGCGTTGACACGGGATACGAAACCGCTCACAATGGCGCCCTTTTTGTCGGGGCAGGGCCGCAATGATCTCGAGCCGATCGCGCTGCGCCGATATCCCGAGATCGCGGAGCATCTGGCGTGGCTGAAGGAACGCAGTCCACGGGATTCCTCCTTTGTGCCGCGCATGACGGGTTCGGGAGCTTGCGTGTTCGCCGAATTTTCCCGACAGGAGGATGCGCTTGCCCTGCACGGCCAATTGCCGCCGGCGATGCGGGGTTTCGTCGCGCAGGGACTCGAATTGCACCCACTACATGACTGGGCAAACTAAATTGGGGCGTCGCCAAGCTGGTCTAAGGCACCGGATTTTGATTCCGGCATTCCTAGGTTCGAATCCTAGCGCCCCAGCCATCCAACCAACATGAATCCGCACTCACCCCAAGTCTCGATGGACCGCCTGATGCTGTTCGCCGGCAATGCGAACGCGCGCCTGGCGCAGGACGTGGTGAAGAAGCTCAACATCTCCCTCGGTCGCGCCGTGGTCGGCAAGTTTTCCGACGGCGAAGTGATGGTCGAGGTGATGGAGAACGTGCGCGGCAAGGACGTGTTCGTGCTGCAGTCCACCTGCCAGCCGACCAACGACAACCTGATGGAGCTGATGGTGATGGTGGACGCGCTCAAGCGCTCTTCGGCCGCCCGCGTCTCCGCCGCGATCCCGTATTTCGGCTACGCGCGCCAGGACCGGCGCCCGCGTTCGGCGCGGGTCGCGATCAGCGCCAAGGTGGTGGCGAACATGCTCACCGCTGCGGGGATATCGCGCGTGCTGACGATGGATCTGCACGCGGACCAGATCCAGGGCTTCTTCGACATGCCGGTGGACAACATCTATGCTGCGCCGGTGCTGCTCGGCGATGTCTGGAAGCAGGGCTACAAGGACCTGATCGTGGTTTCCCCGGACGTCGGCGGCGTGGTGCGCGCGCGCGCGCTCGCCAAGCGCCTCGAGTCGGACCTCGCGATCATCGACAAGCGCCGACCGCGCGCCAACGTATCCGAGGTCATGAACGTGATCGGCGAGGTTAAGGGCCGCACCTGCGTGATCATGGACGACATGGTCGACACCGCGGGGACGCTGTGCAAGGCGGCCGAAGTGCTCAAGGCCGAGGGCGCGACCAAGGTCGTCGCCTATTGCACGCATGCGGTGCTCTCTGGCAACGCGGCGGCGCGCATCACCGAGTCGGCGCTCGACGAGCTGGTGGTCACTGATACGATTCCGCTGCGCGAGGACGCGCTCGCGTGCAAGAAGATCCGCAATCTGTCGGTGGCGGGCCTGCTCGCGGAAACCATCCTGAGGATCTTCACCGAGGACTCGGTGAGCTCTCTCTTCATAGAATAGATTTCCCAACCCCGCCGGGGTCTGGTCGCGGACACGGCGCAATTCGAAGGAGCATGGCGATGAAAATAGCAATCAACGCGCGCAAGCGCACGGCGCAAGGGACGGGTGCGAGCCGCCGTCTCCGCCGCACGGGCAACGTTCCAGGCATCGTCTACGGCGGCGACAAGGGCGCGGTGACGATCGAACTCGACCACAAGGAGCTCTACCAGCACCTCTCGAACGAGGCCTTCCACGCCTCGATCCTGACGTTGCAGATGGAGAGCGGGGCCGAGGACGTGCTGCTGCGCGCGTTCAACATGCACCCCTGGAAGGGACATGTGCAGCACATCGACTTCCAGCGCGTCGCCAAGGACAAGAAGATCCACATGAAGGTGCCGCTGCACTTCGTCAATGCCGATAAATCCCCCGGCGTGAAGGAGCAGGGCGGCGTGCCGAACCACGTCATCAACGAGCTCAATATCATCTGCCTGCCCGACGACCTGCCGGGCTTCATCGAGGTGGACATGGGCCATCTCACCATCGGCCACGCGATCCACGTCAAGGATCTGAAGCTGCCCAAGGGTGTCGAGCCCGTGCTGCACAAGGGCGAGAACCCGGTGGTAGCGACCGTGATCCAGCCGGTGCTGATCACCGAGGAGGAAACGGTGGCGGCAGAGACTGTGGCGGCGGCCGACGTGCCGACGACCGAGCAGGCTGCGCCGGACAAGGCGGCGGATGCAGCGGCCGCGGGTGCCGACAAGGCCGGCGCCAAGCCCGGCGACAAGGCCCCGGCGGCCAAGGGCGCCGACAAGGTCGAGAAGAAAGAGAAGAAGTAAGCCTTGCCGGGCGCCATTCGCCTCGTGGTGGGCTTGGGAAATCCGGGCAAGGACTACGAACGCACCCGCCATAACGCTGGTTTCTGGCTGCTGGAGCGCTTCGCCGTGCAATCGGGCGTGGCGCTGCGCAAGGACGGCAAGTACCAGGCGCTGGTCGGCAGACTAGGGACGAACGGCGCCTGGCTGGTGCTGCCGCAGAGCTTCATGAACGCAAGCGGGCGGGCGGTGCAGATGCTGGCCGGATTTTTCAAGATCCCGGCGGACGAGATCCTGGTGGTGCACGACGAACTGGACTTCGCGCCCGGCGTGGCGAAGCTGAAGCAGGGCGGCGGCATCGCCGGGCACAACGGCCTGAAGGACATCTCGCAGCGCCTGGGCTCGCACGACTACTGGCGCCTGCGCCTGGGCATCGGGCATCCGGGCGACAAGAACGCGGTCGCCGACTACGTGCTGCAGCGGCCTTCTGCGGCAGATCGCGAGGCGATCGACGGCGCGATCGGGCGCAGCACCGAGATCCTGCCGCTGTGCCTGGCCGGCGACATGCAGGGCGCGATGCAGAAACTGCATAGCTACGTCGAAAAAGAAAAGCCGGTAGAGAAAAAACCGGAACAACCCGTTGAGAAAAAACTGGTCGAGAAAAAACCCGAACCCAAGGTTGAAGCGCCGTTGGAAAAGCCTGCTGCAAAAGGTTTGTTCGGCTCCTTGTTCTCAAGAACGAAGAAATGAGCCTGCGCTGCGGGATCGTAGGCCTGCCGAACGTAGGCAAGTCCACGCTGTTCAATGCCCTGACGAAATCGGGCATCGCCGCGGAGAACTATCCGTTCTGCACCATCGAACCGAACGTCGGCATTGTCGAAGTGCCCGACCCGCGCCTGGGCGGGCTCGCCGCGCTCGAGAAATCCCAGAAAGTGATCCCGGCCGCGGTGGAGTTCGTCGACATCGCCGGCCTAGTCGCCGGCGCCTCGAAAGGCGAAGGGCTCGGCAACCAGTTTCTCGCCAATATCCGCGAGACCGACGCCATCGTGCATGTCGTGCGCTGTTTCGAAGACCCGAACGTGATTCACGTCGCCAACAAGATCGATCCGCTTTCCGATATCGAGGTGATCAACACGGAACTGGCGCTGGCCGACCTTACCGCGGCAGAGAAGCAGATGTCGCGAAATGCGAAGGTCGCGAAGACCGGCGGCGACAAGGAGGCGCAGCGCCTGGTCGCGGTGCTGGAGCAGGCGATCGCCGCGCTCGACCAGGGCAAGCCGGTGCGCTCGGTCGATTGGTCGAAGGAAGAACTGGCGGTGCTCAAGCCCCTCTTCCTGCTCACCATGAAGCCGACGATGTACGTGGCGAACGTCGCCGAGAAAGGCTTCAAGGACAACCCGCTGCTCGCCGCGGTTGAAAAGCACGCGGCAAAGGAAGGCGCCCCGGTGGTGGCGATCTGCGCCGCGATGGAAGCGCAGATCGCGGACATGCCGGACGAGGACAAGGCCATCTTCCTCGCCGACATGGGCATGGAGGAGCCGGGCCTCGCGCGCGTGATCCGCGCCGGCTACAAGCTGCTCGGATTGCAGACCTACTTCACCGTCGGGCCGAAAGAGGCGCGCGCCTGGACGGTGCCGGTGGGCGCGACCGCGCCCCAGGCCGCGGGCGTGATCCACACCGATTTCGAGCGCGGCTTCATCCGCGCCGAAGTGACGACCTACGAGGACTTCATCGCGGGCAAGGGTGAAGCTGGCGCGAAGGAAGCGGGCAAACTGCGCGTCGAGGGCAAGGAGTACGTCGTGCATGACGGCGACGTCATGCACTTTCGCTTCAACGTCTAGGCGGCGACGCTCCCCTCAGAACGACCAGACTTGCAAAGTGCGGTGCAGCTTCACGAGCTCGGTGTCGCTGAGCGCGGGAAGCTGCTTGCCGGCAGGATCGACCTTGTCCGCCAGCTCGAGCACCAGGCTGTTCATCGTCGCGACGCGGCGCGCGAGCAATTCCGCGATCGCCGCGGCGATCTTGAGCGCCGCGATCGAGCCGGCGTCGAGCAGCGTGCGGAACTGTTGCGCCGGCACGCGCAGTACGCGCGAATCGACCAGCGCGCGGCCGCTAGCGGAGCGCG
>Ga0134122_10003253_pt1 | contig 12049 bp, 9 predicted proteins | sample KB302_FD_96461 | JGI IMG/M metagenome (GOLD analysis project Ga0134122, IMG submission 96461) | Terrestrial soil microbial communities without Nitrogen fertilizer from Kellogg Biological Station, Michigan, USA - KB3-0-2 | ecosystem: Environmental > Terrestrial > Soil > Unclassified ...
CGCGAAGACGTGCACATCCGACTGGGCCACGTGCAAATTGACCTCCGTGCCTTCGTCGTGGCCCTCGCGCCCGGAGGCCAGCACGATCAGGTGCGCGCCACCGACGTCCACGGTCAGTTCGACGTTGCGGCCCAACCGTTCGACCAGCATCACCCGGCCGTGAATGTCCTCCGTAGCCGCTCGATCACGGACCTCGATATCGCAGGGTCGCAGCCCCACCTGCACCCGGTCACCACGCTGCACCTGCGCATCGGCGGGGATCGGTACGTCGAAGAAGCCGTCTCCTAGTCGGATCCGACCGTCATCGACGACACCGTCGAGGATGTTGATCTCCGGCTGGCCCAGCGCGCGCGCCACGAACGTGTCCGCGGGCCGACGCCAGATCTCCTCCGGCGTGCCGATCTGTACCAGCTGGCCCTCGCGCATCACCGCGATGCGGTCCCCGAGCGCCAGCGCCTCCTGATAGTCGTGCGTGACATACAGGGTGGTGGTGTTCGACATCGCACCGAGTTGTTTGAGCTCGGCCCTCATCGCCGCGCGCAGCTTGGCGTCGAGATGGCTCAGTGGCTCGTCGAGCAGGTAGATGTCCGCAGGCCGGACCAGGACGCGTCCCAACGCGACCCGCTGGCGCTGGCCGTTGGACAACTCACGCGGAAAACGCTTGAGCAGGTGGTTGATTCCCAGCGTGGTCGTCACCTGGTCGATCCGTTCGGTGCGCTGACTGTCGCTGTACTTGCCGGTGCGCCCCGACTTCAGCGGTGAGGCGAGGTTCTCGCTCACGGTCTTCTGCGGGTACAGCGCATAGCTCTCGAACGCCATCGCCACGTTGCGGTGGTAGGGCTCGACCCGAGTCACGTCGGTGCCACCGATGGTGACCGACCCGCCGTCGACATCGATCAAGCCCGCCACCGACTTCAACGTCGTGGTTTTGCCTGCGCCGCTGGGGCCCAGGATCACGAAGAACTCGCCGTTGGCGATGTCGACCGAAATGCCATTGACCGCCTTGGTTTTACCGAACGACTTGTGCAGATCGGAGATCGTTACCGTTGCCATCAGGCTTTCACCGCCCCAAACGACAGGCCCCGTACCAGGTAGCGCTGAATGGTCAGCGCCAGGATCAGGGGCGGAAGTGCGGCGATGATCGCCGCGGCCGCGGTCAGGTTGTAGTAGGCCTGGCCGCCGCCACCGAGGAACTTCGTGATTGCGACCGTGACGGTGCCTGCATTGGTGTCGGCCAGGATCAACGGGAATACGTAGTTGTTCCAAGCGAAGATGAAGGCCAGCAGGGCCGCTGCGGCGATGCCGGGCCGCACGATCGGCAGGGCGACCATCAAGAACGCCCGCTTGCGGGTGTAGCCGTCGAGCAGTGCGGCCTGTTCGAGATCCTCGGGCAGGTCCTGGAAATACGACCGCAGGATCCACACCACCAGCGGCATCGTGACCAGCTGCAGGACCCAGATCATGCCGACCTTGGTGTCGAACAACCCGATCTGGTTGTAGATCACGAAAAGCGGGACGATCACCATCAATTCCGGGGCGAACCGGAACGACAGCATCTGGAACATCAGGTCCTCACTGCCGCGGTAGCGCCACCGGCCCGCGGCATACGCCGCAGGAATGCCGATCACCAGCGAAACGAGCACCGCGCCAACGCAGTTGATGAGGCTGGTGATCAGTGACGCCTTGAAGTCGACACTGGTCATCTGGGTTCCCTTGTCGCTCACCACGGTCGCGAAGTTGGACCACGTCGGGCTGAACTGGAAGTAGGTGGTCGTCTGCTGCTGGTCGTTCTTCAACGCCAGCAACAACATCCACGCGATCGGGAACAGCGAGAAGATGAACCAGAAGACCAACCCGACGTCGGCGGCGGCAGCGCCGATCGAGAAGCGCCTCTGGCCGGGTAACAGTTCTTGTTTGGCCATGATCTACGACTCCGCTCCGGCAGCCCGACGCTGCGCCTTGCCGAGCACGCTCACCAGGTAGCGCGCGGTGATGAACACGATGATCCACAGCAGCAACATGTAGGTGCTGCCTCGGGAGTAGTCGAGGTTGATGATCGAGTCCTCGAACGCGCCGATCTGCAGCGTTCGGGTGGCCACGCCCGGGCCGCCCGCCGTAAGGACGTAGATGTGGTCGAAAACCTTCAGGTTGTCCATGAACCGGAAGATCACCGCCACCAGGATGTACGGCCACAGCATAGGAAGCATCAGCTTGCGGAACATGTAGAACCAGTTGGCCCCGTCCACCTCGGACGCTTCGAACGGCTCCTTGGGCAGTGACCGGATGCCGGCGAGCACCAGGATGGCCACGAACGGGGTGAAGATCCAGATGTCGACGAGGATGACTGACATCAGGGCGGTCTTGCCGGACAGCCAGTCGAACGTACTTCCCAGTCCCAGAACATGATTCAGGATGCCGAACTGCGGGTTGAACATCAGCTTCCAGATCACGCCCGCGATCACCGGCGCGATCATCAGCGGAACAATCAGCACCTTTTCGAATATCCGCCCGATCGAGCTGGCCCGGTTGAGCAGCAATGCCAGTCCGACGCCGAGGACCGTTTCGAGGGTCGTCGCCGCCACCGCGAAGATGCCGGTGACTTTGACGCTCTGCCAGAAGACCTGGTCGCCCAGCACGGATTTGAAGTTGTCGAACCAGACGAAGTGCGGGTTGGGGTTGACGGCAGCGTAATTGAGGAAGGCGTAGTAGGCGCCGAGCACGAACGGGTAGAGGATGCCGATCACGATCACCAGCGCCGGGATCGACAACACGTACGGCCGCAGCTTGCGGCGCCAACCCGGGATCTCGGGCAATGCACCGCGCGAGGTGGTGTCGAGTTTTTCGGGAGCGGACTGAGAGACCTTGGATGTCTGAGTTGTCATGGTGCGCCGGACTCCTACAGGTTGACCTTGGAGGTGTTGGTCTTGGCGAGGCTGCGCAGGCGCGACGCGGCATCGGCCCCGCCGTAGATGTCCTGCAGTGCGACCGCCCAGTTCTGAGTGGTGTCGAAGAATTTCTTCTGCGGTGTGAACTGGATCTTCGACGAGCCGATAACGGTCTCGAACGCCTCCAGGTAGCCGAACTGGTCAGCGGCCACTCGCTTGAACGTCGTGTCGAACACCGACTTGCGAACGGGGTCGGCATACGTGCCGCCTTCGACGGCCTTGTTCAGCGAGTCCTTGCCGGTGGCCCACTGGATGAACAGCCAGGCAGGCAACTTGTTACGCGAGTTGGCGCTCATCGCCCAACTCCACGTCCACAGGTTCGTCTTGTAGTTGCCGTCGGGGCCTGCCGGACCGGCGTACCAGCCGAGGTTGCCCGCTTGCGCGCTGGCGCCCGGCTTGTTCTTCGGGTAGGTGGCGCTGTCCGCGTCGTAGACCATCATCGCCTTGCCATCACCGAGATCGCCTGTGGCGTTAGGATATTCGTAGGACGTCCAAGATGTCGGCCCAGCCTTGTGCTGCATCTCGATCCACTTCTCGGTGAAAGCGATCGCCTTGTCGCTGTCCATCTCCGCAACTAGGTCGGAGCCGTTGAACGTGTAGTCCACGGCGCCTTCACGCACGTACTGCGTCATGAAGCCGGGGTGGATGGTGGCCCATGACTTCGAGCCGCGAGTGGCGATGCCGTAGCGGTTCTGCGAGCGGTCGGTGAGGTCGACGGCCAACTGGATGAAGTCGTCGAACCGGTCAGGGAGCTTCTTGATACCCCGCTGGTCGAAGTACTTCTTGTTGTAGGCGACGACGTTGTTCTCGAAACCCCATGGGATCGCCCACTGCCCACCGGTGCCCAACGGGTTGCCGGTGGTGAAGTCCCACCGCGTCGAGGTGCGCAGCCCTTCGAAGATGTCCTCGAAGTCGTAGTCGGGTCCGGTGGCCGACGAGTTCTTCAGCCACGGGTCGAGATTCTCGATCCAGCCTGCAGGCCCGTACTGCCAGATGAAGTAGGCACCGAGCATGAACGCATCGTGCTTACCGGACCCGCCAGCCAGTTCGGTGTTCAGCTTCGTGAAGTAGTCGGCCTCCGGCACTAGGTCGACGTTGACGTTGATCCCTGTGAGTTGGGTGAACTCCTTCAGCAGCGGCTGATAGGACTTCTGGTACGGATGCGGGGTCTGGAGGACGTTGATCGTCGACCCTGACGCCTTCTTCCAGTCGAATCCGCCGCTCACCTCCCCAGCTCCGTTGGGAGCGTTGGTCTTCCCGCCGACGCCGCACGCCGACAGCACCGGCAGACTCACCGCCGCCGCACCCGCAAGACCCATGGCCGCCAGCATGTTCCGCCGCGACAGTTCTCGACTCATCTCTCGTCCTTCGCTTCGACGCGCGTGATCAGGCCGGAATCAGGGAGACCTTGACCGACTCCTTGCCGCTGGCGACCAGGTCGAGTCCCTTCTGGAACTCGGTCAGCGGCAACTGATGTGAACAGATCTTGTCCATCGGCAACACACCGGACTCGATCATCTTGATCGCAGCGGGCCAGCAGTACGGGCCGAGATGGGCGCCGAGAACGTCGAGTTCCTTGTCGTCGCTGATGATGCTCCAGTCGACGGACACATCACTGCCAAAGACGCCGTATTCCACGTAGCGGCCCAGCTTGCGTAACAGGTTGAGGCCCTGGGGAACAGCGGAAGAATGGCCAGTGCCCTCCAGATAGACGTCTGCGCCGTAGCCGTCGGTGAGGTCCTTGATCACGCTGACGGCATCCTGCTCGGCGATGTTGATCGTGATGTCGGCGCCGCAGCCCTCTGCCAGCTTGAGCTTGTCCGCCGCCATGTCCAGGGCGATCACGTGCATCGGGCTCTTGGCGCGGGCGCCTGCGACCATCCCGAGGCCGATCGGCCCGCAGCCGGCCACCACGACGGTGTCCTCGAAGGTGATCTGCGCGCGCTCGACGGCGTGCAGTGAGCACGACAACGGCTCCGCGAACGCCGCGTGGTGCGGGGCGATGTCGCCGGAAACCTTGTGCACCAACGCCTCCGCCGGATACACCATGTAGCTCGCCATCGCACCAGGGGTGCGTCGCTTGAAGCCATAGAGGTCGTGCGGCTGGCACATGTGGTACTGGCCCCGCTTGCAGAACCGGCATTCCCAGCACGGCACGATCTGCTCGGACACCACTCGGTCGCCGACCGCGATCCCCCACCGCTCGGCGGCCGCGTCGTCGAGTTGGACCACTCGCCCCGCGAACTCGTGGCCGGGGATCACCATGGTCTCCGCCCAGGCCGGACGATTCTCGTCGCCCCAGAACTTCGCCGCCCCGTGGTAGCACTTCAGGTCGCTGGCGCAGATACCGACGGCCTCCACCCTGATGAGGGCCTCGCCGGGCCGGAGTTCGGGCACCGCCACCTCTTCGAGGCGATAGTCATGCGGTCCGTGGCACACCACGGCCTGCATCTTTTCCGGGATTTGGTCGGACATCTGGTGCTCCTTCGATGTCGGTGAGCCGACTGATCACATCCGGATATCGATGTGGTTGCAGTCACACTAAACCAGCTGGTGCACAAATGTCCAGAACAGATGTTCATAGAAATTTTGACCGAGAACAGATGCTCAGTGTCATACTCGTCACGTGCCTCGGTCAGCACAGCGCACCCAACCGAGCGGCGCCGACGGCGTCGTTTCCGACGTTGACGCTGGCCACTTCCCCACGTCGTTGCTGTACGCGGCCGCGAAGCTGTACTACACCGAGGACGCCACCCAGGCCGACGTCGCTGCGCAGCTCGGAACCAGCCGGGCAACGGTCAGCAGGCTGCTCGCCGAGGCGAAGCGGCGCGGCATCGTACGCATCGAGGTGGTGCCGCCAGACGAAGTCGCGACCAGCGATCTCGCCGACCGGCTTGTCCGCGCGCTCTCCCTGACGACGGTGTTCCTCAGCCATCCGCTCCCCGCGCCCGCCGCCGGACGGGCTCTGGTCGACGTGATGGGCGGCGCGCTGGCGCCCGCCGTCGGCCGAGCGCTGTCGGCAGCCGGGCTGTTGCCAGGTGACGTGCTGCTGGTGTCGTCGGGTCGCACCGTCTACGAAGTCGCGCAGTACGAGCTCGTTTCGCTGCCCGGCGTCCTGGTGGCACCGACCGTCGGCGGCAACGACCAGCCCGAGGAGTGGTACCAGACCAACGAGATCACCCGGCTGGTCGCCAACCGAATCGGCGGTCGGCCGAACTACCTGTTCGCGCCCGCGCTGCCCGGACCGGACCTGTACCCGTCGCTGCTCAACGATCCGAGCATCCAGCGGGTGCTGCACTTGTGGCCGCGCGCCCGGTGCGCGCTGATGGGCGTCGGTGCGCCGCCGCTGATGCGTTCGGACATCCCGCGTTTCGTGCCGACGGAATCGACATCGCTGCGCGCCGCGGTCGGCGACGTGTGCTCGCGGTTCTACGACCGTGCCGGTGAGGAAGTCGACTTCGAGGGACGTGAGCGGCTGATCGCCGTCGACCTGGAGGCACTGCGCCACCTTCCGGTGACCATCGCGGTGGCGGTCGGCAAGGACAAGATCGACTCCATCGTTGCAGGCGCGCGGGGTGGCTATTTCAACCAGCTGGTAACGGATCCGTCCACTGCGGCAGCGATCCTGACCAGTGTGGGAGACGACGCTGTGAAAGGTGTTTCGTGACAACGATGGCGGCACCTCGCTACGCCGGCGCGTTGCGGCTCGACGGCAGGCGCGCTCTGATCACCGGTGCGACAAAGGGCATCGGCGCAGACATCGCGAAGGCGTTCGCGTCGGCCGGTGCGCTGGTGGTGCTCAGCGGCCGCGACGAGAGCGAACTGGCCGCGGCCAGGACAGCGTTGGCGACCGAGTTCGGTGCCGAAGTTCGCACCGCCGCAGTCGATCTGGCGGATTCCGATGGCCCCTCCCGCCTCGCTGGGCTGGCGTGTGAGGCGTTCGGCGGCCTCGACGTGCTGGTGAACAACGCCGGAATCTCGCATCCGCAGCCGGTACTGGAGACGGATCCGGTGCTGTTCGACGAGACGATCGCCCTGAACCTCCGGGCACCTGCCCTGTTGGCGTCGGCCGTCGGCGCCGCCATGGTCGAGCAGGGCACCGGCGGGTCGATCATCACGGTGGCTTCGGCGGCAGCGTTGGCTCCGCTACCCGAACACTATGCGTACTGCGCGTCCAAGGCCGGACTGGTCATGGCGACCAAGGTGCTCGCCCGTGAGCTGGGCCCCTACGGGATTCGCGCCAACTCCGTGTGCCCAACCGTGGTTCTCACGGAGATGGGCCAGCGGGTATGGGGCGAAGAGGCGAAGGCAGCACCGATGATCGCTCGAATTCCGTTGGGACGGTTCGCCGTTCCGCAGGAGGTGTCGGACGCGGTGGTGTGGCTTGCCTCCGATGCTGCCAGCATGATCAACGGCATCGACATTCCGGTCGACGGCGGCTACACGATGGGCTGACGCTACGCGGGGTCGGCTTCTGCGAGCCGGTGCACGTGGTCACGGGTGGCCGGGTACAGCTCACGCCACGTCGCATACAAGCCCTCGTAGAGATCGCGGTTCCGCGCGTCCGGCTTGATCTCACGGGCGATCTTCGCCCAATCGGTGTCGGGCGGCACCAGCCCGACACCGATGGCGGCCAGCAGGGCGTCGCCGTAGCTGGCCCCGATGGCCTGCTCCGGGACGAGTTGCGGCCGCCCGGTGATGTCGCTGACCGCCTGGGCCCAGATCGGGCTGCGCAGCCCACCGCCGACAGCCACCGTCCGCGTTGCGCTGTGGGCGTCGTCGAAACGCTCGAGAATCTGCCGGATGCCGAACGAAATCCCTTCGTAGGCAGCCCGGAACAGATGTCCGCGCCCGTGGCGCAAGGTCAGGCCTGCGACGACGCCACGCGCCTGCGGGTCGAAGACCGGGGTCCGCTCGCCGGCGAAATAGGGCAACACCAGCAATCCCTCGCTACCTGGCGGCACGCTCTGGGCCTCGGCCATCAGATCGTCGAACGATGCTCCCCCGGTGACCCCCTGCAGCCATCCGATCAGGCTGCCCGCCGTAGAGGTGCCCGCCGCCAGCGCCAGGCTGCCGCGATCGACGCCCGTCGTGGTCCACAGCGTCGGGTCACTGTGGTACTCATCGATGATCTGCACCAGAAACATCGTCGAGCCGTACATCAACATCTGGTCCCCGGGCTTGCGGACGCCCACCGAGAACGCTTCGGAGTAGGCATCGACAGTGCCTGCTGACACCGGAGTGCCGGCGGGAACTCCGGTCGCCTCGGCCGCCGCCGCAGTGACCGAGCCGACGACGTCGCTCGGCCACACCAGACGTGGCAGCGGCAGGTGTCCGCAAATACGTTGCGCCCATTGGTGATTCCAGTCGAACTCGCGCGTGGCGTACAGCGGGTCGCACTGGCTGGCCGTGTGGTGATCCATCACGTACTCACCGGTGAGCTTGGCGGCGATGTAGGAGTTCGAGCCGTACCAGCCGGTGGCTCTGTCGAAGACGTCGGGCTCGTGCAGGCGAACCCACTCGATCTTCGGGCCGACGGCCTGGCTCGACAGCAGCGTGCCCGCACGCTCCAGGATCTTCTGCTCGCCGAGTTCGGCGGTCAACGACTCGATCTCGGCGGTCGCCCTGGTGTCGACGCCGTAGAGGATGGCCGGCCGCAGTGGTCGCAGGTCGTCATCGCACAACACCAGGCAGGGTCCGACGCCACTGACACACATCCCGGCCAGCGACGCGCCAGCGGGCATCTTGGCCATCAGCGCAGCGCTGATCGAACACACCTCACGCCACCACATGCCCTCGGCGTCGACCTCCGCCCAGCCGGGCCGCGGCAAATCCATCGTGTGCGCGATCGCCTCTGAGGCCAGAACCGAACCTGTGGTGTCGACAAGGACACCCTTAGTGCTCCCGGTTCCGATGTCGATTCCGAGCAGCAAGTCCACTCTGCAACCCTACGACGAACCTCACTGTAGGTACCGGCCGGCCACCGGGCACAGCAAGCCTCTCAGGGGACGCCGTTGATGCCAGGATGTTGCCCCGCCGGAACCGATGGCGCCGGAGGCGCCTTGATTGCGGGTGTGAACAGATTGCCGCCCGTCGGATCGACGCTTTTCTCCGCGGGAGGAGGTGGCGTCGCAGGATTCGACGACGGCGTCGTGGTGGTGGTTGTCGTCGAAGACGACGGCGCTTGGTTGCCACCATCACGATGACGACTGCGCTACCCACGGCGGCCGTTGCCCGACGACCAAATTGATTCGATCTCGTTGTCAACTCCGACCCCTTCCCTACGCGGCTAGTTCTTACGAAGACGATGGACACCAGGAGGTTCCGTCGGCGCGGGCGGCGCTATTCACATGGGGAGAGAACAGATTTCCCTGTGGGGTTGATGTTCGTCTCAGTCGGCGGCGTAGGCGGCGTTGTCGCCGCCGGCGATGTCGTGGTTGCAGTTGTCGTGGTTGACGTCGAGGGTGCTTGATTGCCGGTACTTTCACATCCAGCGGTGATTGCGACCATTGCGACAACAGCTACACCACGGGCGACAGCGATGACGCGACGACTGTTGCGTTTCAAAAGCGCCATCTTCCTGATCAAAGAACTAGTCCCGTTTCTTGCCACCGACAACCCGAACGTCCCGAGCCACAAAAAGGAAGGCGCTCCGCCATACCGATCGGCGATCGGGGCTATAACCTCAGGCCAACACGCAGGGCCTTTGATTAATCGCTGCCCAATCGTTCATAGATCGTGAACAATCGTCAGGGGGTCCAAGAGTCGCCGGTTGGCCAGTCCCGCCGAGTGAGGCGGTTACCGGTGTTGGCTGACTGCACGACGTCATCGAGCAGACGGGTCAAGCGCACGGCGTGGTCGAAATCGGGGGTGGTGTGGTCACTGGAGGAAATGTCGCGGGCCAGCGCGCGATACATCGCCGCCACATTGACCGCAGCGGCCGGCAGCGTGTCGGGCGGCTCGTCAACCCATTGACGCTCACCGTTGAGGCTGAGGGTAAGCCGACCCGCCTGGAAGCCGTTTGGGTGACCGCCGGCCAGCAGGAGTCCTCCCTCAGTGCCAACGACTTCGAAGGTGAACGGTGTGTCGAGTGCTCGGTCGCCGGCAACTTCGACGGCCAGGGCGCAGCCACTGATCATTCGCGCCTGCACCAGAAGGTGATCGGGCGCGGTTCGTTGGATCTGTTCCCCGGTATCGGTGAGCGTAACCGTCGGGTGCTGCAGGGTGGTGAGGGCATCGAGGCTGTCAATTCCACCGAGTACCAGGATCGCCAGGTCCAGGGTGTGACCACCCAGGATCGTGATCAGGTTCGCGCCGCTCTCAATTTTGTTGAGGTAGGCGTGTGTCGCCGGTAGGCGTGGCGCGAAACCGGCGGTGCTGGAACAGATTCGGGCGGTCAACGGTCGCCCAATCGCGCCGGCGGTGATCAGCTCAGCCGCACGACGCGCGGCCGGGTTCATATGCACTTGCAGGCCGATCGCCACGTGGACCGCGCGGGTTGCGGCGGCGGCGGCCATCTCGGCGGCTTCGGCGTAGTCACGCCCCAGCGGCCACTCGCAATACACGTGCTTGTCCGCCGCGAGCGCTGCCAGAACCAGGTCGCGGTGATACGGCACCCTGACGCACACCGAGACGATGTCGATGTCGGGCGCGGTGATCAGGGCGCGGGGATCGTCGTAGGCCGCGCGGACGCCGAACGCGACTGCGGCGGCATCCGCGCTGGCACGGCTGGTGGTCGCCACCGCGGCCAGCTGCACATTTTCGAGGCTGCGCAGCGCAGGGATGTGGGATTCCTTGGCCCAGCCACGATTCGGGTTGGCGCCGATGACACCGACGCGCAGCGGCCTTGTCATGCCATCCCCAGCCCGAGATGGTGGGTGGGGCATGTTGCGTTGCCGCGTGCGGCGATCTGCTTGGCGGAAACCATCATTCGACTCTCTGTTGCCCCTTCAATCATCCCCCGGCCAGCACAGCCGCACCAGCGTGAGTGGTTGGGGTGAATTGCCATCGCTTGCCGGATGGCGTGGTTGATGACATGAGGCGCTTCGTGCTGCAACATGTGCCCGGCGCCCCGAACGTGCCGGTGGGCGGCGCCAGGGATGGCATCGGCCAATTCGCGGGCATGCACGGGCGGCGTCAACGGATCGGCACCTCCGCTGACCACGACCGTCTGTGCGCGCACCGAGCCCAAGGTCCGGTAAACGTCGTAGTCACGTAACGTCGGCAGGAATCCAACGGCGGTTGACACTGGTGTTGTGGCCAGCGCTTCGGCGGCAGTCGTCGCCAGCGTTGCGCGCTGCGCGGGCCCACAGCAACACCATCGGCTCAGCGTCGCGCACACCGGCGCTGCCAGCATTTTCAGTGCCGGGTCGGGAACGCACCCGATGACCTTGAACAGCAGCGGTGTGGCGGGGGTACCCAATAGCCGGCCAAGACCGCGTTGGCCGAGTTTTCCGGCGGCGGTGGCGACAAGGACCAGTCCGTGGGGATCGACGGCGCGTTCGCATGCCCGACGGCTGAGGTAGGCCAGCGCCACCATCGCGCCCATGGAGTGGCCGACGAGGGTCAGTGGCGCGGTGACATTAAGGGCGGTAAGCACCTCGTCGAGGTCAGCCGCGAGCCGATCGATCCGGTAGGTGCTCATGGGGGCGGCGCTCGAACCGCCGTGACCGCGGTGATCGTAGGCGATGATCCGGATGCTTTCGCCGTAACGCCTTAGCAGATAATCGATTTGACGCTCCCACGAGGTACGAGAGAGGCATAACCCGTGCAGGAAGACGACGGTGTGGGTACGGGTCGGAGGGTCGTAGTCGCGCACGGCTAAGTGCACGCCGTCGCCGGTGGTCACGTACACGTCGTTGCGGCACCGGCGGACCGGAGCAATATGTGACCGGCAAGGGTCCCCCAACAAGCGGTGGGTCTGGACGTCGCGATCGCGGCATTGAGTAGAGCGGAGCCGACCGCTCGCGATCGAGTTCACGAGCGGTCGATTTCACGGGATAGCCGGGCGCGCTCGATATAGTACGGCGGGGAATACAGACGCCGATGTGATGCGTTCGCCGTCCCCGCCAACGCTCGCCACATGCTGGTGAGGAGCCGATGGC
>Ga0134122_10003255_pt1 | contig 12047 bp, 15 predicted proteins | sample KB302_FD_96461 | JGI IMG/M metagenome (GOLD analysis project Ga0134122, IMG submission 96461) | Terrestrial soil microbial communities without Nitrogen fertilizer from Kellogg Biological Station, Michigan, USA - KB3-0-2 | ecosystem: Environmental > Terrestrial > Soil > Unclassified ...
CGGAGCCTCGACGACCCACTCCTGGTCCGGATCGAACACCACCAGGTTCGCCAGTCGCCCGGGTTCGATCGGGCCGCCGTGATCGGTCGCGCCCAAGATCCGCGCGGGGATCGTGGAGAGCACGTCGAGGGCCCGCGACAGCGGAAGGAGACCCGGATGCACGAGCTCGGTCATGATCACGCCGAGCGCGGTCTCGAGCCCGATCGTCCCCGGAGGCGCCCGATCGAACTCCGCCTCCTTCTCCTCGATCGCGTGCGGAGCGTGATCGGTGGCGACCGCATCGATCGTCCCATCCGCGAGGCCGTCGCGGAGCGCGTCACGATCCTCGGCCGAACGGAGTGGGGGGTTCATCTTCAGGTTGGCGTCGTACGTCTGCAGATCCTCGTCCGTGAAGGTCAGGTGGTGCGGGGTCACCTCGGCGGTCACCCGGATGCCCTCGGACTTCGCCCGGCGAACGAGCTCGACGCTCCTCGCGCTCGACAGGTGGCACAGATGGATCCGACCGCCGGTTGCGCGCGCGAGCGTCAGGTCGCGCGCGACCACGATCTCCTCCGCTTCGGCGGGGCGTCCCGCGAGTCCGAGGGCGGCGGACACGGCGCCCTCGTGCATGTGCCCGCCTTCGACGAGCGACGGGTCTTCCGCGTGCTCGGCGAGGACGACGTCGTCTCCGAACGCCTTCACGTAGCGCAACGCGTTCCGCAGGAGCCGGGCCGTCGGGATCGCGCGGCCGTCGTCGGAGAACACCCGAACCCCCGCCTCGACCATCTCGCCCATCTCCGCGAGCTGTTCTCCCTCGAGACCTTTCGTGATGGCTCCGACCGGATAGACCTCGCAGAGACCGGCGGCCCCGGCCAGGTCGCGGACGGCCTGGATCACCGCGGCGTTGTCCGCGACGGGTTGGGTATTGGCCATCGCCGCAACCGCCGTGTAGCCGCCGATCGCCGCTGCGCGCGTCCCGGTCGCGACCGTCTCCTTGTGCTCCTCCCCCGGCTCGCGCAGATGCGTGTGCAGGTCGACGAGGCCGGGAGCGATCACGAGTCCCCGAGCGTCGATCCGCTCGGCGCCCTCGGCGGCGTCCGGACCCGCGATGACGCCGTCGGCGACGATGACGTCCCGGACGTCATCGACGCCGGTCGCCGGGTCGACGACCCGGCCGCCCTCGAACACGAACCGCGTGCTCACGGAGCCTCGCCCTTCCCGCCCCCGAGCAGCAGGAACAACAGCGCCATCCTGACGGCGATGCCGTTCGTCACCTGCTCCTCGATCACGGAACGGGGCAGGTCGGCCACGTCGGAGTCGATCTCGACGCCACGATTCATGGGACCGGGATGCATGATGAGGCCGCCTTCCGGCATGAGGGCTACCCGGTCGCGCGTGATGCCGAACAGCCGTGCGTACTCGCGCACGCTGGGGAAGTACTCGAGTCGCTGGCGTTCCCGCTGGACCCGAAGCACATAGCAGACGTCGAGCTTGGGCAGCACTCCCTCGATGTCATAGCTGACCTGCACGCCCCAGATCGGCGCCTCCGGTGGGATCAGCGTCGGCGGCCCCACCAGGGTGACCTCGGCGCCCATCTTCACCAACCCGAAGCTCAGCGAGCGGGCCACGCGCGAGTGCTGCACGTCCCCGACGATCCCCACTCGGAGCCCCTCGAGACGACCGAGCTTCTCGCGCATCGTGTACAGATCCAGGAGGCCTTGGGTCGGGTGTTCGTGCGTTCCGTCGCCGGCGTTGAGAACGTGGGCGTCCACCCACCTGGTCAACTGGAGCGGCGAGCCGCTCGAAGAGTGACGGATCACGATGGCGTCAGCGCCCATCGCCTGCAAGGTGAGCGCGGTGTCCTTGAGCGACTCCCCCTTCGCGACGCTCGACCCCCCCGCGCTGAAGTTGATCACGTCCGCGGACAGCCGCTTGGCGGCCAGCTCGAACGAGATCCTCGTGCGGGTGGAGTTCTCCAGGAAGAAGTTCACGACCGTCCGGCCACGGAGGGCCGGGACCTTCTTGATCACCCGCGTCCCGACCTCGCGGAACGACTCCGCCGTGTCGAGGATCCGCGTCACATCCGTCGCGCTCAGATCGTGCATCGACAGCAGGTGTTCGTTCACGTCACCGCGCTCCCTCGACCACGACCGCGTCTTCGCCATCGAGCTCGGCCACGAGCACTCGGACGTCGTCGGCGCGACCCGTCGGCACGTTCTTCCCAACGAAGTCGGCTCGGATCGGCAGCTCGCGATGACCGCGATCCACGAGCACGGCGAGCTGGATCTTGCGCGGGCGCCCCAGATCCATCAGCGCGTCCATCGCGGAACGGATCGTCCGGCCGGTGAACAACACGTCGTCGACCAGCACCACGACCTTGCCCGACACGTCGAACGGGATCCTCGTTTCGTGGACCTCGGGCGCGTCCGCGCGCATCCCGATGTCGTCGCGGTAAAAGGTGATGTCGAGGACCCCGACCGGAACGATGGGCCCCTCGATCCGACGGACCTCCTCCGCGAGGCGCCGCGCCAGATCGTCCCCGCGATCCGCGATCCCCACGAGGACCACGTCTGCGGCGCCCTTGTCCCGCTCCAGGATCTCGTGCGCGATCCGCGTGAGGGCCCGCCGGACGTCGTCGGGCTCCATGACCTTGGCGCTCAGAAGGGAACGCCTCCCCGAGCGAGCAGGGAGGCGGACGTGTTGTCGTGCAAGTTCTCGCTCCCTTCCCGGCCTCGCGGGACCGGCTTTAAAGGGGATGAACAGCTGGACGGAGCATACCGGTCGGTCGCCAGGCGGACAACGAGGAAGCTTCCTGTTCGCATCGTCCTGCTCGACGTATGCTGGGTCGGAGCTTCCCGAACGCGAAAGGTGCGCCGGAACCATGGGACCTGAATGGATCGTCGTCGGCATCATCGCGGTCGCCGTCCTCTTCGGGGCGAAGAAGATCCCCGACATCGCTCGCAACGTCGGCCGCGCACAGGGTGAGTTCAAGAAGGGGATGCGGGAGGGCGCCGTCGAGGAATCGGCGTCCCCGCCGGTCCAGACGCCGCCCGCGGTGGCAGAGCCGCCCAAGCCGGCCGAGCAGCCGCCGGCCCCCTGACCGACCCGCCCAGCCTCACGAACCACCACCTTCGTCGCGTGACGCTTCGTCGCGCGCGACGCGTCCCAGGATGCCGTTGACGAACCGTTTCGATTCGTCGGTGGAGAGCTCCGCCGCCGCCTCGACGGCTTCGCTGATCGCGACCGATGGGGGAACGTCCTCTCGATAGAGCAATTCCTCGACGGCGACCCGCAGGATCGTACGGTCGAGGGAGGTCATCCGGTCGACGCTCCACTCCTCCGCGTCGCGCTCCAGGAGCAGGTCGATCGAAGGGAGATGCGCTTCGACGCCCTCGACCAGCTCACGCGAGAACGTCGGGATGTCACGGCCGGCCTCGTGCCAACCGGCCACCACCGCCCCCGGCGCATGCCCGGTCAGGTCGGCTTGGTACAGGACGTCGATCGCGATCCGTCGGGCCTCTCGGCGGCTCCCCACCTCAACCCTTCACACGTTCGAGGTACTCGCCCGATCGCGTGTCCACCTTGATGCGCTCCCCCTCCTCGACGAACAGGGGGACCTGGACGAGGGCGCCGGTTTCCAGCTTCGCGGGCTTCATCGCTCCCGTTCTGGTGTCACCCTTCGCTCCCGGATCCGTTTGGACGATCGCGAGGGCGACCGAAGCCGGGAGCTCGACCGCGATGGGCACGCCCTGGTGCATCGCGATCTGCGCCTCGCCCGACTCGGCGAGGTATCGGGGGGCGTCGCCCATGACCTCGCCCGGCACGTGCACCTGGTCGTACGTGTCCTTGTCCATGAACACGTACTCGCCGCCATCGGCGTACAGGTACTGCATCGACTTGCGCTCGACGATCGCGAGCCCGACCTTCACGCCGGCGTTGAAGGTCTTCTCGACGACGGCGCCGGTCTTGACGTTGCGGAGCTTCGAGCGCACGAAGGCGCCGCCCTTGCCGGGCTTCACGTGCTGGAACTCGACGACCTGGAACAGGGTTCCATCGAGGTCGAGGGTCATCCCGTTCTTCAGGTCGTTCGTGGATACGCTCACCCAGGCTCCCTCACAGCTCGATCAGGTCGCGCGTGGAGATCCCGACGACCGCGCATCCATCGTCGCGGACCTCCACCATGTCCTCGATCCGGACCCCGCCGATCCCGGGGAGATAGATCCCGGGTTCGATCGTGACCACGGAGCCTTCAGGGAGCTCGTTCTCCTGGGTCGTTCCGAGCCACGGCTGCTCGTGGATCTCGAGGCCGACCCCGTGACCCAGGCCGTGGACGAAGTTGTCCCCGTAGCCCGCCTCAGCGATGACGGACCGCGCCGCGGCATCGACCTCGACCCCGGTCACGCCCGCACGCACCACGTCGATCGCAGCCTGTTGCGCCTGTCGAACGATGTCGTGCACCTTCTGCACCTGGGCCGCGGGCTGCCCGAACGCGATCGTGCGGGTCATGTCGGCGTGGTAGCCCTCGACGAGCGCTCCGAGATCGAGCTTGATCACGTCCCCCTCCTCGAGGACGCGATGACCGGGCACGTGATGGGGCTCGGCCGCGTTCTCGCCGAAAGCCACGATCGGATCGAACGCGAGCCCGTCGGCCCCGGCGTCGAGCATCAGGCGCTCCAGCTCCCGGGCGATCCACCCCTCCGAGACGCCGAGGGCGAACCGGTCCAAGATCCCGGTGAAGGCGGCGTCCGTCGCCGCCTGCGCGCGCCTGATCAGCTCCCGCTCCTCGTCGTCCTTCACGCGGCGCCCGGCCTCCACCACGTCGTCGGTTGCGACGAGCTCGACGCCGCTCCCCAACGCCTCGGCCAGGCCGGCGTGGGCCGACAAGGTCATCCGGTGGGCTTCCACGCCGAGCCGCGCCACCGAGGTCGACACGCACCGTTCCGCGACCGCCCCTCGGTACGACCGGTCGGACGCGGATCGGTCGATGCCCGGCACCTCGCGGCGAGCCTGTTCCGCGTACCGCCCATCCGTGAGGAAGAGCTCGAACGACCTGCCGATCAGGATCTGCCCGTTGGAACCGGTGAAGCCCGTCAGGTATCGCGTGTTGGCGAGGTCGGTCACGAGGAACGCGTCCACCCCGAGGTCGTCGAGACGTGCGGCGAGCGCGCGTCTCCTCAGCTGGTGATCCATGGCATCGCCTCCAGCGCGAGATGATAGCCACCGGCCCCGAGTCCCCCGATCGTGGCCCGGCACACTGCCGAGATCACCGACGTCTGACGGAACGACTCGCGTGCGTAGATGTTCGACATGTGCACCTCGATCACCGGCGCCGAGCACGCCTCCACGGCGTCACGGAGCGCGTAGGACTGGTGCGCGAGGGCGCCGGGGTTGAGGACCACCGCGTCCACCCCTGCGCTGGGCGCCGAGAGCAGCCAGCCGATCAGATCGCCTTCGTGATCGGACTGCTTCCACGCCACCGTGTGGCCGAGCTCTCCGGCTCGTCGATCCACCTCCTCCATGATCTCGGCGAGCGTCTGCGATCCGTAGGTGTCGGGATCGCGCTGCCCGAGCGCTCCCATGCTGGGGCCGAACAGATAGAGCACGTTCATACGGGAGCTCCCATCTCGTGGAGGACGCGGCGGACCTCGTCCGGGGGCACGCGGTCGACGATCCGTGGGCGACCGACATCCTCGAGCAGGACGAAGCGGACGCCGTCATGGAACTTCTTGTCCATCTGGAACGCGTGGAGGATGTCTCCGGCCGGCGGCAGCGGCCCGGCCGGGTCGAGGCCCAGGGACGATAGGAGCCGGACCGTCCGGGCCGTGAGCCCTTCCGGACCGAGCCCTCGCGCTTCGCTCAACCGCGCGGCGAACACCATCCCAGCTGCGATCGCTTCCCCGTGCGTCCGACCCGCGAACGCATCGAGTCGCTCCAACGCATGTCCGAGCGTGTGGCCGTAGTTGAGGACCAGCCGCCTACCGGTGTCGCGCTCGTCCTCGGCGATGGCGCCGGCCTTCGCGGCGACGCATCGGGTGACGAGTCGCTCGAGCGCGGTCGGATCCCGAGCCAGGATCGGCGAGGGATCCCGTTCCAGGTGCTCGAGCAGGTCGACGTCGATCGTCAGGGCGTATTTCGCAACCTCGCCCAGTCCGGCGCGGAACGAACGATCCGGGAGGGACGCCAGCGCCGAGATCTCGCTGAGGACCACGCACGGTTGATGGAACGCCCCCACCAGGTTCTTACCCTCGGGGAGGTTCACGGCGGTCTTCCCGCCGATCGACGCGTCCACCTGTGCCGTGAGCGTGGTCGGCACCTGCACGAACGGGGTGCCGCGCATGTAGGTGGACGCGACGAACCCTGCCAGGTCGCCGATCGAGCCGCCTCCCAGCGCGATGACCGGGTCGTCTCGATGCGCTTCCTGCGTCGCGAGCTGATGAAGGAGCGCGCGATAGACGTCGAGGGTCTTCGCTTCCTCACCGGCCGGGACGAGGAGCGGCACGGCGTGGAGCCGGGCTCGATCCAGCGCGGTCGCGAGGGTTGGGAACCAGGTGTCGTGCACGGTGCGGTCGGTAACGACGAAGGCCTGGGTCGCGCCGGAGAACGCCGGCAGCAGTTCGTCGGTGCGGTCGAGCACGCTCGAACCCACGATCACCTCGTAGGACCGCCCGGAGACCCGGACGGTCACGCGCTCCAACGGAGCTCCTCCACGATCGCGTCGGCTACCTCTCCGGGTGGGCCGCTGCCGTCGACGACGTGTGCCGCGAACTCTCGATAGAGCCCCTCGCGCTCGGCCAGCAGGCGCTCCAGATCACCCTCCGCCCTGATCAGGGGACGCTCGGCGGCCGGGCGGACGCGCTCCTCCAGCAGATCGAGCGGGACATCCAGGAACACGCAGGTCCCGGTGTTCCGCAACGCGATCCGGTTCGCAGGCTCCAGGACCACGCCGCCGCCGCAGGCGACGACCGACGGGTCGTGGCGCGACACTTCGACGAGCGCCCTCGCCTCCAGCGCCCGGAAGGAGGCCTCCCCTTCGCTCGAGAAGATCTCCGCGACGGTCGAGCCGTGGCGTCGCTCGATCTCGTCATCGAGGTCGACGAACGGGACGCCCAGACGACCCGCGACCTCGCGTCCGACCGTTGACTTGCCGGATCCGGGCATCCCGACCAGGTAGACGATCACGGGAGGGCCTCCAGGTACCGGTCGAGGTTCCCCCTCGTCTCCGGGAGCGAGTCTCCCCCGAACTTCTCGAGCGTCGCGTCGGCCAGCACGAACGCGACGACCGCCTCGCCGACGACCCCGCCGGCCGGAACCGCGCAGACGTCGGTCCGTTGCTTGATCGCGACCGCGGGTTCCCCCGTCGCGAGGTCCACGGTCCGGAGCGGGCGCGGGACGGTCGAGAACGGCTTCATCGCGGCTCGCATCCGGATCGGTTGGCCGGTCGACATGCCGCCCTCGATGCCGCCGGCTCGCGCGGTGGCTCGTGCGAGCCGGCCGCCGCGCACGACGATCTCATCGTGGGCCTTCGACCCGGGACGCGCCGCGGTCGCGAACCCGTCGCCGACCTCGACGCCCTTCACGGACTGGATCGACAGCAGCGCGGCGGCGAGCCGGGCGTCCAGCTTGCGATCCCAGTGCACGTACGAGCCGAGCCCGGGCGGGACGCCGTACGCGAGGACCTCGAAGACACCGCCGACCGTGTCCTTCGCCTTGCGCAGACGGTCGATCTCCGCCTTCATGGCTTCAGAGGTGTCGGGGTCCGCGCAGCGAACGGCGGAATCATCGATGGAACCGCGGTCTTCCGGCACCGGCACCTTCCGCGAGCGGCTCCGCACCTTCCCGATCTGCACGACGTGCGAGAACACCTCGATCGCCAATCCCTGCAGGAACGCCTTGCAGAACGAGCCGGCCGCGACCCTCGCGGCGGTCTCGCGGGCGCTGGCGCGCTCCAGCACGTTGCGGACGTCGTCGAACCCGTACTTGATCGTGCCCACGAGGTCAGCGTGGCCCGGTCGCGGGCGCGTCAGCCGCCGCGACGGATCCGCCGGTCCTTCGACGGCCATGAGCTCCCGGTACTTCGCGTCCCACTCCACGTTCGGGATCGTGATGGCGATCGGGGACCCCAGGGTCAGTCCGTGGCGGACGCCGGCCACGACCTCGAACGCGTCCGCCTCGAGGCGCTGACGTCCGCCGCGGCCGTAGCCGTGGCGTCTGCGGGCGAGCTCCTGGGAGAGCGCTTCGGATGAGAAGGGGACGCCCGCGGGGAGGCCTTCCAGCACCGCCACGAGCTCCTTCCCGTGGGACTCCCCGGCGGTGAGCAGGCGCAACATGCGCCCGATGATAGTGAACACGCGGTTCGGAACCGCGGGTATGCAAAGGTGCGGGGGCGGCGCCCTTGCGGGGCCGCCCCCGCCGACCGGCGACCGCTCCCCCCGTGGGCGGGCCGCCGGGCTTCGCCCGCGTCTACTTCGACGGGGTGATGCAGAGCGTGAACGACTGATCGCCGAACACGAACGTTCCACAGTTCCCGGAGACCGAGCGCAGCTCGAACCGGTTCCCCGGCCCGAACTGCTCACCGACGGCGACGTTGTAGACGACACCGTCGATCTCCACCTGCGCGCGATCGGTCCCGCTCACCCTGAAGGTGTCGAGCAGGACCACGGTGTGACCACCCAGGTTCTGGCTCGACCCGCCGCCCGGCTGGGTCGGCGGCGGCGAAGTCGAGCTCGACGAGCCGGACCCCGAAGAGCTCGAGCTCGAGGAGCCACTCGAGCTCGAGGAGCCCGTGCCCGAGGTGCCGGTCGCCACCAGGAACTGCGGAGGGGTCGAGAACGGGTCGCGTCCCGTGAATCGCGCGACGGGCGTCGGGGTGGTCGTCGGCGTGACGGTTGGGGCGAGGGTGGGGGTCGCCGATCCCGTGGTGCGTCGTGGCGGGGCCTCCGTCCCACCCCCACCGCCGAGCACGTTGAGCAGGACGAGCCCCACGACGAGGACACCGGCCACGATGCCGCCGATCCTCAACGTCCGTCGGTCGCGATCGGAGAGCGGCATGGTTAGGGGCTCGCTCCCGAAGTCGGCCCGGGCTCCGAGCCCGGACCGGCGCTCGTGTCGGTCGTGTACGTCTGGATCGTGGCGCTGAGCGTCAGGAGGGGCACGCCCGTTTGGCTGGTCTCGCCCGGCGCGAGGCTCAGGTTGGTCACGATCGCCGCTCTCGGCAGCGTTTCGATCTGATACATGAAATCCGTCACGTCGAAGTACGTGCCCGTGGCGCTCACGCCGACGGCGATCTTCGAGAGGCCCGACGCCGCGTCGAAGACCGGGGTGCCGGGCGACAGGGACACCAGATCGATCCCGGCGGAGATCGCCGCGTTCTGCAACAGCAGGATGAGGCCCGGCTCCTCGGCGGTTGCGGGGATCCGCTGGTTCACCTCCGCGATGGTCTTGCGGGCCTGGGGCGCGGCGGCCTTCGCGTCCTCCAGGGCGCTCTTGCGCGACTCGAGGGTCTGCTGATCACGCTGCGCCTGATCCAGCTGGTCCTGCGCCGTCGAGACCTGGCTCATCTTCGGCAGGACGAGCAGTAGCACCATCAGGATGGCAACCGCGGCGACGGCCAGACCGGCGAAGAGGGGCGCCCGGCGGTTATCCATCCGCGGTCACCTGGCCCTGTCCCCTCGGCGTCTCGACGTCCTGGGTCAGGTCGACGCTGGTGGTGAACGTGTACGCGTTCGGGACGGCCGTGTCGGCCGCGATGGTCGGCATCCACGGATTGACCCAGCCTTGCACCAGCTCCAGTCGCGTCAGCCAGATGCTCAGCGAGTCGAACCCGATCGCCTCGCCGCCGGTCGTCATCGTGCCGATCAACGGGGTGGTGGTCGTCGTCGTTCCTCCCGTCGTCGGAGCCGGCCCGGTGATCGTCGCCGAGAAGGTGCTCAGGTACGCGTCGCTCGGGATCACCCGCGACAGGTCCATCAACATCCCGGAGAACGAGACCTCGCCCGCATAGGCGGCATCCAGCTGGCTCTGCGCCTGCTGCGCCTGCACCTGCAGGTCGTCGTACTTCTGCAAGGAGTCGATCTGGCTCTGCAGCTGGTCGTTCGTCTGCTGCTTCGCCTCGATATCATCGTTCACGGATCCCAGACGGCCGACCTGGACGAGGAAGAAGATCACGATCAGCGCCAGGATGAGCGCGCCGGCCGCAAGGACGGTGAGCGACAACCGCCGGTAACGCTGTCCCTGGAGGATGTCGGGAGGCAGGAGGTTGACCTGGCTCATCCGACCCTCCCCGGGATCGCGAGTCCGACCGACACGGCGAAGAACGGCTCCGCGGCAGCCATCGCTCCCTCGGATTCCTCGAGCTCGGACGGCACGTGCTGGAACACGCGTCCGGGATCGACCGGGACCGGGATCCGTTGGCGCATCAGGTCGATCAGTCCCTCGAGCTTCGAGCCCCCACCCGTCACCAGCACGCGCGCGATCCGAGCCTCTCGAGCCTGTGCCGTGTAGAACTCGAGCGACGAGCGGACCTCATCGACGAACGCCGCGGCGCGCTGGAGCGCGACCTGCCGCACCTGCTGCGGTCGTGGCGCCGCCCCTGCCTCGGGAGCGGTCGCGCCCCCGGGTCCGTCGGTCGCTTCGGGCTGGGCGTCGACGACCGATCCCTCGATCTCCTCGCCGCGCTTGAGCCGTTCGGCGACAGCGTCATCGACGCTCGCAGCCCGGGCGATCGCGGTGGTCACGTCTCGGCCGCCGCTCGGCAGGATGCGGACGAACCTCGTGTCCCCCCGGTCGTGCACGACGATGTTGGTGACGTGGGCCCCGATGTCGATGATCGCTTCTTCGCCGCCCTCCTCGAGGTCCATCGACACATCGGGCGTCCCGACCGCGCGAACGAGTGCGAACGGGATCAGGTCCAGCCCCATGGGCTCGAGCCCTGCACCCGCCACCGCCTGGACGACCTGATCGACCATCGCGCGCTGCGCGGCGACCAAGAGCATCCGCAGCATCTTCCGGTCGTCCTGCTCGAACTCCCCGATCGGGTCGTAGTCCAGGACGGCCTCATCCACGGGCATCGGGATGAACTCCTGCACCTGGAGACTCAGCGAAGCCTTGAGCTCCTTCTCCGGGAGGAACGGCAGAGCGATCTCACGGACGACCACGCGCTGGTTCCCGACCCCGAGCCACACCTGGCCACTGCTGAAGCCGCCCCGTTTCCAGAGTTCCCGGAGGGCATCCGACACGGCGAGGGGATCGCGGACCTCTCCGTTCTCGACCGCGCCGGGCGGCAAGGGGCCCTGCGCGGCGCGGACCACCGTCGGCTGCGTCCCGGCCGAGAGCTCAGCCGCGCGGACGGCGGTGGACCCGATGTCGAGTCCGATCCGACCCTTGGCCACTCAAGCCCCTTCCACGTGGACGGAGCGCTCCGTCAGGTAGCGCTCGACGTCCCCTTCGCGGATCCGGTAGTTGTGCCCGACGCGTACCGCGGCGAGCTCTCCGGCCTTGATCAGCCGGTAGACCGTCATGTTCGAAACGCGCATCGCGGCCGCAACCTCGCCCACGGTGAGGAGCGACCCTCCGCCCGGGACGAAGGCCTTGGAGTCGCCGATCGCCATCGCCCTTTCTCCGATCCGAGCCCGTTCTCGCCTGAACCTTCCGAGGCCAGATGTGGCACCTGTGTCACAGGTGCCACATCTGCCACATAGAGTTCATCGAAGCTCAGGTAGCCCCGAAAGCAGGCTCACGAAACACCAGGGGTCAGGGCAAGTCAAACATCCCGAAGACATGATTTCCGCAGGTCGAACGCCTGTTCGGGGTCCCTCGACGCGATCAGACGCGGACGAACGTCCGGAGGTACCAGTCGGCGATCTGGGATCCCCAGAACGAGGCGACGATCGCCCCCGCGGCCAGGTACGGCCCGAACGGGATCGCCGCCTTCCGGCTTCGGCCGATCAGCAGGGCGATGATGGCGCCCACGCCCCCGAGAGCGATCGCTGCGCCGGCTGCGACCCCGACGTACCGCAGGCCGAGGGAACCGAGCACCAGACCGATCAGGGACGCCAGCTTCACGTCGCCCA
>Ga0134122_10003256_pt1 | contig 12045 bp, 13 predicted proteins | sample KB302_FD_96461 | JGI IMG/M metagenome (GOLD analysis project Ga0134122, IMG submission 96461) | Terrestrial soil microbial communities without Nitrogen fertilizer from Kellogg Biological Station, Michigan, USA - KB3-0-2 | ecosystem: Environmental > Terrestrial > Soil > Unclassified ...
AGGGCACGACGGGTCGCGCGGCGTCGTGGCAAAGCCGCAGCAGCGCAGCGACCTCGCTGGTCGAAGCCGGTCGTACGACTGCCAGTGGCCGGCCGAGCCGTCCGCGGGCGAGCCCCGATTGAACGGCGTCGTCGCCCTCCAGAACCGCACCCTCACCCAGAAGCGCTTTGAGGCGTGTGACGAGATCGCTCATGCCGAACTCCCGGGCGCGTTTGTCGGCCGCGATACTAGACCAATCTGCGGCGAGATGCGTCACGCGGGCGCGCGATCCGACAACTGGCCTGCTAGGATAAGTCCTTGATTTGAGGCGTCTGATGGAAAAATTCGACGCGATCGTGCTGGGCCTGGGCGCTGTGGGCAGCGCCACGCTGTACCAGCTTGCCAAGCGCGGCGCGCGCGTTCTGGGCATCGATCAATTCGACCCGCCGCATACGCAGGGCTCGACCCACGGCGACACGCGGATCACGCGACTCGCCATCGGCGAAGGGGCGCACTACACCCCGCTTGCCGTTCGTTCGCACGAGATCTGGCGCGAGCTTGAGGCCGCGACCGGCGCAAACTTGCTCACCACGAATGGCGGTCTCGTCATTGCGAATGCGGCGGGCAACTGGTCGCTGCACGGTACGTCCTTCTTCTCGACCACCGTTGCAGCAGCGCGCAAGCATAATATCGCCCACGAACTGCTCGACAGCGCAGCCCTGCGGCGGCGCTTTCCGCAGTTCAACAGCGGCGACGGACAGAGCGGTTATCTTGAACCCAGCGCCGGCTTCGTGCGGCCGGAAGCGTGCATTTCAGTACAGCTCACGCTCGCCGAGGCGTTGAACGCAAGCGTACGCCGCAATGAAAGAGCGTTGAGCTTCGAACAGGACTCGAATGGCGTGAGTGTCGCCACGGCTGCAGGTCACTATCGCGCCGACAAGCTCGTCGTCGCCGCCGGACCCTGGCTACCGCAGCTGCTGGCGACGAACTATGCGCGACGCTTCAAGGTCTATCGCCAGGTGCTCTACTGGTTTGATGTCGAGCGGTACTATCAAGACTTCACGCCCGACAAGTTTCCGATCTTCATCTGGGAACTTCCTGGCGGCGCTGGGGGCATCTATGGCTTTCCCGCGATCGGCGGCCCGAACGACGGACTCAAATTTGCCACCGAGCAATATGAGGCGACGACCACGCCGGAATCCGTTGTTCGAACGGTCTCGCCGCAGGAAATCGCCGAAACGCACCGCCGCTTCATCGCGCCATACTTTCCCGGCATCGGCAGCAAGTGCCTGAAGGCCGTTGTTTGTCTCTATACCGTCACGGACGATTTCGGCTTCGTCGTCGACCGCCATCCTGAGTTCGACCGCGTCATCGTGGCCTCGCCCTGCTCCGGTCACGGCTTTAAACACTCGGCCGCGCTGGGCGAGGCAATTTGCGATCTGGTGCAAGGCGGACAAAGCCGCTTCGATCTCAGACCCTTTGGCTTTGGCCGGTTCGAGCAGGAGGCGAGAGCATGAGCGCGGCGCCGTATCGTATCTGGCAATGCCGGACTTGCGGCTATCTCTATGACGAGGCGGCGGGCGATCCCGCCGAAGGCCTGAAGCCCGGAACCCGCTGGGCCGACATTCCCGACGACTGGGCGTGCCCGGTGTGCGGCACACCCAAAAGCGATTTCGACATGGTCGAAGTCTAGCGTGTGGTCGCGTTCTGGTCGGGGTGCGTGACGAAGAAGTCGAGATCAGCCAGAAGTTTCATCCAGGCCGCGTCAATCGCGTCGGTCCATTCGGCGCCAAGCTGTTCGCGGACCGTGGCCGCGACCGTTCCGAAAAAGACGCGGAAGATGTCCGGCGGCACATCATAGCCGGCATGCGTGACGACTTCGCACTGAATCATGTTGGCCGCGTAGTGATTGTCGCCGATGAAATCGAGGATGATTTCGAACACCTTGGCCAGCATCTCGCCCTTGATGGCGTTGGTAGTATCGCGCCAGAACAGCGCCTTCATCTCAGGATGTTCCGCAAACAGGCGCGCATAGACGAAGGGCGTCAGGTCGGGACAACGCCTCGACACCAGTTCCAGGCTGGTCGCAATGGGATTGGGCGACATGCGCAATTCAATCGCCCTTGTCGTCATCCTGCGCAAGAAAATCGCCAAGCTTGTCGAGGCGGCGCTCCCACATGGCGCGGCGGTCGGTGATCCATTGCTCGGCGGTGTGCAGCGCCTTGCTTTCCAGGCGGCAGGTGCGCACACGGCCGGTCTTTTCGGTGCGCACGAGGCCGCTCGCTTCCAGCACCTGCAGATGCTGGAACACGGCGGGCAGCGACATCGAAAGCGGCTTGGCGAGTTCGCTGACCGAGGCGGGACCACGGCAGAGCCGCTCCACCATCACGCGCCGCGTCGGATCGGCGAGGGCTTGGAACATCAGGTCGAGAGGTTGCTGATAGTTAAGCATATAGTTAAGTATCAGGCGGGTTGGCCGCGAGCAAGTCGCCTCGCGACAAAACGACCAAGGCGCCCATTCCGTACCTATTGTTCGAAAATTTTTTCTCGCGGGACGGCTAGTTCTCACGCATACTGACAAGAAGTCAGTAACGCGTGGAGAGCCCAGCGATGTCGCAAACAGCCGAGCCCAGCACCAGACCGGTCAAAGACGAACTCGGTTTTGATCCGGCCGCGCTGAAGGCCAAGTACCGCGCCGAGCGCGACAAGCGCCTGCGCGCCGACGGCAACGAACAGTATCGCGAGATCAAGGGCGAGTTCGCGCACTATCTCGACGATCCCTATGTCGCGCCGGGCTTCACGCGCGCGCCCTTGACCGACGAAGTCGAAGTGGTGGTGGTCGGCGGCGGCTTTGGCGGCTTGCTGGCTGGTGCGCGGCTGCGCGAAGCGGGCATCCAGGATATTCGCATCATCGAGAAAGGCGGCGATTTCGGCGGCACCTGGTACTGGAACCGCTATCCCGGCGCTGCCTGCGATATCGAATCCTACATCTACCTGCCGCTGCTCGAAGAGGTCGGCTACCTCCCGGTCGAGAAATATTCGCGCGCGCCGGAAATTCTCAAGCACAGCCGCGCCATCGCGGAGAAGTTCGATCTCTATCGCAATTCCTGCTTCCAGACCGAAGTGACGGAGATGCGCTGGGACGACAAGCTCTCGCGCTGGCTCGTCAAGACCAATCGCGGCGACGCGATGAAGGCGCGCTTCGTCGTGATGGCGAACGGTCCTCTGCACCGCCCCAAGCTGCCGGGCATTCCCGGTGTCGAGACCTTCAAGGGCCATTCCTTCCACACCAGCCGCTGGGACTATCACTATACCGGCGGCACCTGCGACGGCGGCTTGACCGGCCTCGTGGGCAAGCGCGTCGGCATCATCGGCACCGGCGCGACGGCGGTGCAGTGCGTGCCCCATGTCGGGGCCTGGGCGAAAGAGCTCTTCGTCTTTCAACGCACGCCGTCATCGATCGACGTGCGCAACAATCGTCCGACCGATCCGGGCTGGGCGCAAAGCCTCGAGCCCGGCTGGCAACAAAAGCGCATGGACAATTTCAACGCGCTCGTCTCGGGCGTGCCGCAAAGCGAAGATCTCGTCAATGACGGCTGGACCGACATTATCGGCAACCTGCTCGTTTTGATGCGCAAGAAGAACGAGGCTGGAGAAACGGCGGATCTCGCCTCGACACTGCAGCTCGCCGACTTCAAGAAGATGGAACAGATTCGCGCCCGCGTGGATGCGGTGGTGCGCGATCGCCAGAAGGCCGAGGCGCTCAAGCCCTATTACAACCAGTTCTGCAAGCGGCCCTGCTTCCACGACGACTATCTGGAGGCCTTCAATCGACCCAACGTCACGCTCATCGACACCGACGGCCAAGGCGTCGAGCGCATCACCGAGCGCGGCATCGTCGCCAACGGCAAGGAGTATGAGATTGATTGCCTGATCTATGCGACGGGCTTCGAAGTCGGCACGAGCTACACGCGCCGGTCGGGCTATGAGCTCTACGGCCGCGGTGGCGTGTCATTGTCGGAGAAGTGGAAAGACGGCGTCTCGACGCTGCATGGCATGCACAGTCGCGGTTTCCCCAACTGCTTCATTATCAGCAACAGCCAATCGGGCTTCACCGCCAACTTCCCGCATATGCTGAACGAGCAGAGCAAGCACCTCTCCTACATCATCAAGGAATGTGCCGCGCGTCAGGTGCGCGTGATGGAAGCCGCACAGGAGGCGGAAGAGGCCTGGGTGCAGACGATCATCTCCTCGGCGATCATGCGCCAGAAGTTCGCCGAGGAGTGCACGCCCGGCTACTACAACAATGAGGGCAAGCCCTCGGCGCTCGCGGCGCGCAACGGCTTCTACGGACTTGGCCCCATCGCCTTCGTCAAGCTGCTGGAAGACTGGCGCGGCGAGGGAAGTCTCAAAGGGCTGGAGTTGGCTTGAAGGTCGTTACCTCTCCCGTTTACGGGAGAGGTTGTTGTTATCCGATCCCCGCCGAATGCGCCTCGAGCTCAACGGCGGCTGACGCGCCGGATCAGGGCTTGCTGTCGAATTCGGCGTCGATCACCAGTTCGATCGGCTCGTCGAACACGGGCGACAGGCCGAAATCCTTGGGATTGATCGCGGTCTCGGCGTGCACGCCGATGACGTCGTGGCCATAGAATGGTCCGGCGCCGATCAACACGACTTTGAACGTCACCGGCACGGATTTGCCCATCAAGGTGAAGGTGCCTTCCACCGTGCCATGCGTGGCATCTCGCTGGCGAAACGCGCTGGAGACAAAGGTCGCTTGGGGATAGAGCGCGGCGTTCAGATATTTTGCGCCGGCCAGTTCGACGGCGAAGCCGGCCACATTGCTGGTGATCGAACCGGTCTCGACGGTTGCGGTGAGCTTGGCCTGCGCCGGCGCCTTGGAATCCCAGCTCAACGTGGCGCTGCCGCGCTCAAAGCGAAACACGCTACGCGAAAATCCCAGATGCGAAACCCGTGCGATGATACCCATATGATTGGGATCGAGCGCGTAGGTGCCAGCCGGCGCGAAGGCGATATTCTTGTGACCATGTGGAATAGGACCGGGTGGCGGCGTGTCGGCGGCGGCGGTGGCCGGCTGGGCGAGTACCGTCAGCATGAGCAGAATACCGATATACTTCGTCATTCTTTGACGTGTCCTTTCAATGCGATCTCTTGCGAATTGCTGTCGGACCCGACATGCCACAGCCAAAGAGGCAGGTCTATCGCAGGGCGGGACATGGCGGCGATGATGGTGCCGCGGACCGCATTCGGTGGTTAGAATGGCGCCAAGCACAGGGACGATTTGAGGACGCGCGATGACCGAGACGAAAATGAACGGGGCGGAGAGCCTGGTGCGCACGCTGGTGGCAAGCGGGGTGGAGGTCTGTTTCTCCAATCCTGGCACTTCGGAGATGCATTTCGTCGCCGCGCTCGATCGCGTCGCCGGCATGCGCGCCGTGCTCGGGCTCTTCGAAGGTGCCGTCAGCGGCATGGCGGACGGTTATGGCCGCATGGCGGAGAAGCCCGCCTGCACGCTCTTCCATTTGGGTCCAGGCCTCGCCAACGCTTTGGCCAATCTGCACAACGCCAGGCGCGCCGCGACGCCGATCGTCAATATCGTCGGCGACCATGCCACTTATCACGCGCAGTATGATGCGCCGCTCGCCTCCGACATCACAGGCTTCGCGCGGCCGGTCTCGGCCTGGGTACACTCCTCGCCGAGTGCGCTGACCGTGGCGGCCGACGGCGCACGCGCGGTCCAGGCAGCGCTCACTTCGCCCGGACAGATCGCGACACTCATCCTGCCCGCCGACACGGCGTGGAACGATGCCGATGGTCCGGCGCCGGCGCTGCCGCGTCCGACGCCGGCCGCTGTTTCCAGTGATGCCATCGACCGCGTCGCGCAAGCACTCAAGGCCGGCAAGCGCACGACGATTTTGATGCGCGGTGCGGTGCTCAAGGAACGCGGCCTCAACGCCGCCGGGCGCATCGCGGCATGCAGCAACGCGCGGCTCGCCTGCGATACGTTTATCGCACGGCTGCAGCGCGGCGCCGGGCGCGCGCGCCTCGAGCGCGTGCCTTATTTCGCCGAGCAGATCGTCGAATTCTTCCAGGACACCGAACAGCTCATCCTGGTCGGAAGCAAGCCGCCGGTGTCGTTCTTCGCCTATCCGGGCAAGCCGAGCTGGGGGCTGCAGCCGAACACGAAGGTCTTCTATCTCTCGCATGCCCATGAAGACGGTACCGCCGCGCTCGAGGCACTGGCCGAAGCGCTTGGCGCGCCAAAGCAGCCGGCCAATATCGCGCCGCTGAAGAAGCCCGAGACGATTGCCGACAAATTCGACCAATACACGATCGGCCAAGTCATCGCGCGCCACCTGCCGGAAGGCGCTATCATCGCCGATGAAGGTGCGACGTCTGGCGGCGGCACGGCGCTCGCCACGATCACGGCGGTGCCGCACGATCATCTGGGATTGACCGGCGGTTCCATCGGCCAGGGCCTGCCGGTTGCAACGGGTGCGGCGGTCGCCGCCCCAAATCGCAAGGTCGTGTGCATCCATGGCGACGGCGGCGCGATGTACACGCTGCAGGCGTTGTGGACGCAGGCGCGCGAGAAGCTGAACGTCACGACGGTGATTTTCGCCAACCACTCCTATGCGATTTTGAACATCGAGCTGGCGCGCGTCGGTGCCGGCAATCCCGGGCCCAAGGCGCTCTCGATGCTCGACCTGCACAATCCCGAACTCGATTGGGTGAAACTGGCGAGCGGCATGGGTGTCGAAGCCTCGCGTGCGACGAATATCCGCGACTTCGAAAACCAGTTCGAAGCGGCGATCGCACACAACGGTCCGCGCCTGATCGAAGTCGTTTTGTGAAACCTGTTGGACCAAGTAGGGGAATGACGTGGACAAGCCGCAAGACGATCTGACGTTCTGGCGCGACGGTGCCGGCGAAATGCTCCCCATGGTCGTCGAGCTACGGCGCGAACTGCACAAGTTTCCCGAACTCGGCCTGCATCTGCCGCTGACGACCAAGCGCGCCCGCGAGGCGTTGGCTGGTCTCGATGTCGAGATCGTCGAGGGCAAGACCACCTCCAGCCTGGTGGTGACGTTGCGCGGCGCGCAACAAGGCCCGACCATCCTGTTGCGCGGCGACATGGATGCCTTGCCGATGCCGGAAGACACCGATCTCGAATTCAAGTCGCAGCATGACAATCGCATGCATGCCTGCGGCCATGACTCGCACACCGCCATGCTGGTCGGCGCGGTGCATCTGTTGCATCGCCATCGTGAGCGGCTGAACGGCAACGTGAAGTTCCTCTTCCAGACCGGCGAAGAAGGCTATGCCGGCGCACGCTTTGTGATCGAGGAAGGCATGCTCGATGCCGCGCCTGCGCCGTCGGCCGCCTTTGCGATCCACATCTCGCCCAATATCCCGACCGGCGTCATCGCTTCGCGCTCCGGTCCGCTGATGGCGGCAACCGACACGATCCATATCGAAGTCCTGGGCAAGGGCGGACACGCCTCGCAGCCGCACTACACGCTCGATCCGATTCCGGTGGCCTGCGAAATCGTCACCGCGCTGCAGAGCCTCGTCACGCGACGCGTCGAAGCTTTCGATCCCGTCGTGCTTTCGATCACCAAGATCGATGCCGGCACCACCGGCAACGTCATTCCGGAAAGCGCGCGGCTGCTCGGCACGCTGCGCAGTTTCTCCGAAAAGAGCCGGGCGACGGCGCGCGAAGGCATCGAACGTATCGCAAGCGGCATCGCCAAGGCGCATGGCGTCGAAGCCAAGGTCACGCTCACGCCGGGCTATCCGGTGACGATCAACGACACAAAGTTCGTCGAATTCGCACAGAGCGTGGCGCAGGATCTGTTCGGCGAGCGCGGCTTCCTCAAAATGCCGGCACCCATCATGGGGGCGGAGGATTTCTCCTACGTGCTGCAGAAGATGCCGGGCTGCATGGTGTTCTTGGGCGTGGCACCCGAAGGCGTGTCGCATCACCACGCCCATGCCTGCCACTCCAACCGCATGATGATGGACGAGGCGGCGATGGCGAACGGCATTGCCATGCATGCCGCGATTGCCGAGCGCTTCCTGCGCGGCACCGGCTGAAGCCCGATTGCCGCCGCATTGTCGGCGTGGAGTGCGGCATGCGCCGTGTCGCGTGCACACTTCTCGTCGCCGTTCTCTTCGGGCTCGTACCCGCGAAGGCAGAGCCGCTCGCCGACGCGTATGCGCACTGGCTCGATGCCGCGCCAGGACGCGGCGCTGAAGTCCAGGCGTTCAAAAATTATCTGGAGCAGCAAGGTGTTGGCGGTGTTCTGCCGGTTTCTCAATTGCTGCTCAACGCCACGTCATGGCAGGGCTGCGTCGCGGCGCCCTACAGCCTGCCACCACGCGCGCTGTGGCCGAACGTTATTCCGACCTTACGTTTTATCCGCGACCAGATCGTGCCCGCCTTGGGACCGGTCACCGCGGTTTCTGGTTACCGTGAGCCGCAACTCAATGCCTGTGCGGGCGGCGCGACGCACAGCGCCCATGCGCTCTATTTCGCCCTCGATCTTGTGCCGGAGAAAACCCTGACGCGCGGCGAACTCATCGTCGCGGTGTGCCGCCTGCATGCGCGTTTTGGCGCGGAGTATCACGTCGGTTTGGGATTTTATCAGGGCCTGCGCTTCCACATCGACACGCACGGCTTTCGCCGCTGGGGTGCAGACTGGCACAGCGCGACGTCGCCCTGCGTTACCGGCTAGTCGCGTTCGCGTGCCCTGGCGCGGCGCGCCTGCACGGCGATGCCGAGCGGAATGGAGGAAAGATAGATCACCATGCCGACCGTGAGCGTGATCCACGGCCAGGTGATCATGAAACCGGCGAGCAGGCCGATGAACGCCCACACGATCACGCGATGCTGGCGCGCCGGGCGCATATATTTGATCGAGGGCGTCGGCAACTGACTGACCATCAGGCTGGACGCAATGGCGATCATCGCGCCGCTGAACAGGGGATTGCGGAAAATCTCGCCGCCGAGCTGGAAGCTCAACAGCATCGGCAGCAACAGCAAGCCGGCCGCGGCAGGCGTCGGCAGGCCGGTGAAGAAGGGATTGGCGGGCGAGGAGCCTTCATCGCGCACGCTCTGCACATTGAAGCGCGCCAGGCGGATGGCGCTGCAGGCGCAGAAGATGAGTGCTGCGACCCAGCCGGCATTGCCCATGCGCGACAGGCTCCACATGAAGACGAGCACGCCCGGCGCCACGCCGAACGAGACAAGATCGGCAAGCGAATCCAATTGCGCGCCGAAGCGCGTGTCGGCGCCGAGAAAGCGTGCGGCACGGCCGTCCAACATGTCGAACAGCATGGCGAAGATGATGGCGGCGACGGCGGCCGGCCAGTTGCTGTCCAGTGCGAAGCGGATGGCGGTGATGCCGCTGCATAGTCCCAACAGCGTCAGCGCGCTTGGCACCACGCGGCCAACCGACAGCTCTTCGAGCCGTTCGGCCATTCGCCGCCGATCGAGTCTGCGATGCATCAATGGCTGAGCCTAACCTTGAAGTTCCGCGAGGACCGTTTCACCGGCCCTTGTCACCGAACCTTCTTTTATCACGATCTTGGCCGAAAGGGGCAAATAGACATCGAGCCGGCTGCCGAAGCGGATCATGCCAAAACGCGCGCCGCGCCCGACCCGCTCGCCCACCCTGAGGTCGCAAACGATGCGCCGCGCCACCAAACCCGCGATCTGCACCACGGCGAAATCGTCCTTGACATCGCCATGACCCGCGGGGCGGATTCTGGCGGACATTCGTTCATTGTAAACACTCGCCTTGTCGAACGACGCGTTGAAGAAACGGCCCGGCCGGTAATCGAGCGCAATCACTTCGCCGCTCACCGGCATGCGGTTCACATGCGCATCGAAGACATTCATGAAAATCGAAAGCCGCGGGCGCGGCTCGTTTCCCATTTCAAGTTCTGCCGGCGGCGTCGCCTGTGCGATCGGCAAAAGAACGCCATCGGCGGGACTGACGAGGCGATGCTCGCCGGCCGGCGGCGAGCGCTCAGGATCGCGGAAGAAGGCGATGCACCAAAGTGTCAAGGGCGCGAACAATACGCCGAGCCAGGGCGACAACCAGTACAATGCGCCATTGGCAGCGATGAACAGCGCGATGAACGGCCAGCCTTCGCGATGAATGGGAATTCTCAAGCGAGCTGCCCTTGCGCGATGCCTGCAAGCACATCTAACGCATCGCACCCCCAAAGAAAAAGGGCGGCGCAGACCGGCCGCCCTCTTCATTGCGACGAAAGCGCGACTTTATGCGCGGGTGCCCGAGAAGGGGAACGAGCCGAACGCGCCGGCTTTCACATTGCCGGAAATCTTGTCGCCATCGACCGTGCCGCTGTGTTCCAGCGTCATCGGCATCGGCGAGGTGATCGAGATCGACCAGGAGACGTTGTTGCCGTCCGCCTTGCCGTTCGCAATTTCCATTGAACCTTGCTGGCCGGCCTGCGTGCCGGTCAACGCACTGCCACTAGCTTTGAGATCGAGCGTCGCTTTCTGCGGGCCCATCGGAGAATTGATCGTGATATTCCACTTGCCGTCGACGGACATGCGCCGTTCCTCCCTTGCTGAAGGCGTGCATCTAAGAGTTCCCCATGGCTGCGCGCAAGCCTTTGGTGACGATAACGTCACGGAAAGTCTGGGCGCGCTCGAAATCCCGTTTGAGATCAACTCTCTAAGTTGATTGCGGCAGCACCAATAGCGAACTGCGTCCGATGGTGGAGCGGGTGAGGGCATGGCGCTGTACGAACAGTCCGCTTGGATCGCGCGTCTGTTCGCGGGAATCCTCCCACACGCGGTGGCTCGCGTAATAGGTCAGGAGCAACAGCCGCCCACAACCCTCGCGCACATCCTGCGCGGTGCGCTCCGCCGTGAAGAGGCCGAAGATCTCGGTCTCATAGCTGCCTTCGAAATTCTTCCAGGCGCGGTTCGATAAGCCTATGAAGTCGTTGACGCTGTCGGCATCGACGCTGAACCAGCGATGCACATAAATGCCGCCCTGGTGCAACACCGCCTCGTCGTGTGGCCGCACCGTCGGCGTCAGGATTTCCGGATGCATGGTGAAAACACCCGGCGCACGGTCGATTTCGCGCAAGCGATCGCGCCCTGCGGTCGGCCAGCGCAGCAAGAGGACGACTTCGTTGGAGGCAAAGCCGAGTTGGCCAACAAAGAGGCCGAGCACGCTGCCACCGGCCGCGGCAATCGCCGGTGTCGCACTGTCGCGAATATGGGCGGTGAAGGCGGTCACCGCAGGACGACCGCGCTCAAGGGTGAAACAGAGATAATCATAGTGTGCGGCCATTGCGTTCGCCCTCGCCTCAGCGCCTCAATAGGCAAGCCAACAGGAGAATTGTCATGACGGCAAGCCGCGAAATTCACCTGGTGAAGCGTCCCGACGGCATGCCGCGCGAAAGCGATTTCGCGCTGCGCGAAATCAACTTGCCCGAACCGGCCGAGGGGCAGGTGCTGGTCGAGAACCTTTTTCTCAGCATCGATCCGGCGACACGTCCGCGCCTCACGCGCGGGCAGGATCTGAATGCGGTGCTTGGCGGCTTCGCGCTTGGCCGTGTGGTGCAGTCGCGTACGCCCATTGTCAAGGAAGGCGACATCGTGCGCGCCGCCTATGGCTATCGCGAGCGCTACGTCGCCGACGCCAAGCACCTGACCAAGGTCGATGCCGATCCGAGCCTGCCGCTCACCGTCTACATGCATGTGTTGGGCGGTGCCGGCTTCGTCGCCTATGGCGGCTTGCTTGAAATCGGCAAGCTGAAATCCGGCGAACAGGTGTTTGTATCGACTGCGGCGGGTTCGGTCGGCTCGCTCGCGTCGCAGATCGCCAAGCTCAAGGGCTGCACGGTCGTCGGCAGCACCGGTTCGGATGACAAAGTCGCCTGGCTCAAGAGCCTCGGCCTCGACGCCGTCATCAACTACAAGAAGGAGCCGATCCGCGACGCGCTCGAGAAGGCCACGCCAAAAGGCATCGACGTCTATTTCGACAATGTCGGCGGCGA
>Ga0134122_10003257_pt1 | contig 12045 bp, 4 predicted proteins | sample KB302_FD_96461 | JGI IMG/M metagenome (GOLD analysis project Ga0134122, IMG submission 96461) | Terrestrial soil microbial communities without Nitrogen fertilizer from Kellogg Biological Station, Michigan, USA - KB3-0-2 | ecosystem: Environmental > Terrestrial > Soil > Unclassified ...
ACGAGTAAATTGCGGATTGCGGATTCTTGAAGCGTGTCCGCAATCTGAAATCGGAAATCCGCAATCCGAAATCCGCAATCCGCAATCGAAGGGAGCTACTTATGGACGAACTGTTGGAGTGGCGAAAGGAATTCCCGATCCTGGACGAAACCGTCTACCTGATCAGTCATTCGCTCGGCGCGATGCCGAGGCAAACGCGTGATCGCCTGCAAGAGTACACGGATATGTGGTCGACTCGCGGGATTCGCGCGTGGGAAGAAGGCTGGTGGATGATGGCGACAACGGTCGGCGACAAGATCGGCAAGATCATTGGCGCAGGCGAAGGCGAAGTCGTCATGCATCCCAACGTTTCGATCTGCCAGTCGATCATCGCTTCGTGCTTTGACTTCAAAGGCAAGCGCAACAAAATCGTCTCCGAGAGCCTGAACTTTCCTTCGAACCTTTACATCTATCATTCGCTTGAACGCGACGGCGCGCGATTTGTGCCCGTGCCTTCGGATGACGGGATGACCGTGCCGCTCGAACGAATGCTTGCGGCGATCGACGAAGAGACGTTGCTCGTCAGCGTGTCACACGTTATCTTTCGCAGCTCGTTCATTCAGGATTTGAAAGCCATCACCGCGCGCGCTCACGAAGTCGGCGCGTTGGTGGTCGCGGACATTTATCAGTCGGCCGGAACCGTTCCGCTGAACGTTCGCGAGATAGGACTCGACTTCGCGACGGGCGGTTCAGTGAAGTGGTTGTGCGGCGGACCGGGCGCGGGTTACTTGTATGTGAAGCGAGACCTGTGGCCGACGCTCGAGCCTCGTCTCACGGGATGGCTTGCGCACGAAGACCCGTTCGCGTTCGAGACCGGCCCTAACAAATACGCCGACAACATCTATCGATTTCTCAATGGCACGCCCAGTGTTCCGGCGATGTACGCCGCGATGTCGGGATACGAGATCATCCATCAGATCGGCGTCGAGAAGATTCGGGAGAAGTCGATCAGGCAGACGACTCGCTTGATTGAGATCGCCGAAGACGCGGGCTTCAAGATCAATTGTCCCAAGAAGCCGGCCGAGCGAGGCGGGACCGTAGTAATCGATGTTCCTCACGGTCAGCAGGTGACGACGGAGCTATTGCGGCGCGATTTCCTGGTGGACTTTCGCCCGGGAGCAGGGATTCGAGTAGCGCCGCACTTCTACTCGAGGGACGAAGAGCTTGAGTCCGTGGTGCGCGAGATCAGTAAGATACTCGATACGAAAGCATATGAAGAGCACAGCGCGGCGCTCGCGCGTTGATCAAGAGAGGTCACAATCACTGGTGAGAAGGCAAGGACTCTGAAGAAATCTGGCTGTATAGCCACGCCTTGGCGAAGTCCCAATCACGTTTCAGAGTGGCCGTGGAAATCTCGAGCACTTCCGCCGCCTCTTTTTCCGTCAAGCCGCCAAAGAAACGAAGCTCGACTACCTGGCTCGCTCGCGGATAAAGCGCTTCGAATCGGCCCAGCGCTTCGTCGAGAGTGATCAAGTCCTCGTCACGTTCTTCCGCGACGCCCGTCAGCATTTCCAGCGATACTTTTAGTTTGCCGCCGTAGCGCTTGTCTGCTTGCGCGGCACGGGCGTGGTCAACCAACAGGCGGCGCATCTGCTGAGCCGCGACGTTAAAGAAATGAGCGCGGTCCCGCCACGCACACTCACCATCACTAAAGAGCCTGACATAGGCTTCGTGTACAAGTGCGGTCGCTTGCAGCGTGTGATCCGGGCGCTCACGTTGAAGGTAATATTGGGCGAGCCGGCGGAGTTCCTTATAGACAACGACCGCCAATTGCTTACCGGCCTCCTGATCGCCGCTGCGATACTCGGTAAGCAGAGCGGTAAACTCGTTGGAACTGGAGTCGGACATTGATGAGGAACCTCCGTCAAATCATGCGGCTGACTCTTGAGTGTCCATTGTTAGAAATCTGAACTGTCTTCAATCTCAATCCCGGCCACGTGCAGCGACGTCTCTGTCGGTCGCCGCGCGCCAAAACCGCACTGTAGTATCAACGCCGCCGCTGACAAGGGTTTGGCCGTCCGGGCTGAACACCACTGAACTGACAGCATCGGTATGTCCTTTGAGAGCGATGAGTTCTTGCCCGGTGGCTACGTCCCACAATCTCACTAAACCTTCGCTGCTGCCGCTTGCCAATCTCTTCCCGTCAGGCGAGAAGGCCACAGCAAAGACGCGGCCGGCATGTCCGGTGAACGTCGCGAGTTCCTGCCCAGTGCTGACCTTCCAGAGCTTGACCCTTCCTTCGCTGCCGCCGGTGGCTAACGTCTTCCCATCAGCCGAAAACGCCACCGATGTAAGCCGGTTCAGGTGCCCTTTAAGCGTGGCTAGTTCGCGCCCCGTGGCCGCATCCCACAATTTCGCTGTGTGATCATAACTTGCCGTCGCCAATCTGTTGCCGTCCGGTGAAAACGCCACTGCAATGACGAGGTCCGTATGTCCCGCGAGCGTGGCAAGTTCCTCTCCAGTTGCGGCATCCCACAATTTCGCCGTGTGATCAAAACTTCCCGTAAGCAGTCGTTTGCCGTCGGGAGAAAACATAACCGAACGGACCTCGTCCGAGTGTCCTTCAAAGGTCGAGAGTTCCTGGCCGGTGGCAGCGTTCCACAATTTCGCCGTGTGGTCTGTGCTGCCCGTCGCTAGCCTCTTTCCATCAGGAGAAAATGCAACGGAGTTGGCATAGTGAGAGTGTCCTTTGAAAGTTGCCAGGGCCTGGCCGGTGATCGAGTCCAACAAGTTTGCGCTGGCGCCATTAGTCGTCGCGAGCTTGCGGCCATCAGGCGAAAACGCTACGCAGTCGGCCCTCAGATTGGTCTTGAGAGTTGTGATCTCTAGCGTAGTCGCGAGATCCCACACCTTCGCCGTGAAGTCAGTACTGCACGTTGCTAACTTCTTCCCGTCCGGTGAAAAGGCGACCGAAAACACCTCCCCAACATGTCCTCGAAGAACGGCGAGTTCTTCACCAGTGGCGGCGTCCCACAATCTTACGGTGCGGTCAGCGCCGCCTGTACTCAAACGGTTGCCATCGGGCGACCACGCAACTGCACGGACGTCGCTTGTGTGTCCTTTGAACGACGCGATTTCCTGGCCAGTGCTCGCGTCCCACAACCTCGTAGTGTGATCCTTGCTTCCTGTAGCTAATCTTGTCCCGTCTGGCGAAAACGCCATCGACCAAACCAATCCAATGCGCGCCTTGAAAGCTAAGAGTTCGTGGCCCGAGGACGCATCCCACATCCTGATTACCGGCGTACCGGCAAGCCCCGTCGCTAACCTTCGGCCGTCCGGCGAGAACGCCAGCGACCTGACCCATTTCGCGTGACTCTGAATCGTCATCAGCTCGCTTCCTGTCACGGCATCCCAGAACCTCAACGTCTCGTCATCACTGCCTGTTGCTAGCTTTTTTCCGTCTGGGGAGAAGGCCGCGGCGTTCACCCGTTTTGTGTGTCCAGTGAGAGTGGCGAGCGCTTGGCCGGTGGCTGCGTCCCACAACTTCACCGTTGTATCACTGCTGGCAGTGGCGAGCTTCCGGCCATCGTGCGACCAGGCGACTGACAAGATACCAGCATCGTGCGCGCTGATCGTCGCGAGTTCCTTGCCGGTGGCCGTGTCCCACAGCTTCAACTTGCCGTCATCGTCGGCGGCGGCCAACTTTCCTCCGTCCGGCGAATACGCTATCGACCAAACTTCTTTCGTGTGACGCAAGCTGAAGACTTCGCCGTTGTGATTGTAGAGCCGCCAAAGGTAGTACCATTCGAAGCCGCGCAAATCCTCCTCGCCCGGCTTCGGCCATTGGCTCTCGACCAAATCCCGCAAGCGGCCGATGTTCGTCGTCTCCCAGGCTTGCTCCGCCAGGTTCATCTGTGCGGCATAGAGCAACCGCCGGTTGATTCGCACCTGCTCGGTCGCCCTACGCGCCTGCCAGGAAGTCGCAACAATCCCGGCGATCAATGTCACTAGCAGGAGCGCGGCCGCGCTTACTCCCAGACGATGCCGCCGGACGAACGTGCCCACGCGATAACCCATCGTGTGCTGACGGGCGATGACTTTCTCGCCTTGCAGGTGACGGCGAATGTCGGCGCTCAACTGCTCGACTGATTGATATCGCTGCTGCACATCCTTGCGCAGCGCCATCAGCAAAATGTTGTCCAGATCGCCCGCGAGTCTTCGGCGCAACTTCTCCGGTCTGCCTTCGCGCGGCAGGCTCACGCTCTCCGGAGTCCGCTGCTTGCGAGGCGAGCCGGCCGATGTGGTTTCCGTCACCACCCGGTTGATCATCACGCTTGGCCGTTCTGGTTCCTGCTCGGAGATCACTCGTTCTATTTCGTGAAGCATGCGTTTCTTGAATCGATACGGCCGATGTCCGGTCAGCAATTCGTACAGCACGACGCCAAGCGAGTAGACGTCGCTGGTTGTCGCGATCGCTTCGCCCCTTATCTGTTCCGGGCTGGCGTAATCCGGCGTCATCAGATGCGAGCCCGCGAGCGTAAGCGTCTCCGCGTCGGTTTGATCGCCCTGATCGAGGAGCTTGGCGATCCCGAAGTCCAGCAACTTAACGCCGCCGTCTTCAGTTACCAGTATGTTGCTCGGTTTGAGATCGCGATGGATTACGAGATTCTGATGCGCGTAAGAAGCGGCCTCGCACACATTCAGGAAAAGCTTCAGACGCTCGGTGACGTTGAGTTTGTGCTCATCGCAGTAGACAGTGATCGGGAGGCCGATGATGTATTCCATCACTACGTAGGGCAAGCCTCCGTTGGTCGTTCCGCCGTCGAGCAGCCTCGCGATGTTGGGATGCTCGAAGTTGGCAAGAATCTGGCGCTCCTGCCGGAAGCGGCGCGACGAGTCGCCGCTGGGACTCGGCCTCGCGAGTTTTATGGCGACCAGCTTTTGATATGCTTCGTCGTCGCGAAAGGCGAGGTAAACGACACCCATTCCGCCGCGTCCGATCTCGCGCACGATCTGATAGGGACCGATGCGCCGTCCCGGTGCGCTGGGCGGCTGGGCATCCATTGCCAGCCCGGAGACTTTCGCCATAGCGGGCTGCTCGATGAAATCGGCGGCGGCTTCATGAGCATCGAGCAATGCCTTAACCTCGGCTCGCGCGTCGTCGTCGTGACAAGCTTCGGCCAGATAAACAGCCCTTTCGGCCGGGGCCATCTCTTTAGCGGCATCGAAGACGTCTCGTACACGTTGCCAGTGGTCCGAGGTCACATCACCTCCTGAACGAATGCGAGCCAATGCGTAGCAGGCCAAGTGTGGTCGATCCTACCACAAGGGGAATCTCGCGGGAAATCATCGTGGGATATGAATTTCGGGCTCTGTAACCTGATTTAGGCATAAGGCCGGAAGGCATTACGCGGGAACTCCAGAAATCTTCGCGGAGGGAGCATCAACTGAGGCTAAGCGAAGACAGTATTAACGCAGTGATGAGCTAAATCGGGGCCGGATTACGCTATCTGGATCAAGACGCGCTGGTGCGCTCGCTCAAAGCTAAGGAGGCTCAGATCATGTTTGCAAGATTCTTCCGGTTGCTTTCCTCACAGTTTGCTCGACTCTTTTCAGCGAGCCTGATATTGGCTCTGGTCTTGGGTCAATTTATCACTAGCGAGCACACTCCAATCCACGCTTGGGCCGTTGCGCCGCAGGCTAGCCCCACAGTTACGCTGGATGTACCAAACGAGGTGCTCATCGGAGATCCTTTTAGATTCACCGTGACCTTTAGCGGAGGGACCGTTGGCTACGGGCCATTCATAGATTTGATTCTGCCTGCGGGCGGCACTGACTATGACGACGCCGGTGGTCCGTGTGACGGCATCATCTTTGTCAGCGCGCAGATGGTTAAGGTGAAGGGCTCCTTTCCTCTGAAGGCCTATCCGGTTAAGGCTCCATGCAGCCATCCCTTTAAGCCCGTATGTGCCACACTGAGCCACCCATACGACGCAAATGGAGTGGGCACGACACAGGTTCCTCAGGCAGCCCAGCTTGTGACAATAGAGTTGCCGTTCGGAGGTTTCCAGCCTAACCAGCCGCCCATAGTCGTTCAGGTAACAGCCAAGTTGAGCACCTTCGCGGATGCCAATGTGCCGCTGAATATCTATGCGCGAGGGGGCTTTCGATTCGGCCTCGACGAGCATAATAATCCAGGTAACCCAGATTTCGACAAACCCATCTTGAGCACCGGTGGGGATACGGATTGCACCACTTGGACTGCATCGGCATCAGTCACTCCTGTGCTGTATACCTTTAAGGTTGAGGACCCGCTGTCCTCAACTCCAGGCCCTTGCTACGATGGATTGGACAATGGAAAAGACGCCCTCACAGACTCCGATGATTCTGACTGCAAGAATGGAAAAGCATATGTCGGTCCCGAAAATGAAACCGCAACCGGACCCAATTACCCGCGCAGATACAAGATCATTATGGACATTGCAATCGGCCAGACTATTACCAATCTGGACGTGCAAGATTGTCTTCCGCCTAACGTTGTATTCCTGAGCCTCATTTCAGCTACACCCACACCTGCTTTCACACCGCCGCCTAAGACCCCGCTCAACCCTCCAAACAACTGCCTGGCCTTCCATTACAGTAACATTACCGGAGGCCCTCAAACTACGGATATCGTGATCGTCTTTGAGTTCTACATCCCAGACAAGGATGCAAATGGAGATTCGATTCTCCCCTCCAGCACTTGCCTCAGCGCGACATCGCGAAACGAGGTCAAAGCATCAGGCACCTGGGCGCCACTCGATAAGCGCGACGTGGAATCTTCATTCATAAGCGACCCAAACGATACAGTGGGTCACTCGCTCATCGACAAGCGCCTGGCGCTGCAGAAGCACGTCACGGTGAAGAACCCAAACGGTCCGGTTCCGGACGACGTCCTAAGATACTCGCTTCAATTCCAGATCTCTGACTATTTCACATTTGGTAATCTTGCGGTCGAAGACTTTCTCTCGGATGGACAGCAATTTTTGACCGGGCCAGCTCCGACTCTCACGGTGACCGACCGATTCGGAACGTCGTCGGGAAGCTTCAACAAATCGAATCTACTCGCGACGCCCGACGCAAATGCTTGCTGCAATACCGCGGGCACTGACTGTCAGAGCACGGACGCTGATTGTAAGGTCAAAGGCGGGACCGTCTTGAGGTTCGATATCTCAGCGGCCCTGTCAGGTTTTGCTTCCAAACCAAGACACAACCTCGGAATCTTGACCGGCGGCGCTGCGTTTGCGGCAACCTCAACAATCCCGGCTACCGGGGAGATCGTGTTTTTCGCGAAGATACAGGATACCTTCACATACACTCACTCGGGCGATAAGTTCGTAGACAAGCACGACCCGATGAGAAACTGTGCGATCATCACCGGCGAAATCTTTACCAATACAAAAAAGGGCACGCCTGTTGGCACGGATGTTCAGTGCTGCGACTACAGCAAGACCGAAATCAGCATCGCGGCCGGCATATTGAAGAAGGAGATTCTTTGTGTCAACGGATTCAAAATCGCGCCCGGCACTGTTCCGAAGGTCGGGGCAAACGACACGCTGACTTTTCGAATCACGATGAACTTCCCGTCCGGAGATGCGGAGAATCTGACGTTTACGGACTGGCTCCCGCAACCAGTGCTACAGGTCTCAGAGCTAACGTCGGGTCCGCTTAAGCCGGGAACGGAGGACTGCCCAAAGCCCGGCAGCATTGTGTTGGGGCCGAAGAATACCATGAGTAGTCCAGGAGTCGTTCAGACGAAGCCCGCTGATAACAGTTTCACCATCAGCTTTGGCAGCCCCAAGAATCCCTACAACAAGCCGGTAGTTGTCGACATCCTCTTTACGGTGACCGTGTCGAGTGCTCCCTTTGCGGACGGGCTCCTCATGACCAATGAAGTAAAGGAGTGCGAACAGAATTCCTTCGACGAAACGTTCTGTCAGGTTGCCGTAGCGAGGTTTGAACTCACAGAGCCGCAGCTGACCATCACGAAGGGTGTCGTCTGGACGGATAATTCCAAAGGCAAGTTTACCCCCAAAAAACCTGAACCACCGCAACCACCGCCACCAGTGACATTCCTCGGCACAACGCCGCCGCCGCCGCCGCCGTGCCCGCGCTTTACTCTCAAACCAAGCATTATCAACTCGTCCAATCTTGCTGCCATATTCATCAACAGCGATCTCTCCGATGTTGACGAGGACGATCTGGTGACTTACGCGATCATCGTGGAGAATCGAGGTACTGGTGTTCACGGCGCCTTCCACGTGAAAATATATGATACGAACCTGCCGCCTGAGTTGACCCTTGTTTCACCCATATGTGTCACCTACGGGGATGGCAGTCCAATTGGCGCTCCACCTACGTTAGGCGATCCGAGCCTGTTTGATCCCGGCGGACTTCAACTCAATGATTATCCGGGTAAAGGGGCACTCGATCCATTTGACAACACTCCTGGCAGCAATGGACACAACATCGCGGTCATCACATTCCACGCGCAGATTAAACACGGTGTTAGCCCCGTATGCTTGAAAGACACGGGCAAGATACTGCATTACGCCGCTTCGGAAGACGGCACTGATTTTGTAAGCGCAGGGTTCGGGGGGTATTTCACGGACGATGCCTGGGTGTGCGTCCTTCCCACTGCCGAAAAGTGCGTCAACACTACCTCCGAAGCTCATACCGTGCCGGACAACTCCGTCAGCGTGCCGCCTCAGGTCATAACGCCTCAGGTCGCAATTGGCGAGATCGTACGTTATCGCTTAAAGGTCGTGCTTCCCGAAGGCGAATCGAAGGCTTTCGTATTGAAAGACACATTGCCGCAAGGGCTGGAGTTCCTGCCGGGAACCGCGACAGTCATGTTTGTGTCTGACGTCGTCGCCGCGATTACGTCGCCATTCGGCGCCGGGCCGGTTGTTCTAGGACACGACGCAACTTGTTTGAGTCCTAGTCCATCCTTTGCACTTCCGTCGGAGAAAGTTACGTGGAGTCCGCCAAACTTGAGTTTCGATCTGGGCCCCCTCGTAAACTCGGATAAGAACGATTCGGATCAGGAGTTTGTGGTGGTGGATTTCAATGTTCTGGTCCAGAACATCAAGTCCAATCAGAACGGCGTCGTGTTGGAGAACACCTTTGAGGTGCTCGTCCCCGGACAACATCCTCCGGTAACGTCTCCCAAAGTCAGAGTCCAGATCGTCGAGCCCAACATCGCCGTTACGAAATCAGTTTCCGTGGACAATTCGGTGCCCGGCAAACCGCCTACAGCGAACTACAAAATCACCTACACAAACAACGGCACGGCGACGGCCTTTGATGTGCTAATGACCGACGCTTTGCCTGCCGGTCAGACCATAATCGGCACGGTTTTGATCGACTCTTCACCGCCTGGTTGCACCGCGCCGACACTGCTGTCGTCTCAGATTGCGGGCAACGTTCTAACAGTGCCCGACCCGAAACCGCCTCAGCCTCAGCCCCCTCTTCAGATGCCAATTGGCTGCACCGTGACGGTTACTTTCAAGGCTACCGTTGATCAAAGCGTGCCCTGTAAGCCCAATGAAGTCAAAGTCACCTACACAAGCCTGCCTGGACCAAACGGCACACCAAACGGCAAGCCTGAAAACGCGACTGGCTCCAGCACGCCGGGCGCGACAGGAGACAACAATGGCGAGCGACCCTACTCCTCTACAGCACAGGCGCCGCTCAGCATCACGTGTTGTGCAGAGCCGCCGCCGACTCTATCCGCATGGTGGCCGTTCGATGAGACGAGCGGATCAGTTGTTCACGACATCAGGAGCGGCAACGACGGAACACCGCAACCCAGCGGAAAGTTGGGGCCGCCGGTTAGTGACGGCCCATCTACAATCGGGGGTGTCGTCAATAACGCGCACCTGTTCACCAAATATACCGCGATTGAGGCTAACTATCACAAGGTCGCGGACAGTTCGTGGCTGAATTTTGGAAGCGGCAACTTATCTATAGACGCCTGGTTCTTGATGCCTTTGGTTGGCCCGGTTCCGAGTCAGCCGACTCCGATTCAGCCGATTGTTGACAAGTTTTCCCCGACTCTGAATTCCGGGTATGCGCTGTATACGGAGAACAAGCAACTAAAACTTGTGTTGGGTAACGGGTTATTCAAGGTTACCTATCCCTGTTCAAAGTTGCTCACACCATTTGTCTGGACACACATAGCCGTAGCTGTTGATCGCGTAAACGGAGGTAAGTTCTACATCAATGGCGCTCAAGCGGGGCCTGCTTTTACTCCTCTTCTGGGCAATATCACCAACAACGTAGAATTGTGGATAGGGAAGAGCCGGCTGGGTGATAGCTCCGGCGAGTTCAGAATTGACGAGCTGGAGATCTTTCAAGATGCGATCTCACTTGAAGATGTTGAGAAGATCTTCAAAGCGAAAAACATAGGCAAGTGCAAGCCCAAGGCCGACGTTCCGTGTGATCTCGTTATAAGCAAGACCCATAGCCCTGACCCACTCAAGGCCGGTCAACAGGCTGTTTACACTATCACCGTGAAGAATCTGGGAACGACGTCCTGCGGCCATATCACGGTAACCGATGACTTGCCAAAATCTCCGCCTCTGCTCCCGGGCGTGACTTTCCTGTCTTGGAGCGGTGCGGACTGGAACTGCTCAATCGGCCCGCTGAATTCCGCATGCACCAAGAAAACCTCGTTAGCCGCGGGAGCAACCAGCACGATCAAGCTAACGATCAAGGTAGGCAAGGTACTGCTTCCGGGATTCACCTTCAAGAACTGCGTGGATCTTAAGGCGCCCGGTGATTCTAATCAAATGAACAACCACACGTGTGACGAGGCGAGAGTAGTGCCCTAGCAAGGCGCGCCTCATCGGCGCAATGTGCTCCCAGGATTCGGCTGCTCAATCTCGGTTAGAACTGAAGGCGCTCCAAAGCTTGGATGTCATGCTTTGTGGGCACCTTCAAATTCACGGCAGAGCCTTGCGCTTGCCCCACGTCGGCGGAGGAGGCTCCTTCGTCGCTCGATCCACCGGATGCTCTTTCAATATCCCCATCGCTTCCACTACCGCGCGCTCGAGTGTTCGCACTGTTTCATATGCCTTCCTTTATTAGTCATTCCGCAAAGTTTTCTGAAATGCCACAGTGATGCTTTCCGTCTAGACTATATAGGAGAAGTGTACGAATAGTATTTGCAGGGTCCGGAAATCCCGAGATGGTTTCGAGTTTTTCCATTTGCCGGCACATGCGCGATGGGCCGATGGATCGTCGCCCAACTAGTCAGAAAAGGTCTGGTCTCAGAACGCTCGTCACTCCTGCACGGTACGGAGAGTCAAAACTATGAACACAACTAGAGTCGATGATCAGCGACATCTCGCACGGTGGTTTCGTGTGCTCGCGATCGGACTTGGCGTCGCGTCCCTTGTCTTTATGGGCCCGGCGGGGAATCTGGTGACGGGCGAGGCAGTGGCGCGAGCTCACCAGGGCGATTCCGCCTACGAAGACGAAATGGAGAAGGGCCGGAATTTCATGCGGACGCATAAGTATGAAGACGCGTTGAAGAGCTTCAAACGCGCAAACGAGGTGGCAGGGAAGAAGTCGTCCGAGTGTTTCCTTGGAATGGCTCAGGCGTATCAAGGGTTGGAAGCATATAAGAACGTTGTCGAAACGTGCGACAGGCTGATCGAACTCGCCGCGAGCGATATCCAGCTTGGAGCGCTGGCTTACAACATGAAGGGGATCGCGCTTCAAGCCCAGAGCGAGGGCAAGGATCATAAGAAGCTGCGTGATGCTGAAGCGGCTTTCCGGCAGGCGGTTGCTCTGAATTCTGACTTGTCTATCGTCCATTACAACCTCGGGCTCACATTGATGCAGCAAGGGCGCGACGCGGAAGGTATCGCCGCGCTTCGAAACTATGTTGAGCTGCAGCCAAGGGGGACCAAGTTCGACGAGGCGCGCAAGCTGATCGAAAACCCACGGCGAGCGCGGGAGAACTACGCGCCGGATTTTTCAATCACCACCTCGGAAGGCGAGTACATCAGTCTGGAGGAT
>Ga0134122_10003258_pt1 | contig 12045 bp, 9 predicted proteins | sample KB302_FD_96461 | JGI IMG/M metagenome (GOLD analysis project Ga0134122, IMG submission 96461) | Terrestrial soil microbial communities without Nitrogen fertilizer from Kellogg Biological Station, Michigan, USA - KB3-0-2 | ecosystem: Environmental > Terrestrial > Soil > Unclassified ...
CCCGACGGTGAAATTGTTGTCTGGCCGTCTGCTGGGGGGCGGGGAGGGGTCGTTGTCGGCTACGGCCGATTTTACGGCCGCGCAAGGCGATGCCGGCAGACCGAGCTTCATCATCGGCATTTCGGAAGAGAACGGAAAGCTCGTCACCTTTACCGGCGAAGGCTCGGCCATCACCATCGCGCCGCCGGGTTCGGGCAAGACGCAATGCCATGTCTTCCCCACGCTCCTGACATGGAAGGGGCCGGCAGTCGTGTTGGATGTGAAGGGCGAGATCTACGCCGGTACCAGCAAATGGCGCTCTGAAAACGTCGGGCCGGTCTTCAAGTTCTCGCCGCTCGATCCCGCAAGCAGCGCCAGCTGGAATCCGCTGACTGCCGTGCGCGCCAATCCCGATTATCTTTGGGAGGATTCTCGCTTCCTCGCCGACATGATGATGGTGCCGACGGGCGCCAAGGATCCGTTCTGGGAGAACCGCGCGCGCGATGTGCTCACCGCTGCGATCGCGCGAACTTGCCTCAACCCCGATCCCGCCAAGCGCTCGCTCGGCGACGTGCTGGACGTCTTCCACGGCGTCGGCTGGGACAAGTTCATTTCGGCGCTCCTGATGTCCGTCGACATCCGTTCGATGACGCGCGCCGGGTCCTCGCTCAAAGAGATGGAGCCGAAGACACGTGACGGCGTGCTCCAGCCCGGCCTTTCGAGCCTGAGCGCCTGGGACGGCGATCGCATCGAGCGGGCCACGCGCAAATCCGATTGGACGCCCATGGATTTGCGGGGCGGCAAAAATCCCACGATCTATATTTGCTTGAGGCCGAACGAGGTCGAAAGCTACATATCGGTTTTGCGCGTGTTCATTGCGCAGCACATCCGGATGCTCACTTCGGCGCTGCCGCCGCGGGGGGGCTCGCCGATCCTCTTTCTCTTGGACGAGCTGCCGCGGCTGCGTCACATGCCGCCGGTGGAAGAGGCGCTGGAGATCGGGCGCCAATACGGCATCCGCCTGTGGATGTTCGCGCAGAGCCTGGGCCAGCTTGAGAACGCCTACGAGAATGCCGAGGGCATGGTCGGGAGTTGCGCGCTGCGCATGTACATGAACCCGAGCCTGCACGACGAAACCGCCCAGAAGATCTCCGACGACATCGGCATGCAGGAAGGCGTGCTCGACAACACGCGCCAGAAAATCGTCGAAGCCCCCGTGCTCGCCGGTCCCGAATACAAGGACTATGTCATCGTGATGGCATCCGGCTTCAAACCGTTCCGTGTACGGAAGAGCTTCGCTTACGCCGATTCAACGATCAAATCCCGCATGGGAAGCCTCTAGCCGATGCGGACCTACAGCGACCTCGCCCAGGATATGGCGAGGCTGAGCGACCAGGCCGGCAACATCAACGCCTGGATGCGCTCCTATGCGCCGGAGAGGAAGGACGAGCTTACTCGGCTCGCTCAACAGCAGCAGGACATTTCCCGCGCTTTTGACGCGTGCTTCGCCGAGAAGACGCTGCTCGACATCTTGAAGCGCGAGCAGGAGCTCAAGGACTTGCTCCAGAAGCAGGAGCAGCAGCAGAAAGAGCTGCAGAAGAAGGAGGAATTTCAGAAAGCCGATGCGGCCGAAAAGGAGCGTCAGGCCAAAGAGCTTACCGCCAAGCAGGAACGCGACAAGCAGGAGCTGCTGCAAAAACAAGAACGCGACCGGCAGGAGAACGAGAAACAGGAAGCGTTGAGGAAGCAGGAGCTCCAGGTGCAGGAGCAGAAGCTTCAGGAGATGATCAAGGAAAAGGACCTCGCCGAGGCCAATGCGCGCGCGCAGGAGACGCTCGCGGCGCAAGCCGTCGCGGATGCCAAAGCGCCGCTTCAAGCGGACCTGACCGAGCAACAACAGACTGTCGCGGCACAGCAGGAGACCCTTTCGCCGCAGACGATGCAGAAGTCTTCTCCGCAGGAAAATCTGGTCTCCGAGGCCCTCAAAGACACGCTCTATTCGTCGGGCCAGGCCGTCGAGGCCCTACGCGAAGCCGCCGCGGCGGTCGCCGCGGCTTGGCGAGGTTCGCCCGATCCTCTCAAGGAGCCCGATCCTCCTCCTCAGCCGCAGCCATACGATCCGGTGAAACAACATCCCAACGAGGACATTGTTTCCCAGATCATTCAAGAAACGATCTATTCCGCCGGGCAGACCATCGCTGCCTTGCGCGAAGCCGCCGAGCCGGTCGCGGCGAATTGGCGAGGTTCGTCCGATCCTCCCAAGGAGCCCGATCCTCCCAAGGACCCCAATCCTCCTCAGCCGCAGCCGGGCTACGATCCGGTGAAGCAGCACCCCAACGAGGACATTGTTTCCCAGATCATTCAGGAAACGATCTATGCCGGCGTACAGACCCTCGCTGCCATGAAGGAGGTCAAGGACCTCTTTGTCACAGAAAAGGAGACGCAGGAGTTTTTCGAACAGCAAAAGAAACAGCTCGGCGAATTCATGACCACGCAGGATTTTCAGGCGGCAACGGGCGAGAGCAAGGAAATGTGGCTCCGCGAAAAGTTCAAGGAGCAGAACCGCGCGGAGGAAGCGCAGTTCGCCAATCGCCCCGACCTTAATGGCAATCGCGCGGAAATGCAGGGGGAATTGAAGGCGCTGCAGGAAAGCGCGATCGAGCTCGCCAAGCGGGAGCAGGCGCTGCAGAAGGAGACTCAAGAGAATATCCGAGATGCCAGAGAGGAAGCTGAAGAGGTGATGAAACGTCTCCGGCAGTCCGGTACCGAAGAAGCGGCGCAGAAGGCGGAACAGCTAGCGGCGGCGTTAGCCGCGCGCATAAAAGAGGTTCAGGCGGCAGCGGAAGAAGAGCGCCGAGCGATGCACGAGAAATGGCTTCAGGAGCAGCGCCTTCTGGAAGAACAGCGCCAGCGCGACGCGATGCGTGCCGCGATGGATTTCGCCTTCCATTAGAGCACGTTCTTCTCATTGTGCTATCGTTGAACGGTTTCGCATGCCGTTATTGGGGACACACATGAAGCTGAGCATTCTTGCCGCACTGTTGACCACCGTCCTGCCGACGCTCGCCTTCGCGCAGACCGCCGCCGAGCTGACGAACGCCGCCAGCACGCCCGACCGCGTGCTGACCTACGGCATGAGCTACAGCCAGCAGCGCTTCTCCACGCTCACGCAAATCAACCGCGACACCGTCAAGCGGCTCGTTCCGGCGTGGTCCTACAGCCTCGACAGCAGCAACGGTGAGGAATCGCAAGCGCTCGTCATGGACGGCGTGATGTTCATCACCAGCCACGACAAGACCGTCGCGGTCGATGCCGTCAGCGGCAAAGAGATTTGGAAAACGATGGTGCAATATCCGCCGGAGACGACCCAAGTCGTCTGCTGCGGCATCGTCAATCGCGGGGGCGCGCTTTTCAACGGCAAATTCTACCGCACGCTCTTGGACGGCCGTGTGCAGGCGCTCGACGCCAAGACCGGCAAGGAAGTCTGGAACACGCGCTCGGGCGAGGGGAGCGAAGGCATCTCCATGACAGGCGCTCCGCTCGTCGCCAACGGTGTGGTCATCACCGGTATCGCCGGCGCCGAGTTCAGCAGCCGCGGCTATCTCGACGGCTATGACGCTGAGACGGGCCGGCGCCTGTGGCGGCGCTATACCGTGCCGCGTGCGGGCGAACCCGGCGCGAACACCTGGCCCAACAACGCCGCCAACGCGAGCGGCGGCAGCACCTGGACCACCGGCTCCTACGATCCCGATCTCGACATCGTCTATTGGGGCGTCGGCAATCCCTCGCCGTGGAATCCACTCGATCGCAAGGGCGACAATCTCTACACCAACACGATTCTCGCGCTGAAGCCGAAGACCGGCGAGATCGTCTGGCATTATCAAACCTCGCCCAACGATCCCTTCGACCACGACAACGTTCAGTCGATCGTGCTCGCCGATCTCACGATGGGGGGCCAAACGCGCAAAGTCGCGCTCCAAGCCTCGCGCAACGGCTTCTTCTATGTGCTCGATCGCCGCAACGGCGAACTCTTGGCCGCCAATAAATACGTCAAGGTGACCTGGGCCGATCGTGTCGACATGGCGACCGGCCGCCCGGTGTGGAGCGAAGCGACCAAAGCCATCATCGAGCACGGCACGAAAGCGGAGTCCTGGCCTTATATCGGCGGCGGCACGAATTGGTATCCGATGTCGTACAGCCCGCTGACCGGACTCGCGTACGTCAACACGACGAACATCGGCGTGCTCTACGAAGCCATGCCGCTCGACGGCAAAGCCTTTAAGCCCGGCGAGCGGAGCGGCGGTGGCACGGTGAAGCTCTCCAACATCTATCCCGATCCCGATCCGCGCGGTTATTTGAAGGCGATCGATCCGATGACCGGCCAGGCCAAATGGCAGACCGGATTCAAGAGTCCGAATTGGGCCGGCACGCTCGTTACAGCGGGCGGTCTCGTGTTCACCGGCGTGCTCACCGGTGAATTCATCGCCGTCGACGTCGATACCGGCAAGATCGTCTGGCAGTTCCAGACGCCGTCAGGAATCATCGGACAGCCTGTGACGTGGGAGCGCGACGGCGTGCAATACGTCACGGTCACCAGCGGCATCGGCGGCGTCTACGCGCGCCAGCCCGACCCCAACATCGCCCACGTGCCGAAGGGTGGCTCGCTGTGGACGTTTAAATTGTTGCCGCAATAATCAGCATTCTCCATGGCCGGGGCTTAACCCGGGGATGACCCGGCCGCCGCGCGTCCATGGCTGGATTCAATCCGGCCATCCGCGCAGCGAAGGGGAGGTTCAACCGCGAGCACAGCGACGCGGTTGGGGTGGAGGGCGAACCTTGGGGGGCGATCTGAACCAACGAACCGCTGTATCGTTCCGTCACCATGGCCGACGACTCCGAACAACGCGCCCGCCGGCGCCTCAAGCGCAATCGCGCGCTTGCTGGCGCGCTTCTGCTCGCCTCGGCCGCCATCCTCGTCGCCACGCATCTGACTCCGCAGCCCGGCTTCTACGTCCTGCTCATTCGCGCCGCCGCCGAAGCCGGCATCGTCGGCGGCCTCGCCGACTGGTTTGCGGTGACCGCGCTCTTCCGCCGCCCGCTCGGGCTGCCGATCCCGCACACCGCGATCATCCCGAACAACAAGGACCGCATCGCCGAAGCGCTCGGCCGTTTCGTCGAGCGCAACTTCCTCACCGAAGAAACCGTGCTCGCGAAGCTCAAGAGCGCGCACGCCGCCGAACGCTTTACCGCCTGGCTCGCCGCGCCGGAGACCGCCACTGCGATTGCGGGGGGCGTGGTCAAGGGACTGCCCTACATCATCCGCTCGCTTCAGGATTCTGACCTCCAGCGCTTCGCGCAGGCCACTATCGGAGAGCAGTTGAAAGACCTCGACGCCGCTTCGCTGATGGCCCGCGCGATTCACATCCTCGGTGAAACCGGTGAGGCGGAAGTGCTGCTAGCCCGCGCCATCGGCATCGCCGAAACCTGGCTGCTCGCGCACAAAAACGAGATCGACGAGCTCGTGCGCGAGCGCACGCCCTGGTGGGTACCACGCAAGATCGACCGCAAGATCGCAGTCGCGATCGTCGAGGGCCTGATCGACTTCCTGGCCGAGCTGCGCGATGCGAACAGCGACGCGCGCCGCCGGTTCAAAGCGGCGCTCGCCCGGCTCAGCGAGGATTTGCTGCACTCGCCCGCGCAGCGCGACGCGATCAACCAGTCGAAGAACCGCATTCTCGAATCGCCCGAGTTCCAGGCCTGGCTCGGCTCGATCTGGCGCGAGCTCTCGCGCACCGTGCTCGACGATCTCGCGCAAGCCGAGCCCCGAACGCGCACCGCAATCGAGAAAGCCACCATGACCCTCGGCAGCGCGCTCGCCTCAGACCGCGCCATGCAGGCGCAGATCGAGACTCTCATCGAGCGCGTCGCGATCTATCTCGTCTCCTGGCGGAGCGAGATCGGTCTCTTCATCTCCGAAGTGGTGAAAAGCTGGGACACCGACGTACTCACCGAGCGCCTCGAGCTCGTCGTCGGCAGCGACCTGCAATACATCCGCATGAACGGCACCATCGTCGGCGCCATCGCCGGCTGTGTCATCTTCCTCATCTCGCAATTCTTCCACTAACAGCCAAGAAAATTGTCATGGCCCGCTGAGTTTACCCTCACGGCGCGCATTCGCGCGGACGCGGGGGCGGGCCACCCAGGCGATGAAGGGCGCGGTGTTGCTAATCGCGATGAAATTCGGCGATCACTTCGATTTCGCCGACGATGTTCGCATTGAACTCGGTAAGCTCTGCCGCGGGTATCCAATATTCCTGATAACCGCGTCCCGCCGCGTTCTGGACCTCGTAACGGGACAAGTAGGGCGCGCGGACCTTGAATCGTGTGACATATCCCGCGCCCGAAGCCGGCACGTTCCAGTCGCGCGCGATTTTGACGGCGTACTCTTCCGTCAGCACGGGATAGAAAATCGGCTGGTCCGGCAATCGAGGCGGAAAGGTGCGATACTTCGTCTCGGTGATGAGCTTCAGCTCCTCCGGGCCGACCGAGCGATACAAGACCACCGTATCGCCATCATCCGTAGCGGTCATGGTACCACCAAATGCAATTGCCGCTTGGCAACCGCAACCTGAATTATGCGGCCCCAGTCGAAATTCAGATGATCTTGCTCGATGCCGTCGGCAAACACCACGCCGCCTTCGTTCATGCGAGATACGATCCGCACCGGATTCCTGTTGTCGCTCTTGCCGAAACGAATCGAGGTGCCGGTTGAGACCGAAGGGAAGGGCTCGCGCACGAAGAACGCCAGCGCCGGCTCATCGGGCTTGAGCCTGATGGGCGAATTTATACTCTCCATGATCGAGCGCGCCCAGCCGGTGGCACCGGTTCCGCTCGACACGATCACGCCCGACGACGATTGCACCTCGCGCTTGCCGTTTGCTTCGATCTCGTAGCGCGCCGATTGATGGCTGCTGTGACCGACGAACACTTCGTTGAGCGCAAGCAGCTTTTGCCCGTCGTCGAGTTGCGCTTCGACCATCGTGCGCCGCTGCTCGGCGACGTCGCGATGCGCCGCGGCGGGCAGCAGCTCCGCTACCCGGTCCGGCGCCAGCGGCACTAAGATCCCATCATAGGACCCTGGATCGGGATTGACTCCCAGCACCGGCTGTCCGTCCAGATATTTAGCCGTGTTCGCCACCAGACCGTCCTGGCCGACCGCCACAACGACGTCATCGGCAGCAAACAGGAACCGATCGAGGTCCTTTCTCGACACGAGTGCGGAACGCCAATCACGCGGCACTGCGCCGCGAACCTGGCGAAGGACTTCGTGGAAGTGTTCGTGCCGCCGTTCGATGACCGCGAGATCCTGGCCGCGCGTTTTTAGGAAAAACCGCACCTGCTCGCGCGTCGCGTGACGCGCGAGCAGGAGTTCGTAGTCGGTTTCCCGGGCAATGAACACCGCGCGTGGAGTAATGCCGGCCATGGCACCGCGCTCCTACGCTTTGCCCACCCTCGGCGGTGGGGAAGCCTTGCCGAGCTCGCCCAACAGCGTCGCCAGGAGATCCGGCGTGACGTTCAGATGGTCGATCTTGTTGAGCTTTGCCGCCAATTCTCGCGCCGCCAGGCCGAGCAGAACCTGTACGGGCAAGTCCCGGTACACTTCGATATGCGCCTGCTCCATCTCGGCGCGGGCCTGCTCGATGGTGCGGATGCGGCCGGCTTCGCCGTCGGCCTCGATCTGCTTGGCTTCGCTCGCGCCTTGCGCGCGGTTGCGGGTGTTGGCCGACTCTTGCGCGATCAATTGGGTCTCGCGCCGCGCCAGTTCGGTCTTGGTGTTGAGCTCATTCTCCGCGATGGCACGTTCCTTCTCCACCGCCAGAGCACGCCGTTCGAACACCGCCTGGTCGGCCTTCTGCTGTAACGCTTCGAAGGCCGGCGTCTGCAGCGCCCGCTCGAGCTCGCTGGTCGGTGCAATCGACGTCAAGCGAATGGCTACGGCTTCGACTCCCATCGCCGTCAAACGCTCGTCGCCGCTCAAGCCTTTTTCCAGGCGCGCCCGCAAGGGTTCGATGCCGGCCTCCAGGAGATCATGGACGCTGCTTTCCGCGAAATATTGCGTGGCGACTTGCTGCGCCATTCCCGTCAGCAGCGCTTCGATCTGCTCGACCGGTTTCGCCGTATGCTTGCCGGTCGCGAGATTGATGCTGAAATCGACGCGCTCGCCTAAGACCCCCGGATCGGCCACGCGCCAAGTCAGATTGCCCTGCACCGCGATAGTCTGGAAGTCCTTGGAGCGGCCCTTGAAGAACAGCACCATGTCGCGATCGTCCATCGGCAGCTCGGCCACGCTCGCTCGCCGCGGCCAGAACCAGAACGCGAGACCGCGCCCCGATTGTACCGCGCGGCCATTGCGAAAGCGCGAGATGTGGACGTTCGCGTCACTCCTTAAATGCCGCGCAAAACCATAGGCCTTGATATCGGCCATGACACTTCTCCTTGTTTAGCGGCGCGCGCGCTTCGCCTCGGCGAAGCGATAAAGCTCCGCCGGCCGAAACGTGACGCCGTCCTCATGGAGGCCCGTTGCCTCCAAAACCTGTTTGTCCAGCATGCGCCGGCGAAACGCCGGCTTGTTGAAGCGAACCCCGAGGATCGCTTCGTGAACGTCCTGGAGCTGACGCAGCGTGAATCGTGCGGGCAGCAGCTCGAAACCGACTTCGCTGTAGTCGAGCTTGCCGCGCAGCCGCTTGACCGCGAGGCCAAGAATCTCCGCATGGTCGAAGGCAAGCGGCAGCTTCGCGCCCTCCTTCGACGCAGCTTCGACCGCTCCGCCCGTCTCGCCTTTCCAGGGCACCTCGATTTTCGCCAGCGTCAAGTCGCTCGCTGCCTTCACCGCGCTTTCAAAACGCGCCGCGGGAAGCAAAGCGAAATAAGCGACAGTGATGACCCGCATCCGCGGATCGCGCTTGACCTCGCCGAATGTGTAAAGCTGCTCCAAATAGGCCGAGGCAATGCGCGCCTTGTCCTTCAGGACCCGCTTGGCCGCGTCGTCGAGTGTCTCGTCGACGCGCACGAACCCGCCGGGCAGGGCCCATTTGCCTTTCGCCGGATGCTGTTCGCGCCGCATCACCAGCGCATGCAGCCCGTTTTCGAGCACCGACATCAGCACCAGATCGACGGTAACCGACGGGCGGTCGAAGTCCTTGGGATCGTAGTGCTCGAGAAATTCGCGTTCGCCGCTTGACATGTCCATCACCTTATGTTCAATATAGATATATCTACAGTAAACATAAGTCAAGCGGGAATTTTGACCATGAACGCGATCGCACTTAAGCCCTTGCAAGGTCAGGACTTCCGCACCACTGTTGCACCGTTCCGAGGAGCTCGGAGCGCAACCTTTCTCAGGGGAGACCTGGGCCATGGCCGACCAATCTGATTACGACTATCTCGTTTTCATCGGCCGCTTTCAGCCGCTGCACAACGGGCACGTTCACGTCATCAATGAAGCCCTCGGGCACGCCCGCAAGGTGATCGTCCTCGTCGGCTCGTCCAATGTCGCGCGCTCGCCGCGCAACCCGTTCACCTATGACGAGCGCCGTACGATGATCGAAAGCACCGCGCGGCGCGGAGAGATCGCCGCCGCCTCCGATCGCGTGCTCATCCGTCCGCTGCCCGATTTCGCCTACAACGATCCGGCGTGGATCGCGCACGCGCAGCACATCGTCAATGAGACCGTTTCGCGCGACCGCCCAGGTTCAAAGCCGGCCCGCATCGGCCTCATCGGCCACGGTAAGGACGGCACCTCCTATTATCTGAAGATGTTTCCTGAGTGGTCGGCCGTTAACGTGCCGACGCAGCACGGCACGCTCAGCTCGACCGATCTCAGAGAGGATTACCTTCGCCGCGCGCCGCGCCTTCCTTCGCCGCATCTCTGTCCCGAAGCGGTCATCCAGTTCCTCTCCGAGTTCATGCTGACGGACGCTTTCAGATGGCTGCTGGCCGAACACGAATTTTACGAACACTACAAGGCCGCCTGGGGCCGCACCCCCTATCCGGTGTTCGTCAACACAGTCGATGCCGTCGTCATCCAGTCCGGCCATATCCTCTTGGTCGAGCGCGCCCATCATCCGGGGCAGGGGCTGCTCGCGCTGCCGGGGGGACACATCGCGCCGGACGAAACCTTCCGCGACGCCGCCATCCGCGAGCTCAAGGAGGAAACCCGCATCGCCGATCAGCGCGGCGAGATTCCGCCGGCCATGCTCGGCTCTTTCATCGAGGACGCGAAGACGCGCGTGTTCGACGACCCCTTCCGCTCCGAGCGCGGACGCGTCGTGACGCAGGCCTTCTTCTTCAATCTGCCGAGCCGCACGTCGCTCTTCGCGGTGCGCGGCGACGACGATGCGTCCACCGCGCGCTGGGTCGAACTCGGACGGCTTAAGGCCGACCAGATGTTCGAAGATCACGCCGCCATCATCCGGGAAATGACCGGAGCGATGATCGATTGAATTTGCCGCGCTCGCGGGGAGCCCGCGGGCATTCTCCAACTAGAGGAGCTCTAGTCATGAATCTCGACAATCTTCTGCTCAACACTGACAGCTACAAGGCGAGCCACTATCTGCAATATCCGCCGGGGACCGAATACGTCTCCAGCTACATCGAGTCGCGGGGTGGCGCTTATCCCGAGACGCTTTTCTTCGGCCTGCAGATTTTCCTGAAGAGCGTGCTGTCCACGCCCTTCACCGCGGTCGACATCGACGAAGCGGAAGCGATCCTCACCGCGCACGGCGAGCCGTTCAATCGCACCGGCTGGGAGCACATCTTGAAAAATCACGACGGACGGCTACCGCTGCGCATCCAGTCGGTGAAAGAAGGTGCGCTCGTCCCGCTAAGCAACATTCTCGTCCAGGTCGTCAACACCGATCCGGCCGTGCCGTGGCTCACCTCCTATATGGAGACCGCGCTGCTACGCGCCGTCTGGTATCCGACCACCGTCGCGACCCGCTCGCACACGATCAAAACGATCATTAAGCGCGCGCTCGCCGAAACCTCCGACGATCCCGCGGGCCAGATCGCGTTCAAGCTGCACGATTTCGGCGCCCGCGGCGTCTCCTCTAAGGAATCCGCCGGCATCGGCGGCTGCGCCCATCTGGTCAACTTCATGGGCAGCGACACGCTCGCAGGCGTGCTCTATGCGCGCCGCTATTACAATGAGAACATGGCCGCGTTTTCCATTCCCGCGGCTGAGCATTCGACCATCACCGCGTGGGGCCGCGAGTGCGAAGCGGACGCCTACACGAACATGCTGTCGTGCTTCGGCGCTCCGGGGCGACTCGTCGCCGTCGTTTCCGACAGTTACGACATCTACTCCGCCGCGCGCGATATCTGGGGCAAGAAACTGAAAGGCAAGGTCGAGGAGATGGGCGGCACGCTGGTCGTGCGTCCCGATTCCGGCGATCCGACCATCGTGCCGGTCGAGATCGTCTCCATTCTGGCCGAAGCGTTCGGCTCCAGTGTCAACAAGAAGGGCTATCGCGTGCTGGCGCCCTGCGTGCGCGTCATCCAGGGCGACGGCGTCAACGAGCACTCCATCGCCGCCATCCTCGAGAATCTGAAAGCCAAAGGCTTCGCCGCCGACAACATCGTTTTCGGTATGGGCGGCGAGCTGTTGCAAACGATGAACCGCGACACGCTGAAATTCGCCATGAAGGCGAGCGCCATCAAGGGAGCCGATGGCGCCTGGCGCGACGTCTTCAAGGATCCCGTCACCGATCACGGCAAATCATCGAAGAAAGGCCGCCTCGCGCTCGTCAAACGCAACAGCGCCTACCGCACGATCGCCGAATCCGAACTCGGCTCCGACGAAAACCTGCTCGAAGACGTCTACTTCAACGGCCGTCTGCTCCGCGAGCAATCCTTCAAGGAAATCCGCTCCCTCGCTGCGTGAGCCAACAAATCAGCTTGTTATGGCCCCGCGTTTGCGCCAAAGCGCGCTATCAACGCGCGGCAGTGGGGTGTTGCGTGCTCGGCGGCCCACTTTTCCGCCTGCTCGATTTGCGGCTGTATTTTCGC
>Ga0134122_10003259_pt1 | contig 12044 bp, 2 predicted proteins | sample KB302_FD_96461 | JGI IMG/M metagenome (GOLD analysis project Ga0134122, IMG submission 96461) | Terrestrial soil microbial communities without Nitrogen fertilizer from Kellogg Biological Station, Michigan, USA - KB3-0-2 | ecosystem: Environmental > Terrestrial > Soil > Unclassified ...
CGGGCGAGGGCCGGGACGTTCAGAGCCCCATGCAGCCGCATGCCGCCGGTGATGTTGTAGGTCACCGAACCCGGCTCCAGGCGGTCCAGGAACCAGAGCCGCTCCTGGGCGTAGGAGAGCGGCAGACCGCGCTCCCGCTCCTCCGCCGAGGCAGGCCGCAGCGGCGGAGCGGCCAGGACCGGACCGGCCGGCTCTCCAAGCGCCGCGGCCAGCGCCGCCGGCGTCGGCGACTCGAACAGCAGCGAGAGGGGGACCTCCAGGCCCAGCGCCGCGCTCACCCGCGAGACCGCCCGGGCTGCCAGCAGAGAATGGCCGCCGAGGGCGAAAAAATCGGCCTCAGACCCCACCCGCTCGACGCCCAGCAGCTCGCTCCAGATCCCCGCCAGCAGCTCCTCGACCGGCGTCCGCGGCGCGACGTATCCCTCTTCCAGCACGCTCGCGCGAGGCTCGATCCGGGCGAGCGCCCGCCGATCGATCTTGCCGTTCGGCGTCAGCGGCAACGACTCCAGTACCACGGCCGCGGAGGGCACCATGTACTCCGGCAGCTTCTCTCTGAGGTAGCCGCGAAGGTCCGCCGGATCCGGCGCCTCTTCCCCCTCCCGGGCGACCACGTAGGCCACCAGCCGGCGCTCCCCCTCCTCGCCCAGCGCCAACACCGCCGCGTCCTGCAGGACGGGATGGGCCAGCAGCGCCGCCTCGATCTCCCCCAGCTCCACGCGAAAGCCCCGCACCTTCACTTTCTGATCCAGGCGACCCAGGAAATCCAGCCGGCCGTCCGGCAGCCAGCGCACCAGGTCGCCCGTCCGGTAGAGGCGCGCACCCGGAACCGTGGAGAACAGGTCCGGCACGTAGCGTTCCGCCGTCAGGTCCGGCCGGCCCAGGTAGCCTCGGGAAAGGCCCGCGCCCGCCAGGTACAGCTCTCCCGGAACGCCCACCGGCACCAGGCGCAGATCGCGGTCGAGCACGTAGCCCCAACTGTTGGCCAGGATGTGGCCGATCGTGGGCTCGCCCTCCGGGCCCACAGCGGCGATGGTGGAGAACGTCGTGTCCTCCGAGGGGCCGTACAGGTTGAGCAGGCGCTCTACAGCGCCCAGGGCATGGACCTGCCGCGCCAGCGCACCCCGCAACGGCTCGCCGCCGAGGTTCACCGTCTTCACGGAAGGCGGCACCACGCCCTGCCGCAGCAGCTCCGCCATGGCCGAAGGCACCGTGTCGAGGAGTGTCACCTCTTCGCGCGCCGGCAGTTGGGCCAGCGCCAGGGCGTTGTCGGCCAGGATCACCGTCCCGCCCCAGGCCAGCGGCGCGAACAGCTCGAAGACCGACATGTCGAAGCAGATGGACGTCGAGGCCAGGACGCCGGCCAACTCCTCGGGCCGGAAGGCCTCCCGCGACCAGTGCATCAGCGCCGAGACGCTTCGGTGCTCGATGGCGATCCCTTTCGGCCGTCCCGTCGAGCCCGAGGTGTAGATCACGTAGGCCAGCCGGCCCGTGCGCACCGCCAGCGGCTCCAAGACGGGGAGATGGGCCGGCGCCGGCTCGTCGGTGCGGACGACGCGGGCCGCGAGGTCCGCCGGCAACGCGCCGAGCAGCGCGCCTTCGGTCACCACCACCGGCGCCTCGGCATCCGCCAGGATGGCCTCCAACCGCTCGCGCGGATAGGCCGGATCGAGCGGCACGTAGGCGCCGCCCGCTTTCAGCACGCCCAGCAGGGAGATCGGCAGCCACGCCGTGCGGTGGAGAAAAATCCCCACCCGCGTCTCCGCTCCCACGCCCAGCGCCCGCAGCCGGCGAGCCATGCGCTCGGCCCGCGTATCCAGCTCGCGGTAGCTCAGCCGCTCGCTGCCGGCGATCAGGGCTGTGGCCTCCGGCGTACGCCGCGCCTGGGCCGCGAAGAATTCGTGCAGCAGCACGTCCTGCGGCCAGTCCGCTCCCCTGCCGGTCCAGTCCACCAGGAGCTGACGGTTCTCTGCCGGCGTCAGCAGCGGCAGCTCGGAGAGCGGCGTGGCGGGATCGGCCAGAGCCCCCGCGAGCAGCGTCCGATAGTGCCCGGCCAAACGCTCCATGGTGGCGCCGTCGAACAGATCGGAATTGAAGCGCAGCAGGGCACCCAGACCGTCCTCCACCTCGGCCAGCATGAAATCGAGACTGAACGGCGCTCCCGCGGGCTGGAGAGCCAGCGACTCGATCTCGAGATCTCCCAAAGCCAGGCGGGCTCCGGCCTCGCCCAGCGCGAAGCCCCCCAGCCCGGCGCCGGCGCCCTGGGCCTTCTGAAGGGTGAAAACCACGTCGAAGAGCGGCGGCCGGCTGGGGTCGCGCTGCGGCTGCAGACGGCCGGCAAGGGCAGCCAGGGGCAGGTCCCGGTGCTCGAAGGCGCCGGCGACCGCCCGCCGCACCTCGTCCAGAAGGGAGATGAAGGACGGGTCCGCGGGCAGGAGGACCCGCAGCGCCACCGGGTTGACGAAGTAGCCCACCAGATCGCTCACCGGCCCGGAGGATCGGCCCGCGGTGGGTGAGCCAATCAACAGGTCGCGCTGACCCGTGTAACGGGCGAGCACCGCCTCGAAGGCAGCCAACAGCCCCATGAAGAGCGTCGCGCCATGCCGGCGAGCGAGGGCCTGTAGGTCCGTCATCAACGCGGCCTCCAGAGCAAACCCGCGAGCGCCGCCAGCCCAGGTCTGCACGGCCGGCCACGGCCGGTCCGTGGGCAGCTCCAGCCGCGGCGGCTCGCCCCCGAGGACCTCCCGCCAGTATGCCCACAGCCGCTCGCCCTGCGGCCCGGCGAGCCACTCCTCCTGCCAGCGGGCATAGTCGGTGTAGCGCAGGTCGAGAGGCGCCAGGACCGGCGCGGGCCGGCCGAGCTCGCGGGCGTAGAGCGCTCCCAGGTCGCGGGCGATGACCGCCAGGGAGCCAAAGTCGGCGACGATGTGATGGATGGCCAGGAACAGGACGGGTTCGCCGGACGCGGGCAACAGGAGCCCCAGGCGCAGGAGCGGCCCTCGCTTCAGATCGAAGCGGCGCCAGACCTCCGCGCGCAGGCGCTCCTCGAGATCCTCGTCCGCTGCGAGATCGAGGATGACGAGCTCGGGCGCCAGCGCCGCGTGCACCCGCTGGAAGGGCTCGCCGGACGGAGCCTGGTGGAACGTCGTGCGCAGCGCCGGATGCCGCTCCACCAGGGCCGCGAGAGCGCGGGCCAGGGCCGTGGCGTCGAGCGGTCCAGAGACCCGGCCCGCTCCGGCCAGGTGGTAGGCCAGGCTCTCCGGCGCCAGCCGGTGGAGGTACCAGAGACCTCGCTGGCCGTGGGAGAGCGGGAAGTCCCCGACCTCCTCGCCGCCCGCAACCGGGCCGGCCGGCGGCGGCGCCAGGGCCGGTCCCCGCAGCCCCTCCAGCGCCTCGGCCGCGAGGTCGCCCAAGGTGGCGCCCTCCAACAGGCCCCCCAGGGAGACTGCGGTCCCGAGGACCGCTTCCACCCGCGCCCGCAGCTCGACGGCGGCGAGAGAGTCGAGACCCGAGGCGGTCAATGGGCGGTCCGTTGCCAGGCGGGAAACCGCCACCCCGAGAATCCGCGCGCTCTCGTTCCGCAGCCACGACTCCAAGGCCGGCCGGCGCTCCTCCGGCGGCAGCGCCAGCAGCGCCCCGCGATCCAAGGCCGCGCCGCCCGCGGGCTCCTCCTCACCCTCCTCGCGGCCCAGGGCGCTCCGGCCCACCACCGCGAGAGCGTTGGCGAGGTAGCCCGCCCGGCAGGCGTGGCGCTGGATCTTGCCGCTGGAGGTCTTGGGGATGCTGCCTGCCCGCACCAGCACCACCTCGTGCACCTGCACCTCGTGCACCTCGGCGACCGCCTGCCGCACCGCCTCCGCCGCGGCTTCCGCTTCGCCCTCACGCCGACGCTCCAGCTCGTGGACCACCACCAGCCGCTCCTCGCCGGCGACCTCCGCCGAGAAGGCCGCGCCGCAGCCCGGACGCAGCGCCCCATGGCTCTCCTCCGCCGTCAGCTCGAGGTCTTGGGGATAGTGGTTGCGGCCCCGCAGGATGATCAGGTCCTTCAAACGGCCGGTGACGAACAGCTCTCCCTGCCGCAGAAAGCCGAGATCGCCGGTGCGCAGGTACGGAGCGGAGGACTTCCCCTCGAGGCGAGCCCGAAACGTCCACGCCGTCTCCTCCGGCTTGCCCCAATACCCCAGCGCCACGCTCGGCCCCGCAACCCAGCTCTCACCCACCCTCTCCGGCGGGCACCGCCGCCCCGTCTCCGGATCGACGATGGCGATCTCCTGACCCGACCAGACCCGGCCGCAGCCGACCAGCCGCCGCACGCCTGGATCGAGCGCCGAAACCGCCGAGACCTGGCCCCGCTCCAGGTCCGCCGCCCGGAAGGCGCCGACCACCGGCGGCGCGCCGGGATCTCCGCCCGAGACGAACAGCGTCGCCTCGGCGAGGCCATAACAGGGATGGAAGGCCTCCCGCCGGAAGCCGAACGGCGCGAACGCTTCGGCGAACCGCTCCAGCGTCTCGGCCCGCACCGGCTCGGCGCCGTTGAAGGCCACCTCCCACGAGGAGAGGTCCAGCCCGTGACGCTCCGGCGGCGCGATCCGCCTGACGCACAGCTCGTAGGCGAAGTTCGGGCCGCCGCTTGCCGTCGCCCGGTAGCGCGTCATCGCCCGCAGCCAGCGCAGGGGCCGCTGCAAGAACGCCACCGGCGACATCAGGACACAGGAGGCGCCCGCATAGAGCGGCTGCAGCACGTTGCCGATCAGCCCCATGTCGTGGTACAGCGGCAGCCAGCCCATGATCACCGACCGCTCCGACTGCCCAAAGGCCGCCTGGATGGTCTCCTCGTTGTGCAGGAGATTGCCGTGGCTGACCATCACCCCCTTCGGCAGCGCCGTCGAGCCGGAGGTGTACTGCAGGAAAGCCAGCGTGTCGGCATCCACCTCGGGCTCGCGCCACTCGGCCGCCAGGGCCCCGGCCTCCAGATCGTCGGTGGCCACCCAACGGAGACCGGTGAGCTCCGGCAGGCGGCCGGCCCAACCCTCCACCTGCCGGTAGAGCTCCGCGCTCGTCAGGGCGACGGCCGGACGGCTATCGCGCGCCACCGCCTGCAGGCGTGGCAGGGTGCGGGCGGAACGGGGAGGATAGGCGGGCACCGCCACGACTCCGGCATACAGGCAGCCGAGAAAAGCCGAGATGAACTCGAGGCCCGGCGGATAGAGCAGCAGCGCCCGCTCGCCCGTCACCCCAAGCCGCTGCAGCACGGCCGCGACGGCGCGAGCCCGGGCGTCCAGCTCGGCGAAGCTGAGGTGCGCCCCTTCCTCCTCGCCGTCGGCGAGGAAGGTGTAGGCCGGCCGCTCGGGATGTTCCTGGGCCCGCTCGCGCAACACTCGGATGAGCGACGGCTCGGGGACCGGCTGGCGCAAGGGATCGCTCACGCGTGCTCCTCTTGGCGGACGCAGAGACAATGGAGACGGGAGCTTTTCTGATTCCTGCTACGGATGGACCACTCCAAGCGGCCGAACGACAGGTCGCAACCCTTCCTGGCGACCAGGCAGCGGAACGCCATTCTTTAGAGTGCAGCCGAAGGCGAAAAGCGAGTCACGTTGAATGAGGGTCGAGTCACTTATAGTAGTGCGTCTCTCAAGCGGCTGACGGAAGGCGAGATCCTCATGGAAACTCTCTGGCAAGATCTTCGACACTCTCTGCGGGCCCTGCGCCGGAGCCCAGCGTTCACCGCCGCCGCCATTGCCTCGCTCGCCCTCGGGATCGGCGCCAACACCCTGATCTTCACCTTCCTCAACGCGCTGTTCTTCAAGAGCCTGCCGGTAGCCGAGCCGGACCGCCTGGTGGCGCTCTATTCCGTGGATCTCGAGCAGCGGGATCTACTGCCTCTTTCCTACCCCGACTTCGCGGATCTGCGGCGGGAGGCCGGCCGGGTCTTCTCCCGTCTCGCCGTGTCCCGCAACGTCCCGGTGGCCTTGCGCGGGGGCGGCGGCGAGCCGGCGCAGCTCCAGGGCCAGATGGTCTCCGGGAGCTATTTCGACGTCCTCGGCATCCGGCCGGCCGCCGGCCGCTTCTTCCTGCCCGACGAGGATGCCACGCCAGGCACCCATCCGGTCGCCGTCCTCTCCCACCACCTGTGGCAGAACCGCTTCGGTTCCGATCCCGGGGTGGTGAACCGGACCGTCCACCTGAACGGCCAGAACTTCACCGTGGTGGGAATCGCTCCGCCGGAATTCAAGGGACTGAGCGTCCTCGACATGCCGCCCGATCTCTGGCTGCCGGCCGCCATGCATCGCGACCTGCTCAAGGGAGCACTGGCGGACGCGGTCGACAGGCGGGACACTCTGGCGTTCTTCGGCGTGGCCCGCCTGGCGCCGGGGGCGAGCCTCGACCAGGCCCGCTCCCTGCTCTCGAACCTCGGCCTCCAGCTCGAGCGGGACTATCCGGACGCCCATCAGGGCGTCGGGCTCACCGCCATTCCCCTGTCCCAGGCCACGCTGCCGCCGGGCCAACGCGGCCGGCTGGTCCTCTCGGGCAGGTTGCTGGCGGCGATCGTGGGCTTGCTGCTGTTGATCGCCGGCACCAACGTGGCGAACCTGCTGCTGGCCCGGGCCCTGGCGCGCCGAGGCGAGACCGCCGTGCGCCTGTCGCTCGGCGCCGGCCGCGGGAGGCTGATCCGGCAGTTCCTCACCGAGGGTGCCCTGCTCGGCGTCCTGGGCGGCGCCGCCGGACTGCTGATCGCCCTCTGGGGCCGCAAGGTGCTGTGGGCCATGAAGCCCCCGTTCTTCCCCGACTCGCTGGATCTCGGCATGGACGCCAGGGTCCTCGGCTTTACCCTCGCCGTCTCCCTCGCCACCGGCATCCTCTTCAGCCTGGCGCCCGTGTTCCAGTCGTTCAACCTCCGCCTCACCTCGGCATTGAGCGGTGAGGCACGAACCGGCGGCGCCCGCGGCGAAGGCTCCAGCGCCATCCTGCGAGAGCTGCTGATCGCCGGCCAGGTGGCGCTTTCGGTGGTCATGCTGGCCGGCGCGGCGCTGTTCCTCCGCAGCCTGCTGGCCGCCGAGAGGGTGGATCCCGGCTTCGAGACCAGGAAGCTGTTCGTGATCCCCCTGGATCTCGGCTCTCAGGGCTACAAGCCGCCCCAGGCTCAGGAGTTCTACCACCGCGCTGTGGAGAGGGTCTCGGCGCTGCCGGGCGTGCGCTCGGCCGCCGTGGCTTCCCGGTTCCTCCTGCTGCCGGGTAGCTTGCAGCAGTCCGTGGTGGGCGAGGGGCAGACGGCCCCGCCGGAAGGCGGCGCCCTGGGTCTCATGGCTGGAGTCAACACCGTGGGGCCCGGCTACTTCGGTACCGTGGGCATGACGCTGCGCGCCGGGCGCGGCTTCACCCCCGCCGATCGCGGGGAGACCACGCCCGTGGTGGTGATCAACGAGACCCTTGCCCGCCGGCTGTGGCCCGGGCAGCCGGCGGTCGGCAAGCGCCTCAGCCTGGACGGCGGAGAGCTCCTGGAAGTGGTGGGGATCGCCGCCGACGCCCTCTACGCCGGGCTTCGCGAGCCGCCCCAGCCCTACGCCTACCGGCCGGTGCTGCAGAGCTTCTCGCCGGTGATGATGCTCCACGTGCGCACCGAAGGGGCTCCGGAGCCGCTGCTGGAGCGGGTCCGCAGCGAGATCCAGGCCCTCGACCCCAGCCTGCCGCTCCTCGGGCCGCGCACCATCGGCCAGATCCGCAACCTGTCGCTCTGGGCGCCGCGCATGGGCGCCGGCTTGCTGGTGGTCTTCGGTCTGCTGGCACTGGCTCTCGCGGCGCTGGGGATCTACGGCGTGGTGGCCTACTCGATCGGCCAGCGCCAACGGGAGATCGGCATCCGAATGGCCATCGGCGCCGGCCGCCGGGACGTGCTCGGCCTCGTCCTGCGGCAGGGGATGGGCCCGGTCGCCATCGGCGTCGTCGTCGGCCTGGTCGGCGCCCTCGCCGGAGCCAGGGCCATCGCCGCCCTTCTCTTCGGCATCGGCGCGGCGGACCCGCTGTCCCTGGCGGGCGCCGTCGTCCTGCTCTCCCTCGTAGCGCTCGCCGCCGTCTACGGACCGGCCCGCCGCGCTTCCGGGCTCGACCCCGTAACGGCGCTGCGCGAAGGATGACGTTCCGCGCACCAAAGAGGGGAAGGAGGGCGCCGTGCCCCAGGAGACTTTGACCGCCACCGCTCCGTCCGCGGGCGCCCTGCCCGGCCCCCGCGGCGGTCTGAAAATCGGACCGGGAACCGACCGCCTCACCGCTTTTCTGGAGGCAACCCGCGTCCACGGCGACGTGGTCTGCCTCGACGAGGAGCGGCGGACCTTCCTCGTCAGCCACCCCGATCACGTCAAGCACCTCCTGCAGGACAACCAGGCGAATTACCGCCAGAACGTCCGCAAGAAGGTTCTGCTGGGCCGGCAGAGCCTGACCCTCTCCGGCGGCGAGGCCTGGCGCCAGCGCCGACGCCTGCTGCAGCCCCTCTTCAACCAGCAGCGGCTGGCGCCGCTGGCGCCCGGCATGGTCGCCGGCACCCGGCGGATGCTGGACCTCTGGCGCGAACCCGCCGGGCGCGGCGAACCCGTGGACGTGGCCCAGGAGATGGCCGCCCTCTCCCTCGATCTGCTCATCGAGGGACTGCTGGGAGTGGGCGCGGACCGCGGCGGTCTGTGCCGCTCGGTCAGCACCGCCTTCGAGTACTTCAACGACCGCATCCGCCGCGCCCGCACGCTCCCTCTCTGGGTGCCTACCCCGCGCAACCTCGGCATGGCCCGCGCCCTGCGCGGCCTTTCCCGCGCCGTCCGCCACACCATCGCGCAGCACCAGGAGAGCGGCGAAGCCGGCGACCTGCTATCGATGATGTTGACCATCCGCGACGAGCAGACGGGAGGAACCATGAACCCCGAGCAGATCCAGGACGAGCTCATGATGCTCCTTGTCATGGGGCACATGACTACGGCCATGGCCGCTACCTGGATCTTCTTCCTGCTCGGCCGTCACCCCGAAACCGAGGACCGCGTGCGCGCCGAGATCGCCGCGGTGATCGGCGACCGGCCGGCCCAGTTCGCGGACGTGGCGCGGCTCGCCTACACCCGCCAGGTGATCGAGGAGACGCTGCGGCTCTATCCGCCCAGTTGGACGTTCAGCCGCGCCGCCCTGGGCGACGACGAGATCGGCGGCTACCGCATCCCCGCCGCCTCCGTCCTGATGATCTCCCCCTGGGTTACCCACCGGCGGCCCGAGCTGTGGCCGGAGCCCGAGCGCTTCGATCCCGAGCGCTTCGCATCGCAGCGCGCCCCCGAGCGCCCCCGCTTCGCCTACTACCCCTTCGGCGGCGGGCCCCGCGTCTGCATCGCCCGCGACATGGCGATGATGGAGCTGCCGCTGATCGTCGCCACGGTCTTCCAGCGCTACCGCCTGCGCATGGTCCCCGGCTCCTCCGCCGCTCCGGTCTCCGGGATCGTCCTGCGGCCGCGGGCCGGTCTGCAGGTGACCCTTGAGGACCCGTCCGCTCCGCGGCGGCCGGCGCCGGCGAAGCGGCCGTTCCAGGCAGTTCCCGGCTTGCTCCTGGCAACCCCGTCCGGCGAGGCTCCCGCCCTCCTTTACAAGGTGGACGGCCGCTACGTGCCCTCCCCTCGGTCCAAGCTCCTGGAGCGGGCGCGGCGGCTCGCCGGCGCATTGGTGGCCACAGGTGTCGCCCCCGGCGAGCGGCTCGCCCTCCTGGCCGGCAACGGCCCCCACTGGGTCATGTCCGATCTCGCGGCCCTGGCGGCAGGCGCGGTGACCGTTCCCCTCCAGGCCGACCTCGAGACCGGAGAGGCCGTTCGCCTGCTGCGCGACAGCGGCGCGAGGTACGTCCTCGCGGACGCCCGCCGCCTGGCGGATCTCCTCGCCCGCCGAGGTGAGCTGCCGGATATCCGCGCCTGGATCCAGCTCGACGGCGAACCCCCCGAAAACGGGGTGACCACGCTGCGGTCTCTCGTCGACCGCGGCGACGGAGCGCAGGCTCCGGATCTCGCGGCCCTCGTCCAGCAACGCCGGCCCGAGGATCCAGCCACCCTGCTCTACACTCCCGGGACGTCCGGTGAGCCCAAAGCCGTGACGCTCACCCATGGCAACCTCGCGGCCGCCGTCCACGGTCTCGTCGAGACCCTGCCCCTCCGCCCGGGGGATACCGTCTTCTCCTATCTCCCTTTGACCCGCCCGTCCGAACGGGCGCTGCTCTACGCCGCCCTGCACCGGGGCGCCACCATGGCCTGGGCCGGGTCACTGGAGAGCGTCGAGGAGGACATCCGGCGGGTCGGGCCGCACGTCCTCTCCACGGCGCCGGACTTCTGGAAGCGGCTCCTCAACTGGCTGTTCCAGACCGTCCAGTCCACCTCCCCCCGCCGGCGCCGCGTCTTCCAGATGGCCGTCCAGATCGGCCGCGCGTCGCTGCCGTTCCGGGTGCAACAGCGCCGGCCGCCGGGCCTCCTCGGTCTGTATCTCTCCCTGGCCGACCGGCTCGTCTTCACACGGGTGCGCCGGCGCCTGGGCCGCCGTTTCCGCTTCGCCATCTCAGGAGGCGATCGCATCCCTCACGGCTGGATCACCTTCCTCTGGGCGGCCGGCATGCCGGTCTACGAAAGCTACGGCCTGACCGAGGCTTCCGGCATCGTGACCGTGAACACCCCTGGCGCCATCCACCCAGGCGCCGCCGGTGCTCCCCTTCCAGGCGTCGAGGTCCGCATCGCCGAGGACGGCGAGATCCTCGTGCGCGGCGAGACCGTGGTCCGCCACGGCAGCCCCGCGCCCGCGGTGGACGCCGAGGGCTGGCTCCACACCGGTGACGCCGGCTGCATCGACGAGGCCGCCATGCTCGCCGTGCTGGGCCGCCAGGCCGACCTGTACAGCGGCCACGGAGGAAGTCAGGTCTCGCCCGCCCGCCTGGAGACCCTCCTGCGCTCCAGCCACTTCGCGGCCCACGTGCTGGTGGTGGGCAGGGACCGCCCGTTCAACGCCGCCCTGATCGCACCCGACTTCGAGGCCCTGGAGCGCATGGCCCGCCGCCGCGGCGTCTCTTACACCACCCGGGAGGACCTGCTGCACCAACCGCAGGTGCGCGAGCTGTTTGCCGACGAGATCAAGGGCTTCAACGGCAAGCTCGCCGCCGACGACCAGATCCAGGCCTGGGACCTGCTGCCCGGCGAATTCACCGTCGCGGGCGGCGAGCTGACCCCCGACGGCTCCCTCCGCCGCGCCGTCCTCTTGGAGAAGTACGGCGCCGAGATCGAACGGCTGTACGGGGAGGGATAGGAACTTTACTCTTTGTCCCTGTTCTGCAACTGCCTTGCACCACTACCTTTGAACCGCAGCTCCGCTGTTCAACGCTCGAGAGGAACGTTTCTCCCATGGCAAAAAGCGTCGTAATCGTCGGCGGGGGATCTGCCGGCTGGATGACCGCGTCGCATCTGAAGAAGGCGCTCCCCGGGCTCGACATCACCCTCATCGAGTCGTCCAACATCAAGACGGTCGGCGTCGGAGAGGCGACCTTCAGCACCATCAAGCTCTACTTCGACTTCCTCGGGCTCGAGGAGAGCGAGTGGATGCCACCCTGCAACGCCGCCTACAAGCTGGCGATCAAGTTCGTCAACTGGCGGGCGGACGGCGGCCATTTCTTCCATCCCTTCCAGAGGTATGAAGTCGTCGATGGTTTCAACATGGGCGAGTGGTGGCTCAAGCTCAAACGGCACGAAGAGCCTTTCGATTACGCCTGCTTCACCATCCCGGCCCTGTGCGACGCCCAGCGATCACCCCGCTTCCTCGACGGCCGCGTGTTCGACGACAAGGTCCAGGACTACTTCACCACGGACTTCCGGGGGAAGAAGAACATCCTCTCCGAGCACAAGGTGCAGTATCCCTATGCCTATCACTTCGACGCCAGCCTGCTGGCCAAGTTCCTCGAGGGGTACGCCACCCGGCGCGGGGTGCGCAGGGTCGTCGATGACGTGGCCGAAATCAAGCTGCGGGAAGACGGCGCCATCGACCACCTCGTCACCCGCGAG
>Ga0134122_10003264_pt1 | contig 12037 bp, 9 predicted proteins | sample KB302_FD_96461 | JGI IMG/M metagenome (GOLD analysis project Ga0134122, IMG submission 96461) | Terrestrial soil microbial communities without Nitrogen fertilizer from Kellogg Biological Station, Michigan, USA - KB3-0-2 | ecosystem: Environmental > Terrestrial > Soil > Unclassified ...
AGCCTCTCGGCGTACGTCCTCCTCTCGCCGCGCCGCACCTGGGACGGCGTTCCGAACCTGATCGTCGATAGCCGCGGCAACGCGACGATCGCCGACGGCAACGGCGGTACCACCCGCATTCGCGATGCGATCAACTCGGCTTCCTCCTGGAACGGCGCCGGCACCGGCACCCGGATCAACGCCTCGGTGGGCTCGGTCTCCAGCTTCACCCTGGGCGACGGCCGGCCGATGCTCAACCTGCGCGACCCCCTCGGCGCCTGCACCGGCAGCTGCCTGGCGGCCACCTTCACCGGCTACTACACGACCCGGTCGAACGGCACGCGCCGGATCACCGACGCCGACATGGTGACCAACACGGCGAACAACCTGGCCACCTTGGGCGAAGCCTGCTCGGGCTCCGAGTACTACGCCGAAGGCATCATGGTCCACGAGACGGGCCACCTGCTCGGCCTCAGCCACAGCGGAACCTCCGGCGCGACGATGTTCCCCTCGGTCTCGGCCTGCAACAACAACCCGGCGTCGATCGAGGCGGACGACCGCAACGGCATCAACGACCTGTACTGATCCGCCGGGCATCGCGCTTTTCGGGCGGGGCCTCCGGCAGGATCATCACCGGAGACCCCGCCCTCTTCCCTCCCTCCCCGGCCACCTTACCGGACCCGAGGCGCGGCAAAACGGTGGGGCGTGGGCGGCATAACGCCCCGTCACACTTCGGAACACGCACGCACTCAGTGGATAGAGATCGAAAGATCGATCCCGTGCGGGACCCGCCGAGCCCATGATGGGCTCGCCCCGGCGTCTCCCTATCCAGGAGGTCGTTCATGAAGCGACGTTTGCTCCTCCTTGCCCTTTCGGTGGTCGCGTTCGCGCTGCCGTCGGGCGCCTCGACGTTCATTTTCACCCCCCAGCGCGACCTGGTGCGCGACGCCTCGGCGATCGTCCAGGGCAAAGTGCTCTCCACCAGCTCGTTCTGGAACGAGACCGGCCAGGTGATCGTCACCGAGGCGGTGTTCCAGGTCGAAGAAAAGCTCGTGGGCAAGGCCCCGAGCGTGATCGTGGTCCGCACGTTCGGCGGCCGGGTCGGCGATTTCATCGTCGAGGCGAGCGGCTTCCCCGTTTTCCGCAAGGGCGAGCGCCAGCTGCTCTTCCTCCAAGCCGAAAAGGGCGGCCACAACATGGTGCTCGGCTACCAGCAGGGCCAGTTCCGCATCGAGCGCGACGCCAAAGGCAATGACTTCGCCCGTCCGGCGGTCGATGCGGGCACCACCTTCGTCGGTCAGGCCGCTCCCGCGAAGACGCTTTCGCTCGCCGCGCTCAAGAGCTCGATCCTCCGCGACGCCCGGGCCCTGGGCCGCGCCACCGACAACTAGGACTGACCGGAGAGACGAACCATGAAGATCACACGATTCCTTGCCGTCGCCCTCCTGCTCACCCTGGTCGCCGGGAGCCTCTCGGCGTACGTCCTCCTCTCGCCGCGCCGCACCTGGGACGGCGTTCCGAACCTGATCGTCGACAATCGCGGCAACGCGACGATTACCGACGGCGACGGCGGCGCTTCCCGAATCCGCAGCGCGATCGTCTCGAACACCGCCTGGAACGGCGCCGGCAGCGGCACCCGGATCAACGCCACGGTCGGTTCGGTCGCGAGCTTCACGCTCGGCGACGGCCAGCCCATGCTCAATTTCCAAGATCCGATCCACGCTTGCAACGGCACCTGCCTCGCCGCGACCTTCACCGGCTTCTTCGTGAACCGGGCGGACGGCACGGTCCGGATCACCGATGCCGACATGGTGACCAATAAGAAAAACAACCTGGCCACGCTCGGCGAGGCCTGCTCGGGCTCGGAGTACTACGCGGAAGGCATCTTCGTCCACGAAGTGGGCCACCTTCTCGGCCTCGACCACACGTCGGTTTCCGGAGCCACGATGTTCCCCTCGGTCTCCGCCTGCAACAACAACCCGGCGTCGATCGAGGCCGACGACAAGAACGGCATCAACGACCTGTATTGAGCCGAGGCTCGGGCGACTCTTCGGGGCCTCCTGCGCTACGGCGGGGGAGGCCCTTTTTCTCGTTTTCGGGCGGTTTACGATCGCCCCATCCGCTGATCCAGCTCGCGGAACAACCCGGCCTCCCGCCAGAGGGTCCGGTTGCCCACCACGTACAGCCGCTCCTTGGCTCGCGTGACCGCCACGTTCAGCAGGTTTGGCCGGCCGCCGGCCCAGTTTCGGGCTCCCGCCTGCTGGGGCGCGGGGGCGCCGAGCACGAACAGGACGGCCTCCGCTTCGCGGCCCTGCACGGTATGCACCGTGCCGACGCGCTCGGCGGTCCACTTTCGAAGGTCTCCGATCCAAGGGGAGAGACGCGTCGATTCCCGGAGGAGCGTCCGGAGGTTCTGGGCGACGAGCACGAAGGGCGAAACGATGTAGAGGTCCGGTTCGACGTCCGCCGCCGCCAGACGCCGCAGCAGGTCGAGCACGGCCTCGCCTTCTTCCCGGCACCATTTGTCGGCGCCGCCGCCCTGCACGTCGAACCAGGCGGAGGGACCGAGCACGTCGCCGATCCTCGACGTGCCGGAGCGTTTCGCCTGGACCATCAGCCGCTCGTAGGCGACCGCGTTCGAGATCCCGAACATCGGCTCCGCGCAGCGACGGTGAACGAGCAGGGGCACCCCCACCTCGCGGCTGCCGAAGCGTCCCTCGAAGCTCGCCATGTAGGGCGTCGCCGCATCGGCGAGAGTCTGGGCCGACGCGCCAGGGGCGTTCCAACGATCGGGGTCCACCTGGAAGTGCTCGCAGATGGCATGCGTCAGTGGATCGGGCAAGACGACGATCGGTTCGATCTGAACCGGATCGCCCACCACCACGGCCCGGCGGGTCCGCAGCAGGGCACCGACCGCGGCCTGGGGCAGAGCCTGGCCGGCTTCGTCGATGAACAGCCAGCCGAAGGTCTCTGGGGGTAATTCGCCGAGCATCCGCTCGACGGAAGCGAATGTCGTCGAAACCAGCGGCACGACGAGGAAAAGCGACGCCCAGAGATCCACCAGGAGGGCCTGCTTTTCCGGCGTCGGCAGCCCGCGGCCTCCGAACACGTTCATCAGCGCGCCGAGGTTGTGGCGAAGAGGCTTGGCCGCCGCGTCGAGGAAGGCGCGATGAAGCTGCACCGCGGCGAGAAACACGTCGTCTCGCAGGCGCTGCTGCCCGTCGTCGAGCCAGGGCACGGTCATCTGCCGGGCTTCGTGACCTCGTTGGAAGAAATCGGTGTCGAGGAAGCGGTCGCCAAGGCGCTCGCGGGCGGCTTCCACCGCTCGCCGTCCCGGCGTCCGCAGCCAGCGCACGGCGGCGGAGTCGCGCTTCGCGGCTTTGGCCCGCACTTCTTCCAACTCCTCCAGGCCTCCGGAGCTTCGCCGAAGCGCGGCTTGGAAGGCGGCGCGCGCCTTCTTCCAGCGATCCAGGGCCTCGTGCCGAGATCTCGGAGGGTTCTCCTCGGTCACGATGCGCGGCGGTCGGGTCGTCGTCTCCCCGGTCGCGACGTCCACGACGTCGATCCACTGCGGAGTGCCGGCCGCCTCGGCCAGGTAGGTCGAGAGCCCGACGTCCCGATCCCACCAGAAGGTGTTCCGGAATCGCGAGCGGTTCGTGGCGTTGCCCAGCACGGCGGCGCCGAGCCCCCAGGTTTCGCATCCGAAGAGCGCGTCCGAAAGGGTCTTCAAATAGCGCAGACCGTGGGCATCCTCGGCGACGGCGTCGAGAGCGGGCAGGGCCGCGCTGACGTTTTCGACCGCTTTGTTATTGGAGGACGCCACGACGATCTCGAAGCCTTTGAGCCTCTTGTCGAGCCGGTAAAGATGGAGCGAGGCGGCACCCGAGACGAGCTTTTCCCCCGAAGGCGAGAAGGCATCCGCCGGGTCGTCGAATCGGGCCATCGCCTCGGCCCGCCAAGTGACGATCGCCGCCACCAGATCTCGCAGTAGGGTGGTCTTGCCCGTACCGGGAGGACCGTTCACGGCGAGGATTCCACCCTGTTGCAGGTCGGTGAGGGCGAGGTTCACCGCCGCTTGTTGCAGGAGAACCAGGGAGTGACGGCCGGGACCCGGCCATCGCGCGACAGGAATCCGTTTCGGGGCGACGGACGCTTCGATCGCGGCCTCGTCATGGAGCAGATCCGCGCGCCGCTCCGGAAGCTCGACCCCCAAGTAGCGCCGCAGGTTGCGGGTCGGGCTTCCCTTCTTGAACAGCGCCCTGGCTTTCCGCAGATCGTGCAGGTAGAAGCTGTTCAGCAGCAGAGGCTCGGGCGAGTCCGCGCTGGTGTAGGAGCGAACGGCGAACCGCGGTCGCTTGACCCACTGGGGCTGCAAGCCCAGGCGATTCATCAGCCACTCGAACCCGCCTTCGAGAGTCTGCCGATCGAGCGGCGGATCTTTCTCGTCGGGCCGGGCACGGCGCAGGAGCTCGTCCAGATCGTCGATCAGCTTGCCTTCCGCCTTCGACCAGCCCGAAAGGGCCGCCAGGTTCTGCTTCAAGGCCAGAGGGAGGCCCCAGGCGAAGCTCGAGACCGAAACGGCCGGCGGCTCCACCAGCCGCCCTTCCCGGTCCAGCGTGACCAGGCCGAGGATCGCCTCTCCCCAAGCCGCGGGACGTTCGGGCCGCCGGTCGGGGAAGGAAGCGAGAAGCTCCTTATAGGCCGGATCCAGGTCGATGCTTCCGAGCACGACTTGGAAGTACAGCTTCGTCTTGGGCCGCGGCTTCTCCCCGGCGCCTTCCCAGGGGAGGAGGCGGTCCTCCAGCGTGGCGATCCGCGTCCGGTCTCCGACGGCCAGGTCTTCCGGACGCCGGAAGGTTTGCGGCGACAGCACCTCCAGAGCGGTCCAAGCATCGAGAATGTGTTCGGGGCTCGCCCCCGCGGTCACGGTTTCGCCTCCGCCTTGCCGAGCAGAACGTACCCCGCCTTCTCGTCCGGATCGCGGGCGAATTCGACCAGCGGCAGCGGCTGGGCGAGCTTGGCCAAAGCGTCGCGTTGGGCGAGCAGCCAGACCTTGCCGGGGCGGCGGGCGAAAGCTTGAAGCTCGGGCTCGGTGACGGGCAGCTCGGCGAAACGCTCGGTGTAGAAGAGGAAGGTCGAATCGATCCGCGGGTAGATGGCGTAGGGCTCGTCGGGCCGGCTGAGGGCGAGCAGGCGGTTCGACAGGCCGCGGGCGGATTTGACGGTGTCGAAGGCGGGGATCACGGTGTAGGAGGCGATCAGGATCAGCGCGGCCATCCCCGCGGCGACTCCCGCGGCGGCGTGGACGACTCTTCCCGCTCGCGCCTGCCACCAGGCCCAGAGGGTGCCGAGGGCGAGCGGCAGGAGAGCGAGTACGAGGGTGAGCACGAACCTTTCGCCGCCGAGCGGCAGGGCCTCGGGCCGGTTGCGCCCGCCGAACCAGAGGGCGAGCGGCAAGGCGAGCGAGAACAGCGCCAGCAGCAGGAGCGGCGCGGTGAGCGCTTTTTCCCCTCGGGCCGGCACCGCGGCTTCCGGCTTGGCCGCGGCGAGGCGATCGAGCGCGGCTCCGAGGACCAGCGCGAGCCCCGGGTACATCGTCAGCATGTAGACCGACCGCTTGGCCGGGGAGACGCTGAAGAAGACGAGGGTCGCCACCACCCAGGAGAGCCCGAACAGGAACCCGTCGCGCTCCCGCCCGGCCAGACGCCGCCAACCGAGCACGAGCGCGGTGGGGATCAGGAACGTCCAGGGGAAGAAATCGGCCGGGATGGTGGTCAGGTAATACCAGGGAGGCTGGAAGTGGTGCCACGGCTCGGCGTACCGGGTCACGGTCTGCTTGAACGCGATCTGCTGGAGATAGCTCGTGCCGCCGCGGAGAGCGGCGGGGACCAGCCAAGCGAGCACCACCGCGGCGTAGAGCGCGAGGCCGCGGCCGATCCGGAGCTTCGGGATCTGACGCGCGCGCTTCGTCGCGATCAGAAAGAGCAGGATGCCGAACAGCGGCGGCAGCAGGCCGACCGGCCCTTTGGCGATCGTGGCCAGGCCCGCGCTCGCGAAGAAGCCGAGCATCAGAGCCGGGCGTTCTTCCGTCCAGGCGCGCACCCAGAACCAGACCGCCAGCGCCACCAGGCTCCCAAGCAGCATGTCGATCTGGCCGAAACGCCCTTGCCAGAGGATGGTGCTCGACGTGCCGAACGCGAGCGCGGCGAGCCAGCCGGCGCGGCGCGAGACCAACCGCTCGGCGATCCGGAACGTGAGCAGCAGGGCGGCGATCGCCGCGAGAGCCGAAGGAAGGCGCGCCGCCGTCTCGGTCACCCGGCCGAACGGCACGGAGGCGAGGGCCATCGACCAGAACAGCAGCGGCGGCTTCTGGGTGTAGAGCTGGCCGTTCAGATGGGGCAAAAGGTATTCGCCGGTCGCCCGCATTTCGCGCGCCACCTCGGCGTAGCGCGCCTCGTCCGGGTTCCAGAGGTCGCGCCGGCCGAGCGCGGGCAGGAACAGCAGGCAGCCCAGCGCCAACAGAACCACGAGATCGCGCCCGTGGGCCTTTTGGGGGGGAGGGGCGGCATCGGACCGATCGGTCAGATCCGTCGGATCGGTCCGATCAGCGCTCAACATGAACCTCCTCCGCCAAGCGCCGGTCGATCCACCGTTTCTGCATCCAGCGCACTGCGAACAAATCGGCGAGCGCGCGCCAGAGGCGGTTGCCGATGCCGTATTTGGCGACGCCGTGGAGCCTTGGCCGGTGGTTGACGGGGATTTCGACCACGCGGCCCCCCTGCATCTTGAGCAGGGTGGGCAGGAAGCGATGGAGCCCCGTGAACATCGGCAGGTCGTGGAGCAGCTCGCGGCGGCAGACCCTCAAGGTGCAGCCGACGTCGGTCACGTGCTCGTGGGTCAGGCGGTTGCGCACGCCGTTTGCGACCTTGGAGGAAACCCGGCGCACCCAGGTGTCGCGCCGGTTCGCTCGGATGCCGCAGACCACGTCGGCGCGGGACAGCTCGGCGAGCATGCGCGGAATGTCGGCCGGGTCGTTTTGCAGATCGGCGTCGAGGGTGACCACGATCCGGCCGCGGGCGAAGCGGAAACCGGCGTCGAGCGCCGCGGATTGGCCGCTGTTCTTCTTCAAGCGGATCACCCGGATTCGGGGGTCGGCCTCGCCCAACGCCGCCATCGCGGCCGGGCCGCCGTCGGTCGAACCGTCATCGACCAGCAACAACTCGTAGGTTTGCCCGGCGGGTTCGAGGACCGCGGCGATCTCGCGCACCAGCGGCGCCAGGTTTTCTTCCTCGTTGTAGACCGGAACGACGAGCGACAGCTCGGGACCCGATCCCGCCGAGAGCGGGGCGGGCGGCGGAACCGCGGCGGGGCTCGAAGGCATAGAACGGGTATCTTACGGTGAGGTACGCCCGATCCCCCGGGGAGATTCTTGATTCGCCCTTCCGGATTCGCTCGGGCTGGCGGAAGATTCAACTCGCGAACATGGGAATTCACCGCTCGCTCTTTCCGCTGCCGCTCCGCGCGACCCCCGAAGGGGTAGTCGCGGTGGGCGGCCGGCCCGCCCCGGAGATCCTCGAAGAGGCCTACCGGCGCGGCATCTTCCCCTGGCCGCACGAGGGGGTGCCGCTGCTCTGGTTCTGCCCCGATCCGCGGTTCGTCCTGCCGCCGCGCCGCGCCCATCTCTCGCGTTCGCTCAGGAAAGAGCTTCGGCGCGGCCGGTTCGAGGTCGCCGCCGACCGGGATTTCGCGGCGGTGATCCGCGCCTGCGCCGCCAAGGAGCGTCCCGACCAGGGGGGCACCTGGATCAGCCGCGAGATGATCGCCGGCTACACCGCTCTTCACCGGCGGGGGCTGGCACACTCGATCGAGGCGCGGATCGCGGGCAAGCTGGTGGGCGGCCTCTACGGCGTATCGCTCGGCGGGGTGTTTTTCGGCGAATCGATGTTCGCCGACGTGGCCGATGCGTCGAAAGTCTGTTTCGCGACGCTGCTGGCGAACCTGGTGCGGTGGGATTTCCATCTGGTGGACTGCCAGCAGGAGACCCGCCACCTCGCGAGCTTCGGCGCCGAGCCCTGGCCGCGCACCCGCTTCCTCGCCGGGCTGCGTCGGGCGCTGGAGGTTCCCACCCGGCGAGGTCCCTGGACGCTCGATCTCGGCCCCCCCGAGGCGGCGGAAACTTGGACCGGAGCGTCGTCGTCCGGAGAGGCGGATCTTCCGTAGATCAAAAAGCCCGGCGGGAATCTATGAGCCCGGAATGTGTTTAAACCTCTTCAGTCGAGAACGATTCAGCGGAGAATCATGGTGGTCCGAACGAGGTTCTGTTCCTGATGCGCACCGTTGGCCTTCCGATCCTCTCCCTCTTGCTCCTGGCCTTGCCCGCGGCGGGCCTTGCGCAGGTGGAGCCGCCTCTCCGCGGGGCAGGCGGCCACAGAATTCATGCCCTGTTCGGTTTCGCGTTCGACCCCGACGCGGTCGGCTTGAGCCTCGGCGGCACCGACGTCCTGGATGACGCCGCGCGCGGCGAGGCGTCCTGGGAGATCCAGTTTCCCAGCCATCGGATCGCCCTATGGCCGAAGAAGTGGCCCGAGCCCCACCCGCTCGCCGGGGTCCTCGCGACCACCGACGGCTCGGTCTACCCTTATGTCGGGATTTCGGTCCGGCTCCCCCTCACCTCGCGGTTCTGGTTCACTCCGTCGCTTTCGGCCGGCGCCTATGTCCACGCCGGAGGGTTCGACCTCGGCGCGCCGATCGAGTTCCGTTCCCGGGCGGAGGTCGTCTATCAGCTCTCGGTGCGCAACCGCATCGGGCTGTCGTTCGGCCATCTGTCGAACTCGGGGATCCGGCGGCGGAACCCGGGCACCGAGACGCTCTCGCTGACGTTCTACTCGTCCCTGAAGAACCACGGCTGGACCCCCGACTAGAACTGCCGGTCGCTTCGGGGCAAGTCGAGCCACCACCCCACCTGCGGGGACCGATCCCTAAAGCGGCATGTTGCCGTGCTTCTTGGCCGGCAGGCTCTGGCGCTTGCTGGCGAGCTGGCGGAGCGCCTTGACGATCTGCGCCCGGGTCTCGCGCGGTTCGATCACCGCGTCGAGGAAACCCCGTTCGGCCGCGACATAGGGGTTCGAGAACTTCGCCCGGTACTCGGCCACTTTCTCCTGTCGCACCGCGGCGGCGTTGTCGCCCGCTTTGTCCAGCTCGCGCTTGTAGAGGATGTTGACGGCGCCCTCCGGCCCCATCACCGCGAGCTCCGCGGTCGGATAGGCGAGGTTCACGTCGGTGCGCAGGTGCTTGCTCGCCATGACGCAATAGGCGCCGCCGTAGGACTTCCGCGTGATGATCGTGATCTTCGGCACAGTCGCTTCGGCGAAGGCGTAGAGGAGCTTCGCGCCATGCTTGATGATGCCGCCGAACTCCTGTTGGGTGCCGGGCAGGAAGCCGGGAACGTCCTCGAACGTGACGAGCGGAAGATTGAACGCGTCGCAGAAACGGACGAACCGGGCGCCCTTGAGCGAAGCGTCGATGTCGAGCACGCCGGCCAGGAACTGCGGCTGGTTGGCGACGATGCCGACCGACTGGTTGGCGAAGCGGGCGAAGCCGACCACCAGGTTCTTGGCGAAATCGGCGTGGACTTCCAAGAACTTGCCGTCGTCCACCACCTGGCCGATCAGCTGCTTGATGTCGTACGGCTTGTTCGGGTCGGCGGGGACCAGCGTGTCGAGCGCCTCGGAGGAGCGGAACGGGTCGTCCTCCGACGAGGCGGGCGGCGGATCGTCGAGGTTGTTGCTCGGCAGATAGGAGAGCAGCTCGCGAATGCCGGCGAGGCAGGCCGCGTCGTTGCCGCGGACGAAATGGCAGACGCCGCTCTTGCCGCTGTGGGTGGCGGCCCCTCCCAGCGCCTCTTTGGTCACCTCTTCGTGGGTAACCGTGCGGATCACGTCCGGCCCGGTGACGAACATGTAGCTCGTCCCTTCGACCATGAAGATGAAATCGGTGATCGCCGGAGAGTAGACCGCGCCGCCGGCGCAAGGGCCCAGGATCGCCGAGATCTGCGGCACGACGCCGGAGGCGAGGGTGTTGCGCAGGAAGATGTCGGCATAGCCGCCGAGCGAGGCCACCCCCTCTTGAATCCGCGCGCCGCCGGAGTCGTTGAGACCGATCACCGGCGCGCCGTTTTCGACCGCCAGATCCATGATCTTGCAGATCTTCTGCGCGTTGGTCTCGGACAGCGAGCCGCCGAAGACGGTGAAATCCTGAGCGAAGACGTAGACCAGGCGCCCCTCGACGGTGCCGTAGCCGGAGACCACGCCGTCGCCGGGGAACTTGGTCTTCTCCATGCCGAAGTCGACGCAACGGTGGGCGACCAGGGCGTCGAGCTCGACGAACGAGCCTGGATCGAGCAGCAGCTCCACCCGCTCGCGGGCGGTGAGCTTGCCTTCTTTGTGTTGGCGCGCGATGCGGTCCGCGCCGCCTCCCGCCTCGGCCGCGGCGAGCCTACCTTTCAGCTCGGAGATCTGTCTTGCCCGGGTGTCGCTCATGGCGGCGGATCTTACCGTGGAACCCGGAATCCCCGGTTTGGGCTCCTCGGGATGAGAGATCCGCCGCGGTTTCCGCGTATCCTCTGCGGCATCTACCCCAGGAGGACCCCATGAGCGCACGAGCCGTCGCACCCCTTGCCGTTCTGGCCGGCCTGCTGTTCCTCGCGGCGCCTTTTTCGGTCTCGGCACAACCCGTGCCGCCTGCACCGGCCGAGACCACCGCGGCGCCGGCAGCGACCGCCGCCGACAACGGCCCGGTCGCGGTGCCGATCCCGAGCGAAAAAGCGATGCGCTATTACGAGAGCGGCATCCTGGTCTGGTGGGTCGAGCTGCTGTGGGGTTTCGCGGTGCCCCTCCTGCTCTTGTTCTCAGGAGTTTCCGCCCGGATTCGCACGTTCGCCCAGGGGATCGGCAAGCGCTGGTTTCCGACCGTGGCGATCTATTTCGCGCTGTTTGCGATCCTGACCTTCCTGCTCGACCTGCCGCTCGCCTATTTCACCGGCTTCGTGCGCGAGCACGCTTATGGGTTGTCGAACCAGACCGCGGCGAAGTGGTGGAGCGATGCGGGCAAGGGGCTCCTCGTCGGCATCATCGGCAGCGCCGTCGTGCTCTGGATTCCCTACCTCTTGCTGAAGAAGAGCCCGCGGCGGTGGTGGCTTTGGACCTCCCTCGCGTCCATTCCACTTCTCGCCCTGCTGCTGGTGATCTCACCGATCTGGCTCGACCCCCTGTTCAACAAGTTCGGACCGATGAAGGACAAGGCGCTCGAAGGAAAGATCCTCGCGCTCGCCGATCGCGCAGGGATCGAAGGGAGCCGCGTCTTCGAGGTGGACAAGAGCGTCGATACAGAAAAGGTCAACGCCTACGTCGCGGGCCTCGGGAGCACGAAGAGGGTGGTGCTCTGGGACACGATCATCAAAAAGCTCGACGAACGGGAGATTCTGTTTGTGATGGGGCACGAGATGGGCCATTACGTCCTGGGCCACGTGGCGCTCTCGATCGGCCTCGGTTTCCTGGTGATCCTGATCGGTCTCTACTCGATCCACCGTCTGGCGCGGGGGATGATCGCGCGCTGGGGCGATCGCTTCGGCTTCCACGAGCTTTCGGACGTGGCCTCGTGGCCGTTGATCATCCTGCTGTTCACCGCCGTGGGATTCGTCCTCACCCCCGCGATCCTGGCGGTCGGCCGCGAGGTCGAGCACCGGGCGGACGTTTTCGGGCTCGAAATCACGCGCGACAACCATGCCGCCGCGACCGCGTTCGTCAAGCTGCAGGAGCAGAACCTGAGCAACCCGCGGCCGGGGCTGCTGTACAAGCTCTGGAACTCGTCGCACCCGACGCTCGGCGACCGGATCGACTTCTGCAACGAGTACCGGCCGTGGGAAAAAGGCGAGCCGCTGCGCTACGGCCGCCTGATCCGGCCCGCGAGCTGATCTTCAGGCTCCGACGATCGGACCGGCCGTGACCCCGGGCAGGCTCTCAACGAAACGGCTGCCGAACGCCTGGGCGGCGGTCCAGGC
>Ga0134122_10003265_pt1 | contig 12036 bp, 14 predicted proteins | sample KB302_FD_96461 | JGI IMG/M metagenome (GOLD analysis project Ga0134122, IMG submission 96461) | Terrestrial soil microbial communities without Nitrogen fertilizer from Kellogg Biological Station, Michigan, USA - KB3-0-2 | ecosystem: Environmental > Terrestrial > Soil > Unclassified ...
ACCGTCGAGCACGACTTTGGGCCCGAAGCGCTTCTTGACGCCTTTAAGCTCGATCTTCGGCGTTGTGGTCATTGTTGTCTCAGCGGCTGAAGAAGATCGAGGTCAAGACGTAGTTCGCAGAAAGAATCAAAATTGAGGCAGACACGACGGCATTGGTCGTCGCCTGCCCTACCCCTTGCGCCCCGCCTTTGGAATGAAAGCCGTGATAGCAGCCCATTAGGGCAATGATGAAACCGAATACGGCCGCCTTGACGAGGCCGGACACGACGTCGCCTTGGGTGACGAAATCGATGGTATTTTTCAGGTACACCGCACCATTGAAGCCGAGGCTGCGGGTACCGACGATGTAGCCGCCGAAGATGCCGATGGAATCGGCGACCGCGACAAGCAGCGGCATGGTGACGACAGCAGCGATCAAACGGGGTGTGACGAGATACTTCACCGGATTGGTCGAAAGCGTCGTCAGCGCGTCGATCTGCTCGGTCACACGCATGGTGCCGATCTCCGCGGCGATGGCAGCGGCGACACGGCCGGCAACCATGAGTCCTGCGATCACCGGTCCCAGCTCGCGCGTGATGCCGAGGACGACGATTTGCGGAACGAAGGCTTCGGCCCCGTAACGGCTGCCGCCGATGAAAATCTGGAGACACAGCACTGCGCCGGTGAAGAACGCAGTCAGTCCAACCACCGGCAACGAGAAGTAACCGATGCGCACCATTTGCTGGAGGATGAGATACCAGTAGATCGGCGGACGGATGCAATGGGAGAGCGCGTCAGCGGTGAAAACGGTTAGCCGTCCGGTGGCGCCACAGAACGCAAGCACCACCCGGCCAATGGTCGCGAAGATGTTGAGCCGGGTTGCGAGTCGCTCCATTTCAATCTCCTACATAGATGCGCCGCACGCGCGAGGAAATCGCCGTCAGCACTTCATGCCCGATCGTCCCCGCCGCATTGGCGGCATCGTCCACCGTGACCGTTTCGCCCAAAAGCTCCACTTCCGTTCCACGGCCCACGGACTCTCCGGAGAGCGCGCTGACATCGAGCGCGAGCAGGTCCATGGAGATGCGTCCCACGACAGGAACGCGAACGCCGCCGATCGCGGCAGAAGCCTTGCCGCTGCCACTGCGAATAACGCCATCGGCGTAGCCGATGCCCACGATCGCCACAATCATCGGCTTTGCCACGGCATGAGATGCGGCGTAGCCGACGGTTTCACCGCGTGCGAGCTTGCGAAGCTGCAAAACGCGCGAACTCAAGACCACGACCGTGCGGTACGGATTGGCGCGCGAAGGAATCGGCTTACCGCCATAGAGGGCCATTCCGGGGCGGACCATGTCGAAGAGGAAATCGCGGCCGAGCTCGATGCCGGCGGACGCGGCAAGACTCGCCGGTGCGGGTGGCAGTCTGGCGAGCGCCGCACGGAAGCGCGCGAGCTGTGCAGCGTTCATGGCGTGTTGCGGGTCGTCGGCACAAGCGAGATGGCTCATGATGAGCACGAGGTTGATGCCGCTGAGCGCTTCACGCGGGCGAGCGACCAATCCGCTGAGCTCCTCCTGCGAGAGCCCCGAGCGGTTCATGCCGGTATCGATTTGCACGGCTGCGTCAAGCGATGATTTGCGGCTGATCGCGGTCCGAGACCATTCGGCGATCTCATCTGACGAATTCAAAACGGGCGTCAGCCGGTTGGCGATCAGCGCCGGCGCAGTCCCGGGCGCTACGCCGTCGAACACGAAAATGCGCGCGCGCGGGAGCAGCGTGCGCAGGGCTATCCCCTCGTCCAATCTGGCGACAAAAAAGGAATCCGCGCCTTCGGAAGCAAGCGTCTGCGCGACAGGCACCATGCCGGTGCGATAGGCATCGGCCTTGACCACCGGCGCGACGGCCGCGGGTGAAGCGCGGCGCATGACCTCGCGATAGTTCGCGCCAAGCGCGCCCAAGCGCACGGTCAGCTGCGCCGCAGTCTGTCCGCCCGAGGCCGGCGAATCGCTTCCGCTTTGGTTCATGGCCGTTTCAAGAGAACGACAGGGGGGCGCAGCTAGTCAAATGTATGTCGGCCCGCAATACGGGCTCCCTTGTGCGTGGAACGCAGGTCGGGCAAATCGTCCGCCCATGTCCGTGATTCTTCCCGCTGTCCTTCCCGTCTTCATCACCGCGTTGATCGGGTATGCCCTGGCCAAGGCGAATCGCCCCTTCGACAACAAGACCATCGCATTTCTGGTCGTCGGCTTGGGCACGCCGGCGCTTGTTTTCTTCAATTTGTCGAAGACTACGGTGGTCCCCGGCGCGCTCGTCGGAATCACGGCCGCTACAGTGGTTGCCATCATCTTCTATCTCATCACCGGCGCGGTGATCCTGAAGGCCACAGGAATGCGGCTGCGCACGTTCCTGCCGTCGCTTGCCTTTCCCAACGCCGGAAATCTCGGCCTGCCGCTCGCGCTTTATGCCGCGGGAGACGAAGGCTTGAATTACGCGATCATTATTTTCGCCATAACCTCCATTTTCAATCTGACGATAGGCCAGGCGCTTGCCGCCGGGCGTAGCAACTGGATGACGGTGCTCAAGAGCCCGATCGTTCCGGCCGCCCTGCTCGGGCTCGTTTTCGCCTACGGGCGCATCCCAATTCCGTTATGGGCGACAAACACGCTGTCGATGATGTCGGGCCTGACCATACCGCTGATGCTGCTGATGCTCGGCACGTCGCTGGCGAAGATTCAAGTGACCACGTTTCCGCGCGCGGCCTTGATGTCGGCGGTGCGCATCGGCATGGGCGTGGTGGCGGGATTTGCGCTTTCGGCGTTGTTCGGCTTTACCGGCGCCGAGCGCATCGCCTTTGTGCTCCAGTGCGCCATGCCGGTCGCGGTGTTCAATTATCTTTTCGCGCAAATGTACGACAACGAGCCGGGCGAAGTGGCAAGCCTGGTCGTGGTTTCCACGCTCTTCGCCGTTGTCACGACGCCGATAGTGTTGGCGGTGCTGGCACCGTGAGGGCGTCTATCGCCGGTCGTCGGGATTGGCCAGATTCGAGAAGCGCGTGAAGCGCACGTCGAAGAAGAGCTCGACCTTGTTGGTCGGGCCGTGGCGGTGCTTCTCGACCAGGATTTCCGCGCGATTGTGCACGCGCTCGAGCTTCTCGACCCATTGGTCGTATTCCGCGGTGCCCGCCTCGGGCTCGCGCGACTTGAGATAATATTCCTCGCGGTACACAAACATCACGACGTCTGCGTCCTGCTCGATCGAGCCGGACTCGCGCAAATCGGAGAGGATCGGGCGCTTGTCATCGCGGTTGTCGACGCCGCGCGAAAGCTGAGAGAGCGCCACCACCGGTAGCGCCAGTTCCTTGGCCAGTGCTTTCAGCCCTTTGGTCACGTCGGAGATTTCCTGCACGCGATTTTCGAAGCGGCGCGACGACGGTTCCACGAGTTGGAGATAGTCGATGAGGATGAGGCCGATATGCTTCTCACGCTTCAAGCGCCTCGCGCGGGCGGCAATCTGGGCGATGGAAATGCCGCCGGTATCATCAATGTAAAGCGGCAGGTCGCCGAGCACCTGAGCGGTCTGCACGAAGCGGTCCCATTCCGCATCGGTAAAGCGGCCGGTGCGGATTTTCCGCATTTCGATCTCCGTCTGCTCGGACAACACACGCGCCGAGAGCTGAGAGGCCGCCATTTCCAGGGAAAACATCAACACAGGGGCGCCGCGTTTGGGTTCGGCACCGTCGGCCTTGTCCTTCGCCCACAGCCGCGCGGCATGGAATGCCATATTGGTCGCGAGCGAAGTCTTTCCCATGCCTGGCCGTCCGGCGATGATGAGAAGGTCCGATGCGTGCAACCCGCCGAGCAGCGTATCCAGATCTGTAAACCCGGAAGGCACCCCGGAGATGTGGCCGCCCCGGGCCAAGGCCTGTTCAGCGCTGGCGACCGCCTGGGAGAGAGCGGCGTCAAAACCCAGCGGCCCTTCGCCAAAGCGGCCTCTTTCGGCGACACGGTAGAGCGCTTTTTCCGCTTCCTCGATTTGCGCCGCGGGCGCGACATCGATCGGGGCTTCATATGCGGTGTTGACGATATCCTCGCCGATACGGATGAGCTCGCGGCGCATGGCGAGATCGGCCAAGATGCGCGCATAATCTTTGACGTTGGGAAGCGCCGGAGCGGCGCGGGCGAGACTGACGAGATAGGCTTGACCACCGACTTCGGAGAGGCCGACATCCTGTTCCATCACCGCCTTCAACGTGAGCGGCGAAACCATGTGGCCTTTCGCCCACATGCGTTCGATCGTGTCGTAGAGCCTATGATGGAGCGGGTCGTAAAAATGTTCCGGTTTCAGCAGGGCTGAAACCCGCTCAAGTGAATAATTGTCGACCAGGATCGCACCCAAGAGCGCCTGCTCGATGTCGACGTCGTAGGGAAGTTGGCGCGGAGCTTCTTGCTCCATGGCCGTTGTCCTGATTCGTTTATGGGGCGGCGATCATCGTGAGCCGCGCATGGCCGCGCAAGCGCGCCGACCGCCCGTCCACAGCTTAAACCTGTGTTCGAATTATGCGGCTTCGTTCGCGCGCGCAGCGACCGCGAATCGCGATGTCCGCTCAGAGTCGACCATATAGTCGCGGGTGATGGGAAGCGCGTCGATGGCTCGGGTGAGCTGTATCTGAAATACCACCAGATGATCGCAGCGGAAGCCCATTTCCGAAGCCGCGAGGTAGAACTCCCACATACGCGCTCGTCATAGAGAGCGGCGGCTTTTGTTCAATTCTTGCGGAAACGGGCCCCGCTCAATCGCATTTCTGGTAATTGCCTGCGCGGCAATCGCGGGCCAGTGCCTGGGCTTGAAGCTTCTGCGCCTGGGTCATCTTGCTGGCGACCTCGTTGTAATTCTCGAGCGCGATCTTCGCCTCGTTGCCTGCCAGGGTGGAGGATGCTGCCGAGAACCAGACGAGCGCGCGGGCCAAATCCTGTGGCACGCCATCGCCGGTGGCATAGATGCTGGCAAGATTGAACTGGGCGTGGCCGTTCCTCTGCTGGGCAGACAGGCGGAAATATTTCACCGCCTCGCGCGGGTCCTTGGGCACCCCTTGGCCGGCGTAGTACAGCGCCCCAAGATTGAGCTGGGCGCTGTCGACTCCGGCATCCGCAGCCTTGCGATACCACGTGGCGGCCTGCTTGTAATCCTGCGGCAGCCCCCGTCCGCTCGCATACATGACCCCGATATTGTACTGCGCCTGCGCACTGCCGTGGTCGCCGGCGAGGCGGTACCACTTGGCGGCTTCCTTGTAGTCCTGCGGAACGCCCAAGCCGCGCTCGTACATCGTGGCGATGTTGGCTTCGGCGGTAGAGCTTTTCTTGTCCGCGCCGATGCGGAACAGCCTCATCGCCTCCTTATAATCTTTCTGAACACCTTGACCGTTCTGGTAGAGGACCCCGAGGTCGACGGTGGCGAAGACGTTTCCTTTGGCGGCAGCGAGACCAAACCACTTCGCCGCCTCCTTATGGTCCTGCGAGACGCCCAACGAGTTCGCGTACATGGCCCCAAGATTGTACTGGGCGTTGGTGTCGCCCTTTTCCGCCAAGGGCCGCATCAGGGTGAGGGCTTGCTTGTAGTCGCCCTTCTGATAGGCGGCGAACGCGTCGTCGTAGGGTGCTGCGGCAATAGGGGGCACGCCTGCGAGCAGAAACGCCGCTATTGCAGCCGCGTATCTCAACATTGACGGTCCCCTCAAGGCGCAACGCCTAAACCTAGCCTTGATCCTAAATCGGCGGAAGGGACTCTTTGAATTCGCCGGGAGGAGGCCCATGTTTTGCCCGGTTAGAACGGCTCCAACCCAATAGATGAGGGCACAAATGCAGTATGTCGAAGGATTTGTCGTCCCGGTTCCGAAGAAGAAGCTCGCGGCATACCTGCGCTTGGCGCAACGGGCGAGCAAGATTTGGCGCGAGCACGGCGGGCTGGAATACCGCGAATGCGTCGCCGACGATGTGAGCAAGGGTAAGGTCACGTCGTTCCCGCGCAGCGTCAAGCTGAAGCCAAGCGAGACCGTGATTTTTGCCTGGATCGTCTACAAGTCGCGCGCCCATCGCGATCGCGTGAACGCCAAGGTCATGAAGGATCCACGCTTGGCGGACATGATGGACCCCAAGAAATTGCCGTTCGACGGCAAGCGCATGTTCTGGGGCGGGTTCAAGCTTCTATTGAAGGCTTAGCCACAATGTGCCGCAACGTCAGAACTCTTTTCAATTTCGAGCCTCCGGCGACAGAAGAGGAAATACGCGCATCCGCGCTCCAGTTCGTGCGCAAGCTGAGCGGTTTCACCCATCCTTCGCGCGCGAATGAGGCTGCTTTCAACCGTGCCGTCGATGAAGTTTACGCTGCCACGCAGCGCCTCCTGACATCGCTGCACACCGCCAGCCCGCCGCGCGATCGAGAAACAGAAGCCTTGAAGGCCAAGGAAAGGGCCAAAGCCCGGTTCGTGATGCCGTGAAAAAGTTTGCCCCCTGTGTCGAACTTGGCGGGCGCCGCTCGTCGTCAAGATAGAGCGAGGGGCAGAGGGCCCGGCTCATAAAAGACCAAAGGAGACCCAAGATGAGATTCATGATGCTGATGATCCCCAAGGGATACGAAAAGGCTGCACCAGGAACCATGCCCGATCCCAAGGCGGTTGATGCGATGATGAAGTACAACGAAACGCTGCAAAAAGCGGGAGTGCTGCTCGGGCTCGACGGTCTGCATCCACCGTCCACGGGCGCTCGCGTCTCCTTCTCCGGCGGCAAGCCCAAGGTCACCGACGGTCCGTTCGCTGAAGCCAAGGAGGTGATCGGCGGCTACTGGATGATCCAAGTGAAATCCAGGGAAGAGGCGATAGAATGGGCGAAGCGCATTCCGGGCTCCGACAATGAAGTGGTTGAGATCCGGCAAGTGTTCGAAGCGTCCGACTTCGGCCCGGAGGTCGAGAAGCGCGAGAAGGAACTGCTCGGCAAGATCCAGACGGAGCAGGCTTGAGGTGATCAGGGCCGGCTTGCGCTGACAAAACGGAGATGGTGTATCGGGAGCCGTGACGGCTTCCGATACAAATCGCTCCATCGACGCGGTCTGGAGAATCGAGTCGGCGCGGCTGATTGCCGGCCTCGCGCGGATGGTGCGCGACGTCGGCGTTGCCGAAGAGCTCGCACAGGATGCGCTGGTTGCCGCGCTGGAACGCTGGCCGGAGTCCGGCATCCCGGACAACCCGGGCGCCTGGTTGATGGCAACCGCGAAGCATCGCGCGATCGACCGCTTTCGCCGCAACAAGCTGCTTCAGCGCAAGCATGAGGAGTTGGGACGCGAGCTGGAGATCGAGGAGATGGCGCCTCCGGATTTGGATGCGGCGCTTGACGACGATGTCGGTGACGACCTGCTGCGCCTGATTTTCACTTCGTGCCATCCAATCTTGTCGGCGGAAGCCCGCGTTGCGCTGACGCTGCGCCTGATCGGAGGGCTTTCGACCGACGAAATCGCACGAGCTTTCCTCGCGACAGAGCCCACGATTGCCCAACGTATCGTGCGGGCCAAGCGGAGCCTGGCCGAGGCAAAAATACCGTTCGAAGTGCCACGGGGAGCGGAGCTCGCCCCTCGCCTGTCATCCGTGCTGGAGGTGATCTATCTCATCTTCAATGAAGGCTACGCAGCCACGGCTGGAGAAGACTGGATGCGGCCGCAGCTCTGCCAGGAGGCGCTTCGGCTGGGACGGATTCTGGCCGAACTTGCTCCGCTTGAGCCTGAGGTCCATGGCTTGGTCGCGCTCATGGAAATCCAGTCGTCGCGTTTTGCTGCACGAATGGGCGCCAGTGGCGAGCCGATCCTACTGCTCGATCAGAACCGTGCCCGCTGGGACCAGTTGCTGATCCAGCGCGGGCTGCGCGCGCTGGCTCGCGCCCAAGCACTCGGCGGGGTGCCCGGCCCATATTTGCTGCAAGCGGAGATCGCGGCCTGTCACGCGCGAGCGCGCGTTGCAGCCGATACCGATTGGCGGCGGATTGCGGCTCTCTATGAAGCGCTTGCGGAGCTGACGCACTCACCGGTCGTCAGGCTCAATCGCGCGGTGGCGGTGGGAATGGCCGAAGGGCCCGCCGCAGGTCTCGCACTGGTCGACGAGATCGCAGCCGAGCCGGCGCTCAAGGCGTATCATCTGCTGCCGAGCGTGCGCGGCGATCTGCTGGCAAAACTTCGGCGCTTCGAAGAAGCGCGGAAAGAATTCGAGCACGCCGCCTCGCTGACGCGCAACGCGGCCGAACAGGAACTGATGCGCAAGCGCGCGGCGGAATGTGGTGGGGTGCCCTAGCAATAGGTGGACGCTTTTATTCCCACTCGATCATCAATCGACGTCTCGCCACTTTTCGATATCAGTCGCTTGGCACCTCCTGCTAAAGTCGACACCGACAAAAATACCGACACACCTAGCGCAGAATGCAAACTGAGGATGAGCCAGGTTTGACATTGATGGACGCAAGTTCGTCGACGGCCTTTTGGACCGAGGACGCCAATTCCTCTATACCGCTGACAACAACGCCATCGACGCACGGCGCGATTTGACCATCTAACTCTAGTGAGGTCGCTTGGACTGCCGAAATCATCTGCTTGAGCACATGAAGCGGAGCCGGTGTACGAGGAACGGTGAAGCCAAAGCGAATGACCTCAAAATGCTGTTGTCCTACGGAAATCCGTTCGGGAAGAGCATATCCAAGCTCCCCGTCATCGACCTCTGCAGAAAATAGGTAGTCGGTCTGGCCAGTTTGATCATTCCAGTGGAATTGATCGCCATCACCCCATTGAAGCCCTATGGCGTGGAGCGTGCCCCAGACTTTCTTTCCGTCAAACCGATCTCCGTCTTTCTTCGGCCAGATCACGATCGAAACATGATCTGGCGCAACCGAAAGAATGCGGCGCGCCTGCGCATGCCGTGCTGCGATCTCGGTGCGATCAACGCGCCAAAATGAAAATCCCTCGGGCCGCGAGGTCAGCCACCTGCCAAGGTGCTCGGCCCCCGCGGTCAAACGGTCGACGTCGCTGTCCTCACGCAAAGGCCAACCGGCGATCAACGCCACCGCTTGCGATGGCGCATCGGACGACTGCATGAACGTGACCCGACCGCTCGGCGTGCGAACGTAGAACGTGGGCCTATCAAAATCGCGCCGGAGGTCTGACGTCAGCGCCGCTCCGATGGCAGCGGGCGCGAACACGTCCTTTGCATCCGTTGTCAGCGAAAACTCGGCGATCGGATCAGGCCCATAGTCTCGCGCGTCGTCATCGACATTACGCGAGACGAGGTCAGGATCGATTGGTGGAAGCACAAGCTTCAAAATCGGCGCGATTTCACTTGTGCCAGGCATCGCAGTTTCGATACGCCCACGCGTGTGTGAGGCGGACGCGAGGTACATATCGCCCAAGATGATCTTCTTCTCGTCCGCCATCTGCTCATCCCCCGCCACACAGCAAATATTTCTAGGCACCTCGCATGTCGCATATGTTATTGTTTTTATTGTCTTTATTCTATTCCCACTCGATTGTGCCGGGCGGCTTCGACGTCACGTCATAAACGACGCGGTTGATGCCCTTCACCTCGTTGACGATGCGCGTCGCCGTGCGAGAGAGGAACGCGTGGTCGAAGGCGTATGAATCGGCGGTCATGCCATCGGAGGACGTAACCGCGCGCAAGGCGCAGACGAATTCATAGGTGCGATCATCGCCCATGACGCCGACGGTCTTGACCGGAAGCAGGACGGCGAATGCCTGCCAGATCTCGTCGTAAAGGCCGCTCTTGCGGATCTCATCCAGAAAAATCGTATCGGCCTGCCGCAGGATTGCGAGCTTGTCCCGCGTGATGGCGCCCGGAACGCGGATGGCGAGGCCCGGGCCGGGAAACGGATGCCGTCCGACGAAAGCTTTGGGAAGCCCGAGCTCGCGCCCCAGCGCGCGCACTTCGTCCTTGAAGAGATCGCGGAGCGGTTCCACGAGCTTCAAATGCATCCGCTCCGGCAGGCCACCGACATTGTGATGCGACTTGATCGTCACCGACGGCCCGCCAAGCGCGGAGACGCTCTCGATGACGTCGGGATAGAGCGTTCCTTGCGCCAAGAACTCGGCGTTGCCAATGGCTTTGGCCTCACCCTCGAAGATGTCGATGAACGCCGCGCCGATGATCTTGCGCTTCTGCTCGGGGTCTTCGATGCCGTCGAGGCGCTGCAAGAAGAGATTGCTCGCATCGGAATGAATGAGCGGAATATTGTAGTGGCCGCGGAACAGCGACACGACTTCTTCCGCTTCGCCTTCGCGCATCAGGCCAGTGTCGACAAAGATGCAGGTGAGCTGGTCGCCGATGGCCTCGTGTATCAGCAGCGCAGCGACCGAAGAATCGACGCCGCCCGACAACCCGCAGATGACGCGGCCCTTGCCCACGCGCTCGCGGATGCGGCGGATGGCTTCGGCGCGAAACGCTTTCATGTTCCAATCCGGCGCGATGCCCGCCACGGTTTGGGTGAAATTGCGCAACAACGCGGCGCCGCGCGGCGTATGCACGACCTCGGGATGGAACATTGTGCCGTAGAAGCGGCGCTTCTCGTCGGCGATCACGGCAAAGGGGGCGTTGTCGCTCATGGCGAGCACATGGAAACCGGGCGGCAAGGCGGTCACACGATCGCCGTGGCTCATCCAGACCTCGTCACGCGTGCCGAGCGGCCACACACCGTCAAGCAGCGGCGATTGTCCCGTCACTTCGATCTCGGCCCGTCCGAATTCGCGCTTGGCGTGCGGTTCCACACGTCCGCCGAGCTGGGCGACCATGGTCTGCTGGCCGTAGCAGATGCCGAGTACCGGCACACCGAGCTTGAACACGCTCTCGGGCGCACGCGGCGAGCCTTTGTCGCCGACGCTTGCCGGTCCGCCGGAAAGGATGACCGCTTTTGGCGGCGTGCCATTGATCGCGGCATCGGCCTTGTTGAAGGGAACGACTTCGCAATAGACGCCGCTCTCGCGAATGCGGCGCACGATCAGCTGCGTTACCTGCGAGCCGAAATCAATGACCAGAACAGGAGACATCAGGGTCTGACGGGCTCGCCCCTCAGCGCTCTTTCGACCTGGGCCGTTTCCGGACACGAGGCCCCGCACGCCCGCATCAGAAGGTCGCGCTGCGCTTCGGCTCCGGCACGATCGCCGATGGAGAGATCGAGAAGCGCCAAGCCCTCAAGCGCGGGCACATAGGCCGGCTGGACGTCCAAGGCCAGGCCAAAAAATTGGTGAGCAAGCTCCGGCTGGCCATTTTGGGCATAGAGCCGCCCCAAACGGTGATAGGGCACGGGATCGCGCGGCGCGTAAACGATTGCCGACTGGAAGAGCTGAGCCGCACCATCGACGTCGCCGCGCATCGCAAAGTCGTCGCCGGCCTGAATGAAATGGGCCTCATCGAGCATGGTGGCGACGTCCTGCGCGATGGCCGGAGACGTTGCCGCGGCGAGCAGGAATCCTGCGATCAGAAGCCGGTACATTCTCTCATCCTCTTGCCCGCCACGTCGGACGTACAACGCTTATTCAACGCGCTCCAGGATACAAGCAAAAAAGCCGTCCGTCGCGGTCCGATGCGGGCTCGCGCGGAAATAATCCCCGATTCCCGCGGGCAGCTCGCCCAGGCCCGCCCGGCGCCAAACCTCCTCCGCTCGTACCATGCGAAACGCTTTGTTGCGGTTAAGAAAAGACTCGATCACGGCTTCGTTTTCGCAGGGAAGCAGCGAACATGTTGCGTAAATGAGACGCCCGCCGGTTTTTGTGTGGCGAGCCCCATCATCGATCAGCCAATCCTGAAGACCAGTGAGCTCGTTGAGTCGATCCGGCGTCAGACGCCATTTCAGCTCAGGATTGCGCCGCCACGTACCTGAACCGCTGCACGGCGCATCGATCAGCACCACGTCGAACTTGCCGTTGCCCCAATCGGGGCCGCCACGTTTCTGCGCGACTCTGATGTTGGTGGCGCCGGCGCGGCGCGCGCGTGGACCGAGCGGCTTCATTCTCTGCACATCC
>Ga0134122_10003268_pt1 | contig 12034 bp, 10 predicted proteins | sample KB302_FD_96461 | JGI IMG/M metagenome (GOLD analysis project Ga0134122, IMG submission 96461) | Terrestrial soil microbial communities without Nitrogen fertilizer from Kellogg Biological Station, Michigan, USA - KB3-0-2 | ecosystem: Environmental > Terrestrial > Soil > Unclassified ...
AAAACCCTCCGATGAAATTGACCCCGACCTGCTTCGCCGCACGATCAAGATAGTCGGCCATCAACACGTAAGAGTCCGCGTCAGAGCTTTCCGCGATCAATGCAATCGGCGTCACCGAGATGCGCTTGTTTATAATCGGTATGCCGTATTGCGCGGCAATCTCTTCGCCGGCGGAAACCAGGTCTTCTGCAAGCCGGCAGATCTTGTCATAGGCTTTTGTTGCGGCAACCGCCAGATCCGGGTGTGAGCAATCCCGCAGGCTGATTCCCATGGTGATGGTGCGGATGTCGAGATTCTCCATCTGCACCATACGGATCGTCTCGATGATCTCCTGCGGGGAATATCGGCTCGTGCTCATCGTCGAGTCTCAGATCCTGTGCATGAACTTGAACACGTCCTCGTGCTGAGCTTCGATCTTGAGCCCCATGCTCTCGCCCTTGGCGTTGAGCCTTGCCTTCAGTTCGCCGAACGGAATATTGGCATGCTCGATATCGACCATCATGATCATCACGAAGAATTCATCCATGACGGATTGCGATATGTCCAGGATATTGGCATCAGCCTGTGCCAATTCCGCTGAAACGCTGGCGATGATGCCGACGCGATCCTTGCCTATGACGGTCACGATGATACGGTGCGAATTCATGATTGGACTCAAACCCAGTCGCGACCAGTGAGGAAGTCGGTATAGAGCTTCGCCTCGGGCGTGCCGGGCTCAGGCCTCCAGTCATAGCGCCATTTCACCGACGGCGGAAGAGACATAAGAATGGACTCTGTACGGCCACCGGACTGCAGTCCGAACAGTGTGCCTCGGTCGTAGACCAGATTGAACTCAACGTAACGACCGCGGCGATAGGCCTGGAAATCGCGCTCCGAAGGGCCGAACGGCAGATCCTTGCGCCGTTGCACGATTGGCACGTACGCTTCCAGAAGATGATCACCTACGCTGCGCGTGAGTGCGAAGCAGGTGTCGAAATCCGGCTCGGACAGGTCATCGAAAAAGATACCACCGACCCCGCGCGGTTCGCGGCGATGATGGAGATAGAAATACTCGTCACACCATTTTTTGAATCTGGCATGCGTATGCTGTCCGAATGGGAGTAGTGCCTCTCGACAAACGCGATGAAAGTGAACCGCGTCTTGCTCGAATCCGTAGTAAGGCGTCAAGTCCATGCCGCCTCCAAACCAGGATACCGCCGCGGCCCCCGCTTTTTCCGCGATGAAAAAACGCACATTCATGTGCACAGTCGGCACGTAGGGATTGCGCGGATGCAAGACCAGGGAAACGCCCATCGCCTGGAAAGATCGGCCGGAAAGGTCAGGCCGCGCCGCGGTGGCCGAGTCCGGCAAGGCACGGCCGCTCACGTGTGAAAAATTGACGCCGCCGCGTTCAAACAGGTCGCCGTCCTCGATCACGCAGCTGATACCGCCGCCGCCAGCCGGACGCGTCCAGGTATCGCTTCGGAACGCATTGCCATCGAGAGTCGAAAGTGCACCGACGATGCCAGCCTGCAGACCGGTCAGATATGTTTTGACCCGTTCCGTTGCCATCGAAATTACAATGTGCTTTTCTTTGCGCCGATAGCGCGAAAGCCGATATCGCGGCGCATTTGACTACCATCGAAGTGGATCCCTTCGGCAATTGCGTATGCCCTGCGTTGTGCAACCCGCACGGTATCGCCTAGAGCAGTTACACACAACACGCGTCCGCCGTTAGTCACCACCTTGCCGTCTCGCACGGAGGTGCCTGCATGGAAGACATGGAAATCGTCACCATTGCGCGGCAGCCCCTTAATCAGATCGCCTGTGCGGGGGTGATCCGGATAACCGGCAGCGGCCATGACGGCACACAGTGCGACCCGCCGATCCCACTCTGCTTCGACTGCGTCCAGTGCTCCCTCGACGGCATGTTCGATCAGCGTGAACAAATCGTTCTTCAGTCGCATCATGATCGGCTGGGTTTCCGGATCTCCCATGCGGCAATTGAACTCCAGAGTTTTTGTACTGCCGTCCGCTTTGATCATGAGCCCTGCGTACAGGAAGCCGGTATAAGGGCTGCCTTCCTTTTCCATTCCTTGAATTGCCGGTTGTATGACTTCGCGCATGACGCGCGCGTGAATGGCTGGCGTAAGGACAGGCGCAGGCGAATAAGCGCCCATGCCGCCCGTATTGGGGCCTTTGTCGGCATCGAGCAGACGCTTGTGGTCCTGGCTGGAGGCGAGCGGCAGCACATGCTTGCCATCCACCATCACGATGAAACTGGCTTCTTCGCCTTCGAGAAATTCTTCAATGACGACGCGCGCTCCAGCTACTCCCATTTTGTTGGAGACCAGCATCAAATCAATCGCGGCATGTGCCTCCTCTGGCGTGGTGGCCACGACGACGCCTTTGCCTGCGGCCAGTCCATCGGCCTTTATGACGATCGGAGCACCTCGTTGAGCCACGTAGTCGTGTGCCGCTTTTGCGTCCGTAAAACTGGCATATGCAGCAGTCGGGATACCATGCCGGACCATAAAGGCTTTAGCGAAGTCCTTCGATGCCTCTAGTTGCGCGGCCGCTCGCGTAGGTCCGAAGATGCGCAGTCCTGCCGACCGGAACGTGTCGACGATTCCCGCTGCTAGCGGTGCTTCCGGCCCGACCACCGTCAATGCGACGGCTTCCTTGCGCGCGAAATCAAGCAGATCTGGAATCGCGGTAAGGGGGACATTGAACAGGCCATCTTCCTGAGCGGTGCCAGCATTACCCGGCGCAACATAAATGCGCCCGATGCGGGGCGATTGGGCCAAGCGCCAAGCCAGCGCATGCTCGCGGCCGCCACTGCCGATAACCAGAAGGTTCATAGAGACGTTACCGACGACGAACGGAGGTAAGACAAGACAATATCATTCAATGGCGGAAATGACGCACGCCGGTCAGAGCCATGATGATTCCATGCTCATCCGCGGCCGCGATGACTTCTTCATCGCGCATGCTGCCGCCCGGCTGGATTATTGCAATGGCTCCAGCTTTTGCGACTACATCCACCCCGTCCCGAAACGGAAAGAAAGCGTCAGAAGCTACTACGGAACCTGCTAGAGACAGGCCGGCGTTTTCGGCTTTGATTGTCGCGATGCGCGCGCTATCGACCCGGCTCATTTGACCGGCGCCGACCCCAAGGGTCATCCCATCCCCGCAGAATACGATCGCGTTGGACTTGACGAACTTCGCAACTCTCCAGGCAAACATCAAGTCTGCCAGCTGCCCGGAAGACGGTTGCTTTTTTGTGACGATACGCAAATCGTTCAATTGTACGTTCATCGTATCGGGCGTTTGCACGAGCATGCCGCCTCCAACGCGCTTAAAGTCGAATCGGTTCGCACCGGCTTCACTCGCTATCTCGAGGACCCGTACGTTGGTTTTCCTGGCTAGTACCCGGGCCGCATCATCCGCGATGCCTGGCGCAATCAGAACTTCCATAAATTGCTGTGTCAGTGCTTCAGCCGTCTCCACATCGATCTGCCGATTGAACGCAATAATGCCGCCGAATGCGGATGTGGGATCTGTTTTGAACGCGCGGCTATACGCTTCAAGGCAATTGACCGACACCGCCACGCCGCACGGATTCGCGTGCTTGACGATCACGCAGGCTGGCTCCGCGAATGTTTTGACGCATTCCCAAGCCGCGTCCGCGTCGCCAATATTGTTGAAAGACAATTCCTTGCCCTGAAGCTGGCGGTAGTTGCTAAGCGCACCTGGAACCCTTTTTAGCTCGCGGTAAAACGCTGCCTGCTGATGCGGGTTTTCTCCATACCGCAAATCCTGAACCTTGGCGTAGTTCAGATTAATCTGATCGGGAAACTCGACACGGGCACCGCTGGCATCTGTGGCGGTCAAATAGTTACTGATCGCCGCGTCGTATGCCGCCGTGTGCGAAAAAGCCTTCTTTGCCAGCCAGAATCGCGTCTCGCCGCTGATTGCGCCACTGGCCGATTTCATTTCCGCGATTAACGCCGGATAGTCCGCCGGATCCGTAACAATGGCCACATGCTGCCAGTTTTTAGCTGCGGCACGCACCATAGTCGGACCACCGATGTCGATATTTTCAACGGCCTCCTCAAGGGTACATCCTGCCCTGGAGACCGTCTGCGCAAACGGATAGAGGTTTACGACTACCAGATCGATAAGCGGGATCGCGGCGCGGGCTGTGGCATTTAGATGTTCCGGCAGGTCGCGGCGCGCCAGAATGCCGGCGTGCACTTTCGGATGCAACGTCTTGACCCGCCCGTCCAGCATCTCCGGAAACCCGGTGTAATCGCCAATTTCGCTAACCGGCACATTCGCCTCTCGCAGCAGTTTGGCGGTTCCACCAGTGGATAAGATCTCCATGCCAATCTCGTGCAGGAAGCGTGCAAAATCCGCCGCTCCGCTCTTGTCTGACACACTGACTAATGCTTTTCGCCTGTTCATTTACGAAATCCAAAAATCAACCGCCCGTCGCGAATGCACGGGCGGCTTGGTGGAGCGGCATCAAGGGCTACTTGATGCCGTAATATTTCATCTTCTTACGCAAAGTGTTACGGTTCATCCCAAGCAACTGCGCAGCCTGCGTCTGGTTTCCCGATACACGGTGGAGCACGATTTCAAGCAGCGGCTTTTCAACTGAGTTCATGACCATATCGTAAACTGCGCAAGGCCGTTCGCCTTCCAGATCCTTGAAGTAACCATCCATCGCGCGGCGCACGCAGCGTGCTATTTCATTGTCATTGATCATGCCGCCAGTTCCTCCTCCGAATAAGTCAGGCGGTCTCCACGTGTTGCCAGCCCGTCGAGGAAGGCTTCCACCGCATTGAGTTGCTGATGCGTCATTTCCATTTTGTTCATGCTTTGTCGGAAAAGCGATGCACCAGCAAGCCCCTTGACATACCAGCCGATGTGCTTGCGCGCGACACGTACGCCACTTTGTTCGCCGTACAGTTCGTAGACGGCATGCAAATGGTTCACTAGTAGTTCTTTAATTTCCGCGATGTCTGGCGGCGGCAGATGTTTGTCGTTGATCAGGTAGTGCTGAATCTCGCGGAAAATCCAAGGCCGCCCCTGCGCTGCACGGCCAATCATCAGACCATCGGCACCGGTGAGCCGCAGTACTTCACGGGCCTTTTCAGGCGAATCGATGTCGCCATTAGCAATAACTGGAATGGCAACGCGCGACTTTACCTCGGCAATCGTTTCGTATTCCGCGTGCCCAAGGAAAGCACAAGCGCGTGTGCGGCCGTGAACCGATAATGCTTTCACGCCGGCCGACTGCGCGATTTGCGCAACGCGAACGGCATTTCGATTATGCGGACTCCATCCGGTGCGGATCTTCAGGGTGACCGGAATGTTAACGGCCGCCACGACGGCATCAAGGATTTTCCCGACCAGCGGCTCGTTTTGCAGCAAGGCGGATCCGGCCGCGACGTTGCAGACTTTCTTGGCGGGGCAACCCATGTTGATGTCGATGATCTGCGCGCCGCGGTCCGTGTTATAGCGGGCAGCTTCCGCCATGGCGCCAGGATCTGCGCCGGCAATCTGCACTGAAATCGGATCCGCTTCACCCTCATGATTTGAGCGGCGCATGGATTTCACGGTATCGCGAAGTTGCGCATTGGATGAGATCATTTCCGATACCGCCATCCCGGCACCCATTGCCTTGCACAACTGGCGGAATGGCCGATCGGTTACTCCGGCCATGGGCGCGACGATCAGATTGTTCCTGAGGGCATGCGGACCGATCTGCATTTCGGCGCCACGGGAAAAAATTTGGACCGCCATTCTAGCGCAAAGAATGCGCGATGGAAGCCGGCTTTGTCGTTTAACGCAGAGCGCCAAATATCATGCGCTGCATGAACGCGCGTTTGCCGGACGGTACCAGGTCGAGCAGCGACAGGGCCGTGCCGCGCGCAGCCCTCAGCGGCAGAACATCATTGGAGAAAATCTTAACCAGCGAATGGGTTAGCCCGATGCTGCGCAAGCGGTCGGGCCGCCGCCCGGCGCGATAACGCGACAAGCAGGCGCTGGATCCGGGATCAGCCTTTCCGTGAAGCAGCAACACTTCACTTAATTCCCAAGCGTCGCGCAAACCCAGATTGAACCCCTGGCCAGCAATAGGGTGCAGAGACTGCGCTGCGTTGCCCAGCATGACTGCACGCGGCATCACGGGGTCGGCGGCGTAACGCAAGGTCAGCGGAAACCGGGCACGTGCCGCAATCGAACTGAAACGGCCCGCACGATCGCCGAAATGTAATTGCAATTTATCGAGGAATGTTGATGCTGGCAAAGCTAGCAAGGCATCCGCCGTTTCCGGAGCCGCAGTCCACACTAGCGCATAACCATTCTGGAAAGGCAGCAAGGCGATCGGGCCATCTGGCGTGAATCGTTCAAAGGCTCGGTTCGCGTGCGGTTGTGATGTTCCGACCAGGCCCACGACGGCGTCTTGCCCGTACTCCTGAACTTTCGTCGTTGCGCCAGACTGCAATCCCAGACCGGCCCCACCATCAGCAATGACCAATAATCGGGCTGATATGGCTTGCCGGCTTCCCTGCGTCTGAATACCGATCTCAATCGCTTGGCTCGTCGAGTCCATGCTGACAGCTTGTGCACCCGTCATCAAGTTCGCTGCCAGTGATTTCAGCGCACGATTAACGGTTTGTTGCAGCAAGGAGTAGCGAATGACGTAACCCAATGCCGGCAATTCCAACTCCTGCGCCAATAGCAATGTGCGGCCGAATCCGCCTCGCTGGGACACGTGAATGGATTGAATTGGCGTAGCCGGCCCGATTTGCGACCACAGGCCGAGGCGCTCGAGAATCAGGCGACTGCCAAAGGACAGCGCCAAGGTGCGCTGGTCATCACTGTTGCTGTTATCGATCCGCGATTCCAACAACAGCACAGAGAACCCACTGGCCTGCAGTGCAATGGTGACGCCTGCACCAACCGGACCGCCGCCGACAATTACGATGTCGTAGTCAGTTTTGGACAACATAACCGGATGGCCTGTGCCGCACTCGATTGCACATAGTCATGCCGCATGTTCAGTGGTTCATCAACGACTCTATCTGTTCGATAGTCTTTGGCGCCGCCGAAGAAATAATTTCGCTGCCGAATTCAGTGACCAGTGCATCATCCTCTATACGCACGCCGATGTTCCAGAACTGCTCCGGAACATTGTCCCCCGGTCGCACGTAGCAGCCTGGCTCAACAGTCAGCACCATGCCCGGCTGGAGTTTAAGCCAGGCGCCATTGCGCTTGTAGTCTCCGGCATCGTGTACATCCATACCGAGCCAGTGTCCCGTACGATGCATATAGAAGCGCCGGTAATCGCCCGATTCGATCACACTGTCTGTCGTGCCTTTGCATAACCCCAGGTCAATCATGCCCCGTGCCAGCACTCTTACGGCCGCATCGTGCGGCGCTTCCCAATCATTTCCAGGCTTCACTTGGGCTATCGCGGCTGCCTGCGCCGCCAGTACCAGTTGGTAGATATCGCGTTGTGGTCCTGAGAATATACCGCTCACCGGAAACGTTCGCGTGATATCGGAAGCGTAGCCATCAAGTTCACAACCTGCATCGATCAGCACAACATCTCCGTCTTTGAGCAAGCCATCGTTCTGCACATAATGAAGGACACAGGAATTTCCTCCGCCGGCCACTATCGGTGTATATGCCGGAGCTTGCGCGCCCTGGCGCCGAAATTCGTGGATTAATTCAGCCTCCAGCTCGTATTCATGCAAACCGGCGTGCGTGGCGCGCATGGCGCGGCGGTGCGCTTCCGAGGAGATGTTGGCTGCACGCCTCATGATTCCAATCTCGTGTTCATCCTTGATGAGCCGCATATCGTCCAGGAACCGGCGGATGTCGCGAATCTCGCTTGGTGCGCTGACCCCGGCCCTGACTTGAGCGCGCACCTTATTGATCCATCCGATGATCTGCACATCCCAACTCGAATCCGCACCGACATCGCAGAAGACGGTGCTTCGATTTGCGAGCAGTTTTGGCAATAATTCATCAAGCTTGGTAATAGGATGCGCTTCATCAAATCCGAACGTTTCGCGCGCCTGGTCGGGGCCAAAACGAAACCCGTCCCATATTTCCCGCTCCGTATCCTTGTCACGGCAGAACAAAATGCTTTTCACGGGACTTTCTGCCAATAGCACCAAAACCGCTTCGGGTTCCGGAAAACCGGTGAGGTAATGGAAATAGCTGTCAAAGCGAAATGGAAAAGATGAATCACGATTACGCGGCCGCTCCGGAGCAGTGCGGACTACTGCTACGCCTTCCTGCATCAGCGCGGCCAGTTGGGCCCGGCGGCGGACATACAGAGCTGGATCAATCATGGGGAAAAAATGCGGACGGAGAAAACTCTGGATTATACGGTTTGGTATGGGCCTGAGCTTTAGTGCTCTGCCGTGCGCGCCAGTCTCGCCTCCAGTTGGGCAAGACGCTGAGGCGTGCCAATATCGTCCCACTCGCCCCGGAAGTATTCGCCGCTAATTCTGCCCAAAGCCATTTGCTTAACGAGTAGCGGAGCCAATGGATGCCTGCTCCCGGGCACGAGTTGATCAAACAGGGTCGCGCGATAGACACCTATGCCGCTGAACGTCAGCCGTTCTTTCGTGCCCATCCGCACCTGGTTGCCTTCCAGCGAAAAATCGCCATCACGATGATGCGGTGGATTGGGCACCAGGACCAGGTGAGCAAGCGTGGTCGCTTGTATTCTCCCGATTCCCAAGACGAGGTTGCCATAATCATAAGTGCTGTAAACGTCCGCATTTACGACCGCAAAGACCGGTTCATGCAGCAATGGCAGGGCGTTAAGAATGCCGCCCGCAGTCTCCAGCGCCTGGGGTTCCGGGGAAAAGCGGATCCGGATATTCCATCTGCGGCCATCTCCTACGGCCTCCTCGATTTGTGCACCGAGATGCGCGTGGTTGATGACCACCGTGCCAAAACCCGCCTCTGCTAGCTTTTCCAGGTGCCGGAAGATGAGTGGTTTGCCGTCGACCTTCAGCAAACACTTGGGTATGCGATCGGTAAGCGGTCGCATGCGCTCCCCGCGTCCGGCGGCAAGAATCATCGCGGTGAAAGAGGCGCTCGCTGTCACATGTTCAGCGAGTCTGGCCAGATACCGGCTCGCGCTCGGCTATTTGATCAAGCAGGCGAAGCAAAGGCGACAACGACGCATAGCGCTCGCATACTGCCCGCACATAAGCGACGAAGCGAGGGGTATCCTTGACATAAGCCGGCTTGCCGTCGCGGTGGCAGATGCGGGCGAAAATGCCGAGTACTTTCAGGTGACGCTGCAGTCCCATCCATTCGCAATCCCGGTAGAACTCGCCAAAATCGCTTCTGACCGGTAAGCCTGCGGATCGCGCGCGCTCCCAGTAACGGATGGTCCAATCGATGACGCGTCCTTCGTCCCAGCTAATGAACGCGTCCTTGAACAGTGAAGCTACGTCATAGGTGATTGGCCCGTAAACCGCATCCTGAAAATCCAGTACGCCCGGATTCGGCGTGCTCAACATCAGGTTGCGTGGCATGTAATCCCGATGAACGTAGCTCCTCGGTTGGCTTATATTGTTGGCGATTATGAGCTTGAAGACGCCGGCAAGAGACCGCTTTTGCTGCGCATCGAGTTCCAGACCAAGGTGACGGCGCAGATACCACTCCGGAAATAGATCCAGTTCTCGCTGCAACAAGGCTTCGTCATAGAGCGGCAGCACGCCTTCGACGCTTGCGCGCTGCCACAGAATCAAGGCATCCGTTGCATCGCGGTACAACTCATCTGCATTGCCATTGCTGAGCGCAGCGAGATACGTCGTCGAACCCAGGTCAGACAATAATAGAAAGCCCAGCTCTAGATCCTGCGCAAGAATGGCCGGGACATGCAGGCCAGCTGAGGACATGAGCCTTGCTACGCGTAGGAAGGGACGGCAGTCTTCGCGATCGGGCGGGGCGTCCATGACGATGAACGTTGCGTCGCGCAAAGTAACTCGGAAGTAGCGCCTGAAGCTTGCATCCGACGAAGCCGGATCAAGAGAAAAGCTCTGTCCCTCAAACTGCCGGCTCAACCAGTCCTGAACAAGCGCGTAACGATCCAAGATGCTGCGTTGCCTTGAAGGATAATTTATGAGATTTTAGCACCTCGTCTGGATCAACAGGTCGCATGCACCATTCACGCATCACATCTGCTGTACTGTCGTTGATCCTGTATGTCGCTTTGGACGTGCACGCTGAAAACCCCGGATTAAAGCTGCGCATGCAGCCCGATCTCATTCCCTACTCCCTTGGACGCGATGAACCGTCCACGCTGTTCATCGAGGCGGACAAGATCGAAGGCAACCAGGAACAAGAGCTTGATGCGAGCGGAAACGTGCGCGTTCGCAAGCGCGGTACCGCGGTATTTTCGGATCAGGTGCATCTGAATATTCCAGAAGAGCAGGTGACTGCGACGGGGCACGTGCGCTTCGAAAAGGAAGGCGACATCGTCACCGGTGAACTGCTGTTCTACGATCTGAACTATGAAAGCGGCAATATAGACAAGCCGACGTACCAACTGACGCGGTACGGCGCCCGCGGGAATGCCGACCGGCTGGTCGCCGAAAATCCCAATCTGACCCGCATCGACAAGGCGACGTATACCACTTGCGACGTGGGAGATGACGATTGGCTGATGCGTATCAACCGGCTCGAGTTGGATAGAATCAGCGATATTGGCGTTGCACGCAATGCGACCGTTGTCTTCAAAGGCGTCCCGATCCTGTATTCGCCCTATCTGGATTTTTCGTTGAGCGGTCGCCGAAAGACCGGACTGCTGCCTCCGACCATCGGCAGCACGGGCAGCAGTGGCTTCGAGTTTACCCAACCGTTCTACTGGAATATCGCACCGAATCAGGATGCAACCATTTCGCCGCGTATTCTTTCCAAGCGCGGCGTGCTGATGAACGGCGATTTCCGCTATTTGGAGCCGACTCTTAAAGGTGAAGCACGCGCGGAGTACTTGCCTGACGATCGTCAGAAAGGCGAGAGCCGTTACGCATATTTATGGCAGCACCAGCAAAATTTCGGTAATGGCTTTTCGGGCGCAGTAGATGTACAGGGCGTTTCGGATGACACTTATTTCACCGATTTGAGCGATAAGATTGCTGCCACGTCACAAACTAACCTGAATCGGGAAGGCGATCTTTTCTACGATGGCGGGTGGTGGAACGTTAATACGCGTGTTCAGCGTTACCAGACTTTGCAGGACCCACTTGCTCCCGTAGTCCCGCCCTACGCAAGGGTGCCGCAGATAACGTTAAACATGAACCGATCGACTGATATTCGCCTCGACCTCGGATTGCAAGGGGAATATGTTCACTTCAGTCATCCAACGTTGCTCAATGCCACACGCGAAATTTTGTATCCATCCGTCAGCGCGCCAATCCAGACGCCATTTTTTTATATAACGCCCAAGGCCGGCTTCAGCACGACGAGTTATTCCTTTCAGGATGCAACTACCCCCGATGCCACCAGAAATTTGCCGATCTACAGCCTGGACAGCGGACTGACTTTCGAACGCGATACCACGGTATGGGGACGGGCGTTTTCACAAACTCTGGAGCCCCGGCTGTACTATGTCTACATTCCGTTTCGTCCACAGGATCAACTGCCGATATTCGATACCGCGCAGGCCGACCTTAATTTCACGCAAATATTCACCGAAAACCAGTTTTCCGGCGGTGATCGCATCAACGATGCAAATCAGCTAACGGCTGCGGTCACCAGCCGCCTGATCGATCCGGGTTCGGGCGATGAACAGATGCGTTTCATGCTGGGCCAACGCTATTATTTCAAACCGCAGGAAGTCTCCCTGACGCCAGAAGTGCGCAACTCATCGCGATCCGATGTGCTGGCAGGAGTAACCGGCCAAATGACAAAATACTGGTTCGCCGACGTCAACACGCAGTACAGCACCGTTGCGAGCCAGACCCAGCGCACCGACGCGGTACTGCGTTACCGGCCCGATTTCGGCAAAATG
>Ga0134122_10003271_pt1 | contig 12032 bp, 10 predicted proteins | sample KB302_FD_96461 | JGI IMG/M metagenome (GOLD analysis project Ga0134122, IMG submission 96461) | Terrestrial soil microbial communities without Nitrogen fertilizer from Kellogg Biological Station, Michigan, USA - KB3-0-2 | ecosystem: Environmental > Terrestrial > Soil > Unclassified ...
AACGTTTAGGCAGGTCAAATGCTATTTTTATCTGTTACCGAAATTGACGGCCGCCAAGCACTTGATTCGGTGCCAACGACACCCGCAATCGCTATCTCTTTCCCTCGCGCGAAACCAGCCCTGACCTGCGTGTTTGGTGCAGCATTCGACCCGCGCATGGCGGGACGCAGTTAGGCGCGAGTTGTGACACGCAAGTCGGTCGACGGTGGCCGCGCATTCCTTCCGGCGCCGAAACAAGCCGTTGAACAGGGCTTTCCCCTCGCGGGGCGGGACGATCGGTGATGACTGCTACGGTCCTGGTTGTCACAGGCTTGTCACATCTGGGCGTCGGACTCAATGGCCGGGGCGATTTCCGCGGGCCGCTGAGGTTTGCTGTGTCGAGCCAGCCCAGTAGGCCAGCGCGCACGATGTGATCGCGATCAGTCGGTGGAATCAACGTGTTGCGCTGAGTCGGCGAGTGCGGTGAGTCGTGTCCGTTACTGGCATTCCTCGCCACGGTCAACCGTGTACCAAGCGCGAATCTCGGAGTGACCACCTTGGGACGGGCTGGTGACCTCGACGATGTCTCCGCTACCACGGCATCGACACCGACTCGATTGTCGCTGCAGCCCTTGATACCACCGCCTGAACCAGCGAAGGACCCACAGCGTGGACACGCAGCTCAAGACCGGCACCGCAGTAGTGCTGCCGTCACTCGGCGAGAGCATTGACGAAGCGACCATCACCAGGTGGTTGAAGGCACCGGGGGACCGGGTGGAGGTGGACGAGCCGTTGCTGGAAGTCGCCACAGACAAAGTCGACAGCGAGATCCCCTCACCGGTGGCGGGCACCCTCGTCGAACTGGTGGTGGGCCGCGGTCGACGCGGTGATCGCCATCATCGGTGTGGAGGGGGAGTCTGCCAAACGCGAACAGTCCGACTCCACACCGCGGCCGGAGCCGACAAGTACGCCCGAGTCGGGGCAGCCCGTCGTCGAAGTTCGCTGCTCCGACGATTCCGCCGCAACGGGTGGCGTATCCGACATCCTTCAGACGGCGCCGGTGACGCCGACCGAATCAGCTCAGCCCGGCCGGGTTGAACGCCTCCCGAAGATCCGTCAGACGATCGCGCGACGCATGCTCGAATCGCTGCACACCACAGCGCAATTGACGACGGTTATTGAGGCCGACGTCACCGGCATCGCACGCCTGCGTGCCGCCGAGAAGGATGACTTCAAACACCAGACCGGGACGAAACTGTCGTATCTGCCGTTCTTCGTCAAAGCCACCGTGGAGGCGCTGAACGAACACCCCTTGGCTGAACTCGACGATCAACGACGATGCCACCGAGATCGCGTATCACGACGCGGTACACCTGGGGATTGCCGTCGACAGTCCCAAAGGCCTTATCGTGCCTGTCTGCGCAACGCCCAGCACATGACCATCGCGCGAATGGCCACCGCGATTGCGCAGGTCGCCACAGCTGTCCGCTGCGGGCCGCATCACCGCCGATGCCCTGACCGGCGGAACCTTCACCATCACCAATACCGGCAGCCGCGGTGCGTTGTTCGACACCCCGATCCTCAACCGACCCCAAAGCGCGATTCTGGGAACCGGTGCGGTCGTCGAACGTGTTGTTCCACATCGAGATAGCGATGGCGCAACCGCCTTTGGCGTGCGGCCATGGTCTATCTAGCCATCACCTACGACCACCGAATCATCGACGGTGCTGACGCCGCCCGATTCCTCACCACGATCAAAAAGCTTCTGGAAACCGGCTTCAGCGCCGCAGAACTTCGATAGCCGATCGCCGTTAGCGAACCTGGTCCAATTTCCCGGCCTGTGCACCCCTCAATGCCCGGATGCTTTGTCTTGGCGGTCCGATCAGCGCCGTGTTGCACGGGACAGGGATCCAATCGGCCAACCGTGAGCGTAGACGAATAAGGTAATCGACCACAGTGCTTGTGATGCGCCCGTTTCCGGTTCGCGACGGAGACGGCGTCCTCACCGACCATGTGCGCGGCAATCGCCAGCCGTTCCAGGTCATCAGCCGCCAGCGGCTCCATTTGATCCGCCGCCGACAGTCGGGTGTTGCCTCACCCCAGACGTGCCGCTCGACTCCCGCCCGCCCGCGCTCGAGTATCTCCGGCCTGGTCATGCCGCTCCCCACCGCAAGGACGTCGTCACCGGGGCGGCAGTGGGTCGGACAGCGATACCGCCCGTCGTCCTCCTAGGCTCGCATGCTCCACAGGCCCCGACGCTCCACCTCGGGCATCGGCAGCGAATCAGACCACCTGGGTGCCTGGCCGGCGACACCAAGCCCAGCACGAAGGTGGTGACCTGCGTGCGGGCTCGCGCTCCGGTGCGCGAGCGCGCGGGCGTCCGTGCCGTGCACGACGCCGCCGAGCCCTGTCGCGGCAAGTTCCGGCGCCGGGATCGGGTGAGCCCCGACTGCAGGCCTGAGACCGGCACCGTCGATGCGGTGCGGCCGGGGTACTACGCTCGGGTCATCGACCGGGTGCGGGAGCGCGGACGGTGACGTCACCGGAACGAGCACGGGAGGCGACCGTGCGCGGCGACTGGGCGCTGGCCTACGCGCTGCTCTGCGGGCTCGCCGACACGCCCGACGCCGACCCTGGCGACCTCGACACCCTGGCCGACGCCGCCTGGTGGCTGTGCCGGGTGGAGGAGTCGATCGCGCATCGGCAGCGGGCGTACGCCGGGCACGTCGCCGCTCGCGCGCACCGCCGGGCCGCGTACTCAGCCTGGATGGTGTTCTTCGAGCACCATCTCGCCGGGCATGGCTCGGTTGCGGCGGGCTGGCTGGCCCGCGCCCGCCGGCACCTGGCGGGGCAGCCCGAGTCGGTCGAGCATGCCTATCTCGAGCTTGCCGAGGCGTTCCTCGCGCAGGAGCGCGGTGACCCCGATGCCGTCCTGCGGCGTGCCGGGACGATGGCCGAGATCGCCTACCGCCAGGGCAGCGCCGACTTCGCCGCCATGGCGCTGGAGATCCGCGGGGCCGCGTTGCTCGCGCGCGGCGAGCGGGAGGCCGGGTTCGCGCTGATCGACGAGGCGATGTGCCCGGTCCTGGCCGGGGAGCTCTCGTCGCTGTTCACCGGGTGGATCTACTGCCTCGCCCTGCCGGCAGCGATCGGGGCGGTCGATCTGCGCCGGGCCGCCGAGTGGACCGACGGGGCGATGGCGTGGTGCGCCGCACTGCCTGCCGGGACGCCGTTCCACGGGCTGTGCCGCGTGCATCGGGTCGAGGTGCTGCACCTGCGGGGTGCCTGGTCAGCGGCGGCCGAGGAGGCGAGCTGTGCCTGCGAGGAGCTGCTGGCCTACGACCCGCGGATCGCCGCGGAGGCCTTTTACCTGGCGGGCGAGATCGCCGTCGGCCGAGGGTCCACCGAGGCCGCCGAGACCGCGTTCCGGCGGGCGCACGAGCTCGGCCGCGACCCGCAACCGGGGCTGGCGCTGCTGCGCCTCCGCCAGGGGCGGATCCCGGCTGCGGCTGCGGCGCTGCGCACGGCCTTGAGCGGTGCCGCGAGTGGCACGCTGGGCCGGGCCAGGCTGCGCGCCGCCCAGGTCGACGTCGCGCTCGCCGCAGGCGAGCGGGTCACGGCCCAGGAGGCAGCTGACGAGCTCACCGCCATCGCGCAGGGCGCCGACCCCGGCGCGACGCTGCTGCCCGCGCTGGCCGCGACCGCCCGCGGTGCGGTCCGGCTGGCCGAGGGCGAGCCTCTCGACGCGCTGCCGTTCCTGCACATCGCCCGCGACTTCTGGCTCGACCTCGGGCTGCCCTACCACCTGGCCGAGGTCCGGATGCTGATCGCCGCAGCCTGCCGCGCGGCCGGCGACGGGGACGGCGCCCGGCTGGAGATCGAGGCCGCGCGCGCGGCCTTCCTGCGGCTCGGCGCCGAGCCGGACGCCCGACGCGCTACCGCGCTCCTCGCGACGGGGCCCACGCGGCCGGGGGGTCTCACGAATCGCGAGATCGAGGTGCTGCGCCTCGTCGCCGCGGGCCGGACCAACCGCGAGATCGCCAGCGATCTCGCGGTCAGCGACCACACCGTGGCCCGCCACCTCAACAACATCTTCGCCAAGCTCGGCGTCTCCTCCCGCGCCGCCGCGACCGCCTTCGCCGTCACCCACGAGCTGATCTGACTCCGCGCAGCCGCATGGGCTGAATCGCCCATCGCGCGACCGCCGCACCTGTGGGCCGTGCAGGCGATGCCGACGCGCGTCGTCCGGAGCTACAACAATGGACATGACCGACACCATCACGAGCAGTGCCCCGACAGCGGTGCACCGGGCCACCGCACGCGCGCTCACCGACTGCAGGCGCGAGTTCCTCGCCGCCCATCAGCACCTGGTCCTCGCGACGACCAACCCGGACGGCACCGTGCACGCCGTCCCCTACCTCTACACCTTCGACGGAACCGGCTTCCTGGTCGCCACCACCTCCGCGGGCCGCACCGGGCGCAACATCGCCGCCCGCCCGAACGCAACCGTCACCGTCGACGACCGCCAGGCGGTCGGGTGGGTCTCGGGCACCGGCCCCGCCCGGCTCGTCCGCGGCCCGCAGGCACGCGCGCTCAACGAGCGGATCTACCGCACCTGGATGACCGAGCAAGGGGTCGCCGTCGTCGGCCGGGCGCTGGCCGAGGTCGAGGACATCACGATCGTCGTCACCCCGGTGCGCTGGCGTGCCTGGGACATGGCCTCCACCGTCGTTCCCTACCTCGTCGAGGCGGGAATCCCGATGGACCAGCCCGGGCGGTGGTTCCGGTGACCGCGAACGTCACCGCACCCGGCCCGGCCGGGCTGCACGGCGAGATCGTGCTGCCCGGTGACCCGGACTACGACACCGTACGCGCGGTCTACAACGCCCAGCACGACCGGCACCCGGCTATGGTCGTCCGGGCCGCCGACGTCGCCGACGTGACCGCCGCCGTGCGGCACGCCCAGGACCACGACCTTCTGCTGGCGGTCCGCGGTGGCGGGCACAGCATCGCCGGCTTCTCCACCTGCGACGGCGGGATGGTGCTCGACCTCGGCGGCCTGCGGGGGATCCGGGTCGACCCGGCCGCCCGCACCGCCCGGGCCGAGGCCGGGTGCACCTGGGCCGACCTGAACCACGCCACGCACGCCTTCGGCCTGGCCACCACCGGCGGGATCGTCTCCACCACCGGGATCGCCGGGCTGACCCTCGGCGGCGGGATCGGCCACCTCGCCCGGCGCTGCGGCCTCACTGTGGACAACCTGATCTCGGCCGACCTGGTCACCGCCGACGGCGAGTTCCTGACCTGCGACGCCGACCGCGACGCCGAGCTGTTCTGGGCACTGCGCGGCGGCGGCGGCAACTTCGGGGTGGTGACCTCGTTCGAGTACCGGCTGCACCCGGTGGCCGACGTCCTTGGCGGGCCCACGTTCTACCCGCTCGACGGCGAGGTCATGCGCGGCTACCGGCGGCTGATCGCCGACGCCCCCGACGAGCTCGGAGCGATCCTGGGGATCACCCTGGCACCCCCGCTCCCGTTTGTCAGCGAGCACTGGCACGGCCGGCCCGCCTGCGTCGTGCTCACCTGCTTCAGCGGGCCCGCGGGCGCCGACGCCCAGGTTCGGGCCCGGCTGGCCGCCCTCGGCCCGGTGATCGGACATCACGTCGCCCGCATGCCCTACCCGGCCGCCAACACGCTCTTCGACGACCTGCTGCCGGCCGGGCTGCACCACTATTGGACCGGCCAGTTCGCCACGGACCTGAGCGACGGTGCCATCGGCGTGCACCTGGAGTACGGCGCGCACGTGCCCTGCCTGGAAACCGCGACGCTCGTGTTCCCCATCGACGGCGCCTGCCACCGGGTGGCGCCGGACGCCACGGCGTTTGCCCACCGCGACGCCCGCTTCGCCATCGGCCTGGGCGCGAGCTTCCCGGACCCGGCCGACGCGCCGGTGAACATCGCCTGGACCCGGGAATACGACGCCGCGCTGCAGCCGTTCTCCCAGGGCGGGGGCTACGTCAACTTCCTGTCGAGCGACGACCCCGCGCTGCTCGCACCGAACTACCGCCGCAATCTGGACCGGCTCGTCGCGGTCAAGCGGCGCGTCGACCCGCACAACCTCTTCCGCGGCAACCACAACATCGTGCCCTGAGCACCCGCTACCCAGCCCACACGGGGAACCGGCACGGGGGCACGCAGCCACACGGCATTCGGGCGCCGGCACCGTCCACCGACATTTCCCCGGCCAAAGAGGATCTATTCCGGGCGGTCGTCGAGGACCGGTTCCGCCGGATCGTCGACGATGGGCACGCACTGCCGGAGTCCGAGAACTCGGGCGAGGCGCTGTTCACTTTTTGCGGTCGATGGTGCTGCAGTGCGGCGCCACCGACCGCGGTCTGGTCGAGGCCCTCGCTGGGTTCGGGATCGATATCGAGACCGCGATGCCCGCGCTCGATGAAAAATGCCGCGCCGAGCCGCGCTTCGACGACCTCGTCCCGATGTCCCTCGGGATCGTAGTTCGAAACGAAAGCCGCCCCGGCTACCGGTCGGGGCGGCTTTCACCTACTCACTTGACAAATCTCCCCCCATATCAGGTTCCGGTTTTCCGTGGCGGATTCCGATTTGAAATGGCGGAGGATGGCGGACCCAACGACGGACGCCTTCTGACTCGTCGGATGTCTGGCGGCTGTGTTGCTGATTAGCGACGCCGATGTTTGTAGAACACAGCGCTCAGCGCTTGTAGGCAGTCAGGGCCGGACCGGCTGAATCGTCACAGCTTTGGTTGATGGAGCCGCATCAGCGCAGAGCGCGCGACAGGGCAGGTTTCGGCGACGACACCGAGCAGGGCAGTCAGACTCGGAGAGCGGTGCTCGGACCGGAATGCCAACGTCAGGCTGGGCAGGGCGACTCGCGGACGAATATCGAGCACCCAGGTATCCGGGCGTGCCGCAGTGCGCATGTCCTGCGGGCCCAGACCGACGCCGAACCCGCACGCCGCGAGGCCCATGATGGTCTGCGTGTCACCTGCGTGGGTGACGCCGGGCCATGCACCTAAGTCAGGAAGCACGTCGCGCAACGTCTTGATGACGGCCGGTTCATCCTCGGGCAGTGCGACGACGAGCGGCTGGCGCCGCAGTTGATCGAGGCTGATCCGTTGCTGGCCGGCGAACGGGTGGCTGGTACTCACGATGCCGATGACGTAGTCGCGGCTGACCTCTACGCTGAAAAGCTGTTGGACTCCACGGCCGCGTGGGGCGCCGCGGCAGATGATGACATCGAGTTCACCCGCGACCAGGGCCCGGCTGCTTTCCACCGTCACCATCTCCTCCAGCTGTAGCCGCACCTCCGGGTGTTCGATCCGGAATCTGCGCAGCACCGGCGGAAGCATCGACAGCAGCGCGGAGTTGTTGAAACCGATGCGCAGGCTGCCGGTTTCTCCCCGCGCGGCTCGTTGCGCATCGACGGCGGCCGCGGTGAGCTCCTGGTCGATGCGACGCGCCCGGGCCAGCAGAGCCTCGCCGGCCGCGGTGGGAAACACGCCTTGTCTGGTGCGATCAAACAGCCTGGCGCCGACCTCGCCTTCCAGCTGAGCGATGGCCTTGGACAACGGCGGCTGAGCGATGCCGACCGCCGCGGCCGCCCGGCCGAAATGCTGGTGTTCTGCCAGTGCCAAGGCGTACCGGAGCTGCCGGACATCCACACCACCACGATATCCAAAAGATATGGCCGTGACCCAATCACGGTATGGCCGCTATCGGCGTGCCGGCGGGCGCGTTGACTTCAACACATGAGCAGCAACGCGGAGAACGGAGGCGATCACATGACCCAGAATTCAGACTTTGGAACATTCGGCCGATACCAGGAGGTTCCCGTCGAGCATCTGGCGCCCGAGATGAAAGCGGCCTACGAGTTCACCCTCGGGATGCGCGGTCATCTGCCCGGCCCCAGCAAGATCTGGTTGGCCAACCCCAAGCTGCTGCAGACCATCACACCGACCGGCGCATACTTTCAGACCGAATCCACGCTGACCAAAGCCGAGATCGAGATCGCTACCAATCTCATCAACGGAAAGTGGCACGCCGCCTACAGCAACTCCGAACACGAGCAGATCGGGCAGGTCGCTGGTGGCTTGGCGCCGCAGAAGGTGCAGGCGTTGATCGCCGGGTTACCAACATCTTTCGACGACCCGCGCCAACAGGTCGTCTATGAACTCACGTCGGCGTTGATCGGCCCGCGCGTGGTGCCGCAAGGACTTTACCAGCGGGCGCGGGAGCTGTTGGGCGACAAGGGCATCGTCGATGTGACCGTCCTGCTGGGCTGGTTCACCGGCGTGTCGCTGACATTGGCCGCCTACGACGTCCCGTCTCACGCGGCGGGTCTGATCCCATAGCCAAACAACCACGCCGTCGCGCCGGACGGCCGACAACAACCAGCACAACCTAGATAAGGAGCAGCGACAATGACCAAGCCAAGCCAAACCCTGGGCGGGCGGCTACCGCTCGCCGATCCGACAACACTGACCGGCGCACAGCGCGACCTGTTCGAGGCGCTGAAGGCCAGGTGGGAGCCGTTGAGCAACAAGGCGGGGGTCCAGATGACGACCGCCGACGGGCGGCTGATCGGCCCGTACAACACCTTCCTTCTGCACCCCGAGGTGGCGGCGAAGTTCTCGGAGTTCCAGGCCGCCGAGGCGACCTACACGACGCTTTCGCCGCGGGTGCGCGAAGTGGTGATCATCGCGGTGGGCGCCGTGTGGGGTGCCGACTATGCGCTCTACGCGCACTGTGCTCTGGCGCGCAGAGCCGGCCTCTCTGACGTTGCCGTCACGACACTTGCCAACGCCGGTATACCCGACGACCTGAGCGAACACGAGAAGATCGCAGCGCGTCTGGCGCACCAACTGTCAACCAGCCACCGCGTCGACGACGAGCTGTATCGCGAGGCCGAACACGCCTTCGGCACAACGGGTTTGTTCGACATCGCCGCCCTGATGGGCCAGTACCACACGGTGTGCACGGCGCTCACCCTGTTCGAGGTACCCGCGCCGAACTAGATCACATGCCATCACAGCCGATCAGACCATCACGACCAGAAAGAAGACCACCATGGCAACCGCCGCACTCGCCGACATCAGTCCAATCGCCAGCTTTCCGCAGCACTTCTTCCTGGAGAACCTTGCCGTGCGCGCCGACGGGTCGATCCTGGTGACCGTTCTTAACCACAAACAGCTCTGGTATGTCCCCGCTCCCGATGGCGGCCTGCCCGTCACCCCGGTACTGGTGCATACCTTCGATGGTTTTGCGATGGGCATCGTCGAAACCCAGCCCGACATCTTCTACGTCAGCACGGCCGGCCAGGCCACCCTCGAGCGATTCGATATGCGCGGCTGGGTCCCCCGCACGCCCGTGAAATCGACACGGGTCCTGACCTTCGATCAGCCCGCCGGTCTCAACGGCGCGTGTCTGCTCGCGCCCCGCGTCATTCTGCTCGCCGACTCGCTGGCAGGCTTGATCTGGCGAGTGGACCTGGCCGACGACGGCCTGACCGCGACCGCCTCGGTGTGGCTGCAACACCACACCATGGCGCCCGATCCCGACAGCGGACTCACCTCGCCGCTCGGCCCGCAGCCCGGAATCAACGGTATCCGCTTCGCCGCACGCACCGACGTCGTGTACTACACCTGCACGGGGCAAAAGCTTTTCATGCGGGTGGCCGTCGACCCCGCTACATACACGCCGGTTGGCCAGCCCGAAGTCGTCTCCGCCGATATCACGGCCGACGATTTCTGCCTTGATGAAAACGTCGGCGTGGCCTACCTGACCACCCACACCGACAACACCATCGTTCGCGTGCCGATCAACGCCGGCGCCGACGGTGCCACAGCCAGCATCGTGGCGGGGGAACCCTTCAACGAACAACTCGTCGGACCCTCAAGCGCGGCCTGGGGGCGCGGGCCCGCCGACTACGGCCACATCGCCTACGTGACCACCGACGGCGGCCACACGGCCATCGCGTACCACCGCCCGGGCAGCGACGAAATCATCCGCCCCGCACGCGTCGTGCGGGCGCAGTTCGACCCAGAAAGGCCCGCACGATGAGTGCCGGCTGACTGCCCGTCAGCGAACCAACTTCACCGGCGCACGCCTGACATCCCCGCCAACCAACGCCTTTCCCACCGACAGGAGTAACTCATGGCCACCACCATCCGTGCCGTCAAAACCGGCACCATCCGAATCCGCCCGTCCCACCGCGCCACCGACATGAGCAAACCCACGTGGCGTCGCCGGCTGGCGATAATCCTCGACCGAGACTGGACCCAGGCGCTGCCGATCTACACCTACCTGATCGAACACGACGAAGGGCTGCTCCTGCTCGACAGCGGCGAGAGCGCCCGCAGCACCAAGCCCGGCTGGTTCCCCTGGTGGAACCCATTTTTCAGCCGCGCGGTAGACATCCACGTCGAACCCGACGATGAGATCGGCCCCCGGCTGCGCTCACTGGGCATCGACCCGACCAAAGACCTCAAATCGCTGGTGCTGTCCCACCTACACCACGATCATGCCGACGGCCTGAGCTACTTCGAGGGCACCGACATCGTCGTCTCCGACGAGAACTTCAACGCCGCCCGCCCGCGCATCACCGGTTCCTTACTCGCCGCCGTCCCCGGACAATGGCCATCCTGGTTCGCACCCCGCCGCGTCACCCTCGACGGCCCGCCCGCGCAGTCATTCGACCGCAGCTACCCGCTGACCGCCGACGGGACGGTCTTCGCCGTCCCCACCCCGGGTCACATGATCGGCCACATGTCGGTGGTAGTCCGCACCCCCGAGGTGTCGTACTTCCTCACTGGCGACGCGACCTACGACGAGGAGCTGCTCAAGCAGCGCATCGTCGACGGACTCTCCGAAAACATCGGGCTGTCGCTGAACACCCTCGACCGCATCGCCGCATTCGCCCGGTCCGAACCGACCGTGCTGCTGCCCGCGCACGATCCGCTCGCTGAACAGCGCTTGGCGGAACGCATCACACTCACAGACGACTAAGCACCAGGGCGAACCATCCGAGCCAGCGGTCTAGGAGTTCTGTGAGATCCGATGGGTCGACCTCGGTGAACTTGCGGGCAAGCTGGGTCCCGGCCATCCATCACGGGCTCTGCCCACGTTTGTCTTGAAACAGACCACATTTGAGACAACGGGCTCATAGTTGGCTCGGCTGAGGTTTCGCCAGGTCACCGAGTCTCAAATATCCGTCTCGGAAAGCTGTCTCGACGCCGGGTTCAACCACGCGCGCCAGGCCGCCGATAGCGTCGTATGCCGCCGGCGGACTCCGAGACGCCCGAGGCTCGAGCTCGCCGCGGTACAGCTTGCACAACCGAGGGTTTTAGGATCCGCCAGATAGATGGCAAGTCCTCGTCCGCCAACTTGAAGGCGACCATACAAACGTTCAGCTACGAAGACTGCGGTCCGCCACTGAGAATGGCAACCTACAACGACGACAACCACCAATTCAGTAGAGCGCCAGATGTCGTTGTACGACACGGCTTCCACCGCGACGCTGACTACGTCTCCGGGCCGCGCTGTACCGCGAGATCACCAGAACATCGCAGGCGCTTTGCTATACGCTTGGCGCGAGTCGCCCGGACTCTGCGAGTTGCAGCCGTGGCGCGGCGTGGTTTTGGGGTGTGAGGCCCGCGGGCCACTGAGGTTAGGTTCGGTAGGACCGCGGGTACGGCTGCGGGACGCCGGGCGCGCTTCACGAGCTGGGGCACCGAACGCAACCGCACCGTTGAGCGATCGGGCAGCAGTGCCTCTGTCCGGCAAAGGTATTGGCATCCGCGGTCGGTAGGACCTAGCTGCACCCTCGGCTGCTCATTTCTTTCTCGGAGGTCAACCCCATGACTGTGATCGACGAGGCGCCGGCTCGTAACGGGTCGGTGGTGGACTCGCAACATCCGCCCGGTCATGCCGCTGTGAACACGTGGTGGCAGTAGTTGTGGGAATACCGTTACTACGAGGAGACACCGGCCATGTCCCACTCCCAGGTGCTGGAATGGA
>Ga0134122_10003272_pt1 | contig 12032 bp, 8 predicted proteins | sample KB302_FD_96461 | JGI IMG/M metagenome (GOLD analysis project Ga0134122, IMG submission 96461) | Terrestrial soil microbial communities without Nitrogen fertilizer from Kellogg Biological Station, Michigan, USA - KB3-0-2 | ecosystem: Environmental > Terrestrial > Soil > Unclassified ...
CAGCGGCGCGCCGGAAAGCCCGCCGGCTTCGCCGCCATGCGACAAGGCGCCGACCGTGCTGCGATCGGTGGTCGTGTTGGTCGCGATGACGCCGTCGATCCGGTGTTCGACCAGCGTCCGCGCAATCCGCTCGATGTCCGGCACCGAAAGATCGGGAGCGATCTTGACCACCAGAGGCGTGTATTTGCCGTGCTTTTGCGAAAGCTTCGTCTGTTCGGCCTTCAGCGCCGCAAGCAGCGGCTGCAGCGCGGTGCCATCCTGGAGTTCGCGCAGGCCCGACGTATTCGGCGAGGAAATGTTGACCGTCACATAACTCGCGTCGCGGTAGACGGCGGAAAGACACGTCAGGTAGTCGTCAGCGGCGCGCTCGTTGGGCGTGTCGAAATTGCGGCCGATGTTCAATCCCAGGATACCGCCGCGCTTGCCAGCGAAGCGCGAGCGCGCGACGTTCGCCAGAAAGCGATCGACGCCGTCGTTGTTGAACCCCATCCGATTGACCAGCGCCTCGGCCTCGGGCAGGCGGAACAGGCGCGGCTTCGGGTTGCCCGGCTGCGGGCGCGGCGTCACCGTGCCGCATTCGATAAATCCGAATCCGAGCGTTGCCAGGCCGTCGATATGCGCTGCGTTCTTGTCCAGCCCCGCGGCAAGTCCGACGCGGTTGGGAAATTCGAGGCCCATCGCCACCACCGGCGACGCTGCCACGCGCGGCGCGGTCAGCTGCGCGGCGCCGCTGGCCACGGCGGCATCGAGCGCGACGAACGCGACGTCGTGCGCCGTCTCGGGATCGAGCGTGAACAGCAGCGGTCGAAACAGCGGATAGAGCATCGGCGAAGGTCTTTCGAAAACGCCCGATGAGGAATGCCAGGCTGACGGCGCGCGGATGATAACATTCGCCGCGCATGATCTTGTTCCCTGAGCGAACCGCCACGGTCGCGCCTGCGCCGCGCGCGCGGATGGCCGTCGCGATGCTCGACGCAATGGCGCGCGACGCTCGCCGGTGCTTGCTGTTCTGGCTGGCGATCCTGTTCGCGACGGCGCTCGATGCCGCGGCGACGGAAGGCGTCGCGCCCCTGCGCTACGACAAGCGCCCCGAGACGCGCGCCTTTATCGCGGAGCTCGTCGCCGAGCACGGATTCGAGCGCCGGGACCTCGTGCACCTGTTCGCGCATGCGCGCTATCAGCCGCGAATCGTCGCGGCGATGTCGCGGCCGGTGCTTTCACCGCCGAAATGGTACGAATACGCGCCGCAATTCTTGAGCCGCGAGCGCATCGACGGCGGACTCGAGTTCTGGCGGACCAATGCGGCAACACTTTCGCGAGCGCAAAGCGAATTCGGCGTTCCGGCCGAGGTGATCGTCGCGATCATCGGCGTGGAGACATTCTACGGCCGCAATACCGGCAGCTACCGGGTGTTCGACGCGCTGACCACACTCGCCTTTGACTATCCGCGACGCAGCGATTTTTTCCGGAGCGAGCTCGGGCAGTTTCTGCTGCTCACGCGCGACCAGGGCATTTCGCCGTTGGTGCCCAGGGGTTCGTACGCCGGCGCATCGGGCCTGCCGCAATTCATGCCCGGCAGCGTCCGGGCCTACGCCGTCGACTACGACGGCGATGGCCGGATCGACCTCTCGGCCGAACCGGCCGATGCGATCGGCAGCGTCGCCAACTATCTGGCGCGACATGATTGGCAGCCGGGCGCGCCGGTGCTCGTCCAGGCGCGGGTCGATCCGGCCACGAGCGAAGCCGTGTTGCGCAAGCTCGACGGCGGCGTCAGCGAGCGGCGGCCGCTCGACGCCTGGACACGCGACGGCGTTGGCGCCGACCCGTTGCCGGCCGATCCCGGTTCCGACCCCGTCGGCTTGCTCATGCTGGAGGAAGCCGACGGGCCCAGCTATTGGCTGGCATTCGGCAACTGGTATGTGCTGACGCGCTACAACCGCAGCCGGCTCTATGCGACGGCGGTGTGGCAGCTGGCGCAGGCGCTGGTCGCGGCGCGCGGCGAGGCGACGCGCGACGAAGTGCCGATGCGACCCGTTGCGGCTCCGGCCGCGACGCCGGCCCAGACGCCGGCTGATAAGACGCCGGCTGATAAGACGCCGGCCGCGGGCGATCCTAACGCGGGCGATTCAGCGCGTTGACGTGTGCAGCCAGACCGAGCGTCGATGCATCGGCGCCGTGCGGCTCGACGCCGCTCTTCAGCGCGCTGAACAGCGGCGCGGCCAGCGCTTTGCCCAGCTCGACGCCCCATTGGTCGAACGAATTGATGCCCAGCAGCACGCCTTCGACAAAGGTCCGGTGTTCGAACAGCGCGATCAGCTGGCCCAGTCGCCGCGCATTGAGCTCCGGCAGCAGCAGCGTCGTCGACGGACGGTTGCCGGGACAGACGCGACTGGCCGCGAGCGCGTCGGCCGAGGCCGGCGCGGCGTCCTTCGCTGCGCGCGCGACTTCGGACCGCGCCTCGTCGAGCGACCTGCCGCGCATCAGGGCCTGCGCCTGCGCCAGCGCATTGGCGACCAGCAGCGCCTGCTGCTCGCCCAGCGGGTGAGCGGCGCGCACCGGCACGATGAACTCGACGGCTGCCGTCGACGTGCCCTGGTGCAGCCACTGGAAGTAGGCGTGCTGGCCGTCGGTGCCGGGGCCGCCCCACAGCGCCGGCGCAGTCGGACCGTCGACCGGTGATCCATCGCGCAGCACCGACTTGCCGTTGCTTTCCAGCGTCAGCTGCTGCAGATAGCTTGGCAGCAGCTTGAGCGCCTCGGCGTACGGCGCGACGATGCGTTGCGGGTAGGCGAGCATGCGCGCATTCCAGAAATCGACCAGCGCCAGCAGCACCGGCAGATTGCGTTCTAGCGGCGTCTCCCGAAAATGGCGATCGATGCTGGCGGCGCCGGCGAGGAGCTCCGCATAGGTGTCCCAGCCGCAGCGAATCGCGATCGGCAGTCCAACCGCCGACCAAAGCGAATAGCGGCCGCCGACCCAGTCCCAGATCGGCAGTATGTCGGTTCCCGCGACGCCGAACGCGCGTGCCGCCTCGTCGTTGCTGGTGATCGCGACGAAGTGCGCGCCAAGCGCGCCGCCGGCGCCCAGCGCGTGCGCCAGCCACGCGCGCGCCGCATGCGCGTTGGCGAGCGTTTCGCCGGTCGTGAACGTCTTCGAGGTCACGATGAACAAGGTCGTCGCCGGATCGAGCCCGGCCAGGGCGCGCGTCAGGTGCTCGGGATCGACGTTGGAGACGAACGCAACGTCGGCGCCGTCGGCGCGTTGGTTCCGCGGCTGGGCGAGCGCATCGCAGACGAGCTTGGGTCCGAGGTCGGAGCCGCCGATGCCGATCGCGATCACATGACGCAGCGGCCTGCCGCTCGCGCCCAGGCGCAAGCCGCCGCGGACCTGTGACGCCAGGCTGCGCACGCGCGCCTGCGCAGCGCGAATCTGCGCGATCACGTCGTTGCCGTCGACCAGAAGCGGCGTGTCGTCCTGCTGGCGCAACGCGGTGTGCAGTACCGGCCGGCCTTCGGACAGGTTGATCTTTTCGCCGCTGAACAGGGCCGAGATCCATGCCGGCAGGTTGCGCTCGTGCGCATACGCGACGAGGGCATCGATCGCCTGCGGCGTCACGCGTTGCTTCGACCAGTCGGCGAGCCACTGGTCCCACGACAGCGACAGCCGCGAAAACCGGTCGGCGTCGGCGGCGAACAGCTCGGTCAGCGTGCGGCCGGCAAGCGCGGCGCGATGCTCTTCCAGCGCGTGCATCGGCGCTGCGGATTGCGGCGTGCTCATGGTTGCTTCGCCGATGCTAGATTCGATGCAGGCAGAATAATCGATTAAGACGCGGTTGGAAACTTATACAATCGGGCTTCGATCCGAAGGTGCTGCGATGGATACGGCTGTCGACAAGGACTTGCCGCTCAAGGAGGACACGCGTCTGCTTGGACGTCTGCTTGGCGACGTGCTGCGCGCGCAGACGGGAGAGAGCGGCTACGCGCGTATCGAATCGATCCGGCAAACCGCGATCGGTCTGCGCCGCGCCTCGGCCGACGACGCGCCGTCGATCAAGGACGAGCTCGCCGGGTTGCTGAATGAGCTGCCGATCGCGCAAACGCTCGACGTCGTTCGCGCCTTCAGCTACTTCTCGCATTTGGCCAACATCGCCGAAGACGTCCACCAGAATCGTCGCCGGCGCGTGCACGCGATCGCGGGCTCGCCGCCGCAGGCGGGCAGCGTCGCGCACGCGCTGGAGCGGCTGCGCGTGGCCGGCATCGACGAATCGGCACTGCGCGCCGTCCTCGGGGAGGCGCTGGTAAGTCCGGTGCTTACCGCGCACCCGACCGAAGTTCAGCGCAAGAGCATCCTCGATGCCGAGCGCGAGATTGCCCGGCTGCTGCAATGGCGCGACCGCAGCACGCTGACGCCTGAAGAGGACGAAGCGATGCACACCGGACTCTATCGCCAGGTGCTGTCGCTGTGGCAGACGGCGATGGTCCGCCTGACCACGCTGCAAGTCAGCGATGAGATCGACAACGGGCTCGCTTACTACCGTTACACCTTTCTCGACGAGATTCCGCGTCTGTACACGGCGCTCGAAGATCGCTTCGCGCGAGAATATGGGGCCGCGCTCGCGGCGCCGCCGCTGTTGCGGATGGGCTCGTGGATCGGCGGCGATCGCGACGGCAATCCGTTCGTCGTCGCCGAGACGCTGCAATACGCGAGCCGCGCCCAGGCGTCGCTGGTCCTGCTGCATCACCTGGCCGAGGTCCACCAGCTCGGCGCCGAGCTGTCGCTGTCGAATCGCCTGGTTAGCCCGACCGAGCGGCTGCTCGCGCTCGCGGCCGCCGCGCAGGATCCGAATCCCCATCGCGGCGACGAGCCGTACCGGCAGGCGCTGACGGGAATCTATGCGAGGCTCGCGGCGACCGCGCGCGAGCTTGCCAACTGCACGCCGCCGCGTGCGCCTCATTTCGCGCTGCCATCCTACCGGGCGCCGGATGAATTCCTCGCCGACCTCGACGTGATCGCCGAGTCGCTGGCGACGCACGGCGCCGAGCAGCTGGCGGCTGGCCGCCTGCGGCTGCTTCGGCGGGCGGTCAGCGTGTTCGGTTTTCATCTGGCGGCGCTGGATCTGCGCCAGAATTCGGACGTGCACGAACAGGTCGTCGGCGAGCTCCTGGCACGGGCCGGCGTCCATTCCGACTATGCTGCGCTGGACGAAGCGCAGCGGGTCCGTCTGCTTGTCGCCGAGCTCGGCAACCCACGCCTGCTCGACACGCCGCACGTGACGCGCTCGCCGATGCTCCAGAGCGAGATTGCGATTCTGCATGCGGCGGCCGACATCCATCAGCGCTTCGGCCCGGCGGCGCTGCCGAATTACGTGATCTCCAAATGCCAGTCGCTCTCCGACTTGCTCGAAGTTGCAATCCTGCTGAAGGAAGTTGGCTTGCTGACGCCGAACCGGCTCGCGGTCAATATCGTTCCGCTGTTCGAAACAATAGCCGATCTCGGGCGTTGCGGCGAAGTGATGATTGCGGCGTTTCGCCTTCCCCTGTATCAGCGCTGGCTGGCCAGCCGCGGCGGCTGGCAGGAAGTGATGCTCGGCTATTCGGACAGTAACAAGGATGGCGGCTTCGTGACGGCGAACTGGGCGCTGTACCAGGCCGAGCTCAAGCTGGTCGATGCGTTTCGCAGCTTCGACGTCAAGCTGCGCCTGTTTCACGGCCGTGGCGGAACCGTTGGCCGCGGCGGCGGCCCGAGCTACGAAGCGATACTGGCGCAGCCGTCCGGCAGCGTGAATGGCGCCATCCGAGTCACTGAGCAGGGCGAGATCATCGCCAGCAAGTATTCCGATCCGGAGCTCGGACGGCGCAATCTCGAAACCCTGGTCGCCGCGACGCTCGAAGCGACGCTGGTGCGCGATCGCAGTGAAGCCGATCACGCCGGAGACTTTCACGATGCAATGCACGCGCTGTCCGGATTTGCCTTCAAGGCGTACCGCGCGCTGGTCTACGAAACGCCCGAGTTTCTGGCGTATTTCCGTGCGTCGACCCCGAGCGCTGAAATCGCCGAGCTGAATCTCGGCAGCCGACCCGCGTCGCGCCGGCCATCGCAGCGCATCGAAGACCTGCGCGCGATTCCCTGGGTGTTCAGCTGGAGCCAGTGCCGGCTGACCTTGCCCGGCTGGTACGGTTTCGGCACCGCGGTCGAGGCTTGGCTGGACGAAGCGCCCGGGGCGCGCGACGAGCGCATCGCGATGCTGCGCGACATGCACCGGCGCTGGCCGTTTTTCCGCAGCATGCTGTCGAACATGAGCATGGTGCTTGCGAAGACCGACCTCGCGATCGCCTCGCGCTACGCGGACCTTGTGACCGATCCGGCGGTGCGCGAAGCAATCTACCCGACACTCGTGGCCGAGCACCGGCGCACCATGCACTGGCTGCTTCAGGTGACCGGCCAGAGCGGACTGCTGGACGACAATCCGACGCTGGCACGCAGCATCCGCAACCGGTTTCCGTACCTCGATCCGCTCAATCATGTCCAGGTCGAGCTTTTGCGCCGTTATCGAGCCGGCCAGACCGATACCCGTACCAAGCGCGGCATCCATCTGACGATCAACGGACTGGCCGCGGGCTTGCGCAACAGCGGCTGACCGCCGCGCCACTCGGCCGGCCGGAGGCCGCCCGGCGCCAGCCGGGGCCGTCGGCGGCTCTGCCTGCCGCAACCCGCCGCCAATTCCGTTGTCGAACCCGTGTATACCCGGGTTCCGGCAGCAAAAATTCCCCTCAGGAGTCGAACAAACATGAATCAGGACAATGACTTTTTTTCGATCTGGACACCGCGACTGCAGAGCCTGTTGCGAATCGTGGTTGGCGGGCTCTTTCTGATGCATGGCTCGGCCAAGCTGTTGCACATCCCGCATGTGGCTCAATTCGACAATGTGCAGCTGACATCGCTGGTCGGCATAGCCGGATTACTTGAATTGGTCGGCGGCTTTCTGCTGCTGATCGGGCTGTTCACGCGTCCGGTCGCCTTCATACTGTCCGGTGAAATGGCTGTCGCCTACTTCATGGCGCACCAGCCGCGGGGCCTGCTGCCGATCCTCAACGGCGGCGAGCTCGCCGCGATCTACACCTTTGTCTTTCTGTATTTCGCCGTTGCTGGCGGCGGCCCGTGGAGCGTCGACGAACGCAGCGGCGCACGCACGAGCCGGCTGACATCGCGGACGCGAGAGGAGCGCGCACGCGAGGACGCCGAGCACCAGCTTTAGCCCGCATTGGCCGGACGGTCGCGCAGTGGGAGTCGCTGCGACCGTCATTTGCCTGCCGCGCGGGCGGCCGTACCGGATGCGCCTGCGAATCCGAGTCCCGGTTATGATGCTTTCCCGTGCTTTGCGCGAGATGGCGTCAGGCCATGCCGGACAACGCCGACTTTTACGATCGACTGCCGGTTTTCGAAGGATTCGCCAACATCATGGATCCGGCGCGCTACCGGCCGCTTCCGGATGACTGGCTGATCGGTCTCACCGACGTCATCGATTCAACGCAGGCGATTGCCGCAGGGCGCTACAAGTCGGTGAACACCGCAGGCGCCTCGGTGATCTCGGGGATTGGCAACGCACTTCCGGGCCGCAAGTTCCCGTTTGTCTTCGGCGGCGACGGCGCGAGTTTCGCCATACCGGCGTGCGATCGCTCGACGGCCTCGGCCGTTCTCGCGGCGACCGCGGCATGGACGCGCGACGAGCTCGATCTCGCGCTGCGCACGGCGCTGGTGCCGGTGGCAGCCGTCAACGAGCAAGGCTTGACGGCGAGCGTCGCGCGGTTCGGGCCGTCCAAGCATGTGTCGTATGCGATGTTCTCGGGGGGCGGTCTCGCCTGGGCCGAGCGCGCAATGAAGGCGGGGCGCTTCACCCTGCAAGCCGCGCCGCCCGGAGAGCGTCCCGATCTGACCGGCCTATCTTGCCGCTGGAACGACATTCCGCCGATTCACGGCCTGATCGTTTCGCTGCTCGTCATGCCGGTGACGCACGGCGACCCTGCGTTTCGCGCCGTCATCGAAGCGCTGCTGGGCGAGCTCGAAGGAAGCCCCGAGGTCGCTCGACCGGTCCCCGACAACGCGCCGGACGTCAGCTGGCCGCCGCCCGGAGCCGAGCTGGAGACACGCACATCGCGCCGCCGCGGCGAGAGCCTGCTGCTGTGGCGTCTGCGCGTGCTCTACCGGACACTGCTGTCGTATACGGTGATGCGGACCGGCATGCGGGTCGGCGAATTCGATCCGGCGGTCTACCGGCGCGAGGTCGTCGAGAATTCGGACTTCCGCAAATACGACGACAATCTGCGCATGACGCTCGACTGCACGCCGGCGCTCGCCGATCGGATCGAGCAGCGCCTGGCCAAAGCGCAGCGCGACAACATCGTGCGCTTCGGCATGCATCGCCAGCCGGCCGCGATCATGACCTGCATCGTGCCCTCGATCACCGAAAGCAACCACGTCCATTTCATCGACGGTGCCGCGGGCGGATACGCGCTGGCCGCGCAGAGATTGCGCGCGCCGGGATGATTTTCGCGCCGGGTCGTCGAGCGACAGACCGCGCTGTCACCTCAGTCGAGTTGCGCGCCTCGCCCTCGCAGGAACCGCTTGACGTCATCGAAGCTGACGGCGCCTGCGCGCTGGCGGTCGATGTCGTCGAAGTGCTTGACGACGTAGCCGAGTCCCGCGGCGCGCGCCTGGTCGCGCGTCACGGTTCCGCTGCGGCCGACATCCGCCGCGTCGAATCCCGCCTTGAGCTTGCGCTCGACCTGCGCGCGCAAGGCGGCACCTTGCGGCGCCGGCGTCGGCGGTGGTGTGCGCAGCTCCGGTGGCACCCACGGATCGCGTATGGTCGTCTCGATCGTCGCGGGCGGCGACTGAGCCGTCGCTGCGGACACGGATGCGGCCACGCCCATCACGAGGGCCAGCGCGGCGCCGGCCAGCGCGAGCTTGGGGCGCGACGGCCGCCCGGCGCCAGAGCCGGCGGGCACCGAGACGCCCTCGGGGCGCAGTCTCATGGCGCCGCCGTCGCGCCCTGGTAGAACTGCGCCAAATCGGCTTTTGCCAGCGCGCGGGATCCGTCGTCGAGATAAGTCATGTGTCCACCGAGGTAGAAGCGCAGCTGCACGTTGGCCATTGGACCCAGCCGCGCCAGATCGCGTTCGGTCTGGAAGAACGGCGTCACCAGATCGTGGTAGCCGTTGACCGACAGCACCTTGAGTTGCGGATTGTGCGCCAGCGCCGCGGCGAGGTCCGGAATCGTGTCGGGCAGCGCATGTCCATCGTGCCCAAAACCCCAGCTGGCGATCGCATTGCTGAGCAGCACGTAGCTCGACGGATTGGTGTACAGCAGGCCGGCATTCAAATACGTCGTGATGGCCGAGGCGAACGAGGCATTGATGAAAGTGCTGGACGGATCGCCCTCGATCGCCAGCGGACTTCCGATCGGCGCCGATACCCGTGCGTCGTAGAGCCCGATCAGCCTGCCGGGAATCAGATTGGCATGATAGAAACCGGGATCGAGATTGAAATGTGTCTGCCAGCCGGCAAGCGACATGCCGGTCGTATCGGCCAGCTGCGTCAGCAAGCCGGGGGGAGGGGGAATCCCCATCGTCAGAAACGCCGCGACCGCGGGATCGTACTGATCGGTGGTGAGCGTGCGCATCTGGCCGATAAAGGCAGGCAGTGCGGACGGCGCGGGGTTCGGATGGTCGAGGTTGTACCAGGCGCCGACAGCGCCGTACGACGGCACGGAGCCCGCGCAACTGACGATAGGTGAAATTACGCCGCAGGCGACGTTGTAGTTCAGTATCGACGATTGCAGGACGACGCCGTTGAGGCTTACGCCGGCGCTTTCCAGCATGTTCGCCAGCACCGCGCTGCGGGTGGTGCCGTAGGACTCTCCAAACAGGAACTTGGGCGAGGTCTCCCGGTTGTTGGCTGCGAGGTAGCGGATGACGAAATCGCGAAACACCGCCGCGTCGGCGTCGACACTCCAGAACGTCTGGTTGACGTTGGGCGCGATCGCTTCAGAAAGACCGGTGCCCACTGCGTCGACGAACACCAGATCGCTGACGTCGATGAGACTTTCCATGTTATCGACCAGCGGAAACGGCGTCGGCGCAGTCGTCGCAGGATCGCCCGTCACGAGTCGCTTGGGCCCGTACGAGCCCAGATGGAGCCACACCGTCGACGAGCCCGGGCCGCCGTTGTAGAAAAACGTTACGGGCCGCGTCGCGGCGTTGGCGCCGTCGAGCGTGTAGGCGACGTAGAAAAACGAGGCCTCCGGCGCGTTGCTGGTCAAGCCCCGGGCCGTCAGGTGCCCGGCGGTCGCGGTGTAATTGATTGTCGTGCCGTGGATAACCAACTGGTGCTTCGTGACGGCAGCGATTTCAACGGCGCTCGGCAACGAAGCCGTGGCCGCTGTCGAGTAGAGCACCGGATCGGTGAAGCTGGGCGCGGGCGGCGCCGGGGTTCCGCCCGATCCGCCGCCGCCGCACCCGGCAAGCAGCAGCGCAACGGCGAGACAAGCGCCGATGCGCGAGATCAACGTCGACATGACTTGGCTGATTCGATCGATGGTTCTGTCACGACGATCAAGGCGCCGTTCCACTTCGTCCGAAAGAGACGTCAGGCGCTGACTTTGAAATAGTACTTGAACACGTAGTCCATCGCGCACGGCCGACCTTCGCACAATCCCGGCTTGAACCTGGTTCGCGTCAACGTCGCCGCGACCACATTGGACAGCTTGGCGTCGGGAGTCTTGTAAATGGACACCGATTTGGCGTTACCGACCTCGTCGATGCGCACCGTAAGAATCACCTCTCCCTCGAGCGTTTCGCGCCGTGGCATGCGTGCCACTGCGTCGGCCACGTCGCTCAGACCGTATTTCGGGTACGGCGGCTCGTCGGTTGGGCCGACGCTATCGTATTGCGCCCGGACCACGGCTTTTTGCTCCGGGCTCAGCTGCTCGTAAGACCGGTCATAGGGAAGCGCCCCGCGCATGACTATGCGGTCGACATAGGCGTCGGCGATTGCGACCGCGCTGCTCGCGAACAGCGCGGTCGTTCCCGCCGTTATCAGCAGCCGTCGAACAGCGGACCCCACGTCCATCGCATCCTCCGAGGCATCGACCCGGGCGGCGCCCGGTGACCGAAAGAAGGATATCACCGGGTTCGATGGGTCGTCGGCGCAGTCCGCGCGCATCCGCTTGACCGATGCGGACAACCGTTTATAATATCGGTACCGATTATATATACGGTACCGCCGATGCCGCCCCGCCCGCTTGCCAGCATCCGCCGCAGTCCGGCCGCACCCCCAGCGCCGCTCGTGTCGCGACTGACCGCCCGCCAGCAACAAATTCTCGACTGGATCCGCGGCTTCATCGAGTCGAGAGGCATGCCGCCGACGCGCGCCGAAATCGCCGCAGGCCTGGGATTTTCCACCGCCAGCTCGGCCGAGGATCATCTGCAGGCGCTGGCCAAAAAGGGTGCGCTCGAACTGTTGCCGGGCGCGTCCCGGGGGCTGCGGTTAAAGGATGTCCCCGGGGTTCCGGTCCAGGGCACGCTGCCGTTGGTCGGAAGAGTCGCCGCCGGCCAGCCGATCCTGGCGCTGGAGAACGTCCAGGCGCGCTACCGGGTCGATGCCGCGCTGTTCTCGCCACGGGCCGACTACCTTCTGCGCGTACGCGGCATGAGCATGAAGGATGTCGGCATTCTGGACGGCGACTTGCTGGTCGTGCACCGCACTGCCGACGCGCGCTCGGGCCAGATCGTCGTCGCCCGCCTGTCCGGCGCTGCCGGCGACGAGGTGACCGTCAAGCGCCTGCGACGGCGCGGCCGCGAACTCGTGCCGCCGTCGCAGCAGCCGCTGGCGGCCCCAGGTGGCGGCCAGCGCCCCCACGACGATCGGGAGCGCGACGCCCGTCCCGAGGGTCCAGAACAGCAGCGACCCGGCGAGCAGGATCCGGGCGAGGACGAGCAGCGCATGGGCCTCGTAGGCGGTCTGCCGTCCGGGCG
>Ga0134122_10003273_pt1 | contig 12030 bp, 8 predicted proteins | sample KB302_FD_96461 | JGI IMG/M metagenome (GOLD analysis project Ga0134122, IMG submission 96461) | Terrestrial soil microbial communities without Nitrogen fertilizer from Kellogg Biological Station, Michigan, USA - KB3-0-2 | ecosystem: Environmental > Terrestrial > Soil > Unclassified ...
AGCGTTCGTGGACATCCGTGCGCTGGAATACAGCGGGTTGGATACGGTGAGTCCGCTGGACGTAACTGCAGGAGCGGCCGGCAGCGGGACTACTGGGAACAGCGGCACCGCCACTACCACTTCGGCGAACGAGCTCATTGTGGGTGTTGGAATGACCGCGACTAAGTTCACCCAGGCCGGAACGGGTTTCACCCTAAGAACGATTACCAGTCCGGACGCGGATATAGCCGAAGATAAGGGCACCACCGCCGCGGGCAGCTACAACGCCACGGGCACGACCTCTCCCGGTAGCCCTTGGGTCATGCAGATGGCAACCTTCCGCGCCGCACCGTAGATACCTGCTGGCTACAACGATACGTTGACTGCGATGGCAATTCCAGGATGCTGTCGGTTGAACATGTAATATCCGTCATTGACGTAGTCCACATAGACATCGTCGGTGCGGTACCAAACCGGCGACCAAGTTTCCGGGCACGGATCAACTACGCCGAACCAGAAGCCTCCGAACTGGAACCGCGGGGAACCCTCGACCACTACGACGGGTACGTCGTGGACGCGAAACCAATGTCCACGGCCAAAATGGGCACGGAAACGATCTTCGGGGATGCGGTATCCGTGGTAGCCGCCGCGTTCGCGCCAGGGGCGGTGTTCACGTTGCCAATCGTGGGCGCGCTGGCGTTGCCAGACGTCTTGCCGTACATAGCGCGGTCCCGGCTCTGACCTTCTCACCTCTCGCAGTTGCCCATTGGCATGCCCGCCGTGCTCGACTCTCTGAACCGCATCATGTCCATGGTATTCATGTCGCTGGTCGCGGGCATCATCTCTGTCGTGCTTTGGAGCTTGCCGTCCGTGTTCCTGTTGGTGAACGTTGCCCTCGTGTCTGTGATCATCCTCGTGATCTCTCTGGCCGTGCTGTGCGCTGGCAACCGTCGTTCCCAATAACAAAGCGAGTATTGACGTGCCTAGAGCAGTCCCTGATCTCATGGTTAAGCACTCCCGTAATACCCCTGAATCTAGTTGATTCCTTCGCCCCTGTCCCAGATTACGGAAGACGCACTCCCTAGGGGGAACCCTTCTTCTGTCGGCGAGATCTTCCTTCTGTCGTCATGGCTCCTCCCCTTCAAAATCCTTTTCTCAGGAAACCCCGAGAATCTTCGCTCTTTGCTTCTCAGAGAATCTGAATGATTCGTGTTCCGAGTGGGTACTGACAACAGCCTGGGAAGATGCGTCGTACAGCGTTTCCTGTAGGGCAAATTTTCTCCTACCATGGAGGAAGTTCCGGTATCACAGCGAAAGTTACCCTTCTCATCTTGCACAAAATACTGGAATGGTATGTTTCGTGCTCGATATACGACAACCCACTAGATAACAATTTGCTCGGAGGAAAGATGCCAAGCATACATATCGATAACGTAGGTGACATGGCGATCATTGAGTGTGCCGGCAGATTTGTCCGCACTGAGGGTGCATTCAAATTGCGCGACGCCGTTACGTCCCAAACAGACGCCCGCGTCGTAGTCTTGGACCTCACGGAAATGCACGCCATAGGCGGCGGAGGTTTGGGCATGCTGGTGCTTCTGCAGAGATGGGCTCAGGACCGCGATATTGGATTCAAGCTGTTCAACCCGTCCAGGCTGGTGCGGGAGAAGTTGAAACACGTCAACTTTGAGATTGCCACGCTTGAGCAGATGATGACTCTGCTGAGCCCTGTTGATAGCGAATACGCGCGGGCCTTGATCGAGTCACAATTTCCATTGCACCAGATGTCTCAATATTCTTGAGACGATGAAGCCTTACAAAAGACGCCGCTTAACATGGCTGCTGAATCGGGTCTGCTGACGGTTGTAATCGGGCCGATTACAGTCACAACCCCGGTCCATGGCGGAGAGGCGATCTTTTCGCAGCAACGCAAGGTTCAGCTGAGGCCTCGCGGTGAAAGGAGAAGGTCAGTTTTGTGCCCTTCCGGCGTCCATTCACCGCTCGGAACCTCTTACAATAAGGGCATGTTTTGTCCATTTCGTTGGTTGCACCTGTCTATCGTACTTCTATCCGGAAGTCTGCTTTGGGCTGATACAGTCGGGTTTGACCTGGCCGGACCCAGAATAGAATTGAGGGTGACCCGCGCCGGCAAGACTCTGCCCATATCCAGGGTCCCCAATCTGCAGGCGGGCGACCGACTCTGGATTCATCCCGACATGCCGGATGGGGAGTCGGTGCGTTTTCTCATGATTTCGGTCTTTCTTCGGGGCTCGACCAATCCCCCACCCGAGGCTTGGTTCACAAAAGTGGAGACCTGGAACAAGCATGTGCGCGAGGAAGGGGCCGTGATTACCGTTCCCCAAGGCGCGCAGCAGGCGTTGATTTTTTTGGCACCGCAAACTGGCGGTGACTTTGGCGCATTGCGCGCTGCGGTGCAAGGTAAGCCGGGAGCGTTCGTCCGCGCTTCGCAAGATCTGAATCAAGCCAGCCTGGACCGTTCCCGACTGGACAAATACTTGAATGCAGTCAGGGAAATGACCAATAGTGATTCGACTGCCCTGCATGATCGCTCGGTGCTCCTGGCCCGCAGCCTGAATATCAAGCTGGACAATGATTGCTTCAACAAGCCACGGCAGCAGCAGGAATCCTGTTTGACACAAAACACCGATCAACTGGTACTCGACGATGGGCATAGCCAGTCGATGGTGGCAGCGCTCACCTCCGGCAGCGGACCAGATCTAGTCGGGCAGCTCAGCACTACCCGCCTGGCAGGTGGCGGGACCTACAGCCCGTACGTTGGTGCGGTCGTGGATCTGGCGAAAATGATGGAAAGCTTTCGTAGTCCGGAATATCGCTACATTCCAGCGCTGGCGTTACCTCATCTTGACGAATTGAATTTGAAGCTCAATAATCCGCCCTCGTTTCGCAAACCGATGTCGGTCATGGTCCTGAGCCTACCGGCAGTGGAGGCGCCACAACTGCCTCCGCTTCGACCCGTGGATTCGAATCACACCCTCTGTTTGGAAAAACCTTCGCTGCTGCTCGGGGCTGAAGGCGCCCCGGTGGTTTTCTCGACTGACTACGCGCACGATCTGACGTTGCATATTCCGGACAAGTCGGGCCGTGCCATCGACCTGCCCGCCAGTTCTGACGCCGCCCGTGGCGGCTTTATCATCGACACGCATGCGGTTGCGCCCGACAAGCTGGAGCACGAAGTAGTAGGAACGATCCGTGGCAACTGGGGGTTCGACTCCTTTGAGGGTCCGGCATTTCGTCTGCAGAACGCACACCCGGGAAACTGGACCATTGCCTCGGCTGACGAAAGCGCTCTGATCGTAGGCCGTGAAAACACGGTTCATTTCAAATCGGACGCAGCCGCCTGCGTGGACACCGTTACTTTGAAAAATGAGCAGGGCAAGCCGATCGAGGCAGCCTGGAGTTCACCAGCGGGGAATGAACTAGAGGTCAAGGTGCCGCTGAAAGAAGAAAGTCCGGGAAAGATCACGATGCTGGTGAAGCAGTATGGCGCCGGCAAGGCAGATGAGGTGGAACTGCACAGTTACGCCGAAGCTGCACATCTGGACAATTTCGCGATCAATGCCGGCGACTCTGAAGCAACGTTGGTCGGAACGCGATTGGACCAGGTGGCGGCGGTCGAGTTAAATGGCGTCCGCTTCGCTCCCGCGGCGTTCGCTCGCGTGGACACCAAAGATAAACTGCGATTGTCCGCCAGTGTGGGGGACACCTCCACGCTGCACGCGGGCGACAAAGTTACGGCGCGCACCTGGCTTAAAGACGGTCGCGTCTTGAATCTTGGGACAACCATCGATTCACCTCGTCCGAAAGTCACGCTGCTCAACAAAAGCATACGACCGGGGCCGTCGCCCTCTGCGATTCAGCTCGGCGATCACGATGAATTGCCTCAAGACGGGAAGCTTTCGTTTTTCTTGAAAACCGAAGTCCCCGATAGATTTTCTCGCACTCAGAAGATCGAGGTTGCGACGACAGACGGGTCGTACAGCATTTCTCTGAGCTTGGACGACGGCAGCCTTCTGGCGCAGGATGCTCATACAGTGATAGCGACCCTCGATCCGCTCAAGAGCTTTGGACCTTCCGCTTTCGGCCCGCTCCGGTTTCGCGCGGTGGATGGCGATGTGAAGGGCGATTGGCAGCCGCTGGCAACCCTGGTGCGGTTGCCGGCACTGAAAGAAGTGCGCTGTCCGGATAGTCCTGACAAGCCGTGCACTCTCGCCGGGACCAATCTGTTCCTGATCAGTTCCGTTGGTTCGGACCCGGAGTTCAAACATTCGGTTCCTGTTCCCGAAGGGTTTGCGGACTCCACATTGAGCGTGCCTCGTCCCGACAACTCCTTGCTTTACATTAAACTCCGAGACAATTCATCTTCCGTCAATCCCGCGGCTTTACCCATATTGCCGGAGGCACAGTAGCTCGCGCCGTCTGGAAGGTGCGAAGGCATCCGCTCGGAAAGCCCTCCAAACCGTCAAAGCGCCGATGTCATCGTCACGATTGAGAAGCGGCTGGAAAGGCTGGGTTCGCTTAAGGAATATAGTGGTCGTGCGGACAGAGTAGGCCGTTTGCGAAATCTTCCTCGGCATTCACCTGCCAGAGCTGATGGTAGCGATATTCCTCCTCCAAACGAGGCGCGGTCGTGGCCGGTCGGGCAAACCATTCCGGTTGCTCGCACCTGGTCTTATCCACCTGCGCAATCCTATCCTGGGCGTAACGTCTCTCCTTACGCATCCGACCCCCGATTCGAGAGACAGGGCAGCCATCGATCATTCCGCACTTACTTCTGTGACCGATACTCATGCTGATCCTTGATGTGTCCGCAAAGCATCTGCCGGGTATGCAGTGTGACGGCTGAAGCGTCCTCGCCGCGTTCCAGGATCAGGTTTACGGCTGTACCCTCCTCTCCGTGAAGCTGCGCCGAGACTTGCTCCGCACTCATAGAGGTCGTGGATGTCCCGTTGATTGCTCTGATTCGATCGCCAAGCCTGATTTCGGCTTGGTCAGCGGGAGAGTTCTTCCAGACCGACATCACTGTGTATGTGCCCTGGTCGTTTCGTGCAAATTGAATGCCAACGGTTACGTATCGGTAAGGATCGGGCTTCCATCGCGGATCTTTTTTCAGGAACATCTCGTCGTGTTTCAGATCGAAGGTCACTTCAAACTGGCGCAAGAATTCGGAGCCCAGAGTGCCGCCGAAGCCTTCCGCAGAGAACGCGCCGGAATTTACCGCACGCTGTACTCGGACTGCTTGATCTCGGACCCCAATCTCGCCAAGCCGCAAATCAGGCACACAGACCAGGAAGGCAGGCGGCGTCGGGAAGCCAGCCCGTACGACGCCGTCAATAGTCGCGTCGGGCGCCCACACTCGCGACAGTTGTCGCCACGATCCCCAGGACAGATTTGTTGAGTTCGTGCCCGTATCCAGCAGAAGTTCTACGGACGAAGACATCAGCCGCATGGGAACAAAGAACTCGTCGCCCGATCGGCGCAGCTTGAGTGGAACTCCCGTATCTCCCAGCTCTGCCAGACGGCCCGCGACCAGTTCTTCCTCGGAGTAGTTCAGTGTAAAAGTAAAATCCTGAAGGATGTCGTTGCCGACCACACCATCGACGGCACTCCCCAGGGCATGGGCGACGGACGCCAGGTTGAGAACTGTAAGGTTCTTGTCCTCAAAGGCGAGGCCTCCGATCTCAATTTTTGTTGTTCGGTCGGTCGTGGCTGGCTGCGTTCGATAATTTTTCAAGACCTCCACATCGGCAACCTGCCCCAGATTCAAGGACGACGCGACGCTTGCGTCAATTGCTGAATGTTCGCTTCCAGTGTCAAGCAGGAAGCTGAGATCTCTCCCATTCACACGCACCGGAACCAAAACTACATTGTTGACCACTCGGATTTTGACGACTTCTCGGGCAGAGCAAGTCGACACCGCAAGCAGCAGAAGGAGCAATGCTTTGGGAATCATCTTGACCTCATCGACCAGAGTCATCGCGCTAGAGCCCCGAAGTCTGGTAACGCAGCACGGCCAGGGCAAGGCGGTATCCATATCCCGCCTGTGCATTGCCAATTTCAGCTTGCGTCTGTTGGAGTTGTGCCTGGCTCAATTCAACGATCGAACCCAGCCCCAGCTTGTAGCGAGTCTGCGATAGATCAAATGCCTGATTGGCCTGATCCAAAAGTTGGCGGCTGACGCTCAGGCGCTGGTATGCAGTGCTGGCATCCAGCCAACTGGTGCGCACATCGCGAGAGATCCGGTTACGAAGATCCAGAATGCGCTGTCTTTGTGCCTGCGCTCTGAGATCAGCTTCATGTGTCTTAGCGGTAAAAAGAAAGCCGTTAAAGATTGGGATCTGAACGTTAACGCCCACCGCGCCATACCAGCTGGAGAGGCGGCTGTCCCCCACGGGCGTGTCTCCGATCGCACCGAGAGCGCTGATGGTCGGAAAAAGCTGGTCTCGCTCCGCGGTGCGCAACTTTTCCGCTGACTCGGATTCAAATTCCAGCGCCAGGATCTCGGGGCGCTTGCTGAAGGCTTCGGCGATCAGCTGATCTGGGTTGCCAGCAGGCGCGACCAGAGGTTCGGTATCCTCAACCAATACGATGTTCTGCATTGTGGGAAATCCCAACACAGCGGACAGGCCGGCAAAGGCGGCTTGCTCATTGTTCTCCGCGTCCAGTTGCAGGAGCTTGGCTTGTGCAAGGTTTACGCTGGCAAAGCTCAAATCCAGGTCTGACTTGAGTTTGCTCCTGGTCAGCGCTGACACCTGGTCGCTGAGCAATTGCCGCGAGGCCACCGTCTGTTGTGCGACTTTGAGTACAGCCTGCGCCTGAAGGGCGTTGTAGAACGCCTGATCCACTGCTAGAAGAACGTCTTCCTTGGTCGCCAGTGCGTTCTGATCCTCGGCCTTCGCGTGTAAACGAGCGCCGGCAACGAGATTGGTCGTATGGCCGAAATCCGTGATTAGTTGGCTGACGGTTGCTCCGCCCGCGGCACGGGCATAGATGACTGGGTTGTTCAGTCCTCCCGCGCTGATCCGACTGTCGTCATAGGCATCCACGCCGGTCAGGTTGGCATAGGCGGTGGGCCACAGACCGGACCTGACCTCTCGCGTCACCTGCTTTGAAGCCAGCGCATTTAACCGGGCCACGGAAATCGCTGGATTGTTCTTGAGCGCAATGGCTTCCGCATCCTTCACGGAAAGATTGAAGGTATTGTTGGGCTTGAATTGCGGTAAGGATGAGGCCTGTCCTTCCCAGGAGGTGTCGTCGTGCCCGGAGACCTGTTCATCCGCCGAAACGCCCAACGCACCCACGGGCGCGTCGGAGGGGTTCTGCAGGATGAGAGGGGACTGCGCCAGGCACGGCGCGGCGCTGAGAATTCCGATCAAGAACACGAGCTTCAATCTCACGCTGTCACCTCGGGAGGTGTGGTTCCCTCTTTGCGGTGAACCCAGAGATAAGCGGCGGGAACGAGATAGACAGTTACCACGACCGAAACCAGCAGCCCTCCGATAATGGCGCGAGCCAGCGGCGCGTAGGCTTCGCTGCCGGTTCCGAGTTTCAGAGCCATCGGGATCAGCCCGAGTAATGTCGCCAGCGACGTCATCAGCACCGGCCGCAGACGCAGACGAGATGCAACCGCCACGGCTTCCCTGAGTGCGGTACCCTGGTGACGCATCTGCCGCGTGAACTCGACGATGAGAATGCTGTTCGAGACCACAATGCCCACCATCATCACCACGCCCATGAGCGACATAACATTGAGGGTTGTGCCTGTGACCAGCAGGAACAGCAACACACCGGCTAGTCCGGGAGGCACGGCCAGCAAAATAATCAGGGGATCGAGAAAGGACGCGAACTGAGCCACGAGAATCAGGTAGACCAGCACTACCGCCAGCAAGAGGCCGATGCCGAAGCTCTTGAACGAAGAATTCATGCTTTGCACCGATCCACGTAAGTTGACCCTGACTCCCTCCGGTAACTTGGTGTTGGCCACAATCCTGTTGATCTGACCGCTCACCCGGCCCAGGTCTTCGCTCTTGGGCGACAGGTAAAGATCGATCACCCGAAACAGCTGGTAGTGATCCACTTCGGTCGGCGTTGGAATGGTCTTCACGTTGACGACCGCGTCGAGCATGGTGGGCTCATTGCTCTTGCTTCCTCGCATTGGAATCTGTTTCAGATCCTCGATCGTCTTCACGGAATTCTCCGGGTATTGCACCGTCAGCATGTACGGATTCCCGCTCTTCGGATCGATCCAGTAGTTGGGGGCAATCATGCCGTTGGAGGTGAGGGCGGTGATGACGTTGTCGATCACTTCCTTTTGTGAGAGTCCGACCAAGCTTGCTTTTTCACGGTCAACGTCGAGTTGCAGGGCGGGATAGTCGATATCCTGTGGAATCAGAACATCGCTCACGCCTGGCAGCGCCCGCGCCCGGGCTGCGATTTGTGAGGCAACCTCGAAGTCAGTCTTCAAACTGTTGCCGCTGACCTGCACGTCAATGGGAGCGGGCATACCCATGTTTAGGACCGAATCAACAAGCCCTCCCGACTGGAAGTACGCGCCCAGCTGTGGCAATTCCTGTGCCAGTCTCTGCCGCACCCGCCCCATGTACTCGTAGCTGCCGATCTTGTGATCCTCTTTCAAGCTGACTTGCACGAATCCCGTGTGAGGCGCCGAGTTCGGGGTGTAGATGGCGGAGAAATCCGGCGTAATCCCAATGTTCGAGACGATCATCGACAGTTCGTTCTCGGGTACAACCTGTCGCACAATGTTTTCCACCTGTTTGACGTATTGCTCGGAAAGCTCAATACGAGTTCCCGAAGGAGCTTTCACGTTGATCACAAACTGTCCAGGATCTGTGCGCGGAAAGAACGCAACCCCCAACAGCGGATAGAGGGAGAAACAGAGAAGCGATATTCCCACCAGACCGACCACGGTGGCCAGCGGTTTTAACAGAGCGGTACTCAGAGTGCGGTCGTACTTCCCGAGCAGTTTCTCGAAGCAGACATTGAAGTGTTTGGCAATCGCCCCAAAGCGTGCGCCGATGGAGCCTTGCCCAACTTCCTCGTCGGCCTGGTGCTTGGCAATGAGCTTGGCGCAAAAAAGCGGCACAACGGTCATCGCGACAATGTAGGATGCCAGCAGTGACAGAACCACCGCCATAGCCAGGGCAACAAACAGGAACCGGCTCACGCCGTAGAGAAAGATGACCGGAAAGAAGACAATCGCCGTAGTTAACGTAGCCGCCAGAACTGCCAGTGAAACTTCCCGCCCTCCTTGCTCAGCCGCAATCTCGGGCTCTTCACCCATCTCCAGATGCCGGAAAATGTTTTCCAGCACCACCACCGAGTTGTCGATCAGACGCGAGAACGCAAGCGCCAAACCGCCCAGCACCATAGTGTTGACCGTGCCCCCGCTGGTGCTGATTGCCATGAAAGCAGCCAGGGCCGACAGTGGAATCGACAGGAAGACCGCGGCCGTTGCACGCATACTTCCCAGAAAGAGCAGCACCATCAATCCGGTGAGCACCAGGCCAATCGCGCCTTCGTGCAGTAGATTCTCGATCGCCACTTTCACGAACACGGACTGGTCAAACACCACCTTGGCGACGAGTTGTTGGGGCACGTCGACCAGATTGCGCAAGGCATCCTTGATTCCATTCACCACCGCAATGGTGTTGCTGTCTCCTCCTTGCTTCAAGATCGGAAGGTAAACAGACCGCTGTCCGTCTACACGCACAATGTTCGTCTGGATCTGTTGCGCGTCTTTCGCCTGACCAACATCTCGCACGAGTACTGAAGCGCTGTTCACGGTCTTCAGCGGCATGTCGTTGATCTGCGTTGTCGTCGGCACCTGGCTGTTGGTGTAAAGGTTGTAGTCGATAGGGCCGATCTTGACGTCTCCCGCGGGCAGAATCACGTTGTTCTCGTTCACCGTGCGGACTACATCCATCACTGAGAGTTCGTGAGCATCCAACTTGAGTGGATCGACATACACCATGATCTGGCGATAACGGCCGCCGAACGGTTGCGGCACAGACGCTCCAGGTACGCCCGCGATCTGATTCCGTATGTTGTATTGGCCCAGATCGCGCAACTGAGTTTCCCCAAGCCCCTCGCCCTTCAGCGTAATCAGGCAAACAGGCAAGCTGGAAGCGTCAAACTTGAGAACGACCGGCGGCAGAGTGCCGGGCGGCAACCGCCGCAAATCAGCCAACGCCAGATTCGAGATGCTGCTGAGATCAGCATTCGGATCGGTCCCCGGTTGGAAATAGATTTTGATCAGACTAACGCCAGGAAGAGAGCGCGACTCAATGTGATCGATTCCGCTACCCAGGGTGAAGAATCGTTCGAAGGGATCGGTTATGTCGGTTTCGATCTGCTGCGGCGGCATGCCAGAATAAAATGTCGCCACCACCACAACCGGAATATTGATCGGAGGGAACAGATCAACGGGCGTGCGTACCAGCGTGACCGAGCCCACGATAGCCACCATGAGGCACAGGACAATGATGAAAAACGGGTACTTGATGGCAAAGCTGGACATTAGAGCTTGCCCTCCGAGTCGGCGGTGCCATTGGCAACGACTTTGGGTTTCACCTTGTCGCCGGAGCGGAATTGGCTGCGGCTCCCAATCACAACCCGGTCATTCTCAGCCAGACCACTCAGCACTTCGACGCGATCGCTGCCCTCCGTTCCCAACTTCACCGGCCGCTCTTGAATCTGCCCTTGAGAATCCACGATCAGCACGCTGGCACCAGAACCGTTTCGCTCGACCGCTTGAACAGGCGCTGTCAGTGCATTTTTGTTCTCGGCGAGCACGAGCCTTGCCTCGGCATACATTCCTTCCACCAGAGTTCCGTTGGCATTTTCCACGTCGATCTCGGTGTGCATCGTCCGCGTTTCATCGTTCAGGGCGTCCGCGAAACGCGCCACACGACCTTCAAAATCACGATTCAGTGCGGACACATGCACCTGCACCGTACTGCCGAGATGCAACTGCGGCACTGCGGATTCTGGTACGGGTACCACCAGCCGCATCCGAGACCACTCCGCCAATTGCACCACCGGCATGGATTGAGTATCGGAGGCCGTGCCCGCCTGGATCAGCGCCCCTGTATCGGCATAACGCTTGGTGACCACTCCCGAGAACGGCGCCGTAATGCGCGAATATGCTTCGAGTGCGGCCAGCCGGGTAAGATTTGCCTGTGTGCTTGCCCGCTGGCTCTGCGACTCCGCAAGAGCGGAACGGGCACTGCTGGCCTGGGCTTCCGACTCCTTGTCTTTGGCGAACGAATCATCGAGTTCCTGTTCCGCGACCAGCCCAGGACGCGCTTCAGAGGCCTGTTTCAGCCGCGTGTAGGCCGCGTGATAGGCCGAGTGTTCCGATTCAGCCCGTTCGATCTCACTCTGTGCCCGGCGAATCGCGTCCTGGCTGCGCTGCATGTCCGCCTTCGCGCCCATGACTTGCGCATTCAATTCGGGGACTTCAAGAATCGCCAGTACCTGTCCCGCCTTGACGTGGTCGCCTACATCCACAAAGATGCTTCGGATATAGCCCGCCACCTTGGCGTGAACATCCACTTCCTGATAAGGCCGAAATGCGCCCGAAAGGGTCACCGTATTTACCAACGGACCCCGCTTGACCAACGCTACTGCCGCCGGTCGAAGAGAGGATTCCTCTCCCTGATCGGCCTTGGCTTTCTTTCCCGATGCCCGAAAGAAAATCACCAAGGATATCGCAACAATAATGACTCCCGAAACCGCGATGTGTTTTAGCTTGCGTTTCATTCGTTAGGTCTTGTCCAAAGACGTTTTTTGCAACTGAGTATGACCCCGCCTCCGTGCGCTGTGGGACGCACGAAGGCGAGGGTTCGCACGCTACGGCAAGTAGTAGCGGAACGAAGTGAAGAACATGTTCTCGATTCCGCTCGGCCCTCCGCCGCCGGTACCGGACCAGATATTACGGACCACATAGGAATACTGCGGCCCCCACTGCACCGTGCCCTTCGGACCTTTGTA
>Ga0134122_10003275_pt1 | contig 12027 bp, 10 predicted proteins | sample KB302_FD_96461 | JGI IMG/M metagenome (GOLD analysis project Ga0134122, IMG submission 96461) | Terrestrial soil microbial communities without Nitrogen fertilizer from Kellogg Biological Station, Michigan, USA - KB3-0-2 | ecosystem: Environmental > Terrestrial > Soil > Unclassified ...
GCGGAGTACACCGCGCTGGTTCAGCGCATCACGTGCCGGGCTCCCTGGCGCGCGCCGTTACCGGTGGCCGAGCGGGTCGTCCTCCCGGGGTTTGGGTCGCTGCATGAGCTCACGCGAGAGGCGGAGGCCGCGGTGAAGGCGGGGCTCCCGAGGCGGCTCTGGACCCTCCTGCACTGGACGAACTGGCGCATCATCTTCCCGCGCCCGCGCGCCCAGCAGGAGCGGGTCGCGGCCGAGATCGTCACCGAGCTCCAGGCGGGGCGACCGGTGCAGCTGTTGATCACGGACTTCCCTCGCATCCGCGTCAACCACTCGGTTCTCGCCTTCGACTTCCGGGTGAGCGGAGCGGACGCGGTGGACTTCAGCGTCTACGATCCGAACGACCCTACCGTACCCGGAGTGATCCGCTTCGACCGCCGGGAGCGCCGGTACCGGCCCGCACCCCTCTGCGGAGTGGACGTGCCGTACTTGAGGGCGTTTCGAATGTACTGCTCTCCGTTGCTGTAGAGCAGGCGTATCCGGCGTACGAAAGCTCGATTGAGCCCTCGCGGATCATGCTAGGCTTGCGCGTGGCTGCGCGAATGACGTCGAGCCTCGATGAGGCAGGGCCGCGCTGGTACGCGCACGCCTACAATCGCCCGAATTTTTACCGGTTCGCGGCCGCCTTGAGCTGGGTGCCGCGCCGATTGCGGCTTGCCCTCGCACGGCGTATCGGGCGTCTCGCCCCGTCGTTCATGCCGACCGAACGGGCCGCCATCCAGAAGGCGATGACACGCTTCACCGGGGCCACCGGAGCCCGGCTGGATACTCTCACCGTTCGTGTGTTCACTGATTTCGCGATGTGCTTCAGTGACCTGGTCTCGACGAACCGGCAGCTCGCGGCGCATCGTCTCTCCCACGTCGGCCACGTGGAGGGTCTCGAGCGGCTGGCCAGCCTGTCGGGAGGACTCATCTCCCTGACCGCCCACGTGGGCAACTGGGAGCTGGCCGGACGGCTTCTCGCCGGGCGGAGTGCCCGGCCGACGCACGTCGTCGTCGCTCCCGACGAGGCGCGAGAGCTGGAACGCTGGGTGCGGCGGGACGGCGAGGGAGTGCGCTTCGTCTCGCGCTCGCGTCCGACCGTGTCGCTCGAGCTGCTCGCCGCCCTTCGACGTGGTGAGGTGGTGGGTGTGCAAGGGGACCGGGCGCTCGGTACCAAGGGAGACGTCGAGATCTCCTTCTTCGGGCGACCGGCCCGATTCCCGCTCGGGCCGTTCCGGCTGTCCAGCGCGGTTGGGGTCCCACTCTTGCCGGCCTTCTGTCTCCTGGACGCGCATTATCGGTACGTGGTGAAGATAGCGGAGCCGTTCACCGCCGCGCGGGGCGAGGAGGAAGCCGCCGCGCACACGTGGGTCGCGGCCCTCGAGGCCATCGTGCGGGAGTACCCGACGCAGTGGTTCAATTTCTTTGACATCTGGGAACCGTTCGGCCAGTAGGATCACTGTCGTCCAGGTGAGATAGGGTGGATACCGACAAGGTGCTCGAGGAGCTCAAGGGCATCATGGTGGAGCGGCTCAAGTTCGAGCCGAGCCGTCTCCCGGACCTGTCCCTGGCCACCGTGCTACCGAAGGACATGGAGGGATCGCTCGGACTCGATTCACTCGACTTCATCGAGCTGTCGATCGGCATCGAGGAGCGCTTCGGGTTCGTGATCGATGAGGCGCAGGATCTGGAGGCACACTTTCAGTCGCTCGGGACGTTGGCGGAGTACATCAAATCGCGCTTGGCCGACCGCTGACCACGGACGTCGCGCCCGCGCCGCTACCAACGAGCAACCAGTCGATCCATGAGTGAGGTCAGGGCCACGCAGGCGATCGGCGACATTCACGCCAAAGCCGAAGCGGACGCCGCGCTGCTCCGGGAGATGATCCCCCCATATCTCCGGCATGTCATCGACCTCTCGTTCCTCCGGTCGCACCTCCTGTACGACGAGTTCGTCTACCGCCTGGTCCTCAAGGTCATCCGCGAGACGGGGCTCGAGTCGGCGATGCGGGAGGGAGGCAGCTCCGAGGCGATCGCGGCCCGGGAGGGACTCGCGGTCGGCCAAGCCGTCGTGCCACTCGACTGGATGATGCGGCTCCTGGCTGCGCGGGGAGTGCTGGAGCAGGTCCCCGGCGCGGCGATTCACGAGCATCGGACGCGGGGTCCCTTGCCGGCGACGGATCTTGCCGTGGTTCGCGATGAACAGCTTCGACACGATCCATCGTGGATGCCTTCCTATGTCCTCGCCGAGACGGTCGCACAGGATTATCCCGCGTTCCTGCGGGGGGACGTCGCCGGGGAGGAGGTATTGTTCTCTCCGCGGCGCTTTCGGCTCTGGGTCGACTACTTCTCGAACCAGAACGGCCTGTACGCCGTGAACAACCGGATTGGAGCGGCGGCGGTCGAGCAGTGGCTCCCTCTGGACGGTGGAGTGGTCGTTGAACTCGGAGGTGGGTTGGGTAGCGGGGCTATCGCAGTGCTGGAGGGCCTGGGCGCGGCGGGCCGGCTGAGCACGATCCAGGAGTATCGGTTCACCGAGCTCATCCCCGCGTTCCTCCGGCGCGGCGAGCAGGCGTTGCGGGCTCTCCGGCCTGAAGGTGTGCCCATGAGATTCGACGTCCTCAACATGAATCGTCCGTTCGAGGCGCAGGGTATCGCCCCGTCCAGCGTGACCGCGGTGTATGCCGTGAATACGCTCCACGTGGCCCACGATCTCGATTTCACGCTGAGCCAGATCCGGCGAACGCTCCGTCCAGGCGGCTGGTTGATCGTATCCGAATGTATACGTCCGTATCCGCGCCAGGCCATCTATGCCGAGTTCATTTTCAATCTGATCCAGACATTCCGATCTCCGCGCCTGCATCCCGTCTACCGTCCCACTGGGGGATTTCTCACCCCGGACCAGTGGAAGGCGGCGATCGAAGCCGCCGGGTTCGCGGACACCCGTTTCATCCCGGATGTCATGCGCATCCACCGGAAGGTTCCCGATTTCCTTGCCAGCGCAATCGGAGCGGTCCGCCCGGACTGAGCTGACGTGCTACTCTCGCGACAATGTCCGAGCGCATGAAAGGGACCGCGGGTGCGCTGATCGCGGCCACCCTGCGCGCATACCAGGTGACGCACGTGTTCGGAATGGCGGATCCGTGCACGTGTTCCACGCCCTCGACCGCGGCGCCATCCGGCCGGTCACGGTGCGCGACGAGAAGCACGGCGCCATCATGGCCCACGGGTACGCGAAGGCGACCGGGCGTCCCGGCGTGTGCGCGGCGACCACCGGACCCGGCGCGACGAATCTCGTCACCGGACTCTTCGAGGCGGTGAAGTCGTCGGTGCCGGTCATCGCGCTCGTACAGGAGACGCCCGCGCACCTGGTAGGCAAGCACGCCGCGAGCGAAGTTGACCAGGCAGCCGCGCTGGCGCCCGTGAGCAAGTGGATCGGTCGGATCGTCAATCCCGCGAAAGCAGCCGAGGTCACGCGGGCCGCCTTCCGTGTCGCGACGTCCGGCCGACCAGGGCCGGCGGTGGTCCTCTGTCCGGCGGACGTCATGGGACAGATTGCCGAGGCCGCGGTCTACGCGGAGCCCGGCTGCGATCGGTTTCCGTCCTTTCGGAGCCGGGCCAGCCGCGAGTCGATCGCTGCCGCGGCCACGCTGCTGGCGGCGGTGCGGCGACCGGTCATCGTCGCCGGGGGCGGGTGCATCCTGTCCCAGGCGTGGCGGGAAGTGGTGGAGCTGGCCGAGGCGTATGGCATCCCGGTCGCCACGACGATGACCGGGCGCGGCGTCATCGCCGATGCCCATCCGTTGAGCGTGGGTGTCCTCGGCAGCTCGACCGGGGGGCGGCACGGTCTCGGCCGGATCGCCAACCGCGTGCTGGCCGAGGCCGATTTGGCCTTCATCATCGGCTCGCGAACGGGACAGATCGTCACCTCAGATTGGACGCTGCCGCGGGCGGGCACCAAGGTCATCCATCTGGACGTGGACCCGGTGGAGACGGGCCGGAACATCCGGACCACCGTGGCGATGATCGGCGATGCGCGTGAGACGCTTGTCGACCTGCTCGAGTACTGTCGCGAGCAGAAGATCAGGCCCGAGGTCGAGACGACCCCAGCCTATCTCGGCTCGCTCAGGGCGGAGCTGGCCGGGCTGACCGAGCCGCTGGCCACTTCGGCGGCCCTTCCCATCCAGCCCGAGCGCCTGCTGCGGGAGATCTCCCGGGTCGTCGATGCGCACACCCTGATCACGGCCGACGCCAGCTACATCACGGGCTGGGCCCTGAGCCATGTCGAGAACGTCGCCCAGGGGTGCACGTTCATCTCACCACGGGGGACGGGCGGTCTCGGCTGGGCCTTGCCGGCGGCCATCGGGGCGAAGCTCGCGGATCCGGGGCGTACCGTGATCTGCCTGACCGGGGACGGCGGCTTCGGCTACGTCATGAACGAGCTGGAGACGGCCGCGCGATACCGCGCGAAGGTACTCACCGTGGTGTTCAACAACGGCACCCTGGCCTTCCAGAAGCACTACGAGGAAAAGCTCTTCGGCACCGCCATCGAGTGTGATCTCCTCGACGTGGACTACTCCGAAGTCGCCCGCGCGCTCAAGTGTGGCGGCGAGCGGGTCGTGGAGCCCGACCGGATCGGGCCGGCCCTGCAGCGTGGGCTGGCCGCGGAGGGACCCTACCTCGTCGACGTCGTCATCGACCCGCGAGCCAAGGCGCCCATCGTGAGTCTGGAGTCGCCGGGGGAGGCCTCCGGGCACTAGGAGAGCAGCCAGCCGCCTTCGACGTAGAAGACCTGGCCGGTGACCCACGCGGAGGCATCGCTGGCCAGGTAGACGAACATCCCTACGAGGTCCGCGGGGTCGCCGATGCGGCCCATGGGCACCCGGCTCTCCCAGCGCGCGCGGACGGCCGGATCGGCTTCGAGGATCGGCAAGGTCATCGGGGTCTTGATCGGACCAGGCCCCACCGCGTTGACCCGAATCCCCGCGCTCGCCCACTCCAGCGCCAGGCACTTGGTGAGCATCGCCAACCCCGCCTTGCTCACGCAGTAGTGCGCGATTCCGCGGCTCGGGTCGATCGAGTTCGTCGAGGCGACATTGATGACGGAGCCGCGCCGACGAGCCAGCATGGCGCGCCCGAGCGCACGACACGTGTTCCACGGACCGGTCAGATTGACGGCCAGCATGCGCGCCCAGTCCCCGTCCGGAATCTCGAGGGCCGGGCGCCGCTGTGACGAGATACCGGCGGCGTTGACGAGCACGTCGACCGGCCCCGTCGCCTCGGCGGCCGCGGCCGCCGCCGTCACCGCGCTCACGTCGCTCACGTCGAGGGCGCGCGTCACGAGGCGCCCGGGAAAGCGCCCGCCCAGATCGCGCTCGCTCAGCGTCAGCTGATCCGTCGGGAGATCCCAGATCTCCACGACGGCCCCGCGCTCGAGCATGGCGGTCGCGACGGCAAGCCCGATCCCGCGGGCGGCGCCGGTCACGACGAGCCGCCGGCCGTGCAGATCGAAGAGGGGGTCGTGGCCTGGCATGCTCATGACGTGGCAGACCGAGTCAGGCGACGACCTTCGTCCCGAGGTCGACCAGGATAGCGCGCAGCCGCCGGCGCTGGGCCTCGGTCATCGGGGACAGTGGCAGACGCACCGGGCCACCGGCCAGCCCCGCCATCTCCTGCGCCGCCTTGAGGGTGACCGGCGCGTCGACCTCCGAGAAGAAGCGGCGCAGCGGCCCGAGCATGGCGTGGATCTGCCGCAGCTCGCCTAGGTCCATCGACTCGAGCGCGTGCTCGTAGCGGTGCTCGAGCGCCGGGTTGAAATTGCCGGCGATGCCGAAGTACGAGCGGGCGCCCAAGGCCGCGCCGTGGATGGCGTGCACCTCCCAGCCGCAGGAGACGGCCAGCTCGTCGCCGACGAGAGCGATGAGATCGGAAAGATCCGCGATGTCGGGGTCGGCGGCCTTGATGGCCACGATGGTCTCGCAGTCGAGCAGCGCGCGCACCGCCCCGGGCGTCAGGCGCACCTGGGTGCGCCAGCCGTTGGTGTAGAGGACGATCGGCATGCGCGTCGCGCCGGCGACACGGCGGTAGAAATCGATCAGGCCCTGGTCGGTGGGCCGGAAGTAGTACGGAGTGAGAATGTAGGCATAGTCGGCGCCCGCCTCCTCGGCGTGCCGCGTGAGCGCGATGACCTCGTCGAGGCTGCCGACGTGGTGGGTATCGGCCAGGATCGCGGCGCGGCCGCGCGCCTCCTGGGCGGCCGCGCGGATCACCTGCCGACGCTCGTGCTGGGTGAGGGCGGTCACCTCACCGTAGGTGCCGGCGACCACGAGGGCCCGGAAGCCGCTCTCGATGTAGAACTCGGCGTTCCGGCGAAACGCCTCCTCGTCGAAAGCGCCGGCGGGCGTGAATGGCGTGGTGAGGCCGAGGAGCGCGCCCCGGAGCCGGGCTCGAGCGGCTTGTCTGAGCGTGTTCATCGTGATCCTCTCAGTGGGCAACCGGAACCGGGGCGCCGGCCCGGAGCTGGTCGAAGGCGGTGATCGGGGGAAACGCGTCGGGATCGACGACGACGTTGACGACGGTCGGCCGCCCCGAGGCGATGGCCGCCCCGAGCGCCGGAGCCAGCTGGGCCGGGTCCGACACGCTGACGCCCTCGCAGCGCAGGACGCGCGCGAGCGCCGCGTAGTCGACGTCGAGCAGGTCGGTCTCGAAGCTCCGCCCGTAGTGGAGCTGCTCGGCGTGCTTCTGGTATCCGAAAGTGCTGTTGTTGAGCACGACGACGACCACGCCGAGGCCGTAGCGGGCCGCGGTCTCGAGCTCCTGGAAGACGTAGCCGAACGCCCCGTCGCCGGTTAGGCACAGCACGCGCTTGTCGGGAGCGGCCAGCTTGGCCCCGATGCCCGCGGGCAAGGCCCACCCGATGCCACCGAACCCGCGCGCCGACACCAGCCGTCGACCCGGCCGGCGCAAGGTGAGGCGGTCGACCGCCCAGAGCGAGCTGTAGCTGGCGTCCGCGCACACGATGGTGTCGTCGTCGACGAAGCGGGACATCTCGGCGAGGACGCGCTCCGGCCGGATCGGCCGCGCGCTCGACTCGGCCAGCGGCCGGATGCGCGCGCGCCATTCGTCCAGGGCGTGGGCGAGCCCAGCCCGGCGCCCGGTGGCGCCTCGCGCCCCGGCGGCGCGCAGTGCCTCCGCGAGGGCGGCCAGCGCGAGCTTGGCGTCGCCCACCACGCCGAGCGACCGGTAGTTCCGGCCGATCTCCGCCACGTCGACGTCGATGTGCACGGTGCGACTGGACGGATCGGGAATGGTCCAGTTCGACGTCGCCACGTTGCCGGTCTTGGTCCCCACGAGCAGGACCACGTCGGCCTCGCGGACGGCGTCGTTAGCGATGCGCCCGCGGCCGAGCTCGCCTCCCGTGTAGGCGCTCATGACGCCCGCCGCCAGCGGATGGCCTTCATCGATCGCCCCCTTGCCGAGGGGCGTGGTGGCGACCGGGGCGTCCAGGAGCTCGGCCACCAGGCGCAGCTCGTCCCATGCACCTGCCGAGAGCACGCCGCCTCCGGCCACGACGGCGGGCCGAGCGGCGTCACCCAGGACGAGGGCGGCCTCGCGGATGGCCGCCGGATCCGGGCCCGTGCGCAGGTGCGGATAGCGGCGGGCGCCCGGCCGGAGACCGGCGGCGGTTGCGCCGTCGGCCGCGAGCACGTCGTCCGGGCAGCTCACGAGCGTCGGGCCCGGTCGACCGCTCGTGGCTAGCACGAACGCCCGCGCCGTCAGCTCCGAGACCCGCTCGGGCCGGTCCAGTCGCACGGCCCACTTGGTGATCGGGCGAAAGAGTGCGAGGTGATCGACTTCCTGGATCGGATTTCGACCGACCGCCGCGGTGTTCACATCATTGACCACCGCCACCACGGGAATCGATGAGGCCCAGGCTTCCGCCAGGCCGGTGATGAGATTGGTGGCACCAGGACCTCGGATCGCGGTGCACACGCCGGGCCGCCCGCTCACCCGAGCATAGGCATCGGCCATGATGGCCCCCGCGCGCTCATCGCGAACCGTGATGGGCCGCATCTCTGCGCGGTCCATCTCCGCGTACAGGGCCTCGGGCGAATCGAGGCCGAACAGGTGGGTGACACCACAGGCGCGAAGGGTCTCGTACAGGGCGCGGGCTCCCGTCATGGCAGGTCTTTCTCCGTTCGTCATGACCACTTCAGCCGTGGATCGAGGGCGTCTCGTAGCCCGTCCCCCAGCAGATTGGCGCCGAGCACCGCGATCAGGATGGCCACGCCGGGTACCGCGGCTACCCACCAGGCCACCGTCATGTAGGGCCGCCCGGAGCTCAGCATGCTGCCCCAGCTCGGGGCCGGCGGCTGGAGCCCGATCCCCAGAAAGCTCAGTGTCGACTCGAGCAGGATCAGGGCGCCGAGCTGAGCGGTCGCGACCACGATGAGGGGCGCCAGGGCGTTGGGAAGGATCTCCTTGAAGGCCACCCGCATCGGTCCCGCGCCGAGCGCGCGCGCCGCGGTGACCGACTCTTGCTCGCGGATCACGAGGACTGCGCTGCGCAGGGTGCGGGCATGCACCGCCCAGCTACGAAGCGCGAGCACGGCGAGCAGTGTCCACAGGCTGGTGCCGAGCGCCGCGATCACCGCGATGGCCAGCAACAGGGAGGGAAAGGCCAGCTGGGCGTCCACGATGCGCATCACGAGCGTGTCGAGTCCTCGGCCGCCGAAGCCGGCGAGGAGGCCGAGCAGGCTGCCGAGGCCGCCGCCGATCACGAGTCCGGCCAGAGCGACCGAGACGGAGGCCCGGGCGCCGTAGATGATGCGGCTCAGCATGTCGCGCCCGAGGGGATCGCTGCCGAGCAGATAGACACGCCCGTCGGGACCCCGGGATAGCGGTGGCTTCAAGCGCCCCATGATGTCCTGGTTGTCGTAGGTGTCGGGGGCCAGCGCCGGCGCCAGGACGGCCACCAGCAGCGTGCACCCGAAGAGGGCCAGGCCGCTCACCGCCTGGGGGTTCCGCAGGAAGGCATGGACCACGCGCGAGGACGGGCGCGCGGCCGCCGTCGGGCCGGTGGGGCTCATCGCACGCGCACCCGCGGGTCGAGAACGCCGTAGACGAGATCGACGGCCAGGTTGACGAGCGCAAAGACGAGCGCGATCAGGACGATGGTCGCCTGGACCACGGGATAGTCACGCCGGGTGATGGCGTCGAGCACCAGAGTGCCCACGCCGGGCCACGCGAACACGGTCTCGGTGACCACGGCGCCCGCCAGCAGCTCCCCGATCTGCAGTCCCAGCACGGTCGTGATCGGGATGAGGGCGTTGCGCAGGCCGTGCCGCAGAATGGTGGCGCTCTCTCCGAGCCCCTTGGCCCGCGCGGTGCGGATGAAGTCTTGGCCGAGGACTTCGAGCATGCCAGAGCGCGTCAGGCGCGTGGTCACGGCCACATAGTAGGCGGCCAGCGTCACCGCCGGCAGCACGAGCTGCGCCGGCGTCCCGTAGCCGGATGGCGGGAACAGCGGAATGAACACGGCGAAGATCAGGATCAACATCAAGCCCAGCCAAAAGGTCGCCACCGACTGGCCCAGACCGACGCCGGCCATGACGAGCCAGTCGAGCGCCGTGCCGCGGAACATGGCGGCCACGACCCCGACGGCGAGGCCGAACACGATGACGATCGCGATCGCGGTCGCGCTGAGGAGCAGGGTGGCGGGGAAGCGGCTCAGCACGACTCGAAGCGCGGGCTCATGCTGCCAGAACGAGGTGCCGAGGTCGCCGCGGAGCAAGCTTCCGAGGAAGACGAGGTATTGAACCGGAAGTGACCGGTCCAATCCGTGGGCATCGCGGAAGGCACGGCGCTCGGCCTCGGTCGCCTCGGGAGTCAGGAGGAGCGAAGCCGGATCGCCACTCAGGCGGATCAGCACGAAGGCGATGAGCGACACCGTGAGCACGGTGGGAACGAGCTGTCCCAGCCGTTCCAGCACGTAGAGGAGGCCGGCGGGCAGCACAGGCGCGGCGCCCGGTGCCCGCCCGGCCATCAGGCCTTCGGGACGTAGTACGTGAGAAGCCCCGCGTTGCCGGCGTAGGCCCACGGCTGCCAGGGGTACCGGCGGTTCGTCCCGTACAGCTCCGACTGGGCGTGGGTGAACAGGCCCACCGCGTCTTCTCGCAGGAGACGGTCGGCCTCCTGGTAGACGAGCGTGCGCTCGGGCATGCCGAAGGTGGCGCGCGCCTTCGTGATGGCGGCGTCGACCTGAGGATTGCCATAGAACTTGCTGTTCTCGGTGAGCCAGCGCAGGCCGGTGATGACGCTGTCGGCCTCCAGCGACTTCCCCCAGGCGTTGACCGCCATGTCGAAGTCACCGTTGGCGTAGCGCGGGGTGTACACGCTCGATTCGAGGAACTGCAGGGTCACCTTGATGCCGACCTTGCCGAGCTGGTTGGCCAGGGCCTGCATGATCTCCTCGTCCTTGACCATGAAGTCCTTGCGGAGGAGCCAGGTGAAGCTGAAGCCGCCGTCTTTCCCGGCCTCCTTGAGGAGCGCCCGCGCCCGCTCGACGTCGAGCGTGTATTGCGGGCCCGCCGGATTGAAGGCGGCCTGGGTGGGGCTGAAGGGACCCACGCGGACCTCGCCGTATCCCTGCAGGATGCCCTTCACGATGCCTTCGCGATCCACCGCATAGTTCATCGCCTGACGCACACGCCGGTCCTCGAACGGCGGCTTCTTCGAGTTGAAGACGAAGTACGGCGGGCGCACGCCCTGCTGGACGACGAGCTTGAGCTGGGAGTTCGATTCCACCGTCTTGGCCATCTCGATGGGCACGCCGAAAATGATGTCGGCTCGCCCGGTCTGCAGCTCGGCCAGCCGCGTCCCCGCTTCGCGGATCCCGCGTACCACGATCCGCTTTGGCGTGTGCGGTCCGTTCCAGTGCTTGTCATACGCCTCGAGCACGAGCTGCTGCTGCTTCTGCCACTCGACGAGGCGATACGGTCCGGTGCCGACCGGCTTCTTGCCGAACTCCGCGGAACCCCCGGCTTCGTACGTTTTCTTCTGCACGATGTAGAGATAGACCCAGCTGCCGAGGAGGGGCGCGTAGGCGGCGTCGAGCTCCACCTGGATCGTGAGAGGGTCGAGGATGTCGATCTTCTGCACACGGGCCAGATACCGGTTCTTCACGGAGGTCGGCCCCTTGGCCGTCTCGAACGTGTACTTCACGTCCTCCGCGGTGAAGGGCGTGCCGTCGTGCCAGGTCACGTTCGGGCGGAGCTTGAAGCGCCACCGGGTCGGCGTCGGGTTGTCCCAGCTCAGCGCGAGCTTCGGTGTCATCTTGAAGTCGGGGCCGGTGAAATCGATGAGCGGCTCCAGGATATGGGCGTGCATCTGGAGCCCCGGGTTCGTGAAGTCGGCGAGCGGATCCAGGCTCGCGACCTCATCGAGCTGCAGCACGGTGATCTGCTCGACGGACCGGAGCGCGGCGGGCGCCTGTGCCCACGCGGGCGCGGCCAGGGCGGCGCCCGTCGCCAGCGTGGAGGTCATGAAGTGCCGGCGAGTGACTCGCGCGTGATCGCTCATGGCGGTGCTCCTCCCATCGTGCCGGAGTGGGACTGCGGGTGGAGAGTATCCGACATGCCCGCACGTCGCAAGGGTCAGCCGCGAGCTAGCGCCGGCTAGCCCGTGACCCAGGCCTCCACGCCAGGGTCCGCACCCTGACGTATGGTGCACCGCGGTGAAACACCTGACCACGAAGGGTCGGGAGTCCCCAGCGACCAAGGTCCAATAGGCGCGCGGGATCGCGTCGACTAGAGTCACGATGAGGCGCAGAGCACAGCCCGTGCGACGCTGATAGAGCCGGGGAGGTTTGTCAGAGTCGACTTCGAGTTGATCGAACAGGAGAGAGCATGAAAGTCATGCGGCAGTTGGCGCTGTCGGTGGTCATCACGCTGAGTCTCGGGGGGCACGCATGGGCCAGTTCGCCGACCGAGCAGCTACGCGCGTACA
>Ga0134122_10003276_pt1 | contig 12027 bp, 11 predicted proteins | sample KB302_FD_96461 | JGI IMG/M metagenome (GOLD analysis project Ga0134122, IMG submission 96461) | Terrestrial soil microbial communities without Nitrogen fertilizer from Kellogg Biological Station, Michigan, USA - KB3-0-2 | ecosystem: Environmental > Terrestrial > Soil > Unclassified ...
GCCTGGTAGCCCGAATTGTCCAGCAGCGTCTCGTCGATGTCGAGAATCACGGCCGGCGGCAGCGACTGATAGCGGCCGGTCTGCTCGCGGGGGGCGGCCGTCCAGCTCGGGTCGGCGAGCGCCTGCTCCAGGCGGACGCGGGCCAGCGCGAAGGCGGTCAAGGCCGACGCCCGGTACTCCACCGAGCGCTGCATCCACAGCACGGCGTTCAGCAGGTCGTTGGCGGGCGGCTCCTGGGCCACGGCCGGCGCGATCCCGGTCACCGTCGTGGCCAGGAGCAGCACGAGCAGCGCGACACTCCGGATGGTCATGCGGAGCCTCCCCTCAGCGGCGCCAGCGCGCGGGCGAGATCCTCGTGGCGCTCCACGATGGTACCGCCGCTCTCGCGGATGAAATACTCGACCTGGAGATTGACCGTGCTGCCCTCGTTGTCGGCGCTCAGCCGGAAGTCGCCGCGGTAGCCCACGACCAGCTTGCCGCGCGCGAACGCATAGCCGATCTCGGCGGCGGTGCCGCTGTCGACGTCGACGCCGTCGAGCACCGCCAGCACGCCGTCGGCGCGGTCGATGGCGTTCCGGTTGTTGGCGCCGATCTCCCGGTTCAGGATGCGCCACGCCTCACGCCGGGCGGGGCCGTAGGGCAGCGCCTGCACCGCGGCCAGCTTGCCCGGGTCGGTGAGCGTCCACGGATCGAGCACGTCGTAGCCGAGATCGCGCACCCGGGGGACGAGGACACCGTCGTAGAAGTGGCGCCCGGCCTGGGAGAATCCGAGCGGGCTGGCCATGTAGATTCGCGCCCTGGTGCTCACGGGAGCCTTGAGCGTATCATCGGCGCACCTTTCCAGGGGGACTCAGACATGACGACCGGGTCGAAGCTCGCGCTCGCCGCGCTGCTCCTCGCCACGCTCGCTGCTTTCGCGGGACTCGCCGCCGCCCAGGAGTTCAGCCCGGCGGTCGTGTTCGACATGGGCGGCAAGTTCGACAAGTCCTTCAACGAGGCCGCCTACAACGGCGCCGAGCGGTTCAAGAAGGAGAGCGGCATCGCCTACCGCGACTTCGAGGTGACCAGCGAGGCGCAGCGTGAGCAGGCGCTGCGCAACATGGCCCGGCGCGGCTCGCAGATCGTGGTCGGCATCGGCTTCGCCCAGGCCAGCGGGATGGAGAAGGTCGCCAAGGAATTCCCCGCCACCAAGTTCGCCATCGTCGACGCGGTCGTGAACCTGCCCAACGTGCAGTCGATCGTGTTCAAGGAGCACGAGGGCTCGTTCCTGGTCGGCATGGCCGCGGCCATGGCCAGCAAGACCGGCAAGATCGGCTTCGTCGGCGGCATGGACATCCCGCTCATCCGCAAGTTCGCCGTCGGCTACGAGGAAGGCGCGAAGTACATCAACCCGAAGATCGAGATCTTCCAGAACATGACCGGCACCACCCCGGCGGCGTGGAACGATCCCACCCGGGGCGGCGAGCTGGCCCGCAGCCAGTTCGACCGCGGCGCCGACGTCGTCTACGCGGCCGCCGGCGCCACCGGCCTCGGCGTGCTGCAGGCGGCCAAGGACCGCGGCCGGCTCGCCATCGGCGTCGACTCCAACCAGAACTATCTCTACCCCGGCACCATGCTGACCTCGATGGTCAAGCGTGTCGACCTGGCTGTCTACGAGTCGTTCAAGTTCGCGCGCGAGGGCGTGTGGCAGCCGGGCGTGCGCGTCCTGGGCGTGGCCGAGGGCGGGGTCGGCTACTCGCTCGATCAGTACAACCGCAGCCTCATCACCCCCGACATGGAGATGCGCCTGTCCCAGGCGCGCAGCGACATCGTGGAGAAGCGCATCAAGGTCACCGACTACATGTCGAAGTAGCTCGGAGGGGAACGATCGAGAGCTTGGCGGTCCAGGCTGTCGAGCTGCGGGGGATCGACAAGTGGTTTGGTGATGTGCACGCCAACCGCGATGTGTCGATCGCGGTCCGGGCGGGAACGATCCATGGGATCGTCGGCGAGAACGGCGCCGGCAAGTCGACGCTCATGGGCATCCTCTACGGGTACCACCACGCGGACCGGGGGGAGATGCTGGTGCGGGGGCGGCCGGCCGCGTTCCGGTCGGCGCAGGACGCGCTGGCGGCGGGGATCGGGATGGTGCACCAGCACTTCATGCTGGTGGAGCCGTTCACGGTGCTCGAGAACGTGGTGCTGGGGGTCGAGGGCGGCTTCCGGCTGCGGGCGGGGATGGCGCGGGCGCGCGCCGAGCTGGCGCGGCTGGGACGCGAGTATCACCTGGAGGTCGACCCCGACGCCCGCGTGGCGGACCTGGGCGTGGGACAGCGCCAGCGCGTGGAGATCCTCAAGGCGCTCTACCGCGGCGCCGACCTGCTGATCCTCGACGAGCCCACCGCCGTCCTCACGCCGCAGGAAGCCGATCACCTCTTCGAGATCCTGCGAGCCTTGCGCCGGCAAGGCAAGACCGTGCTCCTCATCACCCACAAGCTGCGCGAGATCCGCGAGGTGACCGACGTCGTCACCGTCATGCGGCAGGGCCGCGTCGTCGCGACGCTGCCCACCGCCGAGACCACGCCCGAGGGCCTGGCCGAGCTGATGGTGGGCCGCGCGGTGGCCCTGCGCGTGGACAAGGCACCGCGCCGTCCGGGCGAGCCGCTGCTCGAGGTCACCGACCTCGTGGTGGAAGACGGCCTCGGCGTCGAGCGCGTCAAGGGCGTCAGCTTCAGCGTGCGGCGCGGCGAGATCGTGGGCGTGGCCGGCGTGGCCGGCAACGGCCAGTCCGAGCTGCTGGAAGCCCTCGCGGGGATGCGCCCGGTGAGATCCGGCCGCATTCGTTTCAAGTCGCACGACCTCGACGGGTCCGAGCCGCGCGACGTGCGCCGCCTCGGCGTCGGGCACGTCCCCGAGGACCGGCAGCGGCTGGGGCTCGTCATTCCGTTCGTCGCGCGCGAGAGCGCCATCCTCGGCTACCAGCGCGAGGCGCGATACAACGGCGCGATCCTCCTGCGCCGCGCGGCGCTCGCCTCCAGCTGGGCCAAGCAGGCCGCCGAGTACGACATCCGTCCGGGCAATGGCCTGCTGCCCACCTCGGCCTTCTCCGGCGGCAACCAGCAGAAGATCGTGCTGGCGCGCGAGCTCGACCGGAACCCGGACCTGCTGCTGGTCGGACAGCCCACGCGCGGCGTGGACATCGGCGCCATCGAGTTCATCCATCGCCGCCTGGTGGCGCTGCGCGACGCCGACCGCGGCGTGCTCGTCGTGTCGGTCGAGCTCGACGAGATCCTGGCGCTGGCCGATCGCATTCTGGTCATGCACGACGGCCGTCTCGTCGGTGACGTGCCGCAGGAGAACGCCACCGAGCAGACGCTCGGCCTCATGATGGCGGGCGTGCCGGCGGGACCGTCATCGGGATGACGGCGTCGGCACCGACACGCTCCCGCCCGGGCTGGCTGGCCCCCGCGCTGCTCCCCGCGCTCAACCTGGTCCTGGCCCTGGCGCTGTCCGCCGTGGTGATCGTGCTGGTCGGCGAAAATCCCGTCCGCGCGCTGCGCCTGCTCGTGGCGGGCGCCTTCGGCGACGGCGAGGCCATCGGCTACACGCTCTACTACGCCACCAGCTTCATCTTCACCGGGCTGGCGGTAGCCGTCGCCTTCCACGGCGGACTCTTCAACATCGGCGCCGAGGGCCAGGCGTACATCGCCGGGCTGGGCGTCGCGCTGCTGTGCCTGGGCGCCGAGCGCTGGCCGGCGGTGCTCGTGATCCCGGCCGCCATCGTGGTGGCGGCCGCGTTCGGCGCCGGCTGGGCCTTCGTGCCGGGCTGGCTGCAGGCCAGTCGCGGCAGCCACGTCGTCATCACCACCATCATGTTCAACTTCATCGCCTCCGCGCTGATGACCCACCTGCTCGTCAACGTGCTCATCAAGCCCGGCCAGCAGTCGCCGGAGACGCGGGAGTTCACGCCGAACACCTGGCTGCCGCAGCTGCACGACGTGGCCCGCGCGCTCGGCCTCGACATCGGGCGCTCGCCGCTGAATCTCTCGCTGCTCTTCGCGCTGGGCGCCGGCGCGCTGGTGTGGCTCTATCTCTGGCACACGCGGTGGGGCTACGAGCTCCGCGCGCTGGGCCACAACGAGACTGCCGCCGTGTACGCCGGCATCGCGCCGGCGCGTCTGATCATCGTGGCCATGTCGATCTCGGGCGCGCTGGCCGGGCTGGTGGCGCTGAACGAGGTCATGGGCGTGCAGCATCGCCTCCTGATCAACTTCACCGGCGGCGCCGGCTACGTCGGCATCGCGGTGGCGCTGATGGGCCGCAACCATCCGGTCGGTATCGTGCTCTCCGCGATCCTGTTCGGCGCGCTCTACCAGGGCGGCTCCGAGCTGGCGTTCGACATGCCGAAGCTCACGCGCGACATGGTGGTGGTGATCCAGGGGCTGATCATCCTCGTGTGCGGCGCGCTCGAGCACGCGCTGCGCCGGCCCGTGGCCGCGCTGGTGCAACGCGTGTGAGTGACTCCTTGCTCCTCTCCGCGTTGCTCGTCGCCGCCACGCTGCGCGGCGCCACGCCGCTGGTGCTGGCCGCGCTCGGCGGCCTCTTCGCCGAGCGCTCGGGCATCGTGGACATCGGTCTCGAGGGCAAGATGCTGGGCGCAGCCTTCGCGGCCGCCGCCACGGCGGCGGTGACGGGCTCGGCGTGGCTCGGTCTGGCGGCCGCGCTGGCCGCCGCGGTCGCACTGGCGCTGGTTCACGGCTTCGCCTGCATCACGCACCACGGCAACCAGGTCGTCTCGGGCATGGCGCTGAACATCACGGTCTCCGGGCTGACGGCGGTGCTGGGCAACGCGTGGTTCCACCAGGGCGGTCAGACGCCCCTGCTGCCGCCGGGCGGACGCTTCGCGCCCATCCAGCTGCCCGGGGCGACCGCGCTGGCCGCCGTGCCAGGCCTGGGCACTGTCTATCGTGAGGTGGTGAGCGGGCACAACGTGCTGGTCTACGCCGCCGCGGCCGCGGTGCCCGTCGTGACGTGGCTCGTGTACTGCACGCGGTTCGGTCTGCGGCTGCGCGCGGTGGGCGAGAGCCCGGGCGCGGTCGACACGGCGGGCATCTCGGTGGCCGGGACACGCTATCGCGCACTGATCGTGAGTGGTGCGCTCTGCGGTCTCTCCGGCGCGTACCTGTCGATCGCCCACAACGCCGCGTTCATCCGCGACATGTCGGCCGGCAAGGGCTACCTGGCGCTGGCCGCACTGATCTTCGGGCAGTGGCGCCCCGTGCCCACGCTCGGCGCCTGCCTGCTCTTCGCCTTCGCCGACGCAGCGCAGGCCCGGCTGCAGGGCACGCCCCTGCCCGGCATCGGCGTCATCCCCGTCCAGCTCGTGCAGGCGCTGCCCTACATCCTGACCGTGGCGCTGCTGGCCGGCTTCGTCGGGCGCGCCGTCGCCCCACGCGCCATCGGCGTGCCATATTCGAAAGAGCCATGAGCCGCCACCCCCTCGACGCAATGCTCGACCTGGCACGCCGCGCGCTCACGCATGCGCACGCGCCCTACTCGCGGTTCCGCGTGGGGGCCTGCCTGCGGACGGCGAGCGGACGGTTGCACGCCGGCGCCAACGTCGAGAACGTGTCGTACGGCCTGACGCTGTGCGCGGAGAGCTCCGCGATCGCCGCGATGGTCACCGCAGGCGACCGGGAGATCGTCGAGATCGTCATCGTCACCGAGGGCGCCGAGCTCTGTCCCCCGTGCGGCCGGTGCCGTCAGCAGCTGGCCGAGTTCGCCGGCGCCGGGGCGCGCGTGCACCTGTGCGGACCGGAGGGCGTGCGCCTGAGCACGACGCTGGGCGAGCTCCTGCCGATGGCCTTCGGCCCCGACGCCTTCGGAACGCCGCCGCGGTGAGCGCGCCGCCGGCGGAGCTCATACGACAGAAGCGCGACGGCGCCACGCTGAGCGAGCCCGAGATCGCCGCGCTGGTCGCCGGCATCGTCGGCGGCACGGTCAGCGATGCGCAGATCGCCGCCTTCGCCATGGCCGTGTACTTCCGCGGCATGACGCGCGCGGAGTGCACGGCGCTCACCCGCGCGATGACGCACTCGGGCACGGTGCTGCGCTGGGCGGCCGGCGAGCTCGGCGGCCCGATCCTCGACAAGCACTCGACCGGCGGGATCGGCGACAAGGTCAGCCTGATCCTCGCCCCTGTCGTCGCCGCCTGCGGCGGCTTCGTGCCCATGATCTCCGGCCGCGGCCTCGGCCACACCGGTGGCACGCTGGACAAGCTCGCCAGCATTCCCGGCTACGACGTCACCCCGGACCTCGGCCGCTTTCGCGCCGCCGTGCGCAGTGCCGGCTGCGCGATCGTGGGCCAGACTGCCGATCTCGCCCCCGCCGATCGTCGCCTCTACGCCGTGCGCGACGTCACCGCCACCACGGATTCGCTGCCGCTCATCACCGCCTCGATCCTCTCCAAGAAGCTCGCCGCCGGGCTCGACGCCCTGGTGATGGACGTCAAGGTCGGCGGGGGCGCGCTGGTACCGTCGCTCGAGGCCGCCGTCGAGCTCGCCGAGAGCCTGCTGGCCGTGGGCGGCGCCGCCGGCCTTCCCACCGTCGCCGTCCTGACCGACATGACCCAGGCGCTCGGTCACCACGTGGGCAACGCGCTCGAGGTCCGCGAGGCGATCGACGTGCTCACCGGCCGGCGGCGCGAGCCACGCCTGGCCGAGGTCACCAGCGCGCTGGCCGGCGAGCTGCTGGTCCTCGGCGGTCTCGCCGGCGATGCGGCGGCGGCCACCCACGCGGCGGAGCGCGCGCTCACCTCGGGCGCGGCCGCCGAGCGCTTCGGCCGGATGGTGTCGGCGCTCGGCGGGCCCACGGACCTCGTCGAGCATCCCGGGCGCCATCTGCCGTCGGCGCCCGTGGAGCTGGCCGTCGCGCCCGCCACGCCGGGCGTCATCACGGCGGTCGACGCGCGCGCGCTCGGTCTGCTGCTGGTGGAGCTCGGCGGCGGGCGCAAGCGATCCGACGACGCGGTCGACGTCGCGGTGGGCCTGGCCCACGTCGGCGGCGTCGGTGACCCGGCCAGCAAGGATCAGCCGCTGGCGGTCATCCACGCGCGGACGGCCGAGCAGGCCGACGCGGCGGCCGCCGCGCTCCGCCGGGCGGTGACGCTCGGGGACGCGCCGCCGTCGGCCAGGCGCTCACCGGTGCTCCGACGGATGAACGCCGCGACGAGCGCCTGAACGTTCGCCACGCCGTCGCGAGCGCGCGCGATCGGCGGGTGTGCTACTTCGTGCCGTAGAGACGGTCGCCGGCGTCGCCCAGGCCGGGGACGATGTAGCCGTGGTCGTTCAGCTCCTTGTCGATCGCCGCCGTGTACACCGGGACGTCGGCATGGTGGGCGTGGAAGTTCGCCAGCCCCTCCGGGCAGGTCAGCAGGCACACGAACTTGATCGAGCGCGGATGCGTCTCGCGCAGCCGGTCCACGGCCGCCACCGCAGAGTTGCCGGTCGCCAGCATCGGATCGACGATGATGACGTCGCGCCCGGCCATCTCCTTGGGCACCTTGAAGTAGTACTCCACGGCCTCCAGCGTCCTGGGATCGCGGTACAGCCCCACGTGGCCGACCCGCGCGCTCGGGATCAGGCGGAGCATGCCGTCGAGGATGCCGGTGCCGGCACGCAGGATCGAGACCAGCACGATCTTCTTGCCGTCGAGCATCGGCGCGCTCATGCGGGTCAACGGCGTCTCGATCATCACCTCGTGGGTGCGCATGTCGCGCGTGACCTCGTAGGCCATGAGCATGCTGAGCTCACCGAGCAGGTTGCGAAACGCCGAGGTGCTCGTGCTCTTCATGCGCATGAGGCTCAGCTTGTGCTGCACGAGCGGATGATCGACGACGTGCACCTGACCGGCCATCAACGTGCTCTCCTCCTTGACGACGGCGCGGGCGTCCGCGCTCCGTCGCTCTTCACATCACGGTCCCGTCACTCTCGACGACGATCGGCGGCGCGCCGTCGCGGCGCTCGCCGGCGAGCCGGCGGCCGGCCGCCCACGTCCCGCCCTCGAGGATCGACCCCAGCGGCAGCGTGCGCCCGGCAGGGCCCAGCCGCGCGCGCACCAGCGGCGCCAGCCGATCGAGCAGGGCCACGGTGAGCGCCCGCCACTCCACCACGACCTCGTCGCCGGGTCGGTGCGTCTCGCGGACGACCCCCGTGTGCCGCGGCACCAGCACGCCGGTGTCGATCAGCAACCCGCCGTTGCGGTACTCGGCCAGCCCGGTCAGTGCCTCGAGATCGGTCACGCGCAGGCGGGCCGTTTCCAGCGGCTCGATCAGCGAATAGGTCAGCCACTGAGAGAGCTTGTGCAAGGGCACCAGGCCGGCGCCGGGACCGCTTCCACTCGCCGCGGAGTGACGCCAGACATCGCCGAGCGGCACCGGACCGAGGCTGAGCCGGCCGGGCCAGATCGAGCCGAGCCCCCGCAGCACGGCCGCGAGCACGTCCGCCGCGGCCACGCGGCGGCCGACGGCGCTGCCGCGGAGCGCGTCGAGCAGGTGGCCGGGCCGCGGCGCGTCCTTGTCGAAGAGATCCGGCGCCTGCTCCAGCGCACAGCCGAGCGCCCGGAGGACGCCGGCGCGACCGCTGACGCCAGGCAGCGGATTGTGCTCGGTCACCTGCAGGCCTTCGGCCAGACGCGCGTCCGTCAGCGCGCGCAGCGCCGCGGCGTCGGCGCGCCACGGATCGGCGGGGTCGGCGGAGAAGACGCCGCGCGCGAACAGGCGAAAGCTCGCCACGGCCAGGCCTTCGGAGCGGGCGTACGCCCGGCCGGTCTCGGCCTCGTGATACCGCCACGCCTGCCCGGCGCCCGCGTCCAGGAGCACGCTGACCACCGCGAGGTCGAGCCGCGCCCGAGCCCGCTCGTCAACGGATCGGCGCTCCAGCGCACGCTCGAGCTCGGCCGTGCGATCGCAGCCGCCCACGTCGAAATGCCGCCAGCGGCTGTGCAGTGGCACGTGCAGGTCGGCAAAGCGCTCGCGGGTGATCGCGGCCACCAGGTCCGCGGTCGAGGCCAGGCACGGAAGGTCGATCCGGAAGTGGCGGAGCCCGTCGTCGAGGCCGCGCGCCAGCACCGCGCCGGCGCGCTCGCGGATGGCCTGGGGAGTTCGCAGATACGCGACCGCGGCGTCGGCCGCCGGGTCGAGGTTCACGACAGGCCGCGCCCCTTGGGCCGGTTCAGCTCGGTCGCATCGGGGACACCGCCGTTGGTGAAGTAGCCGGCGGCCAGCTTGGCGTCCATCTCCACCCGCGCGTCGGGCGGGATCAGCGCATCGGGAATGGGGACGCGCTCGCCGACCCGGATACCGGCGGCCACGATCGCGTCGTGCTTCATGTTGCTCATCGAGACCAGCCGGTGAATGGTGCGCACGCCGAGCCAGTGCAGCACGTCCGGCATCAGCTCCTGGAAGCGCATGTCGTGGACGCCGGCCACGCACTCGGTGCGGGCGAAGTACTGCTCGGCGCGATCGCCGCCCGTCTGGCGCTTGCGCGCGTTGTAGACGAGGAACTTGGTGACCTCGCCGAGGCCGCGCCCTTCCTTGCGGAAGTACACGATGAGCCCCACGCCGCCGGCCTGCGCGCCGCGGATGCACTCCTCGATGGCGTGGACCAGGTACGGCCGGCACGTGCAGATGTCGGAGCCGAAGACGTCGGAGCCGTTGCACTCGTCGTGCACCCGCGCGGTGAGCGGCACGGCGGGATCGGCGAGCTGGGCGATGCTGCCGAACACGTAGGCGGTCTGGCCGCCGATGGGCGGCAGGAACACCTCGAGATCACCGCGCGTCACCAGCTCGGGGAACATCCGTCCCGTTTCCTCGAACAGCGTGCGACGCAGCTCGGCCTCCGTGCATCCGAAGCGCCTGGCCACGCCCGGCAGGTACCACACGGGCTCCAGCGCGACCTTGGTGACCACCGCCGCGCCCGAGTCGCGCAGGATGACGCCGTCCGGTCGCAGGCGTCCGGCCTCGATGGCCCGGCCGATCTCGGGCACGTCGACGTGGGCCTTCGTGATGGCGATGGTCGGGCGGATGTCGAAGCCCTGCGTCAGGTATTCCGCGTAGACCTCGGCCACCACGGCACCGAACGGATCGAGCGACACGATGCGGCCCGGCTCGAACCACTGGGGATGCGGGCCGACGCGGTCGGTCGGCGCGGTGTCGGTGAGATCGGGCCGCCACACGCGGTCGAGAGCGCCGGAGGCCACCGCCAGTGCGCGGTAGATCGCGTACGAGCCGGCGTGCGTGCCGATGACGTTGCGGTGCTCGGTGGCGGAGGTCGATCCGATCAGCGGACCGCGGAGCTTGGGCTCGGCGGCACCCCACACGATGGGCAGGTGCGGCGCCCCGCCGGGGTGCGACGTCAGCTTGATGTGCGAGCGACGACTCATGCGCCCTTGCCCTTCTCCACGGTGGACGGCATCCGAGCTCGAAGCGACATCACAATCTCCTCCCTAGCCACACAATCGAACCCGTGTTCCCGGGGCGATGAGAAGTCCTACCGGCGAGCGATCAACCGCCGAAACACCGCCCCGTACTGAAAGCCGTACCCGTCGGCATTCTCGGCGGCACCCTTCTTCACGCGCTCTCCGATGGTCTCTCCCGTCGGCACGTTGAAGCCGGGCATCTGGCTCTCGTGGCGAATGAGCGCGGCGATCTGGCGGTCGATCGAATCGGTGACGTCCACGATGACGTTCGGCGTGTCCATGCCCCAGTACCAGAGCTCGCGGACCTTGTGCGGCTCCAGCCCATCGCGCGTGATGTGCTCGGGGAAATGCAGATGGTCGCGCGCGAAGGGATAGACGGCATCGGTGGTGGCAATGCCGGCCTTGCGGTGATCGCGATGCTGGAAGCCGCTCATGCGGTAGGGGTCGTGGACGAACACGGTGTGCGGGCGGTACTTGCGGATCGCGTGCACGACGTCGCCCAGGAACTGCCGTGTGTCCTCGAGCTCGCCGTCGGGGTAGCCCAGCATGACGACGTGCTTGACGCCCATGAAGTCGGCCGCCGCTCGCTGCTCGTCGGCCCGTTTCCGGGCCAGCTCCGTCGGGGTCAGCGACCGGTCGGCGGTGCCGGAATCCCCATTGGTACACAGTACATAGGTGACCTCACAGCCCCCCGCCACCCATCGGGCCACCACCCCACCCGAGCCGATCTCGGCATCGTCGGGATGGGCGAACACCACCATCGCCCGATCGGGCACCTCCGTCGCGATCTCCAGCTTCCGGTCGTTGCTCTCGAGTCCCATGAACCGATTCTAACCGGTCGCCGGCGCCCAGGCGGCAAGGCCCCCGTCACGGCGTGTTCAGGGCGTCAGCCGGCGCGCTCCATCTCGAGCACCGCGGCGAAGGTCTCCACGAGGCCCTCCAGCTCGGCTTCGCCCATGGGCGTGGAGAGGCAGCCGAGGCCGGTCACCGACATCAGCACGCCGTGCTCCATGAGGCGGCGGACCAGGCGCACCAGCCGCTCACCTTCGGCGGGCGTGGTCCGCGTGCTCCGGTAGTCGGTGAGCTCGCGGTCCACCGCGTGCAGGCGGAAGAGCGACCCCATGCCGGTGACCCGTCCGGAGACACCGGCCTGCCGGAAGCAGTCGTCGAGACTGCTGCGCAGCTTGGCCCCGAGGTCGTCCAGCCGATCGTAGGCCTCGCGCGTCAGCATCCGCATGCCGGCCAGCCCGGCGGCCATCGTCACCGGGTTGGCGTTGAAGGTCCCGCCGTGCGGCGCCGCCGGCGGGCCGCCCCGGGTGGGATCGAACACGCTCATGACGTCGGCACGCCCGGCGACCGCACCCACCGGGAAGCCTCCGCCGATGATCTTGCCGAGCGTCGTCGCGTCGGGCGTGATCCCCAGCGCGCCCTGCGCCCCCTGGTAGCCCACGCGGAACGAGATGACCTCGTCGAAGATCAGGACGATCCCGTGGGCGCGCGTCACCTCGCGCAGGGCCTGTAGAAACTCGCGGTGCGCCGGGATGAGGCCGACGCGATTGGGGACGGGATCGA
>Ga0134122_10003277_pt1 | contig 12025 bp, 9 predicted proteins | sample KB302_FD_96461 | JGI IMG/M metagenome (GOLD analysis project Ga0134122, IMG submission 96461) | Terrestrial soil microbial communities without Nitrogen fertilizer from Kellogg Biological Station, Michigan, USA - KB3-0-2 | ecosystem: Environmental > Terrestrial > Soil > Unclassified ...
CGTCTACCTGGTCCTGCGCCATGCGGCGGAACGAGTAATTGGAGTGGTCCGGCTTGCCGCGCGGCTTGGAGCTGTCGCCGTAGCCCCGCAGGTCCGTGGCAACGACGGTGAAGCCGCGCGCGAGGCGCGGCGCGATGCGCTGCCAGGAGAGGTTGGTGAGCGGATTGCCGTGCAGGAGCAGGAGCGGCGGCCCTTCGCCGCCGCGGCGCCCGACGATCGAAACCTCGGGGTCGGAAGTCTGGATGCGGAACGGGATGAAATCGGCCATGGAGCCGATGGTGCTACAGCGGGGCCTACTCTGCCAGAACGCCGCGACGAACGGACAGTAGATTGCTTCCCCCGCCGCTCACGCGGGACGGCGCATTGATCTACATCAAAAAAGCAGCGTGGCGCTAGAAGCGCTTGGTGAGGGAGAAGGCTAGGAAGTCGCGATCGCTGAAGCGGTCCGCGTTGCTGCCCTTGCCCAGGTACGAGCGATATGACACTCGCGCGGCGAGCGTCCGCTCGATGTTGAAGTCGCTCGCCAGGATCACCGACTTCGCGTCCTCGAGCAACGTGCCGAGCGTAATCGGCGCATTGCCGCGCACGTCGTGGATCCACGTCACGGACGGCGTCACGCTTTGCATGCCCATGACCTCCGGGTAGTCGAGGCGCGCGGCGAGACGATAGCCCCAAGCCGAATGGGTCGCGAGTCCGAGCCGGCGTGCGCCCGAAGCGTCGGGACGGATACTGACCGAGGCGTCGAGGAAATCGGGCCTGAAGCCGTGGACGTAGAGCCCGCCGAGCTCGGCGGCGAGCGAGGATTGCCCCGCGCCGAGGATGCCGGGCAGCCCCTGTGCAGCCGAAGCGGAGTATTGCGAAACGTTGAAGCGCTCGTATCCGCTGATCTCGGTCGAGAAAAAGCTGGCCGCATTCGCCGCGGTAATGCCGCCGCGCGCGGCGATGAGCGGATTGCGGTTGAGCGCGGCAAGCGTGCCGGTGCAGACCGGGCTCGACGGATTGGGCGCGCAGGCGCCGACCGCGGCGGCGGGCGCGAGCCCCGCGGTGATCAGCAGGTCGTCGTCGATCTGCAGCGGTTGGTGGACCCGCATCGAATACTCGAGGTTGACCCGCGTCTGAGCGCTCGGAAAAAACTGCGCCGACGTGCCGAGCACGTTCACGTCGGGTACATACTCGACGAAGTAGGCGCCGCTCGACGTGTAGTCGGGCGCGGTCGTGCGCAGCAGGCCGCCGAGTGTGCCGGTGCGCAGGCTGACGATCGGCTCGCGCGTGTGAATGCGCATGGCGTACGCGGCGAGCGTGAGCCTGGCGGCGCCGAGCGACGCAGATTCGATGCGCGCGCCGAACTGCCCGCCGCTTGCCGGCGTGCGGTCGGCGTCGCGCGGCACCTTGGAGCCGAACGGGGTCGCCGGCGTCACCACCGAAGCCTCGCTGTCCGGCACCAGGGGCGAGCCCTGGCCGAGCTGCAGGAATCTTGCCCCCGGCGAGTAATAGTCGTTGCCGCTCAGGAACGTGCCAGCCGCCTCGACCTCGGTCGGTTTGAAGCCGAGCAGGTAAAAGCCCTGCACCGACCAGCCGCGCTCCGCCGTGAGGCTCGCCCAGAGCATCGGAAGCGCGACGTAGGCGTCGCGCGGCGTAGTGGCCGGCTGGTAGCGCCGCGACGCTGAAATCGGGTTTACCGGCGCGATGCTGTGCCCGAACGCCGGGCTCTCGCTCCAGCGCAGGAACTGGTTGCCCAGCCGCACGCCGAGCGCAGCATCGCCGGCGCGGCCACGATAGCCGACATAGGCTTCGTTGAGATAGATGTTGCGCCCCGCGCGATCGATGGCCTCCTTGCTGAGCGGCCGAAACTCGTTCTCGCCATCGGCGTTGACGAAATCGTAGAAGTACACCGCCTCGAGCTTGAGCTCGCCCGAGGACGATGCGCCGTCGAAAGTCGTTCGTCCTTGAAGCGCAGCCGCGGTGAGGCCGCGGCCGTAGTTCAGGTTGCCGTCGTCGTAGTTGACCGAGGTGCCGGTGCCGCCATTGCCGCCGCCGATGAGGCCGGGATCGCGCTTGAGCAGCCGCATCATGCCGCCTGCCGAAACCTCCTGTGCGATGCTGGTGCGGAATGGATCCGCTTCTTCGGCGAACCCCGGGCCTGCGAGCGATACAAGAAGCCCGCCGGCCAGTGCGCTACGCCGCCTCCCCGCGACGGTCACCATCGTAAATCCCCTTGAATGGCAACGGTATTCTCATCTTTCTCCGGCGAGGCCGGCAATCGCATATTTGCGGGAGGTACGCGGGTCGAGGCCGGTGACCCGGGCGACTTCCGCGTAGCTGCCCAGGCGCCGGTACAGCATGCCGCAGTAGCGCGCGAGTAATTCGTCGGCAGGAAGCGTCCCCGCACGCAGCTTCTCCACCAGTGCCGCCTCCTTGCTCAGCGTGCCGCCCGCGCTCTGCGCGGTGTAGCTTCCGGTGAGAAGCACACGGCGCACCGCCTGCTCGAGCTCGCGCACGTTCCCCGGCCAAGGGTAGCCGCGAGGCAGGCCGCGCTCGAGTGCCTCGAGCACGCGCGCGCCGAGATCCGGCGCTGCGCCGCCCGTGACGCGCTCGACGAGCAGGGCGACGAGCTGCTCGAGCTCGGCGGGCGATTCGGCGATGCGCTGACGCAGCGTCGGCACTTCGATCATGTCCGAGCAGAGGCGGTAGAAGAAGTCGTCGCGGAAGCGGCTTTCGCGCCGCAGCGCATCGAGGCGCTGGTTGGTGGCGGCGATGACGCGCCCGGAAAAGCGCTTCTTCTCGCGCCCGCCCACCGCCATGAAGGTGCGATCCTGCAGCACTTGAAGCAGCTTGATCTGCACCGGGATCGAGACCTCGCCGATCTCGTCGAGGAAAAGCGCGCCGTGCCGATTACAGCGGTCGAAGATGCCCTGATGGTGATCGATCGCACCGGTAAAGGCGCCCTTGCGATGGCCGAAAAGCTCCGACTCGATGAGGTTCTCCGGGAACTGCGACAGGTTGATGGCAATGAAGCTCTCGGCGAAGTTGGTGGCGAAGCACCGCTCGTGCCGCAGGTACGGAATGAACTCCGAGCGGCCGATCGCGGCGGCCGCCGAGCCCTTGCCGGTGCCGGTCTCGCCGAGAAGCAGCGTCGAGAAGTCCTCCATCCGGCTCCAGAGCGCCGCTTCATAGCCGCTCATGTCGTGGGTGAACATATTGTTCCAGAGGGCCTGGCGCAGGCGCTGCATCGACTCGCTCTCGCCGGCGAGCGCGCGCTCGATGAAATAGAACGCGCGCCGGAGCTGGAAAAAGAAAGCGAACAGGCGCGCCGACCGGTCTTCGTCGAACCCCATTTGCACCAGCTCGCGCACGGCATCCTCGCCGAAGGCCGCGGCGAGCGGCTCGCCGGCTTTCTCCGCCTGTCGCTTGATGTGCGCGTCGAGCTGCGGGATGTAGCGGTGATAGGTCACGTAGAGCAGCGCCGGCTCGAGAAGTAGCCGATCTTCGGACGCCAGACGCGCGAGCGCGTTATCGCGCACGAACGGCGTCACCTTCGGTGCTACGACGCGCGCCAGCGCTTCGCGATCACTCGCGAGATCCCTAGGTGCTTCCGGCGCGAGGCGCCGAATCAGCGCCACGCGTTCCCGCGTGAATGGATTGGCGAACACCACGTCGGCGAGTGCCCGCAGGAACTCGCGATCCGGCGCTCGCAGTGCTGCGGTAGACATGCATGAAATGTATGCCTGTCAGACATGAAATGCTATTCACACGAGCTGGCCATCCCATCGAGTTATTTAAAAACAAAGGCTTATAGCTTGGCATAGGTGATGCGTAGCAAGGTCGCATCACCAGAAAAGGGGAGCCCATATGAACATCGGCACGGAACGACTCACCGCTCGCGAATCGCAGGTCCTGCGGCTCATCGCCTCGGGTTGCACCTATTCGCAGACCGCCGAGCATCTCGGCATTTCTCTGCACACCGTCACGACACACATCAAGAACCTCTACCGCAAGCTGGACGTGCATTGCGCCGCGGGCGCGGTCATGCGCGCCGTCCAGATGCAAATCCTGGGAGAGCCGCGGTGAAACGCCATCGTCATCGGCGCCGGCATGACTGGCATTGCGGCCATTGAACGTGTTCGCCGTTTATCGCTCTTCGCCATACTTTTCTTGCTAGCTGGATGTGGCGGTGGCGGCAGTAGCAGTGCAGTGTGAGTCCGCAGCCATCGCTCACTGGAAATCCGCCGCCTACTGCAACGGGACGCACGGCGTCGGATCGAATTTACTCACCGTTACCGCGACGTTGCTCAACGATGGGAGAGTCTTAGTCCTCGGCGGTTGCCGCACATTGCCGTGCGCAGCGGCGGCGGAGTTGTATGCGCCATAGCGGAGTGTTGAAGTTCCCAGAATCGTTTCGACGTTTAAACGAGACCACTACCACGATTGTGGGATTTACACGCCGCGCCTGCGCGCAGAAGCTATCGCAACGTCATTTCGACGTAACTGGGGGGGCAAGATGATATTTCGTCAATGCGTTTTCTGTGTTCTCGCGGCAGCCGGTTTCGTCGATTTCGTGCAAGCGCAACCCGTCCGCGGCTGCCCGGACGGGCAGGCCGTTAATTCACTCCATCCGAACGGCACGCCGGTGCAGTGCATTCCGGTTCCGCCGCTGGTCAACCTCGCGCCGCTCGAGCTGGCGATCGTGCAGGAGACGGCCGAGCGCAAGCAGGCCGACGCCGACATCCGTGCGAGCATCAACGAAGCGAGTATCGTCGGACGTTATGCGTTCAGCGGCACTCAGGCGTGCTTTAACTCGTCACGCGGCTTCAACGCCGACCTCACTCCCGTGATGCCGCCGCTCGCGGCTCCTCCGCTGCCCGGACAGCCGGGCCAGCCCACGCCGATCACCTTCGTATCCCAGGGCGCCTCGACGGTTACGGGTTTTCGGACCTTCAACGCCGATCGCACCGGCACTCTGGAGCTGAATGCGATAAACCTCGGTTTCCCGGGGATCGTCTACACCAATTTCAACGGCAACATCAGTGCCTCGGTGAGCAGCGGGGTGCCCAACGCGTCGACGTCGACGCAGGGCGGCACGTTCCAATGGGACATCGTCGATGGCAAGCTGATCATCGACGACAACGCCGGCCTCGCCGGCGGCACGGTGACCTCGGGCGGAAACCGCGTCGGCTGGAGCGTGACGATACGCGACCTGCCGAGGCAGGTGGGCGTGCTGGGCAAGGATTTGAAGACGCTCACCGTGACCAACGAAGCTCCGGGCGTCGAGGTGAGCGTGCTGAGCTCGCCGCCGGGCGAGCCGCTGCAGGTGCTTGAGACGCCGCGCATCTGCGTCCGCGACCGCGTGCTGAGGAAGCTCTAGAAGAAGTTTGGGAGGCACGTTGGGGCGCGGCGCACTCGCGGGTCGCGCCCCGATTCATTTTGGTCCGTCATCAACCGATGACCGGGTCGAATCCGGGATCGCGTGCGACTAAAGCTCTCGACGTGCTCGCCTGCGGCAGGCTCGCGCCGAACAGCCGCTCGTAAGCTTCGCGCACGGCGGGGCACGCGAGGTAGGTCTCGCGGCCGAAGCCCTCGATCACGCTCATGAGCCGCCAGAGGCGCGGCTTCGCCGCCGCGTCACTCTTCGCCGTGCCGTCGAGCAGCGCGCGCAGCGCGAGCAGCGTGACCTCGACGATCCTCTCGTGCGCGGGCTTCAGCGCGCAGAGCCGATAGTCGCTCGGGTCGGCGCCGCGCAGCGCGGAGTACTCGGTCCACTCCTGCTGCCAGCTGGCCCACGCGCCCTCGGGATCGCGCGAGCCCACCGCCGGGATCGGCCCCTTGGCGTAGCGCTCGGCCGACTGCTCGAGCTGCTCGTCGCGCTCCGCGAGCGTCGCGTGCCACTCCGACCTCACGGGCACGAAGACCATGCCGCCGCCGCGTATCTCGTTCACGAGCTCGTCCGATTCGACACGGCCTCCGATTTTGCCGCACCCCTTCGTCTCGACGACGAGCCGGAACAGCGCTCTGCGCTGCTGGCTCACGGTCCCGACCTGCGTCAAGTTGTCCGCCGTCCTGCGCTCGCCTCTGCGGTCGACGACGTCGACGTGGCTGTCGAGCCGGCCGTTTCCGAGGTCGGCGTTGACGACGCCCGCGAGGTCTCCCTCCACCGTGCCGCGCACGGACCCGCTTCGGCCGCCGACCGCGTCCACCTCGCCCGTCGTGACGCTGGAATCGTCGCGCGCGGTGAAGCTCCCGCCGAACTGGAACTGCTGGGGCCTGCCGAGCAGCGCGACGCTCACGAGCTTCTTGCCGTCGCGGTCGCGCTCGGCCGCCGTGCTCAAGCTCGCAGCCTTCTTCGTCGCCGCGTTCTGCGTGAGCTCGAGGCCCGGGTCGGACATCACCATGCTCATCGCCATCGTGACGTCGGTGCGGCCCGCGAGAGCGGGCGGGGTTTCGTCGCGCGACAGCGTCTGCACGGGTGTGCCGTCCACGCTGCGGCGCGCCTGCTTGTCCGGATCCTTCGTAAGGGCGATTGCGATGTCACCCCGCCACGCGAGCGAGAACCCGGCAGACGTGTCGGGCACCGTCATCCTGTAGTCAAAGGTGAAGTTGCCCCGCCAACTGCCGGCCGCGGGCTCTTGCGAGAAATCCGGGACGCAGCCCGAGCCCCCTTGCGCGGCGCACGTTGCAACGGGCGCCACCGAGAACGCGCCGAGCGCGACCAGCACGGCCGAGCCGAGCAAGCCGAGACGCAGCTTCGTCTTCATGGCATCCCCCCCTGACATCGATGGTCTCAGTAATTCACCGGCACGGCGGCCTGGTAGCTGCCGTGGCGGACGCGCGCCTGCTGCCCGGGCTGCAGCAGGCGGCGCTGCAGCAGCGGGTTCAGGTCGACCCAGAACGCCCCGACCGAGATCAGGCCCGGCGGAATCTTGACGCCCGGCGCCGGGGTCGCGCGCTGGGTCTCCCGGGGGTCAAGAGGCGGATCGCGCAGGGCGATCGACACGGTGCGCGGCTTTCCGTCCTGGGCGACGAGCTCGAGCTCGAGCTGCCAGCCCACCGGCTCGCCGGTCTCCGGCACCCGGAAGAGCACCAGAAGAACGACGGCGTCCGCGGGCGCCGGGATGCGCGCATCGGCCTTTGCCCGCATGATCTGAGCGCGCAGCCCGCGCTCGCGAGGCTGAAACGCGCTCCTCGCAAAGGCGTCATCTTCAAGATTGCGTCGATACAGGTCGTCGTTCACCCTAGCCTCCGGTTGAGCGGCGGCGCCCCCGCCGGCAGTCTCGCCGGTGCACGACGCCGAAATGAGCAGCAGCGATGCAGCGATGAAGCAGGCCCGGATCGTTCCTTGGGCACGCAGCTCAAAAGCCACCAGACAGATCCACTTTGCGCAACACGGTCAGGCATTCCGGACAGTAGGCGGACGTCCCCTTCAACGCGCCCCACATGGTGCAGGTCGCCGCAGTGGCCGCGGCGGGATCCCAGACGTTCGTGCCCGCCGGCACTCCGGTCGAGCAATGCGGACCCTGGTGCATGGATCCGGTGTACCCGGAGGGCAATGGCAGCGACGAAAAGCTCGGATAGTGGTGCGGCTGCTTGTCGGGCAGGCTGCCGGTGCCGTCCGATGCCAGGTGAAGCTTGTGTCCGACTTCGTGCACGACCAGCGCGAGTGCCTCGCCCGATGCGAGCACGGAGTTGGTGTTCGGGTCGCGCATGTTCAGATAGATCACCGGGGTGTCGGGGTAGGCCCAGCCCACGGCCCAGCCGCGCATGCACTTGAGGCTCAGCGTGAGCGTCAGATGGGATTCCGTGCCGAGCGTCTTCAGCGCTTCGCCGAGATCGACCAAGACCTGCGTCGAAAAGGCGTTCACGTCGCTCAGCGCGCTCTTCGGCAGGTCGACGCTCGAAAGCCAGCCCGACAGCCCGTCGGCACGGACGCTGGCTTTGACGATCTGCTTGCCGCTCGTCAGAGGCACCACGACGTACTGCAGCCCGCTCTTCTGCAGGGGAATGGTGACCGACGGCGGGAACGGCGTCGCGTCGGTCCGGTCGAGCTCGAGCTCCCAGGTCTGCGTCTCGAGGTCGGACAGCGACACGAACTCGCCCAGGATGATCGTGATGCCGTGCGGCTTCATCTTCTTCGCGTCGGCGTTCGATGCCAGGGTGTCCTCGCCGATGCCTTTGACGTTCGGGTCGAGTTCGGAGTCTTCCCACACGCCGAGCTCGCTGCCCGCGATCGACAGCGTCTTGCGCACCTCGAGCTGATACTTGGCAAAGTTGGCGATGGCCGAATCGATCGCCGCCATCCCGGCCGAGCGGCCGCTCGCGTAGCGCACGACCGGATGAATGTAGAAGCGGCGCCGGATCTCGACCCAGTTCGTGCCTTGCTTGAACGACCCGCCGGGCAGCGCCGCTTCGACACGATACTTGTATCCCGCCGCGGTTGCCACGCTGAGCCCCGGGTCGACCAGCAGCTCGCCGTTTTCGTCGGTGGTGTAGCTGTCCTCGGCGCTCGCCCAGGTCAGGTGATCGAGCCTGGCTTCGCGCGCCGAGAGCGCTTCGCTCCCCGCCGGGAAATTGCCGCGTTCTTCCTCGCGCGCGAGCCTCAGGCGGACCATGATGCTCTGCGCCGGCGTGACCTTGACCGCCACGGGCGGCGTGCGGCCGAGCTGATTGGCGTTGCCGATGGCGGCGCTGTCCGCGGCGACCAGGTCGGGCGAGCTCAGATTGACATACTGCGCGCGCTTGCCTCCGAACAGCGGCGACGACTTGGGCTTGTCGGCGAATCCGACCGTGACGATCTCGGCCTTCGCCCTTTGGGCGCACTTCTGCACGGCGAGCCCGGTCTTCGTCGGGGTTCCGCTCCCGCAGAAGGCCTGCACCGCGCCGTCAGTGAAATTCGTCCACCAGCCCATGGATCATTCCGGTCAGCATCCCGACCCGCTGGTCGGCCGTGTCGTTGGGACAGAACTGCGACAGCAACCTTACGCAGCGCCCCATGCCGAAGGCGAGGTCTCCGGCGAGGCAGAGCGTCTGCAGCGAGGGCGCGGCGATTCGCGCGTGCTGCAGCAGCAGCTTTTCGTTGTTCATGAAGTGCGCCAGTGCATCCGGGCGCTGCGCATCGAAAACCGCTTCGCAGAGCGCGCGCATGGCCGCCTGGGAGCAGCCGTCTTTCAACGCTTCCTTCAGGGCATGCGTCGCTGCAACGGAGCGCGACTGCGCCTGCGCCGTGGCCAGCTCGAAGCGCTTTCCGAGGTCCAAGGCCAGCAGCCCGGACGGCTGGTTCGGCGGGCCGCCGGCAGGCGAGAAGAAATCGCGCAGCTCGAGCAGCCGGCTGTCGATGAACCACCATGCGCCTAGCGCGACCGCCGCGCTCAGCAACGCCTCGATCCGGCTCTCGTTGCACGAGGCACCTTTTTCCAGCTCGGAGCGCAGCAGAGCCGCGGCGAAATCCAGCTCCGGCACGAGGTAGCGGCCCGACGTTCCGCTCGCCTCGCACTTCTCGGCCACCAGATCGCGCAGCCCGCGCAGGCGCGCAAGTGGCGCATTCCGGCCACCGCGGAGCGCATCCGCGCGCCGGTCCACCGTGCGCCGCACTTCGCTGGCGTGCCGCTGTGCGATGGCATCCGACAGGACCCGCAGCTGCCTGGACAATACGTTCACGACTTCCCCTCGTTCGAGTCTTCGACCCGAGCGTCCCCCGAGCGAGCAGTATCCCAAGCCGCCCGCCTCGGTGTCAAAGCCATGCGGTCGGGCGGCTGGGAGTCCTCATGGGGTTTTCAGAGTCGCCGCGCTGAGCGCGAGCAGCGCAAACGAGGCGAGCCAGTGCTCCCCGGCGTAGTCGCCGCCGACAACATGTGGCATCCCCGCCTCCAAGTGCTCCCTGGAGAGTTTTTCAAGACCCAAGAGCGTGAAGCACCACGCCCGCGAGAGACACAGGCCGTCGAGGTGGCTCTGCTTGGCGTCGGCGTGGTCGAGCACGGTCGGTGGTCGGGAGAGCGGCCCCAGGTCAGGCGGCAAAAACCGGGTGAGCCATTCGCCGAATTCCTCGTCGGGCAGGATCCGCTTCATCAGCAGGGCTTCGACGAGCGCCGGGGAAAGAAAATCGTCCCCCGAAGGCTCGTAGGCCACCGGATAGTCGCGATCGTCGAGATACCAGCGCCGGGCTGCGGCTTCGATCGCCGCCGCGAGGTCGCTTCTCCCCGCGGTTCGCGCGTAGTCGAGCGCGAGGATGCAGGCGAATGCGGTGTTGCCGTGGGTTCCTGCGCGGACTGGGTAGGCGGAGGCTTCGAAGAATCGAATGAAGCGCAGTGCCAGCGCGTCGGCGAGGGGTGCGACTTCCCGGTGCGAGCGCTGCAGGCGGATGAGCTCGGCCTGCAGCTCGAGCAGCCAGGCCCAGCCGTAGGGACGCTCGAACGTTAGCCCCCCTGGACTATTGAAGAAGGCGAGCTCCCGCCCGATGGTGGAGGCAGTGAGATGGAGCTCGAGCCGTGCCTCGATCGCGCGCCGCTCGGGAATAGCGGGGTGCAACCGCAGCAGGCGCGCCAGCAACCAGTGCATGTGCACCGCCGAATGCCAGTCGTAGCTGCCATAGAAGGCCGGATGCAGCACCTCCGGGCGCCATTCCGCATCCGGACCGGCCAGGAGCTGGTCGAGGCGGCGCGGGTATGCGCGAGCGACGTTGTCGAGCGCCACGCGCGCGAATGCCGAAGGTAAATATTCGATCGGCATCGGTCGAGTCTAGGTCAAAACGCTAGAATCGGCACGGATTCAACCGGATGGCGCTCGAAATCATCATTCTCGCCGCGGGTCAGGGCAAGCGCATGCGCTCGAAGCTGCCCAAGATCCTGCACCCGCTCGCCGGGCGGCCGCTGCTCGCGCACGTGCTCGACACGGCGCGCGCATTGGCGCCCCGCAAGATCGTCTTGGTCCATGGCAACGGCGCCGAGCAGGTGCGCGCCGCCTTCGCCGACGCGCAGGTCGAATGGGCCTTGCAAGCCGAGCAGCTCGGTACCGGCCACGCGGTCCAGCAGGCGCTACCGGCCATTTCGCCCGACGCCGAGGTGCTCATCTTGTACGCCGACGTGCCGCTGGTTCGCCCAGCCACGCTCAAACGGCTGCTCGATGCGGGGCGCGATGGCCTCGCCGTCTTGACGGCCGAGCTTGTAGACCCCACGGGCTACGGCCGCATCGTGCGCCAGGCTTCGGGTGACGTGGCTCGCATTGTCGAGCAGGGGGATGCTTCTTCCGATGAGCTTGCCCTGCGGGAGATCAATGCCGGCTTCATGGCCATGAGCGCCCGCCGGCTTTCCGGCTGGCTCGGCAGGCTCACCAACCGCAACGCGCAGAAGGAGTACTACCTTACCGACGTGGTGAGCCTCGCGGTAGGCGACGGCGTGCGCGTACGCGGGATCAAGGTCGAGGACGCCTGGGAAGTCGCGGGCGTTAACTCCAAGCGCGAGCTGGCGGCGATTGAAAGACAGTACCAGCTGAACGAGGCCGCACGTCTGCTGAACGAGGCGGTCAGCCTGGCCGACCCGGCGCGTATCGACGTACGCGGCGAGCTCTCCTGCGGGACCGACGTCGCCATCGACGTGAACTGCGTGTTCGAGGGCAAGGTCACGCTCGCCGACGGCGTGCGCATCGGCCCCCACTGCCTGCTGCGCAACGTGCGGATCGGCCCCGGGACCGAGATCCTCGCCTTCTCGCACCTCGAGGACTCGGAGATCGGCGCGCGCTGCCGCCTCGGGCCCTATGCGCGGCTGCGCCCGGGCAACAGCCTTGCCGACGAGGTCCACATCGGCAACTTCGTCGAGGTCAAGGCGAGCCGCATCGGCAAAGGCTCGAAGGCGAACCATCTCACCTACATCGGCGATACCGACATCGGAGCCAAGGTGAATGTCGGCGCGGGCACCATCACGTGCAACTACGACGGCGCCACCAAGAGCCGCACCATCATCGAGGACGATTGCTTCATCGGCTCGGACGCCACGCTGGTCGCCCCGGTGCGCATTGCGCGCGGCTCCTACATCGGCGCGGGCTC
>Ga0134122_10003278_pt1 | contig 12024 bp, 14 predicted proteins | sample KB302_FD_96461 | JGI IMG/M metagenome (GOLD analysis project Ga0134122, IMG submission 96461) | Terrestrial soil microbial communities without Nitrogen fertilizer from Kellogg Biological Station, Michigan, USA - KB3-0-2 | ecosystem: Environmental > Terrestrial > Soil > Unclassified ...
GCACCATGCCGTAGGGTTCGCTCGCGACCTCGGAATGCGCTCCCACGAAGCGGCGCAGCACGTCCATCGCTTGTGGTCCGGTGAGCGTTGTGCCTGCGGGCTGACAAAAAACCTGCGCCTCGGGATTGGCCGACTGCAAGTAGGAGTTCATCCAGCCGAGGCCGATGTGAACGTTGAGCGCGGCTGCTTCATATGACGGCTTTTGTGCTGGCTGAGCTTGTTCGTAGTCGCGGACGAAGGCGCCTGCGTTCGTCTCGGCGGCTGCCGCCGCGGTGGCTGCAAGGGCGAGCGCCGCCAAGGCGGCGACACCTGCCGATTTACCATATCTGCTCATGACCATCGCACCCGTGAAAACCGGCCAAAGTTTAAGCGCTTGCTTGCAGGACCCCAAGCGCAGGCGTGACGCGCGAGGGCGCCTGCGCGTATTGTCGCGGCTTTGCGACCAATGCGCGCAACCGGCGTTCGATGCCGCCGGCCGGGTTGTAGAATGCGCCATCGTCGAGGGAGGGCAAAATGGTGAGCTTCGATCGCGCATTCGTAGCCTTCGGATTGGCCTGGCTGAACATGGGGATGATCCTAGGACTCTACATCGGGATCACATCGGCCAATCAATTCATTCCCGTGCATGTGACGATGATGCTGCCGGGTTTCGCCGTGCTCACGCTGTACGGCCTGATCTACCGCAGCTGGCCCGAGCTGAACGAGTCGCGATTGGGTCATCTGCAATTTTGGCTGGCGACGATTGCGGTGCTTGGCCAGGTGTTCGGTGCACTGCAATTCGCGCTGAGCGGCGGAATTGAGGTCACGCTCATCGCGGCGGCCTCAGGGCTCGCAATCATTGCGGGTTTGCTGCTGGCTGTCCTGTTCCTGACGCAGACCGAAGGCGCATAGGAACCAAGCGCCATCACCTGAACGTGCGGCGTCCATGAAGACGCCGCGCGAGCCGCGGAATACCGGGATGCGTCTCAATAGCGGCACAAGCTTTCCGCTTGGTTGTCGAAATTACGACTGAAATTGCATCCCCGGCATGTCCCAATTTGTTTGCAAATCCGGCTCATGTTGGGCGCAGGGGTGGGATGCCTTCCGCACCCGCCCGCATTCATGACAACAAAGGAGAGAAAGATGGCTCACATCGATCGGGCATTTGTCAGCGCTGCGCTGATGTGGCTGATGCTTGGGATGTTCCTCGGTCTCTACATTGACCTCACGCACAGCACTCAGTTCGTCTCGCTGCATACCACCATGTTGCTTCACGGCTTCGTCATCCTGACGATCTACGGCGCGTTGTACCGCCTGTGGCCGGCAATGAAGGAAGCTGGGCTGGCAAAAGTGCAGCTCTGGTTTGCGATACTCGCCACGTTCGGACAGGTCGTCGGCGCGTATCAATCCGTCACAACCGGAGGCACCAACGAGATGCTCGTCATGGTTTCGTCTGTGATGGCGAGTCTCGGCGGGCTGCTGATGGGCTGGCTGTTCTGGACCAAGAGCGGGGAAACGGCCTGGCACGCGCCGGTGCACAAGGCGGCCTAATCCATAGCCTAGTGCAGTCCAAGTGATGACGTGTCCGTCTTCCTCCCGTTGTTTAAGGAGGAAGACGGGCCGTCACCCTTTTACACAAACCACCTGACGCAGCGTGTGGACGACCTCGACGAGGTCGGACTGCGCCGCCATGACAGCGTCGATGTCCTTGTAGGCGGCCGGGCTCTCATCGAGCACGCCGCCGTCCAGGCGAGCCTCGATTCCCTTCATGGCTTCGGCATGCTGTGCGAGCGTAATCTTGCGCTTCGCTTCCGTGCGCGAGAACTTACGCCCTGCCCCATGCGAGCATGAGTGGAACGACTCCGGATTGCCGAGCCCGCGCACGATATAGCTGCGCGTGCCCATGCTGCCGGGAATGATTCCCATCTCGCCGAGTCCGGCGTGCACCGCACCCTTGCGGGTGAGCCACACCTTCTCGCCGAAATGCTCCTCGCGCTGGACATAGTTGTGGTGACAGTTCACCGCGAGCTCGTCGCACGCGATATCGGGCCAGTGCCCGCGCAGGACGTCCAGCACTGCGGCCATCATCAGTTCGCGATTGAGCCGGGCGTAGTCCTGCGCCCAGCCGACTCCGCGAACATAGTCGTCGAAGTCTTCAGTGCCCTCGGACAGCCAAGCCAGATCCCTGTCGACCAGCTTTTGGTCCTTGAGAGCCTGCTTCGCGCGCTCGATGAAGTACGTCCCGATACGATTGCCGATGTTGCGCGAACCCGAATGCAGCATCACCCAAACGCGATCGTCTTCATCGAGACAGAGCTCGATGAAGTGATTGCCGCCGCCGAGCGTACCGAGTGAATAGGCGGCGCTTTTGCGGTTGGAAATCGCCGGGTGCTTCTTGTCGATTTCGATCCACTCCGCCTGCAGCCGGCCGTACCACACCTTGTCGGCGCGCTTGGTGACTTCCTTGTGCGTCTTGGTGCCGACCGGAACCGCGGCTTCGATGTCCATACGGATGGCGTGCAGGTCATCGGGCAAGTGGCGCGCGTGCAACGACGTGCGAACCGCCATCATGCCGCAGCCGATGTCGACGCCAACGGCGGCCGGGATGATCGCGCCCTTGGTCGGGATCACGGACCCGACGGTCGCGCCGCGGCCCCAATGCACATCCGGCATCACCGCAACGTGACTGTGGATGAACGGCAACGAGGCGACATTGATGAGCTGCTGACGCGCTCCATCGTCGACCGGGACACCATTGGTCCAGGCCTTGATCGGCACGTTCTTGGTCTCGATGATTTCAAACATACAAACGTCCGGATACATCCGGCCTTCTTGGTTGAGTGTGATCCAAATTCAGCGTGAAAACAAAAACCCCTCCGGAGCTGCGGCTCGGGAGGGGTCCGTAAGAGACGGACGTGTGATTCCCACTTAGGCGGAATCGCCTCCTTGAGCCGTGCGCACGACGGACAATGGCCGATTGCCATTCCGCCTATCGCGTAGGATTTCGAATGATCTTTGCATCGCTCGACTCATGTTCTCGCGCACGAGAACGTGCGCGAAGGGCCGCGTCTATATGCGCGCGTTCGTTACAAGTCAATTGGCGTGGGACAAATTTTTCCAAGTCGTCCGCCCAGCGTGAAGAAACGGTGAAGGCGAGCCGAAGCCCGCAAGCCCACGCAGCTCCAGCCCTGCTCATCGAGCTCCATCACGCATGGGCAGAGCGTGCAATCTACAAGCCGGAAGTGGAAATTCGGCGGCATTGCCCTTATGCTGAACGCGACCGGTTCGGGAGGCTCCAGTGACGCGCCGTTTGGCAATTTTCGCGGTTCTTGCTTTGGCGCTCGGCGTTTCGACGATCGTCGTATCGACGCGCGCCGCAACGGAGGACGCCTGGCCGCAGCCCAATGCGGATTCGCTGCCGGCGGGCGCGTTCAAGGATTCGGTGCTCTATGGCCGCAAAGTGTTTAACGAGACCTACAGCGTGATCGGTCCGGAAGTGCGCGACGAGAAGATGCGCTATTCGGGCAACAATCTCTCCTGCCAGAGCTGTCATCTTCAGAGCGGCACACAGCGTTTCGCCCTGCCGATGATCGGCGTGTACGGAGCATTTCCGGTCTATATCGCGCGCGAGGACGAAGTGCGCACGCTGGAGGAGCGCATCGAAGGCTGCATGGAGCGCAGCATGAACGGGCGCCAGATACCGCTCGGCGGCAAAGAGATGAAAGCGCTACTGAGCTATATCCAATTCGTCTCGACCGGGGTGCCCGTCGGCAAGGCGACGGAGGGACGCGGCTCGCCGCCGCTGCCGCTGCTCGAGCGCGCGGCGGATCCGAAGCGCGGCGCCGCGGTGTACGAGACGAATTGCGCGACGTGCCACCAGCCCGATGGACAGGGCAAGCGCAACGGCGTTCCCGGCGACGCCAAGGGCTATCTCTATCCGCCGCTGTGGGGCCCGGACAGCTTCAACGACGGCGCCGGCATGCATCGGCTGATCGCCTCGGCGACCTTCGTGCGCGCCAACATGCCGTTCGGCACGCATTACGACCGGCCGGTGCTTTCCGCGGAAGATGCCTGGGACGTCGCCGCCTACATCAACAGCCAGCCGCGGCCGGCACGCGCCAATCTGGAGCGCGATTATCCCAACCGCGCGCGCAAGCCTGTGGATGCTCCGTTCCCGCCCTTCGCCGACAAATTCCCGCTGGAACAGCATCGCTTGGGACCGTTCAAGCCGATCATGGACGCACAAACGTCCAACGCGGCGCCGGCCCGTTGATCTTCACGCAGACGATTCTGGCCGTCCTGTCCGGAATCGCCGTCGGCTTTTCGCTTGGACTGATCGGCGGCGGCGGCTCGATCCTTGCCGTGCCTCTGCTGCTCTATGTGGTCGGGGTCACCGATCCGCATATCGCCATTGGGACCAGTGCGTTCGCGGTCTCCGTGAATGCGTTTGCGAATTTCGTCAATCACTGGCGCGCGGGCACCGTAAAATGGAGTTGCGCGCTGATTTTCGCTTCGGGCGGTGTCGTGGGCGCGGCAACCGGATCAACGCTGGGCAAGCTCTTTGACGGACAGAAGCTGCTGTTCCTGTTTGCACTGGTCATGTTCGCTGCGGGCATTGCCGTGCTCAGACGGCGCGATGCGGCGGGCGACCCGCATGTGCACATGACGCCGCGCGTCGTGATGAACCTGGTTCTGCTCGGGCTCGGCGCCGGATTTGTCTCGGGCTTCTTCGGCATCGGCGGCGGTTTTTTGATCGTTCCCGGAATCATGCTGGGAGCGGGTATCCCGATCACAAACGCGATCGGTTCGTCGCTATTTTCCGTCGGCGCATTCGGACTGACGACGGCAATCAATTACGCGCTCTCCGGACTTGTGGATTGGCGTGTGGCGCTGGAATTCATCGCCGGCGGCGTGGTGGGCGGCTTTTTCGGCATCAAAGCCTGCGTGCGGTTGGGAACGAAAAAACGAGTTCTCAACTATGTGTTCGCGACGCTGGTGTTCGCGACGGCAACCTACATGCTCGTCCGGACCGGACTGGCGTTGACTTCCGCTTGAATGCCGCTGAGGCAAAGGCAGCGCGGTTGAAAACCGCCGCGTCCAACCCGATCTATCGGCGTGATGCGTGCAGGAACAACAAGATAGAGGTCAATCCCTCCTCTTCTTGAATGGTTCCAAAAAATCACCACATTTTTTTAAGAAACGGCGCCCGCCTGGGGCCGTTTCCACTCGTATCCGGCTGCTCTCGAGGGGGCCGGCAAAGCCGCCAAAGGAGGGCTTTGCATATGAACCGTGCGTTGTTGAACAGCCCGTTCCTGTTGGGCTTCGAGCACATCGAAAGGTTGCTCGAGCGTACCCAAAAAGCGGATTCCTATCCGCCCTACAACATCGAGCATACGGGCGATGACAGACTGAGAATCACGTTGGCCGTCGCGGGCTTTGCGCCGTCCGATCTATCCGTCACCGTCGAGGACAATGAGCTGGTCATTCGCGGCCGCCAGACCGACCCCGAAGACAAGAATTTCCTCCACCGTGGCATCGCCGGCCGGCAGTTTCAGCGCAGCTTTGTTCTCGCCGAGGGCATATCGGTGCTGAACGCCGAATTGAATCATGGACTTCTGTCGATCGAATTGGAGCGTCCGCGGCAAGATACCGTCCTTAAAAATATCCCAATTCGTTCAGCAGGGGTTCACCAAGGCGATGCTAAACATCGCAACTGAAGGAGGCCGCCATGAGCATGAGAACGAAAGAAAAAGAGAAAGAAATCGTCGAATTGTTCGATGACGACGACGATCAGGATGAAGAGATCCAGGCTCCGGTCTTTGAAGGCACGCGTCTGGCTTACATAAAGACGATCGGCCTCGACGAAGCCCGTGCGATGGGTGTCGTCATTCCGTCCGAGATCAAGCTGCCGAATGGCGTGAAGCTTTATGCGCTGCATGCCGCCGACGGAACCACTCTCGGAATCACCGACACCTGGGCATCCGCTTACAGCGCAGCGGTGCAGAACAACTTCGTTCCCTTGAGCGTTCACTGATCTCAACGCGGTCGCGCGAGTTGCGCGGCCGCGGCCGTTAGGCGCCCCCGCAATTTTCCCCGATTCTAGCCGGCAATTCGGAGTTGCATTGCCGATTCTGGGCCGCACGCACTGGCTTACAAGAGCCCGTTTCCCTGCCCGAGAAGCGAATAGTTAACTCCCGGTGCTCCACAGTGCCTGAGCACTCCGGCCGATCCGAAGCGATGAACAACAACAACTCGCGTACCGCTCACAAGACGGGAATCCTGGTCGAGATTTTTCTCGACGACGGTACGACCCTGTTCGGTAAAATCTTCGTGCCGCCGAAAGGCCGCGTCACCGATCTTTTGAACGACGAGCGCGGGTTTTTGCCCTTTGAAGGCAGAGACGGCAACTTTCTGGCGCTGTCCAAGGCGGCAATCAGACAGGTGTCGATTCCCGCCGCCGAGGCCGTCTATCAGGGCACCAATCCCTACTTGATCCTCGGCGTCGAGGAAGGCGTGTCGCAAGAGGAGCTGAAGAAGGCCTATCATCGGCTCAGTTTGGTGAACCATCCCGACCGGATCAAAGGCCTGGGCCTCGGCGCCGATTTTCAGGAATTGGCCACGCACAACATGGCCCGCATCAGCAACGCGTATGCCCAAATCTCGCGGCAGCTTAGAGGCGTCGGCGACGACGCCTCGAGCGCGGATTACAATTCGGTCAATTAGCGCTTCGGTCGCCTAAGCGGCTTGTGAACTTGCCGACGACGGTTCGGTAAGGAGCGCGTACAAGGTCGCGGCTTGCGACGCCGCCCGCAGTTTTTCGCAAACGGACTGATTGCGCAGCAGCCGCGAGACACGCGCAAGCGCCTTCAAGTGATCGGCGCCGGCGCCTTCCGGAGCGAGCAGCAAGAACACCAAATCGACGGGCTGATCGTCCATCGCGTCGAAATCGACAGGGCTATCGAGCTGCGCGAACAGGCCGGTCATCTTCTCGATTCCGGGAACGCGGCCGTGGGGAATGGCGATGCCCTGTCCCATTCCGGTCGAGCCTAGTTTTTCACGTTCGCTCAAGATGTCGAAAATGCGCCGTTCAGGCAGACGCGTGAGCGCTGCGGCCTTGTGCGCCATTTCCTGGAGCACCTGCTTCTTGCCGGCCGCCTTCAAACGGGCGATCACGGCGTCGGGGGAAAGCAAATCGGCGATTTCCATGGGACCCCGCGCTATTCGACGGAACGGCTCTGCGCCGTTCCGCGGTCGTGATGATTCTTCAGCCGCCTTGTATACCGCCGCACGCGTTTTTCCAGATGGTCGAGGGCCAAATCGAACGCGACGTACGCGTTCGGACCGCTGCCGTGCGACTGCATCGTGGTCCCTGAGCTCAAATGCACGGAACAGTCCGCGCGAAAAGACCTTCGTTCCTTGCCGAATATGACATGCGCTTCGGCGGCGCGATCGAAATGTTTGGATATGGCCGCGGTGAGCTTCGCACGCACTTTCTCCGGCAGGGTCTCACCGATATCGAACTGCTTGGCGGCAACGCGAATCTGCATCATGTACGCCTTCGGACCTCCTGGTTTGCGAGCCGTGCGTCGCCAGCATGTCCGAAAAAGGCGCGGACCATAGGTCGGCCTTTTTGGCCTGTCAACCGCACGTCAGCGCGCGGTTGCAGCACCGTCCAACTGGCGCAAACGGCGCCTCTCGACTGAAGAAGGGATACGCAGCGCTTCACGATATTTCGCGACCGTCCGGCGCGCGATGTCGATGCCATCCTGACTCAAAATGGTGACGATTCGGTCATCAGACAAGACGTCGCCGTGCTCATTAACCACCAGCTCCCGAATGCGGTCGCGCACCGCTTCCGCGGAGTGCGCTTCGCCGCCATTCACCGCCTGGATCGCCGCGGTGAAAAAATATTTCAATTCGAACAGCCCTCGCGGGGTGGCCATGTACTTGTTCGAGGTCACCCGGCTGACGGTGGATTCGTGCATCGAGATTGCGTCCGCAATGAGGCGAAGATTCAAGGGACGCAGGTGCCGCACGCCGTGAGTCAAGAAGGCGTCCTGCTGGCGCACGATCTCGCTGGCAACCTTGACGATGGTGCGGGCGCGCTGATCGAGGCTTTTCACCAGCCAGTTGGCGTTGTTCAGGCAATCGGTGAGATAGACCTTGTCTTCACGAGTTCGCGCGGTGCGGTTCACTTCCGCGTAATAACGCGAATTGACGAGGACGCGCGGCAGCGTGTCGGAGTTGAGCTCCACATGCCAGCTCCCGTCGTTGCTTTCGCGCACATAGACGTCGGGCACGACCGGCTGCACGGGTTCCGAGCCGAAGGCGAGGCCGGGCTTTGGATTGAGCTTGCGGATCTCGGCGATCATGTCGGCGACATCGGCCGTGTCGAGAGCGCAGAGCGCGGAGAGAGCGGCGAGATCGCGCCTTGCAACAAGGTCGAGGCGGGTAAGCAAATTGCGCATCGCCGGATCGAGGCGGTCACGCTCCTTTAGCTGCAATGCCAAGCATTCGGAGAGATCGCGCGCGAACACGCCCGCTGGATCGAAGCCTTGGAGCTTGTCGAGCACGTATTGGCAATCAGCGGTGGAACAGCCGAGCCGCTCCGCGACCTCGGCCAAATCGGCGCGCAGGTAGCCGGCTTCGTCCACCGATTCGATCAGCATGACCGCAATGAAGCGCTGGTCCGGCGCGAGAGCGGCGATCCCGAGCTGCGATTCCAAATGGTCCTTCAGCGTGGTGCCTGAGGCGAGATTCTCCTCAAAATCGTCTTCGCCGTCGGCCTTACCGCCGGCACCGGCCCGCGTCCAATCAGTCAAGGGCTGGGAGTTACCTGCCGGCGCCGCGGGGTGCCGTTCGGCGCGGCTTTCATCCGCATAAAGATCGTCGTGCCCGGCATCGAGATCGGCTGCGGTGCCGAAGTCCTCGCGGGCAAGCGTTTCGGCGAGCGGGGCTGCATCGTCGACCTGGTCTTGTTCCCGCGCGGGCGCTTCGCCATCGGCGGGCGGCGCGTCGTCGCGCTCGAGCAGCGGATTGCGCTCGAGCTCGCCCTCGACATATTCGTTCAATTCGAGGTTCGACAGCTGCAGCAGCTTGATCGCCTGCTGCAATTGCGGCGTCATGACCAGGGACTGACCCTGTTTGAGCTCCAGACGTTGGGTCAGAGCCATGCGCCGCCTCGCTCGCCGCTAAAGCGAGAAGCGCTCACCGAGATAGACTCGGCGAACGTCGGTATCGCGCACAATGTCCGAGGGCGTACCCTCTTTCATCACGCGGCCTTCGTGGATGATGTAAGCACGATCGATGATGTCGAGCGCCTCGCGCACGTTGTGATCTGTAATCAGCACGCCGATGCCGCGATCCTTGAGATGTTTCACGAGCTCGCGGATATCGTTGATGGCGATCGGATCGATGCCGGCGAAGGGCTCGTCGAGCAGGATGTAGGACGGGTGAGTGGCGAGCGCGCGGGCGATCTCGACGCGGCGGCGTTCACCGCCGGACAGCGTGATGGCCGGTGTGTGGGCGACATGGCTGATGGAGAACTCGGCGAGCAGGCTGTCGACCAGTGTGGCGCAATGGGCGGCGTCGGGCTCGACCAATTCGGCGGCAGCGCGGATGTTTTCTTCGGCGGTCAGGCCGCGGAAGATGGAGGCTTCTTGCGGCAGGTAGCCGATGCCAAGCCGCGCGCGGCGATACATCGGGAGCCGTGTGATGTCGTGGCCGTCGAGCGCGATGCTGCCATAGTCGGGCCTGAGCAGGCCGGTGATCATGTAGAAGCAGGTTGTCTTGCCTGCGCCGTTGGGACCCAAGAGGCCAACGACTTCCCCGCGTCTCAAGGTCAGACTGACACCGCGGACGACGGGCCGGCGGCGGAAGCTCTTGCCGATGCGAGTGACGGCAAGGCCCTGCGAGCCCTCGATGACCTTGGGTATCGGCCTATCGGTGCTCTTGCGGCTGTCCAGCGGTATCGTGTTTTCCATCATCTTGGCCCAACTCTTGCTACTGTGACGCTTAAGATTGCGTAAAATTCAGGGATTCTGTGGTGTTGGCGGGTTCGGTGGCGCCTTCTGCGCGGGCACGAACAAACCCTGGACGCGGCCCTTAGGCTGTCCCGGTGGCGCGTTCTCCGCGGTCGCCGTGAGCTTTGCGAGCCCGGTCGCCATCGACACTTCGAGAGCATTGCCGCGCATGACATTGGCGTCCTTGGTCAGGACAACACTGCCGGTGAGCGTGAGCAATCGCTCGGGCACATCGTAGACGCCGTTGTCGCCGACGGCCTGACCTGAGGGTGAATCGACGACGACGTGACCGTTGGCTTCCATGCGCGAGGCCTTGCCGCCGGGCGCCACGACTTTGACTTCGTCGGCGTGCAGTCGCACCGGCCCCTGCGTGACGATGACGTTGCCGGTATAGGTGCCAGTTTCGCCGTTCAGATCCGCGAGGAACGAATCCGCGTTGACCGCGATAGGCTGAGTCGCATCGAGGCCGAGCGTTTGGGCGGGTGCGGCGGCGGGCAAGGCGCTGCCGGAGGGCAATGACGCGGCGAGGAACGCGAGCACAAATACAGACAATTTCATTCGAACGACTTTCACTTTTTTGCCGGTGCTCCGTTGAGCACCATATGAACATTCCCCGTGAAGCGGAGCTGGCGGGTGTTGCGATTCATGGCGAAGCGCTGCGCAGTAATCGAGCCGAGCTTGCTCTTGGCCTCGATCCCGCTTTCGCCATGGACGGTGCCGGCTTTCAAATCGGCGCTGGCGGATGCGGTTCGTGCATCATAGCCGTCGTCCGACGTGAGCCTGATGCCGCCCGACACATCGAGGAGATGCAGCTTGGTGTCGACGACGCCGCGTGCAGCGGTGACATGCAGCGTTGTTTCCTTGAGGCTGATATCGGCGGTGACCTCTTCCAGGCGTACGCGGTCGGAGCCGCGGCCTTCCTGCACCGCGGTCGCCGCGGTGACGATGAAGGGTAACCCTTCATCATCAGTGCCGGTGAGCCTCGGATTGACCATCGCGAGGTCGTTTTCGACCTTGCCCATTTTTTCGAAAATGAGCTTCATCTGATCGGCGTCGCGCGCCTGAAAAATATAGACGAGCACAGCGATGCCGAGGCCGAGCGCGGCCATCGGCAACGCACCCTTCATGAACATCACGAAGAAGCTGTAGCGGCGGATTTTTCTCAAAGTGGCGCGCGGGCTGATCCGCCATTGCCGGGTGCGATAGGTAAGTTTTGGCAGTATGCCCGACGGCGCGGGTTTTTCGTCAGGCTTGGTTTCGCTGCCGGTCATCAGCGCAATCCCGCCCGCAAACAGTCATGGACATGCAGGATGCCGATCGGCATTGGCGACTGCCCGGAATCGACAATGAAAAGACAGGTCACTTTCTGGGTCGCATCGTTCATGACGGCGAGCGCTTCGGCGGCGAGCATGTCCGGCGGGACGGTCTTGGGTTTGGCGGTCATGACATCGCGGGCACGCCGGTCAACCAGCTCGCGCTCCATATGGCGGCGGAGGTCGCCGTCGGTGATGATGCCGACCAAGGCGCCGTCGTTGTCGGTGACGCCGGCGACGCCGAAGCCGCCCGAGGTCATCGTGATCAGCACATCGCGCATGATGGTGTCGGGCCGAACCAACGGCATGTTGTCGCGATGCATGATGTCGGAGACGCGGATGAGCGCGCGTCCGAGCGCGCCCGCCGGATGCAGGTCCCGGTATTGATCGGTGGAAAAGCCACGGCGCTCCATCAGCGCGACAGCCAGGGCATCGCCGAGCGCGAGCATCATCGTGGTCGACGTGGTGGGCGCGAGGCCCATGGGACAGGCTTCCTGCGCCTTGGGCAGAACGAGGCCGACGTCCGCGGCGGCGATGAGCGCGGATTCGGAATTTCCCGCCACTCCGATGAGCGGAATGGAAAAGCGCTTGGCATAGGTAATGAGGTCGGAAAGCTCCGCGGTGTCGCCGGAATAGGAGAGCATCAAAAGTGCGTCAGCGCGGGTCAGCGAGCCGAGGTCCCCGTGGCTGGCTTCGGCGGGATGGACGAA
>Ga0134122_10003279_pt1 | contig 12023 bp, 11 predicted proteins | sample KB302_FD_96461 | JGI IMG/M metagenome (GOLD analysis project Ga0134122, IMG submission 96461) | Terrestrial soil microbial communities without Nitrogen fertilizer from Kellogg Biological Station, Michigan, USA - KB3-0-2 | ecosystem: Environmental > Terrestrial > Soil > Unclassified ...
ACCATCGTCATCAAGCGCATTCGCCCGCACTTGTCGAAGCAGGCGAACTTCGTGAAGATGTTTTTGAACGAGGCGAAGCTCGCCGCTCAGCTGAACCACCCCAACATCGTGCAGATCTACGACTTGGGGAAAATTGGCGAGAGCTACTTCATCGCCATGGAGTACATCTTCGGCCGGGATATGCGCCGCATCATCCCCAAGGCCGATGCGATGGGTATTCCTTTTCCCATGGTGTACGCGCTGAAGATCGCCTCGTCGGCGTGCGAAGGGCTGTACTACGCGCACCAGAAGCACGACATGTACGGGAACCCCCTGAGCATCGTGCACCGCGACGTCACGCCGGAGAACGTGATGGTGTCGTTCGACGGCGTGGTGAAGGTCCTCGACTTCGGGATCGCCAAGGCGGCCGGGCAGATCGAGCAGTCCCGCGGCGGGGAGATCAAGGGCAAGCTCAGCTACATGAGCCCCGAACAGTGCATGGGGCTGCCGCTGGACCAGCGCAGCGATCTCTTCTCGCTGGGGGCCGTGCTGTACGAGTGGGTCACCGGGTACCAGCTGTTCACCGGCGACTCCGAGGTGGCGATCCTCAAGAGCATCACCGAGGGGAAGATCTACTCGCCGTCGTACTTCAAGGCGGACATCCCGGACGCGGTGGAGTCCGTCCTGATGCGCGCCCTGGAGAAGGAGCGGGACAAGCGCTACCAGACCGCGTGGGACATGCAGTCGGACATCGACAAGCTCCTCGCCGAGTACGACTTCACGCCCACCTCGCTGCACCTGGCGAACTTCCTGCGGCAGGTGTTCCACGACGAGCTGCGCGAGGACGAGAAGAAGGTCTCCCTCCCCGCGTCCGAGCAAGACGAGCAGGTCGCCGTGGGGGCGCTCTCGCCGCAGCCCACCGCGCCGGACGCGCGCGATCCGACGCTGGAGCTCCCGTCACTCCCCGAACCGCCCGCGGGCGCCTCCAGGGAGGGCGAGGACAAGGCGGAGGCCCCGCCCGAGCTGCCGCCGGAGCCGGGCTCGCGGGAGATCACCGCCCGGACGACGTACCCGGAGCCGCCGGGGCCGCCGGTGGATCTGGAGAAGACGCCGGTGGGTGGCGCGGGCGACGAGCGCGTGCTGAACGTGGCCGTGTCGCGCGCCGAGGCGGAGCAGCTGGAGCGCGTGGCGCTGCGGAACGGGTTGAGCGTGGCGGGGCTGGCGCGGGAGATCCTCGCGGCGTGGTTGAAGTACCGGTGAGCGGTATGCCCCGCGTCAAGCTGGTGCTGGAGTACGACGGGACGGAGTTCGTGGGCTGGCAGGTGCAGCCCAACGGGCGCTCCGTGCAGGCGGCGGTAGAGGGCGCGCTGGCGGAGCTGCTGGGCGAGCCGGTGAAGGTGGCCGCGGCCGGGCGGACGGACTCCGGGGTGCACGCGCTGGGGCAGGTGGCGGCGTTCAGCACGGCGCGGGTGTTGCCGATGAAGGCGTACGCGGTGGGGTTGAACGGGCACCTTCCGGCGGACGTGGCGGTGGTGGCGGCGGAGGAGGTGCCGGAGGCGTTCGACCCGCGGCGGTGGTCGCTGGGGAAGCGGTACCGGTACCGGATCAGCAACCGCGGGGGGAGGTCGCCGCTGCGGCGGAGGACGCACTGGGAGCTGTTCGCGCCGCTGGACGTGGAGGCGATGCGGGAGGGCGCGCGCGCGCTGCTGGGAAGGCACGATTTCTCGGCGTTCCGCGCGGCGGACTGCGAGGCGCCTCACGCGGTGCGGGAGGTGCGCGAGGTGTCGATCGCCGGCGAGGCCGGGGGCGAGGTGGCGTTGGAGGTGGAGGGGACGGCGTTCCTCAAGCACATGGTGCGGAACATCGCCGGCACGCTGGTGGAGGTGGGGAAGGGGAAGCGGCCGGCGGGGTGGGTGGCGGAGGTGCTGGCGTCCAGGGACCGCACGCGGGCGGGGCAGACGGCGCCCGCGCACGGCCTGTGCCTGGTGGAGGTGAGGATGGGCGGCGGGCCGCGCGCGGGAGCGGAGGTGGACGATGACGGGTGACGCGCCGCCGGGACCCCCGCCGGACCGCGCATCCGAAGCGCCGGTCCCGGCCTCGAGCGATGCCTCGTCCGCGCTCGCCACACCGCTAGCGCCTGACCCGGTCGCCGAGCGGCGGGAGCGCCTTCGGGCGCGCCTCCGGGTCTTCCAGATCCTGCTCGCCCTGGGCGTCATGTGCGCCATCGCGGGCGCGGCGATCTCCGTGAGCGTGGCCTTCGCCTTGCGGGCCGAGGTGCAGGCGATCCCCGGCGCCCTCCACGACGTCACCGTGATCGCCATCGCCCGCTTGTGGGTGTGGATGGTGGCGCCGCTCGCGGCGTGGGGCGCGGGCCGGGTGCTGAACGCCCGCCCGTGGGTGATCGCGTTCTCCATCTGCGCCTGGGGCGAGACGATGTACGTGATGTTCGACCTCGCGGTCGGGAGCTTCCGAGGGGACGTCTACCGCTCCATCGGGTACTTCACCGGGCGGGTGGCGACGCTCGGGCTGGGGATGGCGTTCGGGTTCCTCCTCGCGAGGCACGGGCGCGCCGCGGCGGACCGGGTCAAGGCGCGCCACGAGGCGGAGGCCGAGGCCACCCGCCGGCGCTACGCGAAGTGGCTGGAGGAGCAGACCTCCGGCCGTTAGCCGGCGCCGTGCCACCGCGGCGGCCGGCGCGGCGGGAACTTCGACTCCACCACCCGCGCCGCGGCCAGCACGCGCGCCTCGTCCCCGCGGCGGCCGATGATCTGCAACCCAAGCGGGAGCCCCTCGCGCACGCACGGGACGGTGCAGGACGGGAGCCCGGAGAGGTTGGCCGGGAACGTCTGCGACGCCAGCCGCGCCATCGTCCGCGTGTCGAGCTCGCCGTGGAGCTTCGCGAGCGGATGGAGCGCGGGCGCGTGGGTCCCGGTCGTCGGGCCGAGGAGGAGGTCGAAGTCCCGGAGGTGGCGGTCCAGCTCCGCGATGAGCGCCTGGCGCGCGCGGGCCGCCTTCTGGCGGTCGGACGCCGGGAGCGCGCCGCCGAGGCGGAGGATGGTCCGCGTGTCGTGGCCGAGGAGGTGGGAGTGCCGGTCCAGCATCCACCGGGCGATCTGCGACGACTGTTCGCCGACGATGACGAACAGGGTGGCGGAGGCCCAGGCGGTGGCGGGGGCCTTCACCTCCGGCAACTCGCCGAAGCACTCGCGCGCGGCGGCGCGGACCGCGGAGGCCACCTCGGCGTCGGCGCCCTCGAAGAGGTCCGCCACCAGCGCCAGCTTCCCGGGAGAAGTGCTCCGCTCAAGCGCGCGGGCAGCGATCACCTCGAACAGCACGGCGCAGTCATCGACGCTCCAGCCGATGGGGCCGATGTGGTCGAGGTCGTGCGTGAGCTTGGCGATGCCGTCGGACGGGACGGAGTCGAAGGTGGGCTTGAGGCCGACCAGCCCGTTGAGCGCGGCCGGGACGCGGATGCTGCCGCCCGCGTCGGTGCCGATGGCCGCCGCCGCGATGCCCGTCGCCACGCTGACGGCCGCGCCGGAGGACGAGCCGCCCGGGATGCGAGCGCCGTCCCAAGGATTCACCGGCGTCCCGTGGTGCGGGTTCACGCCGGTGGGCTGGATGCCCAGCTCGTGCATGTTCGCCTTGGCGAAGATGACCGCCCCGGCCGCCTCCAGCCGGTCGACGATGGTGGCGTTGCGCTCGGCCGCGGGGATGGGGAGGCGGGTGCCGTTGGTGGTCGGCAGGCCGCGGATGTCCACGCAGTCCTTGACCACCATCGGGAGCCCGTCGAGCGGGCCCAGCGGCGCGCGGCTCCGGTGGCGCTGGGCGGACGCCTTGGCGCGCTCCATGGCGCCGGGGACGAGGCAGCGGATGACATGGTCCGGCTCCGCGCGCTGGGCGGCGGCGAGCGCGCGTTCGAGGGCGGCGACCGGGTCGTCCTGGCCGTCGCGGAAGCGAGCCACGAGCTCGGCGATCACTTTGGAAGCTCCGGGAGGTGGGCGATGCCGGTGTCGCGCCGGAGCTTGATCAGGATGAGGCGCCGCAGCGGGCCGAACGCGGTCAGGCGGCCGAGGAGCCGGAGGAGGAACCCGCGGACGGGCGGCGAGGGCGGAGGAAGGTGCATGTCAACGCGATAGTCGCCAGCGCGAGGGTGCTGATCAACAACCCCAGCCAGAACGTCCACGGGGAGTACGTCATCCGTACCCGGTGTACCCCGCCGGTGAGCCGCACCGCCCGGAGCGCGTAGTCGGCGCGGAGGAGCGGCGCCCCGGGCTGGCCGTCCACCTCCACGCGCCAGCCCGGGTCGTACGCGTCGCCCAGGACCAGGAACCCGCCTTCGGGGCAGACGCTGGCCTCCACGTCGATGCTCCGGCACGCCTCCGCGGTCACGCGCGCGAAGTCGTCGGGGCAGGGGGTGGCGTGGAGGGGAGGGCCGCTCGCGAGGAGCGCGTCCTCGCGGAAGAGGGCGGAGCCGCGGGTGAGAGCGTCCAGCACCTCGCGGTCGCCGGCGACGGTGCCGCGCGGGACGACCCACGCGCGGGGGAAGGCGGTCTGGGACTCGTAGGCGAAGAGGTCTCCGGGGAGCGCGGCGACGGACCGGACGTCGTGGAAGGGCGGGGTGGGGCGCACGAAGACGCGGACGCCGGCGAGGTCCGCCACCGCGCGCTGGCCGCTGAGCTGGAAGTCGAAGATGCGGGCCGGCTCCGGGGCGCCGTACCCCTCGAGCGCGCGGAGCCCGTCCTCGGCGAAGCGGTTCGAGACCAGCATCTGGCGAGAGGCGAGGAGACCTTCCGTGGGTTCTCGGGAGAGCTCCACCAGGACGTTGGCGGAGTCCGACCGCCGGCCGATGGGGACGCTGATCCGGGACCCCAGAGGGTCGATGAAGGACGCGAGCGCCGCGGGCCTCGAGACGTCGCCGATGGGGGCCCACCCGTGGCCGACCTGGGCCGCATGAAACAAGGCCAGCTCCGTCACCGCGACCACCAGGAGCGCTCTTCGCAGCCTCCGCGAGTGGCGCCACGCCGCCAGCGCGTCCAGCCCGAACGCCGCCAGTACCGCCAGGCAGAACAGCACGCCGACCAGGTACTTCGCCGGGTACCGGAACATGCTCAACGGCGGCCGGGTGAGCAGCCACGCCGCCGGCGGGAACGCTCTCCCCAGCGCGAGCAGCGCGAACAACACCCCCCCCACCGCGAACGGCTTCGACCGCCTCGCCCCCACCACCGCCAGCGCCACCACCACCGTCCCCGCGAACACCTGGATCAACAGCCACTGGTCCTCGCCCCAGTACGGCCCGCGCGGCATGTCCGCCAGCGGCCACGCCATGGCCAGCAGTTGCTTCCAGGACGCGGACCAGTCCAGCGGATCCACCCGCGCCGTCCCCCGCGCGGACGCCATCGCCGCCTCCGCCGCCGGGAGCAACGCCGCCGCCGCCAGCGCGCCGCCCCACGCCACTCCGCCCAGCACCCGCGCCCACGTCCGCCGCCGCACCGCCACCAGCGCGACCAGCCCCAGCTCCCACAGCACCATCTCCGGCGACCCCGCCAGCAGCGCCATCGCCAGGAACCCCGCCAGCCCCACCACCGCCCTCCGCCGCGCCGCCAGCACCACCCACGGCGCCCACGCCGCCGCGTGCACCAGGTTCGGCGTGGTCGCCATGTCCGCCAGCACCGGCGACAACCCGAACGCCACCGCGCACAGCGCGCCCGCCTCCGCGCTCCGCCCCAGCGCGCGCGCCAGCCGGTACGCCCCCACCGCCGCCACCCCGGCGTGGAAGACCTGCAACAGCGTCAGGCTCCAGTACGGCCCGAACAGCAGCACCGCCAGCACGCGCGGCGGGTAGAAGAGCTGCGCCTGCAGCGACCCCACGAACGACGATCCGAGGAACGCGTACGGCTGCCACAGCGGCAGCTCCCCGCCCCTCAGGCACCGCTGCATGAACGCCGAGTCCGGGAAGAAGATCCGCCCCGCGTCCCGGTCCGCGATCACCCACCCGCGGAAGGCTCGCCAGTGGACGGCGGCGAGCCCCACCGCCAGAAACACGAGAGCCCGGGAGCGACTCCACCGCACCCGGGCTCAGCTACCACATCAGCTGACGGCCTTCTTGGTGATCCGCAGCGCGTCCTTCCCCGCGTCCACCACCACCGTCTCGCCGGGCACCAGCTCCCCGCTCAGCACCTTCATCGCCAGCGGGTCCTGCAGGTACTTCTGCACCGCCCGCTTCAGCGGCCTCGCCCCGTACGCCGGGTCGTACCCGCGCTCCGCCAGGAACTCCCGCGCCCCGTCCGCCAGCTCCAGCGCCAGCCGCTTCTCCTCCAGCAGCTTCCGCAGCCGCTGGACCTGGAGGTCCACGATGGCGTTCATGTCCGAACGCTGGAGCGCCTGGAACTCGACGATCTCGTCCACCCGGTTGAGGAACTCCGGCCGGAAGGTCCCCTTCAGGTCCTGGGTGTTGGAGGTCATGATCAGCACGGTGTTCTTGAAGTCCACCGTGCGCCCCTGGCTGTCCGTGAGCCGCCCCTCGTCGAGGATCTGCAGCAGCACGTTGAACACGTCGTGGTGCGCCTTCTCGATCTCGTCGAACAGGATCACCGAGTACGGCCGCCGCCGCACCGCCTCCGTCAGCTGTCCGCCCTCGTCGTAGCCGACGTACCCGGGAGGCGCGCCGATCAGCCGGGCCACGGAGTGCTTCTCCATGTACTCGGACATGTCGATCCGGATCATCGCGGCGTCGTCGTCGAACAGGAACTCCGCCAGCGCCTTCGCGGTCTCCGTCTTCCCCACGCCGGTGGGGCCCAGGAAGATGAACGATCCGATGGGCCGGTTGGGGTCCTGCAACCCGGACCGCGCGCGCCGGACCGCGTTGGACACCGCCTCGATCGGCGGCCGCTGCCCGACCACCCGCTTCGACAGCCGCTCCTCCATGTGGACGAGCTTCTCGACCTCGCCCTCCATCAGCCGGGAGACGGGGATGTGGGTCCACTTCGCCACCACCTCGGCGATGTCCTCGGCGTCCACCTCCTCCTTGAGGAACTTCTGCTTCTTCTGCAGCTCCTGGAGCCGGGTGTTCTGCTGGGCGATCTCCTTCTCCAGCTGCGGCACGATGCCGAACTTCAGCTCGGCGGCCCGGTTGAGGTCGGACTGGCGCTCCGCCGCCGCCTGCTCCGTCCGCGCCTTCTCCAGCTTCTCCTTGAGCGCCCGCACCCGGCCGATGGTCTCCTTCTCCGCGTCCCACTGCGCCTTCAGCTGGGTGAACTGCTCCCGCAGCTGCGCCACGTCGCGCTCGATGGTCCCCAGGCGCTCCTTCGAGTGCGGGTCGGACTCCTTCTTCAGCCCCTCCCGCTCGATCTCCAGCTGGGTGATCTTCCGCCGGACGTCGTCGATCTCCACCGGCATGGAGTCGATCTCCATCCGCAGCCGCGAGCACGCCTCGTCCACCAGGTCGATCGCCTTGTCCGGCAGGAACCGGTCCGCGATGTAGCGGTTGGACAGCGTGGCCGCCGCCACCAGCGCGGTGTCCTGGATGCGCACGCCGTGGTGGACCTCGTACCGCTCCTTCAGCCCGCGGAGGATGCTGATGGTGTCGTGCACGGTGGGCTCGCCCACCAGCACCGGCTGGAAGCGCCGCTCCAGCGCCGCGTCCTTCTCGATGTGCTTGCGGTACTCATCCAGCGTGGTGGCGCCGATGCAGTGCAGGTCGCCCCTCGCCAGCGCCGGCTTGAGCATGTTGCCGGCGTCCATCGAGCCCTCGGCCTTCCCCGCGCCCACCAGCGTGTGCAGCTCGTCGATGAAGAGGATGACCTCCCCTTCGGCGGCGGCGATCTCCTTCAGCACCGCCTTCAGCCGCTCCTCGAACTCGCCGCGGTACTTGGCGCCGGCCACCATGGCGCCCAGGTCCAGCGCCACCAGCTTCTTCCCCTTCAGCCCCTCCGGCACGTCGCCGTCCACCATCCGCCGCGCCAGCCCCTCCACGATGGCGGTCTTGCCCACGCCGGGGTCGCCGATCAGCACCGGGTTGTTCTTGGTGCGCCGCGAGAGCACCTGGATGACCCGCCGGATCTCCTCGTCGCGGCCGATCACCGGGTCCAGCTTCCCGCTCCGCGCCTGGTCCGTCAGGTCGCGCCCGTACTTCTCCAGCGCCCGGTACGTCGCCTCCGGGTCCTGGGTGGTCACCCGCTGCGACCCGCGCACGTCCTTGAGCACCGCCAGCGCCCGGTCGCGCGTCACCCCGCTCGCCTTGAGCGCCTCGCCCACCGGCCCCTTGTCCTGGGCCAGCGCGATCAGCAGGTGCTCGGTGGAGACGAACTCGTCCTTGAGCCCCTTCGCCTCGTCCTCCGCCTTGTCGAACAGCTTGAGCAGGCGCTGGGAGAGCGTGGCGCCCTCGCCGCCCTGGACGCGGGGGAGCTTGCCCAGCGCCTCCTGCACGCGGGAGGCGACCAGCTTCGGGTCGGCGCCGATCTTCCGGAGGATGGGCTCCACCACCCCCTCCTGCTGGGTCAGGAGGGCCTGCGCCAGGTGCTCCGGCTCGAAGGAGGGGTGGCCGGACCGGCGGGCGATGGACTGCCCGTCCTGGACCGCTTCCTGCGCCTTGACGGTGAGCTTCTCGAGTCTCATGGACTCCAACCTAAGTCCCGGTCCGCCCTTCGCAAGGCGAGCGGCGCCGCATCGCGTCACCCGGCGCGCTTCGTGCCCAAGAAACGCGGTCGGCAAGTTGGCAAACCCACTTCGCGCTGATACACGCCGCGCCCGCCTTGAGCGCGCACGGTGGATACCTGCTGCGGCCTGAAGGGCTCCGGTCCCTGGACCTGGTCGAGCTGGCGCGGAGCGCGCTCGCCCTCGAGGGGGAGGACCCCTCCGACGCGGCCATCCAGGTCTCGGTCCTGCGGTCGCCGGGCGTGCTGCGGGTCGCCTTCGACGCGCCCTTCACCCCGTACGGGCGGCGGGGCGCGCTGTGGTACCGGGACCACCACGCCTTCGCCCGCCTCACCTCCGAGCGCATCGCCGGGGCCGCCCACGTCTACGCCATCGACGCCGACACCTTCGAGTCGGTCACCAGCTACGCCGCGGGCCACCGGGTGGGCGGGGAGTCGGTGGTCTACGACGAGTTGGAGATGGACTTCGGCGACGAGGACGGGACGGACGTCACCGTCTTCGAGGAGATGCGCGCCCGCTGGCCCATCGGCCACCTCGGCCAGGTCTTCGGCGTCACCCGCGACGAGCTGCTCCACCTGCCCTGGAACCAGTCGGTGCTGCTGCAGCTGGGGAAGGGCGGCGTGGACGAGGCGGAGCGCGGGCGCCTCCTCTCGCTCATCCTCCCGTAGCGCGGGCCGTCAGGCCGGGTCGCCGGCCGTGAACAGCTTCCGCGCCTTCGGGGAGCGGAAGTACTGCGACAGGATCAGGAAGGCGCTCGCCACCACCAGCGTCCAGCCCATGTGCAGCGCCACCTGGAGGTCCGTGGCGAGCCGGGCGACGTCCGGGTCCGGCAGCGCGGGCGTGCTCCCGGACGACATGGCCACCGCCAGCGCGGAGGCGAAGCGCCGGAAGATGACCGCGTCCTGCGCCCCGTCCACCACGCGCAACAGCGCGCACCCCAGCGCCGCGAAGGAGGCCAGCCTGAGCATCCCGCCGCGCGGCAGCCCCAGCGGCCGCCACAGCCGGAGCACGGTGAGGAACGTCACCAGGCAGGCGATGAACAGCAGCGACAGCACCACCAGCCGCGAGCTGCGCATCCCGAACATCGACGCGCGCGCCACCGCCTCCGCCTGGGCCAGCGCCTCGGGCGGGAGCAGCGGGTTGGGGGCGAAGAGGGCGGGGATCTCCGACAGGCGGCGCAGCCGCATGATCTCCCCGGTGGCGCCCACGCCCACCATGGCGGCCAGCACGGTGCAGCCGGCCAGCGCGGCCCGCGCGTGCCAGGGCAGCTGCTGCGGCGCGCTCACTTCTTGACGGCCTCCACGAAGCGCAGCCGGAGGTCGGTGAGCAGCCCGTCGAAGAGGCGCTCCTCCTCGGGGGTGAGGTTGCCGCGCGTCTTCTCCCGGAGCATGGCGAGCAGGTCCAGGCTCTGGCGCGCCAGCACCATGTCCTGCCTGGTCTGCCCCGTCTCCGGGTGCGGCGCGGCGCCCAGGTGGATGAGCGCCGAGGACGCCAGGCCCATCAGGAAGCTGGTGAAGTTGATGGGCCCCTGCGGAGAAGGCGAGGCGTCCTTCATGGTGAAGGTCTCGCCGCGCTTCTCGCCGCTCATGCGGAGGCGCCGTCCTCGCCGTCGTCCTCGTCCTCCTCCTCGTCGTCGTCGTCGAAGTCCTCGTCGTCGGACATCGTCGTCTCGACCGGGACGGACTTCTCGGCCACGTCGGGGAGGCCCTTCAGGTGGCGCTCGTAGGCCTTCTCGTCCAGCAAGCCGGCGCGCACGTAGCGCTCGGCCGTCCGCTTGTCGAGGTACTTGGAGTCGGGGGTGTCGGCCATGTTCTGTCCTCGTGCTCTCTGGGCGAGCGTGCGAATACTGGCCCGCCGAGGCGAAGTCAAACCATCCGGCGATCGAATCCATGCCCCACCTGCTCCCCTCCGGCATCTACGGCCTGTGCGACGACACGGTCCGCCCGGACCTCCCGGTGGAGGACCAGGCGGCGCTGCTGCTCCAGGGCGGCGTCCGGGTGGTGCAGCTGCGGCTCAAGCGCACCCCGGCGCGCGCGGCGGTGGCCTCCTGCCGGGCGGCGGTGGAGCGGTGCGGGGTGGCGGGGGCGCTGTGCCTGGTGAACGACCGCGTGGACTGGGCGCTGCTGTCGGGCGCGGGCGGCGTCCACCTCGGCGACGAGGACCTCCCGCCGGAGGAGGCGCGGAGGCTCCTGGGCCCGGACAGGGTCGTCGGGGTCACCGCGCGGGACGCGGAGATGGCCCGGCAGGCGGCGCGCGCCGGGGCCGACTACGTGGGCGTGGGCCCGGTGTTCCCCACCGCGACCAAGCGGGTGGACGCGGCGGTGCTGGGTCTTCAGGGGCTGGCGCAGGTGGTCCTCGCCAGCCCGCTCCCGGTGGTGGCGATCAGCGGCATCGGCCTGTCGAACGTGGAGGAGGTGGCGGCGGCGGGGGCGCGGATGGCGGCGGTGGTGTCGGATCTGCTCCGGGCGGAGGACGTCGCTTCGCGGGCGCGGGCCCTGGCGGAACGGTTTGAGTTGGGGAGGGTTCGGCGTACCCTCGGGGCAGGATGAGCAATAAACCACTGGGCGGCGACCTGGGGCGCCCGACGACGCACGGACAGGGCTTCTCACACCACGGGCACGGACACCACGCGCGGCGGCCGGTGATCGGCATCACGCCGGACCACTCGGTGCGGGCGGAGAGCGGGCTGGCCTTCTACGAGCTGAAGGTGGCCTACGCGGACGCGGTGCTCCGCGCCGGCGGGCTGCCCTTCGTCCTCCCGTACTCGGACGACCCCACCACGGTGGACATGTTCCTGGACCGCGTCTCCGGCCTGCTGGTGACCGGCGGCCCGTTCGACGTCCCGCCGGAGAAGTACGGCCAGACGGCGAAGGAGGGGCTGGGGACGCTCAAGCCGCTGCGCACCGAGTTCGAGACCGCGCTGATCAACTCGTCGCTGCGCAGGCACATCCCCATCCTCGGGATCTGCGGCGGGATGCAGCTGCTCAACGTGGTGCTGGGGGGGACCCTGGTGCAGGACATCCTGCGGGAGATCCCCAACGCCAAGGACCACGAGCAGAAGCACGACCGGCAGCACCCGGCCCACCCGGTGGACGTGCGCGAGGGCACCCAGCTGGCGGAGATGATGGGGAAGGGGCAGGTGATGGTGAACTCCACCCACCACCAGGCGGTGAAGACCGCCGGAGACAACGTGGTGGTGAGCGCGCTCTCGCCGGACGGCGTGGTGGAGGCCATCGAGTTCTCCTCCCACCCGTTCGCCGTCGGCGTGCAGTGGCACCCGGAGCTGCTCATCCAGTCCGTCCCGCTGCACCTGTCCATCTACAAGATGCTGGTGCACAAGGCGCGGGAGATGCGGCGCTGATCCGGCGGGTGCTGGTGCTCGCCGGCCT